>Ga0209614_1000132_pt1 | contig 67567 bp, 58 predicted proteins | sample BlaSprsedimmetaG_FD_185484 | JGI IMG/M metagenome (GOLD analysis project Ga0209614, IMG submission 185484) | Hot spring sediment bacterial and archeal communities from California, USA to study Microbial Dark Matter (Phase II) - Blank Spring... ...
AAAAAAAGATGACTACAAAAATGAACAAAGGACTAATAGGTATTACACTAGCGTTTATCATGGTTGCTTCGATCTTCGCAGCGATCGCACCCTCGACAACAGCAGAAGTGGAGTCCCAGGGGCTTTTAACCCAGGGTAAGTCAGGGCCTTCTGTGGTTCCGGGAATCGTCGGCTATTCGGTGCCTTTCGAAATTTTTGTCGCGAACCCGGTGCAGAACGCGTCCGCAGGAGATTGGACAGGAGATGTCTACGAAGTGCCCCCAGGGTTTGATGAAAACGATCGACAGAACAAGGTTGGCTGGATAAAACTAACGGCAACACCGATTACCCTATCTCAGGGCGGCCCTCTACAATCCTATGGGTACGATTATGCGCTCACGCAGGCAGACGTAGATGCGGGCGGTGTGCTCAACAAGATGGCGGCCCTTGGTAAGCATGAAGATGGCACGTGGACCAACGGTACCGGACAGCACTTTGTGTCAATTGTACCACTAACACCACCCGAGTTCGAATTCGAGTGGGAAGCTATTGGCTGTCTCGAGGTGGAATTTGATCCTTCGTACACTGCAGAAGGCACGACGATCGTGAACCATACATGGACCTTCGGCGACGGCACTACTGCAGGACCGATCGCAGGGCCACCAGTCGCTATCACACACACCTACGCCACCTGTGGCGTGAAGAGTGTCACACTCTCCGGCTGGGCCGATAACGGCCTTTCCGGGGCATTCACGGACCTTATCTACGTGGACTGCGGTCCGACAGCGGTAGCGAAACGGAGCCCGAGCTGCTTCGATGCTGGCGGGACAGAGATAACCTTCGATGGTAGCGATTCGCACGCGGATCTGGCGAATATCGCGTATCCGCAGAGCATTGCGAGCTACCACTGGAGCTTTGATGACCCTGCACTCGCTGACGGCAACACAGCGGTTGTCACACGGACAGTAACGCAAGAGACCATCGCGACCCTTACGGTTGTTGACACACTCGGCTGCGAGGATACCGCTACGGTCAAGGTAGGCCCGTGCGCGTTATGCAACATCCGGATCTACGGCACGTACGACCGTGGAGCGGGCGATCTTAATGTGATCGATCCATGCTCAGGATTAGCACCTGAGAACAAGCCGTACACCGACCCCATAGCGCCATTCTATCCACAGCACGAGCAGGCACCGCGGAAGGATTTCATCACCTTCAATCCCGCGATCATGGACCACAACCAGGTCTACGATGAGCTCGATTACATCGAGTGTCCCGGCTACGTCGTGCAGACACCCGCAGAGAAAGTATTCAAGCGGATGTGGTACGAGAAGGAGTGGTTCAAGGATTCCAACATGAATGGTCTCTGGGATATCGTCACCGTATGTGGTAAGGTGATGACCATGGACGAGTGGCTTGCGCTACCGCAGTGGAACCGCTCGGAGATCAGGGAATGGAACAGCCCCGACGCGCCTGACTATAAACCCAAAGCGGACATCTACGGACCGGCGATCGTGCAGGAGTTCACCTACATGACCATTGACAGCACTGAATACGCAACCGGTATGCCGCTCCTGGTCAATGCCGGCAGTAAGATCCTTATCCCCATGGCACACGATCCCGCCAACCCGTATCGCGGCCTCAACAGCTTCGATGCTAATCTTGACGGCGTACGTGACATGGTGCGTGTGGAGAGCGAGTTTACCCTTGACCTCGACATCGATATGGACGGCATTTACGAGCACATGGATGAGGACCTGATCGAGCTGAACGGCAACGAGCAGGTAGTGTTCGTCCTTGTTGATGGTAAATCAGGTAGCGATCCGCGATTGACCCTCAACCAATCGTTGCAGTTCTTCGACCATAAGGTGACGCTCGAAGCAGTTGATGAACTCAATGGCCTGGCATGGGTATGGCTCAAGGTCGAGGATAACGAGGGCGGCGGCTCCACGAGAAAGTCGACCGTCGATCTTCAGCCCGGTCAGACAAAGTTCTTCTATCGCGGTGTCTGGAAGAATGCTCCGGACGCCGAGCGGCCTGCGTTCTACATACGGTTGATCTCCGGCGATAAAGTTACCGGAGCAGCAACCATCGAGGTCGGCCGCATGTTCGGCCAGACCCACGCGAACATCGAGGCCTGCCCGTTCCGCGCACAGAAGATGATGATCGTGGACGAGGTCTTCTACAACGTCGTGGCCATTAAGGCTCAGGATGACTGCTTCAAGTACATCACGTTCAGACAGAAACTGCCCAAGACACCGATCAAGATCTTCGGTAAGCATCTCAAGACCTGGGCACCCTTTGAGGTTCTGCCCGAGATGTCTCCGTACAACCTGAATCACGAGATCATCGAAGATATCTTCCCCATCGATCCCGAGCATCCACCCTATCCGATCGTGAAATTCGGCGATAAGAAACCGATGCCACCGCTGGAGATTATCTATGTCGATGAGAGCATTGAGAAGCGGTACAAGGGCGAGCTGAAGGAGATCTATAACGAGACAAGCTACGCTACTGGGGTTGATTCGCAGATTAATAATTTCAATGAACGCGAGTACGAGTACTGGAACCTCGAGTGGTTCTGGACGAAACCATGGCAGTACACCGAGTTCCGGCTGCCGAAGGACGACCGGTATCTGGTGACACTCTCGTGGTTCGCACCGGAGTCAGAGATGACGCTCTGGAACCATAATCCCGAGGAGCCCGTGGGCTGGTGGACCGGCGAGCGGTTCAAGTTCTGGTACGAGGACTGCACCGGACCTTTATACATCGACCGCGCAACCAATTCGATCAGGATCTACGGCACCTTCGGCGAAGGCGCAGGTGATCCAACCGCAACGGATGTACAACCCGGCCCGAGCTATGGTATGTATCCGGAGAACATGCCATACACGGATCCCGTAGGACCGTTCTATCCACAGCATTGGCAGGCGCCAAACAAGGACTTCATGACCTTCAATCCCGCCGTCATGGACCACAACCAGGGCTACCCAGAGCTTGATTACATCAGGTGTGATGGCTACATCGTCCAGACACCTGCGGAGAAAGTCTTCAAGCGGATGTGGTACGAGAAGGAATGGTTCAAGGACCTCATCTCGTCCAACACGCCAGGCGAGTGGGACGTGGTGATCGAGAAGTTCGACGGTAGTAAGTGGAAGTACCACACGGTGATGACTCTGGCTCAGTGGAACGCCATTCCAGATCACGAGAAGATCATTGATAAGCTCAGGATCAAGCAGCACAACAACCCGAGCCTCCCCAACGGAAGCCCTGATCCCGATTTCAAGACCACGGCTGATATCTACGGGCCTGCGATCGTCCAGGAGTTCACCTATATGACCATTGACAGCACTGAATACGCAACCGGGTCCCCGCTCATGGTAGCGGCAGGCAGTAAGATCCTTATACCGCTCGCGCACTACGGCGGCACACCATATCGCGGCCTGAACAGCTTCGATGCGGACGGCGACGGCATTAGAGATCCCGTGCGGGTGGAGAGCGAGGCGACACTGGGCATTGACATCGACCTTGACGGTAAAATCGAGCTTATGGATGAGGACTGGATCGAGCTGAACGGCAACGAGCAGGTGGTCTTCGTACTCGGCCCCAAGAGACTGAACACAGGAACGAAACTGCAGACAGGAACGAAACTGCAGTTCTTCGATCACGTCGTTACTCTCGAGAGTGTTTCCGTGGCTGGCCCGACGTACTCCGTCCAGATACGGGTGGAGGACAATGAGGGCATCAGTGCGAGGGGATCGACGGTGAACATGGATTTCGCAGCTAACAACGTCAAGACCTTCTACCGCGGCGTGGTGAAGAATGCGCCCTCGGCCGAGCAGCCCGCGTTCTACGTGCGGTTGCTCTCTGCTGATGCCGCATCACAGACCGCGTGTGTCGAGGTCGGGCGCATGTTCGGCCAGACACACGCGAACATCGAGTTCAACCCATACCGTGCGCAGAAGATGATGATCGTGGACGGGGTCTTCTACAATATCGTGGCTGTCAAGGCAACACCAGAAAACTGCTTCAAGTACATAACGATCAGACAGAAGCTGCCCAAGGTACCGATCAAGATCTTCGGCTTCGAACTCAAGCAATGGCTACCCGGTGAGACCCTGCCCGAGCTGTCACCATTCAACCAGGATCACGAGATCCTCGTGGATGTGCAGCCTGGCTGGGGACCAGCGCCGGTATGTCAGCTTGATAAGATCGGTCCGAAGATCCCGAGACCACCCTTGACCATCACGTATGTCAAGGAGGACGAGGAATGGCGATTCCTGGGCGAGCTGAAGGAGATCTACAACGAGACCTGGAATGAACAGACTGGCATAGAGGACGAGTACTGGAACGTCGAGTGGTTCCACACCCAGCCCAAGCAGTATACCGCATTCACTGTGCCCGTTGGCGAGCTCTATCTGATGACGCTTGCATGGTATGCGCCACAGGCATGTACCACGCTCTGGAACGGCCATCCTGACGGCCCGGTGGGCAGCTGGACTGGTGATCGCGTCAAGTTCTGGTACGATCCGTTCGACAACACGGACATCTACATCAACCGTGTTGCGGACATACCGGCGGTTGAGCTCACTATCGCGGCCTACTACAATATGCCATCTCATGGTGGCGACGGCTACCTCTATATCAGCACGAACGAGGTAATCAACGCAGTGATGGACTACCTCACCGACGCGGGACCATTTGCACCAGGCGCCGATCCAGCCTTCACCGAGAACGACCTGCTGGACTACCTCATGCAGTATCTGGCACAATAGCTATCTCGCTAGGCTTGCAAAGCAAAGCAACTAAAACAAACCAAATCGAAAAGATGTGGAAGTAAGAGAGGGGTGTGTTCTTTTCCCCTCTCCCTTTTTCTTTTATTTTTATCTTATCTTTCAGCCAGGCAGCAGCGGAAGCGCTCCTGCATGCAGTACCAGCCCGGCACTGGCTGGCGACCGCTTCAGCTGACCGAATGTGCGATCGCGCGAGCTCCTCGACCGAAAGCATCTTAGCCGAGCATCGAAAACGGGGTAAAAAAGCCCGGACCGGTCTCGGATTTTTGTGGCGCGTTACTGTTTTGAGTAGTGCCAGTAATGCAACCTGTCAGATATCTTACCCTGATCGAAAGACTTAAATGTGGCACTCTCTACCTATAGAGTATGACGAACCAGAAGAAGCGCGACTGGTATGGACCGACGCCAGGACTGCTGACCGTGCTCGTTACCGTGCTGGTGGCCTGTGGCCTCATGCCCCTGGCTGCTGCCGACGTTTCAGTGACCCGAGACCTGCCTGATGAGCCCGTTTATCCGGGCACGCAGATCACCGTCACCCTGAATCAGACCGGCTTTTACCTGACCGGTGTTGTCTGGGAGATACTGCCAGACGGCTTCGCATTCAAGGGCATTGCACCGGGCAGCGGCGGTGAGTATATGGCCTATGACCGAACCACGAACAACCTTACGCTCGGGTTTCGGGACCAAACGACCGTACGGTATCTCGTGGAGACCGGCACTGCCGATCAGATAGAGGGCGCGGTCTTCTCCGGAACGTGGAAGACCACAGATTCACACCTCAACAAACTATCCGGTGCTATTCACGGGGACCGTACGCTGACGCTCGGCACCGGCCCCGAGCCGACGCCGACACCAACCCCTGCACCCACGAACGGCGGTGGTAACGGTGGAGCGGTAACGCCAACGCCGACAACTACCGCTGCGCCGACCGCGTCGCCTGGCCTGAGTCCCACACCATCCAGTGCACCTACCGCTTCGCCGGGTGTAGTAACGCCAACGCCGACCGCGGCTCCCACGCCCGCACCATCAGCATCGCCGACCGCGAGACCGGGAATACCGGGCTTTGAGCTGATCGTTGCGCTCGCAGGGCTGATCGCGGTTGCTCAGTGGCTCTGGCGGCGAAGCAGTTAGTTAGTTAGTTAGTTAGAGCGTGTGTTAGTGTGTGAGTGAGAGCGAGTGTGGGTGAGCGAGAAAGTGGTCGAACTATCTTTCTTTTCTTGCTCACTGCTCCTTTTTCCCGTTAGTATGAGGCAGCGTACAGGTTGGAAGAGAGCAAGCGGGGATTGATCTGATCCATGCCGAAAGCCGCAAAAGCCGCAACCCGAAGACCGCAGGGCGGGAAGAGCGCCCCAAACGCCAAATCCGCTACTGAGGAGGACCTTGTGGGTAGATTCGTCGCTGAACTGCAGGCGAATCGCGACGCGCTACGGTATGTCGCGCTCTTCCTCGCGCTCTGTCTCATCTTCTATCTCCTGTATTACGCACTGCTCGTCAGCGGCTCGGCGGCCATCCTCTGGCTCCGGGAGTTCACTGCGCGCGTGCTCGGCACCATCTTCGCCCTCGCGGGCGCAAACGTGGTGGTCAACGGCGCGTTCGTCACGATCAACGGGTTCGGCCTTGAGATCATTGACGAGTGCACCGCAGTATTCTCCTCCATCGTCTATGCCGCCTGCCTCCTGGCGTACCCCACAACGATCCGCAAGAAGGTGATCGGCATCGCTCTGGGTGTTCCCGCGCTCTACGCGATCAATATCCTGCGGCTCGTGATACTCGCGCAGGTCGGTATTAGCCGACCCGCACTCTTCGCGTTTGTGCATGTCTACCTCTGGCAGGCTTCGTTCATCATCTTCGTCGTGGTGATCTTTATCCTGTGGCTCAAATTCGTGGTGAAGGAGTAAGAAGACGAGAGAGAGCGATGGCGCAAAAAACGAAACAGAAGCGGACCGTGAAGCAGCACGAAACAGCTGCGGCTGTAAAAGCAGCACCCGAGGAGAAGAAGAGCGTGCTCTTCGGGCTGCGCGAACGCGAAATTATCCTCTTCCTCCTGCTGTTCCTGCTCGTTTCCGCGCTCTTACTCGGTGCGTGGTATTATATCGGCCCCTATTATCAGAAAGCGGTCTTCGCCGTTGCACGCGTATTCCTGCTCCTCATGGGCTATAACCCGTCCCAGATCGCCGCGGTGAACATCGCGGGCGCATACCTCGGCAATTTCAATCTGGTGCCCCTGGTCGCCCTGGCGATCGCGACCCCGCGGTTGGCGCCCCGGCAACGGCTGGTCATGCTCGGCATCGGCATCCCCCTACTATTCCTGCTCCATGTGCTCGATCTGGTAGCCCATTTCCCGCTCTATTTCCACGGCTCGAAGCTTGCAGAGGTGGTGGTCTATTCCATCGGCGTGGGCGGCGTCGCGCTACCGTTCATTATCTGGTTCGTGCTCTGCTATGCCCGCTTCTTTAAGGGTGCCCGGGCGTAACTATCACCGACTGAAAGGCGAGTGCTTCTCCCGTCCCGGTGAGCAAAACCGCGGACCAGGCAACCGCTACAAATAGGCTGGTTTTAAATACCTCTACTCGATATATATCTCCGAACCGGAGGACTTACCGCTGCTGAACTACTGAAGCTCTGTGGCGCGGTTGGCCTGCTGAGCGTTCTACCGGGCTGCAGACTGCTTTGGAGTGCGCTACGCGCTATACCCACCGGTAGTTCACACCCGGTCTTCGGCGTGTGAGTGCGGGAGAATAAAAACATGAACGGGAAGCGAAATGAGCATAAAAAAACGGTTGGAGTGATCTCAATACTGATCGTACTGCTGTCTATTCTTACGACACTTATCGGGATGACGCCCGTCGGCGCGGCGCAGCAGGCGACGGTGACCCGGACTCTTCCGAGTTCTGTGGCGCCCAATGGGCAGTTCACGGTCACCTTGACTCAGACCGGGTTTCTGCTTGATATAGGCCTGGTATCTGAGGTGCTACCACCGGGCTTTGACTATGTTACCGGCAGTTATACCGGTAATGCTTCGGATCATGTAACCTACAATCCCGCAACACGAGTGCTCGAGGTAGGTTTTGGCTTCGAAAAAACCATTTCATATAAAGCTAGAGCGGGCTCCCGCACAGAAACGGCCGTGTTTTCGGGGACCTATAATGCTCTTGTTTCCGCTAACAATACCTGGCTGAAGGAAGAAGGTTACGTTACTGGCGACACGACGGTGATTGTAACCGGTACACCTGCGCCAACACCAACACCAACACCAACACCGACGCCAACGCCAACACCAACGCCAACACCAACGATAACACCGACCCCAACGCCAGGGCCCGACACAACGCCACCGGCACCGATCACGAACCTGCAGTATACGCACGGGACGACGTGGATCAGGTGGCGGTGGACCAATCCCGTGGACGCGGACTTCAGCCACGTCATGGTCTATCTGAACGGTGTGTGGCAGGCGAACGTGACGGCGAACTGGTATATGGCCGCGAGCCTGGTGCCGGACACGGAGTACCGGGTGGGCACGAAGACCGTCGATTTCACGGGCAATGTGAACCCGGCCTGGGTGAACGGCACGGCGCGAACAGTATCCACCGAACCAAGCCCAAGCCCAACGCCAACCCCGACGCCAACACCAACGCCAGACATCCCCCGATGGGACATCAACGAAGATTGCACCGTGAACTACATAGATCTGACCATATTATCCGCGCACTGGGGTGAGACGACCATAGCACCATATCCACGCTACGATATCAATGCAGATGGAACGGTGAACTACATAGATCTGACCATCTTATCGGCGCATTGGGGCGAGTCGACGTGTTAGGTAGGTATAAGGGAACGGAATGCGTAACGTAACGTATGCTGTCAATGGCGTTCGCCCGGGTAGGTTGGTGGGGGCGGGGCTATCTATCCTTATATTCTCGATGCTGCTCGCTCTGCACAGAGTCACGTCATTCACTCGGTTGAGTGAGGGAGGATAAGAAGAAAAAAATATGAATGGGAAAAGAAACGAGCATATAAAAACGGTTGGGTTGATCTCAACGGCGATAGTAGTACTGTCTTTCATTACCGCGGTGATGGGAATAACGACCGTCGGCGGGGCGGATGCGGTCTCGGTGACCCGGAATCTTCCAGATTATGTTGCGCCCACTAGCCAGTTCACGGTCACCTTGACGCAGTCCGGATTTCCGCTCGATGTAGGTATCGTCTATGAAGTCCTGCCGGTCGGCTTCCAGTACGTTAACGGGAGTTACACCGGTGGAGCTGCGGATTGGGTTGTTACCTACGATCCCGCAACGCGCACATTGAGGGTCGGCTTCCAAGAAGAGTCAGTAATAAGCTACAAGGTGCAAGCGAGCTCATACACACAAACTGCAGTGTTTAGCGGAACATTTAGATATACGGGGTCTGACTGGGAGGTCAAAGAAGGTACTGTTACCGGTAAAACGACGGTGACGGTAATAGTATCACCAACGCCAACACCAACGCCAACGCCAACACCAACGCCAGACATCCCCCGATGGGACATCAACGAAGATTGTGCCGTGAACTACATAGATCTGGCAATATTGTCCGCGCACTGGGGTGAGACGACCATAGCACCATATCCACGGTACGATATCAATGCGGACGGAACGGTGAACTACATAGATCTGACCATCTTATCAGCGCACTGGGGCGAGTCGCCGTGTTAGTCAGTCAGGTATAACTAAGGGCAGAAACGGTATCCGGCGACGTATACGGGATAGCAAGTGCCCCGTGTTCGGGGCTATCCCGGCGTGCCCGCAGATCCAGAGCCCGGCACGAGCACGTGTATCCCCGGCTGCTCAGACCGTTGGTTGAATCGGGAGCTATCAGGGACAGTTACCGGATGCCGCACGCGAGTCGCCCCCCCCCACCTGCGTATCGCGCCACGATACACCCGCGGCGGGCACCGGCGGGCCATGCTGCCGAGTATCTATGCGCGTATCGTGGACTCGACCAAGGAAGTTACCGGCGGGCACCGAGCAGGGCTATCCGGCCAGAAATGGCAAAGCCGATTCAGGGCTACCGGTATGCTCGTTCGTGTCAGTAACCAACGTGCGCGTTCAGTCATGCTGAGGAAGTGTCGTCATCGCTCGGTGGTGGTGTGAGCGGTCTGTAACCGCCAAGCACGAACCGCATGGCAGGCTAATAAATCGAAACTTATTTATATACCCACGGAGTACTAAACCTTTAGCGTGTGATCTCTCGGTTACATGCATACCAAAAAAGGGAGGTAAAAAAAGGAACGGTAGAGTGAGGATAAGAAGAAAAAATGAACGGAAAGAGAAGCGAGCATAAAAAAATGGTTGGTTTGCTGTCAGCGGCGATAGTAGTACTATCCATTGTCACAGCAACGCTAGCGATTACGCCGATCGGCGCGGCGCCCAGCACGGTGGCGACGGTGACCAGGTCTCTCCCTACGTACATCACTCCGAATCAAACCTTTACGGTTACTCTCACACAGTCAGGATTCGTGCTCGATACTGGTTTGATCCAGGAAGTGCTGCCGGTTGGCTTCCAGTATATTGCCGGGAGTTACACCGGTGGAGCTCCGGATTGGGTTAATTATGATCCCGCAACGCGAACGCTCCAGGTGTGGTTCCGCAACGAGTCTGTAATAAGCTATGGCGTGCAAGCGAGCCCCGCGACCCAGGCGACGGTGACCTTCTCAGGTACCTATAAAACGTTGGTCTTTGGTTGTGTAGAGCCTGAAACGGGTGTTATCACCGGCGATTTGGTGACGAAGGTAGATGGGGTACCACCCTATACTGCTAACCATTATCCCGCAAAGGGCGCTACGAATGTGCCGATAACGTCGAATATCGTCGTGCATGTCAAGGACAACTTCGAGGTCGATCCCAGCACCATTGTGATGCGCGTAAACGGCAATCCAGTATCACCATTGAGCATTGTGCCCAGCCCCGGAACGAACAATTTTGCCGTGACGTACAATCCGCCCGTGGATTTCGCCTATAGCGCGACCGTCACCGTCAGTATCGATGCTTCTGATGCTGCCGGGAATGCGATGGCCACTGATACCTATTCATTCACCACGGCGAGTGAGCCACCCGTACCAACACCAACACCAACACCAACACCAACTCCAACCCCGACACCAACACCGACACCACAATACGATCTGACGATCACGAGCACGTTCGGTGGCAGCGTCACCACGCCTGGAGAAGGTACGTTCACGTACGACGAGGGCACGGTAGTGAACCTGGTGGCAACGCCCGATGTGGGCGTGTACTTCTATGAGTGGACGGGTGACGTGGGCACGGTGGCGAACGTGAAAGCGGCGTCGACAACGATCGTGATGAACGGTAACTACGAGATTGAAGCGGCCTTTATATTCCTGGTTACTGGCGTTAAACTAACGACATCGAGCACTTCAGGTGGAAACGTAACAGAGCCCGGAGAAGGTGATTTCTATTACATCGAGGGTGATGTTGCGGACCTGGTGGCGACCCCGGATTCCGGCTATGTGTTCGTGAACTGGACGGGCGACGTGGGCACCATAGCGGACGTAAACGCGGCAACGACAACGATCACGATGGACGATAACTATACGATCATGGCGAACTTCGCCGCAGGAATACCAAGATGGGACATCAACGAAGATTGTATCGTGAACTTCATAGATCTGGCAATACTTTCAGCGCACTGGGGTGAGACAACCACCGCACCATATCCACGGTACGATATCAATGAGGACGGCGTGGTGAACTTCATAGATCTGGCGATCTTATCAGCGCACTGGGGCGAGTCGACTTGTTAGGCAGGTATAAGGCAGGCGAGGGCAGGAACGGAATGAGGCTACGTATACCACAAATAGGGCTCCCTGTAGTTGGGGCTATAGTTGTACTAGCGATGCTACTCGGTGCAACAACGATTCCCGTGTTAGCAAACCCATCGCCAATCGCCAGTGTTTCACCCGCTTCACAGAGCGTTGGTCCCGGAGATACCTTCTCCATTACTATTGTTGTTGCCCCTGATGGAGAAGGGCTATCCGCGGGTCAACTCGACTTCGCATTTGATGCAACTGCCATGCAGGTCGACAGTGTTACTGCCGGTAATTTGTTCGGCGCGAATCCCACCCCGGCGGGTCTGGACCTCGATAATGTGGCCGGTACCGTCTCATTGGCGCTCGCGCGTAAGGGCTTTACCACGCCGCCAACGCCGACCGGGACCTTTGCAACGATAACACTAACCGTCAACGAGGATGCCCCGGAAGGGACGTATGCGCTGGACATCACGAATCTGCGGCTTGCAGATGAGACCTTTGTGGAGATAACAGGGATAGCCATCAATGACGGAGCTGTTACCATTGCAGACGAAATGCCACCTACGTACTCCACGATTATCACCGTACCCGCCAGCCCAACCGTCTACGTGCCGGGTCAAAACTATACCTTTTCCATCACGGTCCTGGACAACGTGGCCGTCGAGACCGTGGTGTTCCAATTCGAGGGTGTTAACCACACGAACCTTACGAACGTTGGCGACGTCTATTCGTACCAGCTAACCGATCTGGCTGCAGGCACCTATACCTACCGCTGGTACATGAACGATACGTCAGACAACTGGAATTCCACGCCTAATCTCGGGTATATCATCAACCAGGCAGCAACCACGGTCACGCTGTTACTCAACGGCGTAGAGGGCGATCTCGTGATAGACCCGGGCGAACCGGTGAACCTGAGTGCAACGCTGAGCATTCCGGATATCCTGACGCTCTCTGTGGATGGTATAGCCGTCGGGACGGAGATGGGCTCAGTCGAGCTCGAAAACGTGACCACGCTTGATTTGGGCCCGCATAACGTAACCGCGTCGTATCCTGGTGATGGGAATTACACGGGCACGAGTGCGACCCACTGGGTAACCGTGACCTACCCGTGGGATATCAATGCTGACGGGACGGTCGACTTTATAGACATGACCATCTTATCAGCTCACTGGGATGAGGTAACTACAGAACCCTACCCCCGGTACGATCTCAACAGGGACGGGACGGTGAATTACATCGATCTAGCAATTCTCTCCGCGCATATGGGTGAGACCTATTGGTGAGGTATATAGAATAGAGCCGAGGTGAATAAACCAAAGAAATGGGAAAAGATAATATGTGGGGAATTAGATCCAAGCTAGCAGTAGCAGTTTTACTGCTTTCGATGATACTCTGCACCGTGTCACTACCCGCTTTAGCAGATCCTGAGCCAGGCGCGAGTGTATCTCCGGCGGCACAGACGGTTGGTCCCGGGGAATCCTTCACGATCGAGATCTTCGTTAATACCGATAATAACGGCGTCTCAGGCGGGCAGTTCATCATCGGATTTGATGCGAGTGCCATGCAGGTTGACAGCGTTGCGGCTGGTGATTTGTTCGGCACGGTGTTCAACACAATCGGTCCATTTATCGATAATGTGAACGGCACGGTTGAAATGGCGCTTGGGCGTATTGGAATGACCACGCCACCAACGCCAGACGGGACATTTGCAACGATAACACTAACCGTTACTGCGGATGCCCCGGAAGGGACGTATGCTCTGGACATAACCAATCTGCAGCTTTCGGATGAGAACTTTGCGACGATACTTGGGATTGTCATCAACAACGGCACTGTTACGGTCACGATTCAAGATGACCTACCGCCAACCTACTCGAATATCATCGTGTGGCCACTATCTCCAGCGAGACACGATCCTGACCAAAACTACACCTTCAACATCACCGTTCAAGACAATGTGGCGATAGATACCGTGTTGCTTGAATTCGATGGTGCTAACTATACCGCTTACGCCTACCCCGACTCAGTATTCTCGTACCAGTTCACGGGGTTGGCTGTTGGCCAGCATACGTACAAATGGTACATGAATGATACCTCAGACAACTGGAATTCCACACCAAGCCATAGTTATTTCGTGACATCGTCGGAGACTCCGTGGGACCTTAACGCGGACGGTACGGTAAACTTCATAGATCTAACGATATTATCCGCACACTGGCTTGAGACAACAACACCACCATATCCTGCGTACGATATCAATGCGGACGGGATAGTGAACTTCATAGATCTAACGATATTATCAGCACATTGGCTTGAGGTATATTGGTGATGCGCAATATAAAATGCTTATTAGGAGGTGAAAAAGAGAAATGGGAAGATATATAAAAGGAATAAGAACCAAACTAGCAGTGTCTGTATTAGTGCTTTCGATAATGCTCTGCACCGTGGCACTACCCGCTTTAGCAGATCCAGCGCCGACCGCGAGTGTATCGCCAGCTGCGCAGACGGTTAATCCGGGTGATACCTTCGTGATCGATATCTATGTCGAAACCGATGACTATGGAATCCAAGGCTCACAGTTCGACTTCGCCTTTGATCCGACGGTCCTGCAGGTTGTCAGTGTTGCTGCCGGGGATCTGCTCGGTGCTACTCCTAACGCGGTCCCCCCATTGGCAACCTGTTTTAATAATACGGCGGGAACGGTGTCAGTGGCGCTTGCGCGTTTAGGATTTGTCACACCGCCAACGCCAGATGGAGTATACGTCACGATTACCATGACGGTCGATGCGGGTGCAGCGGATGGAACGTATGATCTGGACATAACGAACCTGCAGCTTCTGGACGGGTCTTTTGCGGTGATACCCGGTATTGTTTTGAACGATGGAACAGTGACGGTTGGCGTAGGCCCGACACCGACCCCAACCCCGACACCGACCCCAACACCAGAACCAACACCAACACCGACCCCAACACCAGCACCAACAGTAACACCAGCAATTCTGCGTGGCGGCGGTGGCGGCCCAGTTGATTCGGACGGTGATGGCTTCACGGATATCGAAGAGATCTTAGCGGGTACTGACCCCTTTGATCCAACCGACTACCCGGGCGCTGCAGCAACGCCAACACCAGCCCCAGCAACACCAACACCAGCCCCAGCAACGCCGGTACCAACACCGGTACCAACGCCGGTACCAACACCAGCACCAACACCAGTACCGGCGACACCGACACCTGAAGAGCCCGGTTTCGAGGCACTCCTGGCCATCGGTGGCCTGCTGGCGATCGCGTTCGTGATCCTGAGGCGGAAACAGTAACCGGACACAATCAGCTAGATACAAAGCGCACTAACCTGAAAGAACAAACAGAAAACGTGAACGGAAGTAGAGAGGGACTTTTTTTTTATTCCCTTTCTCTCTCTCTTTTTTATCTGTATTCCCTGTTGTAATCAGCAGGATAGGTGCTTGAGCCGCTTCACCTGAGCGAGCGCGGGTGGTGAGGCTGGCGGGCCACTCGTTACGTGGGAGGAGAAGGACTTGAGCGCGCTATTATGCCCGGGAATCGGAGATCCAGGAGAATGAAGAATGGCCGGAGGCGTCGTATATCGCTCACAGCGACCGAAAAGCGTGTACTAACGCTCCTGCTGCTGCTACTGCTCAGTCTCCCGGCCTTGCCGCTGGCATTGACGTCCATAAATCCGGTACTGACGACCGATACCGGCGAGCTGATCATCGGCTTTACGGGTGATGCAACAACCGCAGATCAGGATGCGTTCGCGGCCACCTACGGGTATACGATCCTTGACCGTAATGACGCTTTGAACTGTATCCTCGTGCGGCCTGACTCAGCCGTGCAGAAACGCGTGCTAACGCGCGGAGCGCGCGAGGAGATCGTGCGCTATCTCGAGCCCAATAAGCCTGTGCGCGCGCTCTACACACCCAATGACCTCTATTTCCCGGACCAGTGGGCTCTGCCGAGCATCAAGGTGGATCAGGCATGGGACTATGAGCGCGGCAATAAAACCGTCACTATTGCCATTATCGATTCGGGTATCGATTATACGCATGAAGACCTCAGTGCGAATTACCTCCCGGGTGGCTACGATTGGGTGAACCATGACCCTGATCCCAGGGACGACTTTGGTCACGGCACCCAGTGCGCCGGCATCGCGGCGGCCGTGATCGACAACGGCAAAGGGATCGCGGGCATCGCGCAGGTAAACCTCATGGCCGAGAAGGTGCTTGACCATACGGGTCGGGGTACCGAATGGGATGTGGCGCTGGCCATTGTCCATGCCGTGGGTCACGGCGCGACCATTATTAGTTTGAGCCTCGGCGGTGACGAGAACGCGCAGGTGGAGGAAGATGCGTGCCGTTACGCGTGGGATAACGGCTGCTTGCTCGTCGCTGCTGCTGGGAATCAGATGGTCGAGGGTGTCCTGTATCCGGCCGCCTATGAGTCTGTGATCGCGGTTGGCAGCATCGATCAAACCGACCAGAGACGGGGTACCTGGGGCCCAGAATTAGAGCTGGTCGCACCGGGCGTGAGCATCCTTTCAACCTCACTTTACGGCGGTTACGCCTCCGTCGCGGGTACCTCAATGGCCACTCCGCACGTCGCCGGTGTGGCAGCACTCCTGTGGTCGCAGTATCCTTCGCTCACCAACCAGCAGGTGCGGACTATTCTAACACAAACGGCGGACGATCTTGGCGCACCGGGCTTCGATATGTATTTCGGCTATGGAAAGGTCAATGCTCTGAACGCGCTACTGCTCAATCTTAACTTCGACACGATGCGCCCCGAGGTGCCGTACCCCAGCATATCCGGCATCCATACCGGGACCATCACGCCGTTCTATGACCTTGACGTCTCAAAACTCTCTACTTATCCCTGCCCGGGTACCGGCGGACGTACCATCAACGCGCGAATTTGGAATGACTCGCTCAACGTTACTGCCGCCTGGACCGGCTACCCGGGTGATTGGCAGACGATCCCCTTTGACCAGGTCTTCCTCCTCGAGGCCGGTAAGACCTATAACTACACCATCGAGACTGCTTCGTACCCGCAAATACACCATACCGCATCGCTGACCACGCCCGTCGGCACGATTACCTGCACCGCCTTTACCGATCACAATGGCTGGGTTCATCATGATCGGATCCCGGCCATCCGGCTCTTGCATTAAGCTCAGCGCGGTTACCAGCGTCGGCATGCGACCAGGGGCGCTAGCTAACCTTGCCAAGCATTCCACCGCTTTCACGATCGTGGCCATCAAGGCGTGACTCAGAACCAACTGATGGCGGGCGGACGAGGGCTTAATTAGGGATTGATTGATTCTCCTGGTTACCTGTGAGTAAGCGCACGCTCAGAGGATATTCGCGAGCCGATCCATCGCCTCCACGATCTTCGCCATCGAGGCGGCAAATGAGAACCGCACGTATCCCCGGCCTACATCACCAAACGCCGAGCCGGGCGTTACCACGATATACGCCTCGGTGAGCAGCCGCTCGGTGAATTGGACATCGTCGCTGTGATCCGGAGTGCCGACGAAGGCGTAAAAGGCACCTTCGGGATTCACGCACCGCAGCCCGATCTCGTTGAGCCGCTTGACGATCACGTCTCTCCGCCGTCTGAATTCTCCAGCCATCTCAGTAACGCAGGCCTGAGAACTTTGGAGCGCAGCCAGCGCGGCATACTGTGAAATGGACGCGGCACAGCTCACCGTGTGCTGCTGCACCTTCACCATCTCCCGCAGTAACCATCGGGGCGCCACGGCATACCCGATGCGCCAGCCGGTCATCGCATAGGTCTTCGAGAACCCGTTGATCATGATCGTGCGCTCATGCATGCCTTCCAGGGAGCCGATGCTCGTATGTCTGCGGCCATATATGATCTTCTCGTAGATCTCGTCGGAGAGCACCAGCACATCATGCTCACGGGCGAAGTCCGCCACGGTTCTCAACTCCTGATCGCTGAGCACATAGCCGGCGGGATTGTTCGGGCTGTTAATAACGATCAGCTTCGTCCGCGCCGAGCTCGCAACCTCCAGGGCTTCGTACGTTAATTCCTGCTGCAAGCGTGATACCCAGCGTGGCTGCCCGCCAGCGAGTCTGACCGCGGCCTCAAAACTCACCCAGAACGGGTCGAGCAAGAGCACCTCATCGCCCTCGTCCAGAAGGCTCGTCATCACCTCGTAGATCGCCTGCTTTCCTCCCGGCGTCACGATTACGTTCTCCGCCTGCGCCTCTATCCTGTTCTCCGCTCGTATCTTCTGCGCGATCTCCTCACGCAGCTCGGGAATGCCCGCGCTACTCGTGTAGTGCGTGTAGCCGCGGTCCATAGCATCCTTCGCCGCGGCGCAGATATGCGCCGGCGTGATGAAGTCCGGCTCACCGAGCGTAAAGTTCAGCACGCTCTTACCCTCTACTCGTAACTGCTCCGCGATCTGCCCCATCCTGATGGTCGCCGACTCGGTGATCCCACTCACTCGTTTTGATACCATCTTCCTTACTCACAGCACGCCGCAGCGAGCGGCGTTTGTCTATCAGGTTTAACTTACATCAAGTTATACTTTCTCGCCGCCATTCGATCACGGAACCCGGTAAAGCCAGACAAAGCGTTCAGGTCATTCAATTCAATCTGCGGCCTCGTCCGAGAACCGCTTCTCGACCGATTGCGCATGCCGCTCCATACCCTCCGCTCTGCACGACTGCACCACGACCTCTTTTATACGCGCTAACCCGTCCTTATCGAGCCACTGTAGCGTCATCCGGTGCATGAAGTGGTCAACATCAAGCCCTGAGAAGAGCGCCGGATAGCCCGCGGTAGGGAGCACATGGTTCGCGCCCGTTGCATAATCGCCTGCGGCGACCGGCGCATAATTCCCGATGAAGACCGAGCCTGCATGCTTGATCCGTTTCAGAGCAGCCATCGGCTCGCGCACCACTAACTCGAGGTGCTCGGGCGCATACTCGTTGGCGAACGCAAAGCATTCGTCAAGGCTCTCGCCCACGAGTAGCCAGTGCTGTGCCGTTCCACGGACCGGATCGGCTGCGGTAAGTTCGCGCTCAACCGCTCGAGCTAATTCGCGCGAGGTGGTCAGCAGCACGGCCTGCGATTTCGCGCCGTGCTCCGCCTGTGCCCGCATATCCGCAGCAATGAACGCGGGATTCGCCGTTTCATCGCCGATGATGAGCACTTCGGAAGGCCCGGCCGGGAAATCGATCTCGACACCCGCTGCGCGTGCCGCCATCTTCGCCGCCGTTACGTACACGTTCCCCGGGCCCACGATCTTTTGCACCCGCGGAACGGTCTCCGTGCCGAAGGCGAGCGCGGCAATCGCTTGCGCACCACCGACCTTACAGATCAGTGTCGCACCGGCGAGATCAGCAGCGACCAGCGTGTGCGGGTCAACGGTGCCATCCTTCAGCGGCGGCGTGCAGACCACTATCTCACGAACACCCGCGATCTTCGCAGGGATCACGCACATCAGCGCGCTGCTGAAATAAGAGCCCGGCACGTACGCGCCCACTATGTCAAAGGGCACGAACTGCTCACCGAGGTAGATCCCCTCGGTGAATTCCTCCAGCCACGACTTCCGCTTCTGCCGATAATGAAACTGCCAGATCGCCTCCGCGGCCGCTTCGATGCACGACAGCATCTTTTCTGTTACCTTCGTTCGCGCCGCCGCAAGCTCTTCCTCCGTTACCGCGAGCTTTATCAGAGTGACTTGATCGAACTGCTCGGTATAGGCCCGCAGTGCCGCATCACCTCGCTGCTTCACGGCCCTGAAGATCTCCTCTGCGAGCGGCATCACGGCCGCGAGGTCAAGTGTGCGGCTGCTGAATAGCTCTTCTGCCTCCCGAACCTCGACTATCTTTCGTATCATGTACCCCACGCACCAAACGCAGTCCAAAATTTTTATACTCGCCGGTTCTATTCTACCCTATTCTACGTTAAACAAAAAAGAGCGCGGTGATACTTAAAGATGACCGAAACGATGGAGAAGGACGAAAACATCAGCTTAGACGTGGCTATTCCTGACGGGGTAACGGTTACCCTTACCGGCAAGACGATCACGGTTCAGGGGCCGAAAGGTGCACTGGAGCGCGAGCTGTGGCACCCCGGCGTGCATATTCAGGTGGAGCACAAGGACGGCGCCGAGCAGGTCGTTGTCACGAGCGACACGGGGCGGAAGAAACTACGCGCCGTTGCTGGTACCTTTGTCTCCCATATCAAGAATATGATCACCGGTGTGACGGAGGGTTTCTTCTATAAATTGGCGGTCGTCCATGCTCACTTCCCTATGCAGATCGCCCTTACCAAAGAGGGCAACGCCGTCTCGATCGCCAACTTCCTCGGTGAGCGAAAGCCGCGAATGGCGAAGATCGTATCGGGCGTTACCGTGGAGCTGCGTGGCAAGGAGATCCTCGTCTCGGGCATGAATAAGGAGGCGGTGGGGCAGACCGCGGCCAACATCGAGCAGAAGACCAAGATACGGGGATACGATCCACGCGTCTTCCAGGACGGTATTTATCTGCTGGAGAAGGGCATCGGTATGGGCACCTAGGGTCTCTTTACCTCCCGCAGAGCGCAGCCTCGCACGTCAGTCAGTCCGTATCCACCAGGATGAAAGAAGGGAAAGTAACTACTAATAGCTGCTGGTATAATATCCTAGGTGAAGGCGTATGCCAGACATAATCGAAGGGGTAAGCCCCACGCGGATGGCGCTGCTGTCTCTGCGGCGACGAGAGAAGTTAGCGGAGAAGGGGCATGATCTGCTGCGCGAGAAGCGCGACGCGCTCATTGCCGAATTCCTGAGCGTGGTCTGCGAGGTGCGCAGCGAGCGGAAGGAAGCGGAGGCGAAGTTACGGGAAGCGTTCACCAACCTCATCCTCGCACAGGCGCGATTGGGCGTGGATGAAGTGCGTCAGTTGTCCTTGATGACCTCGCAGGAGATCGCGTTCGATTTCTCGTACCGCAGCATTATGGGTGTGGCTGTTCCGATCATCGAATTGCCGGGCACATTAACGCGGAACGCTGCGGATCGCGGGTACGGCTTCACAGACACTTCGGCCGCAGTGGACACCAGCGCACGCGCCTTCGAAGAGGCCCTGGAGAGGCTCCTCAAGCTCGCAGAGCTGGAGGAAGCGGTCCGCAATCTCGCGGGCGAAGTGGAGAAGACCAAACGGCGTGTCAACGCGCTTGAATATGTCATGATCCCCCGGCTGCGAGGCACCCGGAAGTACATCCAGATGCGCCTGGCGGAGATGGAGCGTGAGAATTTTACGCGCTTGAAGAAGATCAAATCAATGCTGGAGCAGAAAGGCTGAACCAGATCCCTCGGTAGATAAGATATCTCGGGAAACTGTGAAGTCATCACCACTATATTTTACAAGGCGCTCATAAGCATCTTCGATACATCGCCACCATTCTTGTGAATCCTCTCTCTCATCATAATCAATGTGCTAAGCCAAATAGCCTCCCAGCCGATAACCTTTCTCTCGCCTCTCTTAAGTAAGTACCGCGACTACTGTGGCGACACCCACATCAGGCCAGAGTCTATACCTCCATCAAGTTCTGATTATGCTCAATTCTCTTTTATCCCTGATTTCACGTAACTTTCCCGTGACTCTAACCATTCCCGATCATCGGCAAGTGATAGTTATTACGCATTATGGGCTTTTAGATGAAGACTTCGTTCAGTTACTGCGCTTCTCGCGTCCCTAGCTCTAGCTATGAGATCGGTTTTCATTCAAAGTTCAGCGCGATAGTATGGCTCTATTCTTGTGTCCGCTTCTCGGCTTTTGGTTCCCGCCGGCCTCAGAAGTCGGTCATTACCCGGTACTGATCGATCTCGCCCAGCGTCTCCCCTTTCTCAGAGAGTCGTGCCAATCGCAAGTACCGCCGTGCAGCGCCTTCTACATCGCTCGCGTTCGTTATTCCCCGGCCAACGATCAGGATGTCCGCACCCGCTCTGAGCGCGTATTCCACCGACTCCTCGCGCACGCCGCCGGCAACGGCGACCAGCATCTTGCCCTTGCTGTCCACTTGCTTGATCTCCTCGATGTTGCCCCACGCGTGCCGTTCCAGCTCTTCCACATCGATCGCACGGTGCAGCTCCACAATGTCCGGTATAAATCCGCTGACGCTTAGGTCATTCAGCACATCCAGCACGTTCCGTACATTCAGCATATCGATCGAGGCGTAGATCCCGGTCTTCCGCGCCTCCTCGATCGCCTTCTCGATCGTTCTGAGTGGTGCCAGGCCCGAGATCACCACGGCGTCCGCACCGGCATCCGCGACCATGCGTGTCTCCAGATTGCCGGTGTCCAGCGTCTTCAAATCCGCGACCACAAACGTATCTGGCTTAATCGCCTTGATCTTCTCCACAATATCCACGCCGTAGCGCTTGATCAGCGGCGTGCCCGCCTCTATTATTAAGTGATCGTTCAGCGGCAACTCACGAACTACCCGTTCCATGTGCTCCCATTTCGGGATGTCGAGCGCGACCTGCAGATACGGCGGGTCCCACAGTTTCGTCACTTTCATACCGATCGAAGGATGCCGCGAGCGATCTTTCTCATACAGCACCTTCTTGATGTCCGGGAAACCTTCCATCGCACGCTTTAGCGCCAACTTTGTCGCGCCGTAATTGTACCGGTAGATCTTATTGTAATCGGACGCGTGCGGGTGCATGAAGACGCTGACGATCACCACGTAGTCCTCGACCTTCTCTTCCGGAATGACACCCTCCTCCACGGAATCGGCCACCGCTTTCGCGATCGCGCTCTGTGCGGGCCCAAAGATCTTCTGTGCCTCCTTCAGGTTCCGCACCGTGACCTTGGGCACGACTACCGTCGACGGCTTGACCGGCAGATTGGGTCGTATCACGGCAAAGAGCGGCGTGTGCCCCGCTGACATCTGACTGAGTGCATTGGTAAACGCGATCCCCACGGGCCCAAATTTATCGCCGATCATCAGATCGATGTGCGCAACTTCAGCTCCTTCGCCTATCAAGGCTTCACCCACAAACATCGTGATCTACCTCACATTCACTCCTTACTATGAGCGGCATCTGCTTTATTTATTTATTTATTTATTTCTTGTCCAGTGCCCGCCGCACCTTCGGCAGGAGCTGGTATTCCAGCTCTAACTGGTGGAATCCTGGGCGTGGCCCGCCTTTTCGCGTCGATCTGCAGATCCGGGAGTCACCGATCGGGAAGCCACGCGGCTTCGAGAAGATACCGTTCGGATCCATCTTCCGGACCTCCTCCACGATCGTGCGCAGGTTCTCGCGCTCGCCTTCCACAAATACGCCAAAGCACGTCTCTTTCACTCTAATTCCCGCTGCGGTTAGCTTCGGCGCCTCACTGAGCAGCGCGAGGATCCTGCTCTTCACCTGTGCTGGCGTTATCTCAGAATCCGGTGAGATCAAAATGACCCGCGTCTCGACACCCATTTCACGTTTCCTTCTTTTTCGTTTCTATTTTTTTATTAAAAAGCCGCCCCGGGTTGCTCTTCCGTCCGATCTAACTTCTTCCAAACGGTTCGTGATGGGCCCGCGGAGATTTGAACTCCGGACCTCCCGGTTATCAGCCGGGCGCTCCAACCATGCTAAGCTACGAGCCCCTGCCGCTTCTCGACCTTTCTAAGATGTTATACGCTCGTGCCTTTTATAACTTTTATCTTTCAGCGGCCTATCTTTAAAGCGATGAGCGAGCGCACGAACCTGTATATCAAGGAATACCTTTCGGGGTCCGAGGTGCTGGTTGCGGTCTGTGACCAGGACCTGGTGGGGCGGCGTTTTGAAGACGGAAAACTGCGCCTTACCGTTTCGGAGCGATTCTATAAGGGCGTGGAAGCGACCGAGGAGGATTTGATTCGCTCGCTCCAGCAGGCGACCATCGCGAATTTGGTGGGCCGGCGAGCGGTACAATGCGCCCTGGACCATAAGTTCATCGAGGAGACGAGCATACTGGTCGTTGATGGCGTCCCGCATGCCCAGATGCTGAAGCTCTGAGTCGAAGCTAAGCTAAGCTGCTAAGCTGAGCTAGCTAGCTAGTGCCTGGCTGAAGAGACAGACGAACTCACGTGGTTATTCGCTCGTGTCTGCCTTCATCACGGAGAGGAAACGCTTCGAAACCGCATCCTCAACGAGCTGCATGATCGTATTCTTGTCCTTAAGCCCACTGAAAATGCCGAGTGGGATCTGTGCCGCAGCCATCGAGGCGTGACCGCCCGCGGAACCGATCTCCGCAAAGGCGCGCGCGAACGCATCGCCGATATTCACCCGCACGTCCTTGCTCCGGCCGGAGACGACGATCGTCTCCTCGTAGAGCCCGATGACAATAACCGTGGCGATTCCTTCCAGATTGAGCAGATAATCGGCGGCCATGGGTATGGAATCGCGATTGACCACCGACCCGACGTTGGTGATCAAATAGCTCCCCCTTATCTTCTTGTTCAAGATCGCATCGCCAACGACGTTGAGCATCTCGGTGGACATCGGTGGTGCCTCTATTTGGTCCAGGAGCTCTTTATCCGCCTTCACGTGCAGGAACGCCGCGGCTGAGAAGTCCGCGGGATGCGTCTCGCGCTTAAATCCGCTGGTATCAGTTCGTATTCCGTGCAAGAGCGCGGTCGCCAAAATCTTATCAACCGGGATATCCAGCACCCGCAGGTATTCCGTCAAGATCGTGGAGGTCGCGCCTCTGTCAGGTCGAACATCGACAAAATCCGCCTTGATCTTCGCCTCGTTATTCGCCGCGTGATGGTCAATGATGATGTCCACGCCGCCCTCAGCGGGAATCGGATTATTGACGCCGGGTAGACGGGCATCGACCAGTGCCCGCTTCGGGTACACCTGGAGATCCTCGGGCTGCGCGATACGCTTCATCTCGATACCCAGAATATTCACAAAGGCGCGATTAACGTGGTGCCCGATCTCTCCGCGATACATGATATCCGCAGCTACACCCTCGTGACGCGCAATATGCTTCAGTGCAAGTGCCGAGGCGATCGCATCGGGGTCCGGGCTGTCATGGACAACAATCGCCAAACGCGCATCCTCGTGTGCTTTTAACGCGCCCATAACACCCACCAATCCCCGCACCGTTCGCGCTAAATCGGCCTTCCGCAGCTCGTCGAGCACCGCACGCGCGGTGAGATCAGGTATGGATAAGACCAGATCAACGCCCAGACCCGGCAACTCATCCTTATCACCCGGATCTACTGCTCGTACAATCATATGCGCATCAGGTAAAGCATCTTTAAGGTTCCGGACTGCTTTCTTGTTCCCTTCGCTGCTATTGCTCATGATGAAGACCTTCTCAGGCTCGATCTCTTTCAGCAGCTTCTTGAGCACCTTGGGGTCTCCGATGTCACCAACGAACGCCGTGAAATCTTCATCAGTGAGAAAGTCCACGCGCTTCTCATCGATATCAATAATCAGCACTTCTTCCCCGCGATCTTCCAGCTCCTTCGCGATTGCATAGCCGATACGTCCACAGCCAAGGATCAGCCGCACCGGTTGACCTTTCGCCTTGCTCGTCGTCGCGGTTGACTTGGCCTTTGCTTTATGCTCGGCTTTCGCTTTTTCGGTGGACATCGTAATCTCACCCGGTATCCCTGCCCTTATCTCTCTCGCTACTAACAAAGATTTTTTACCGTGATTAGTTTTTCTCTTTTACACGGATGGGTGCAGCAATGAGGTACCGTGACTGGGAACCGCTGTATGCGGCGATCTTACGAGATTTTGGCTTTGATCGTGCGAAAGATGAGGAAGCAGCGCGAATAGCCGCAGAGCTGCTCGCAGCTAAACAGGGTTGGGCGGCGGAACCCGTTAAAGCAGCGATAGAAACGCGTATCCGGGACCGACGCGCTTTTGTCTGCGGTAATGCGCCCTGCCTGGCGCACGATCTGGAGATGCGGGCCCAGGAGTTAGAGCGCGCGTTTGGTTCTACTGATATAGTCGTGATCGCGGCAGATGGGGCAACCTCGGTGCTCATCCATGCGGGTCTCTTGCCCGATATCGTCTGTACCGACCTTGACGGAACGATTGCGGACATCATCGCCGCAAACCGACTCGGAACGATCGTGGTGGTCCATGCTCATGGCGATAATATCCCGCTTCTGAAGAAGGTCATACCGGTTCTAAACGAGAATCTGCTCTGCACGACGCAGAGCGAGCCGCTGCCGACGGTCTTCAATTTTGGCGGGTTGACTGACGGCGATCGGTGTGTATTTCTCGCACAGGCGTGCGGTGCACGGAGCATCGAGCTCATTGGCTTCGACTTCGAGGATCCCTCGGTCACGGAACGCAAGCGCAAGAAGTTGCAGTGGGCGAAACGGTTAATCAGCGCTATTCGGTAGTGCTCAGGGACTCTTATTTAAAGAATCGCCCGCCATTAATACTGTAGGAGCGTACGATGGGATGGAATCGTGCTGATCGCGTGACGCTGATAAGAAAAGCTATTGTGTTCGTTTCGCTCATTATCTGCGTTCTCCTGGCCGTTTCTGCTGGCTTTGTCCTCGGCATCGCGGTTATTTATACGCACCTCTTCTACCTCCCGATACTGTTGACCGGCATCTGGTTCCCGAAACGCGCGGTCTACGTCGCGCTCGCGCTTGGCGCCATTCACCTTATCGTGACGTATCTCTCGGTCATACCGCTCTCCGTGAACGAATTCGCCCGCGTGCTTATCTTTCTCCTCGTGGCCTACGTCGTCGGTCTCGTGAGCGAACGAGCACGGGTCGAGCAGCAGCGCCGTAAACAGACCGAAGCTACCTTGCTGGAGAGCGAGGAGCGGTTTCGGGAGCTCTTCAATAACATGAGCAGTGGCGTCGCGATCTATGAGGCGATGAACCAGGGCGAGGATTTCATCTTCAAGGACATGAACAAAGCGGGCGAGCGAATAGAGGGTATTACGAAGGACGCGCTACTGGGTAAACGGGTAACCGAGGTCTTCCCGGGCGTGAAAGACTTCGGCCTCTTCGCGGTATTCCAGCGTGTCTTTCAGACCGGCAGGCCCGAGCAGCATCCCCTCGCGCTTTACCGGGACGAACGGATCGTGGGATGGCGGGAGAACTACGTCTATAAATTGCCCTCGGGCGAACTGGTAGCGGTTTATGATGACGTCACACAACGTAAGCAGGCGGAAGACGCCCTTCGCGAGAGTGAAGCGCGCCTGCGTTTTACCCTGGAAAATGCATCGGTCGGTATCGGGACGGCCGATCGTGACGGCCATTTCCAGAGGTTAAACAAGGCGTACCTCGACCTCCTCGGGTATTCGGTCGATGAGCTGCGCACTATGACCTTCACAGACATTACCCATCCCGAGGATAGAGCGAAGAGCCAGCGCTATTTCCAGGAGCTGCTCGCGGGTACCGAGCACGTGGAATTCGAGAACCGGTTTGTCCGTAAAGACGGCTCTGTGCGGGATGTCGTTATACGCGCGGGGTTCTTTCCCTATTCGAATGAACGGCCACACTATATCGTTAACGTGGTTGAAGACATCACAGAGCGCAAGAAGGGTGAGGAGAAGCTCAAGAATATCGTTGAGGGCTCCTCCATTCCCACCTTTGTGATCACCGAAACGCACACAATCTCGCATTGGAACGCGGCACTTGAAGCACTCACGGGTATCAGCAAGTCCGAGCTCATAGGGTCTGATAAGCAATGGACCGCCTTTTATCCCGAGAAGCGGCCGGTATTGGCTGATCTCATCGCAGATGGGGCGCCAGAGCGTGACGTGAAGGCGCTTTACGGTGATACCTGCAAGAAATCACCGTTAATCGACGGCGCGTACGAGGCTGAAGATTTCTTCCCCACCCTGGGTGCCGCGGGTAAGTGGCTCTTCTTCACGGCCGCGCCGTTAAAAGACGCTAAAGGGACGATTTACGGCGCATTGGAAACCTTACAGGATATCACGGAGCGCAAGAAAGCGGAAGAGGAGCTGCGGAAGTATCATGCGCATCTGGAAGAGTTAGTTGAAGCGCGCACCGCTGAACTCGAGCGATCCAATGCGGAGCTACAACAGTTCGCTTACGTCGCCTCGCACGATCTTCAGGAGCCCCTGCGTATGATCTCGAGCTATCTCCAGTTGCTCGAGCGGCGGTATAAAGGGCGGCTCGATGCGGATGCCGACGACTTCATCTTCTACGCCGTTGATGGCGCGAAACGGATGCAGGCACTGATCAACGATCTTTTGGCGTTTTCGCGCGTGCAAACACGTGGCAAGCACTTTGAACCCACGGACGCTGAGCGGGTTCTGGGCCTGACCTTGAAGAACCTGCAGACGGCGATCGGAGAGAGCGAAGCGGAAATCACGCACGATCCGCTACCAACAGTACTGGCCGATGAAGTCCAGCTTGCTCAGCTCTTTCAGAACCTGATCAGTAACGCGATCAAATTCCGCGGTGATGAGCCGCCTCGAATTCACGTCGCCGTCGAAAAAGAGCAGAATGAGTGGATCTTCTCGATCTCTGACAATGGCATCGGGATCGAGCCACAGTATGCGGAAAAGATCTTCGGTATCTTTCAGCGGCTGCACAATGCGCGGGACTACCCGGGTACCGGCATCGGCTTGGCGATCTGTAAGCGGATTGTGGAACGGCACGGCGGCCGAATCTGGGTAGACTCAGAGCTGGGAAAGGGCACGACTTTTTATTTCTCCATACCTATTAAAGAAGAAGGGGCAAGTACCGATGAGTGATGAGCATATCGGAAAGCCGATTGAGATTCTTCTGGTGGAGGATAACCCGGGCGATATACGGCTGACGCGCGAGGGGCTCAAAGAGGGCCGGATCTTAAACAATCTCTCGGTCGTGGAGGACGGTGTTGAGGCGATGGCGTTCCTGCGTCGTGAAGCCGAATATGCTGATGCGCCTCGCCCGGATCTCATCCTGCTCGACCTGAACTTGCCGAAGAAGGACGGTCGTGAAGTGCTCATAGAGATCAAGAGCGATCCCCAATTGAGACGCATACCGGTCGTTATTTTAACCACCTCACGGGCTGAGGAGGACATCAAGAGCACGTATAACCAGCACGCGAACTGCTACATCACCAAACCCGTCGATTTCGACCAGTTCGTCAACGTGGTGAAGACCATTGAGGACTTCTGGCTCACGATCGTGCGACTGCCGCCCGAGTGAGTGACTGCCTGAACGATTCCGGGCTCATACCAAGCGCTGCGGTGGGCTGTCTGATCAGGATCGAATCGGCGCGTGGAGTGGCTGAAACAGACCGTTCGTTCAGGGTCATCGTCACCGTATCTGAGGCGATCTGCTGGCTCGACCGGAACTGACTTTTGAGAAGTTCTTTTAGCACGAGCACTAATCTAAGAAAGAGAAAAGAGGACGCGGTACTGAGATGGCGAACGCGAAAGACCTGCTTTCTGGCTGGATTGAGCTCTCCGGCTTTCCGAAGTTCACCACTTCGATGCTCCCCTTCCTGCTGGGCTCCGTCGTTGCCTGGTTCGAGGATCCTGCCCGTTTCAACGCGCCGGTGTTTGTGCTCTCTCTGGCCGCGGTCTTTCTGCTCTCCGAATTCTGCTTCGTGCTCAATGCGAGCAGCGTCTACGCCGACGTAAAGCGAAAAGGTCGCGATCCAGCCCACGTCAAAGACGCGAGCGCGCTACACAATACCGCGACCAGCGGGCGCTTCAACGCGTTAGCAAAAGGGTTGATCACACCGGAGCAGGCGGATTTCGGTGCGGTACTCTGCGTCCTTGCTGCGATTCCGATCGGCGTGCTCTTACAGTTCCATTACCAGACCGGAGCATTGACGTTACCGCTCGGACTGATCGGGATCTTCATTGCCTACTCCTATTCACGCGGACCGCGGTTCTCGTACCACGGCCTGGGCGAGGTCGCTATCACCCTCGGCGTCGGCTGGATGACGGTCTTCAGCGGCTACTATCTCCAGGCAGCGCGGGCAAGCGTACTGCCAACGATCGTCGCGTTACCCTGGGTGATCGACGTCTTCAAGCTGAAATTGACCCGAGAGATTCCTGACTATGAGTGCGACCGCCTGATCAACCGCCGGAATCTCGTGGTCCGCATGGGCAAACGTGCGACCGCGAACCTCTACCTCCCCCTGACGCTCTGCTCCTGGCTCGCTTTTATCCCGATCTTCTTGCTCGTTGATACCGCCATCCCGAAACTGCTCTTCCTGCTCCTGGCACTCCCGATGTTCTTTACGGCAAAGAGCTTGATCGCACTGCAGTCATTCAAACAGCGTCTCGCCGAGAATCGGCGTAGAGCGGAGCTGAAGCAAGATGTGCGCGCGCTAACGAGGAACGCCTTCACGGGCATGATTCTCATCCCCGTGGCGCTCATGCTGATTCTCGGGCTCGGGAAAATGGTAGTATAGTATAAGGAGAAACGTACTCGTGCGTGACGGATTCTTGGGAGAACCGTGACTTCCCTACCTACCTGAACCGCATCATGTAGTGCCGTTCGATGAACTTCTTGATCCGGTAGCCGAGCGTGGTGAACATGAACCGGTTGGAATACACGACGGCTTTACCGTCACCGAGCGAAATAATCGCGCGCGGATTCTGTATCGTGTTCTTCGGTTTATATGCCCGTAATCGCGCTCCCCGCAGTGTGCGCAGGATATTCCTCGCTGCGCGCGTCCCCTGCGCCTCCGCTTCCTCCACGTTCTGACCGGAGCGAAGGCCGTGAGCCTCGAAGCACGCGGCATCGCCGACGGCAAAAACGCGCTCCATACCAGCGATACGGAGATACCGATCTACGTTGAGCCATCCCTTCTGCTTGGGCAGATCGAGCTGCTCACAGAGGCAGCTTGGTTTGATGCCCGCTGTCCAGATGATGAGTTCATACGGGAGCTTTCGCCCGTCTCTGAAGGTTATCTCCCTCTTCTCCACCTCCTGCACCGCGGTATTCGTCATGATCTCAACGCCACGTGCCCTGAGGAATGTGCTGACGTAGTTACTAACCGTCTCGCGCGGGAACCCGGGCAATAGCCGCGGCATCATCTCGACGAGGAAGATGTGCGCATGCGCGTCCCGGGCCTTGAGATAATCGACCAGCTCGCCAGCCACTTCGATGCCCGAGAGCCCGCCACCGATGACAAAGATATTCGGCGCGTTCGTATACTCCCGCTGGTCCAGCGCGCTCTTCGTCTCCGTTGCCGCGGCCATGGTATCCACGGTGTATGAGAACTCCTCAGCGCCTGGAATGCCGAAAAACGTCTGTTCCGCGCCAAGCGCGAGCACGAGGAAATCGTACCGCACTTCCTGCGCTTTACCCGCGGGTATCGAGCCAAGCGTCACCGTTTGAGCAGGGAACTTGATCTCCTGGACTTCGGCATGCAGGAAGCTCGCGCCGATCTTCGCAGCAAAGGTCGACAGATCCGCTGATATCTCCTCCGGAGTAACTTTACCGCTCAGGAGCTCTGGATATGCCGGTTGATAATCAAAACGCGTGCTGCGGTCTACCATCACGAGTTCGAGCTCATTCGTCTCCTTTCTGAGCGTCCGTGCCACTTCCACGCCGCCAAATCCGCAGCCCAGGACTACCACTCTCACCGTAATAAAACAATATCAACGCTCATCTATCTATAACTAGGTGAAATTGAGAACTCCCGTTCCACCGTGTTTCGGGACGGTACAGCCATGAGCATCGAAGAGGAGATCAAAGCAATCGAGGACGAGATTCGAACGACCGCTTATAACAAGGCAACCATGCACCATATCGGGCGGCTCAAGGCGAAGCTCGCACGGCTCAGAGAAGAGCGGCAGAGGCATGCTGTTGCGAAATCGGCGTACAAAGGTGACGGTTACGGGATAAAGAAGTCGGGCGATGCGACAGTGGTCATGGTGGGCTTTCCTTCGGTCGGCAAATCCACGCTCCTCAACCAGCTTACCGGCACCTCTGCCGAAGTCGCCGACTATGACTTCACCACGGTCGACGTGATTCCCGGCACGCTGCTTTATAAAGGCGCGCGCATACAGGTGCTTGACGTCCCCGGACTCATCTCAGGCGCAGCATCCGGGCGTGGTCGTGGCAGGGAGGTGCTCTCGGTGATCAGGAACGCAGACCTCATCCTCATCATCGTGGAGGTCCAGCACCCCGAGCAGTACGAAACGCTCACACAGGAGCTCTATGATGCCGGCGTCCGGGTGAACGCGAGACCGCCCGAGATTACCATCCACAAAGTAAGTCGAGGCGGAATCGTCGTGAACAGCACCGTTGAGCTCGAGTTCGGTGAGCAACTGATCAAGGCGGTACTGGCCGAGTACAAGGTACACAACGCGGAGGTGCTCATACGCGAACGAATGAGCATCGATGAGCTCATTGACGCCGTGCTGGGGAACCGGAGGTACATCCCCGCTCTCACGGTCCTCAATAAATGCGATCTGCTCAGCCGCGGGCAGCTCACGACGCTGCTCCAGCGGTTTCCTGGGGCCATTGTCACCGCCGCTGCTGCGGGTACCAACCTCGAACTGCTACGGGCACGGATGTACGCCGCGCTCGAGTTCATTCGTGTGTACATGAGACCTCAGGGTGGAACGGCGGATACGGAAAACCCGCTGGTCATTAAACGGCATGCGACCGTCGCGGACGTCTGCGCGACGATTCATCGTGAGTTCGTGGAGAAGTTCCGCTACGCACGCATCTGGGGGCCATCCGCGAAACACGGCGGCCAACGCGTCGGCCTCTCGCACGTGCTTGCAGACGGCGATGTGGTCTCCCTCGTGATGCGGAAATAAAGCCCACCGCTTTTAAACAACAGCGAACAATGGTTATGCATGGCAATACGGGTAGCGGTAGCAGGCGCAAAGGGCCGGACGGGCTCGCATATCGTTCAGGGCGTCTTAGCGCACGCGAATATGGAACTGGTTGTGGGCGTGGATCTCCAGGGCGTTGGCGAGGTGCTCGCACCGGGCGTCCGCGTGGCGAGTCCGGACGAGCTGGGCACCCTGCTCAAAGCGGCGAAACCACAGGTGCTCGTGGATTTCACGAACGCTGCCTCAGCGGTTGAGAACGTGAAGATCGCGGCACAGCAGAACGTCAAACTCGTGGTTGGCACGACCGGCTTCTCAGCCGAGCAGTTCAAGGAGCTGGAAACCGCAATCACCGGTCACGTCCCCGCTATCATCTCACCAAATTTCTCCATCGGCGTCAACGTCTTCTGGAACGTCATTGCCGAGGCGGCCCGGCAGCTCCACACCTATCAGTACCATATGGAGGTGATCGAGTTGCATCATGCGCACAAAAAGGATGCACCGAGCGGCACGGCATTGAAAGCCGCAGAACTGCTGGCCGCCTATCTCCCCGCTGCTGATCGCAGGTTTGTGTATGGTCGGCAGGGCATGACCGGCGAGCGAACACAGGACGAGATCGGTATACACGCGATACGCGCGGGCGAGATCGTCGGCGAGCATACCGTGCTCTATGCGGGTAACGGCGAGCGATTGGAGATAACACACCGTGCACAGAGCCGCGATGCGTTCGCACACGGTGCGCTCACGGCTATAGCCTGGATTCACGAGAAGGCTGAGTGCCGGATCTTTTCCATGGCTGAGATGCTGCACGAGCTGGAACTGGCTTAGTCCGCCGTCGCAGATGCAGGGCGTGCTGTGTGCCGTGAAGAGGAAGGAACGAACATGAGTGGATCGAAGCAGGTAAAGGACTTAAAGACGGGTAGCAGTGTCGACGCCACGTTCCTCGTCATGGAGAAGGAGTTGCGGGAATTCGTTGCGAAACCAGGGCACTATCTCCAGGTGAAACTCGGCGATAGCACCGGCAGTATCTGGGCGCGCTGCTGGGACCGTGCAGAAGCGGTGGCCGCGACCTTTGAACTCGGGGATATCGTTCGTGTACGGGGTGTTGTGGACTCGTTTAAGGGCCGGCTGCAGCTCATTTTCGAGCCCAACGGGATCGAACGGCGTGCGATATCCTACGATGTCACCGACTATCTCCCCCGGACCACGCGGGACATTGATCAGATGTTCGTCGAGCTCCTGGCGAAGGCCGAGCGCATTGAGAACGAGTATCTGAAACGCATCGTTCTTTCGTTCCTCATTGATCCCGCCGGTGCGCAAGCCTTCAAGAAAGCGCCAGCCGCGAAGATCCATCATCACAATTATATCGGCGGGCTGCTCGAGCACACACTCGCGGTGGTGACGCTCTGCGAGACGATTACTGGCCTTCATCCAGAGCTCGATCGCGATCTGCTGCTCGCCGGGGCCATCTTGCACGACCTGGGGAAGACCGCGGCCTATGAATATACCGTCCGAATCGATGTCACGGATGAGGGCGGGCTCGTGAACCACATCGTGCTCGGCTATCAGATGGTGGACGAGAGCATACGACGATACAAAGACTTTCCCGATGAACTGCGTCTGCGGTTGCTCCATCTCATTCTGAGCCACCATAATTACGGGGAGTGGGGCTCTCCGGTCAGACCGCTCTTCGCAGAGGCTGAGGCGTTATGTCATGCGGACATGCTCGATTCGCAGCTCCAGGAATTCGTGCAGCTCCAGCGCTATGAGGAAGGAAAGGGCAAGGATGGTATCTGGAGCGACTTCATCCGCAGCCTGGATCGTTTCCTCTACCTGAGCCCTGAGAAGAAGAGAACAGCAGCTCAGGAGCGCGAGAGAACCTGAGGCTGGCTATGGACAAAGAGACTGCGGACACCACGACCGTTCACAGTATACTTCGGGTGATCAGATTACCCGATCTCTTTTCGATGCTCAATGCCATGCTCGGATTCGGTGCGATTATCCTTGTACTTGATGACCGCAGGGGCACGGGAACGACAATGGCCACGGCGCTCATCCTGATCTTACTCGCGGCCGTGCTCGATGGTCTCGACGGTATAGTAGCGCGAGCATTGGAGAGCTCGCTGCTGGGTGAATTCCTCGATTCGCTTGCCGATATGGTCTCATTCGGTATTGCACCGGCGATTCTTGCCTATGTCTTCATCACGGACTCTTCTGGACTGGCCGCGCCGTATAGCGCTCTCGCTCTCGCAATCGGCGGCTCATATATCATCTGCGGCATGCTCCGGCTGGCGCGATTCAATGCGAACCTGCTCGTAACGAGTGCTCACGAACAACGAGAACGGAGCGACGAGTTCCTCGGCTTTCCTATTACCGGCAGCGCCATGTTCCTGGCCTCCTTTATGCTCCTGATCACCGGGCTACCGATCCCGCCAGTAACGAGCGCGGCGCTGCTGATTGGCGTGATGGCCCTGCTCTGCTCTTTGATGACGAGTCGAATACGCTATCACAAGCTCAGAGATCGGCGCATCACGGTCACCGTGGGGCTTATCTTTCTCGCGCTCTTTCTTTCTTATCTACTCTCGTTCGGGTTCGTTTATCTCGCCTTCGTGGTACTCGCGTTGACAGCATTTTATATGTGCAGCCCGCTCTTATATGTAGGGGTAAAAAAGGTTATTTGAATCCTATCGTTGTATGAGTGCACACACCAAATGGGGAGCGAATAATGAAATTTGTAAAGTGGTTTGAAGAGGTAGGGTCAGGAGATGTAGCTCTGGTCGGCGGTAAGAATGCATCTCTTGGCGAGATGATCCAAAATCTGCGCGCGAAGGGCGTGAATGTGCCCTCCGGCTTTGCGGTCACTGCGGAGGCCTACCGGTATGTTATTGATCAGGCGGGCATACGCGGGAAGATCGAGGAGACGCTGGCAGACCTGGATACGCATGATATGGCGAACTTATCCACGCGTGGTCGTAAGCTGCGTGAGCTGATCAGGACGGCACCGTGTCCCCGGGATCTCGAGGATGAGATCCGTGCGGCGTATCGGGAGATGGAGCAGCGCTACGGCACGAATGTGGACGTTGCGGTACGGAGCAGTGCTACCGCGGAGGATCTCCCAACCGCGAGTTTCGCCGGGCAACAGGAGACCTACTTGAACGTTCGGGGCGAGGAGGAGCTCATGGAGCGGGTGATGGACTGCTTTGCCTCGCTCTTCACCGATCGGGCAATTTCCTACCGTGTTGATAAAGGCTTCGACCATCTCAGCGTTTATCTCTCCGTCGGCGTGCAGAAGATGGTTCGGTCTGATCTGGCATCCGCCGGTGTTATCTTCTCTATCGATCCCGAATCGGGCTTCAGCAATGCGGTTTACCTTACGGGCGCTTACGGGCTGGGCGAGAACGTCGTGCAGGGCACCGTCAATCCTGATCAGTTCTATGTCTTCAAGCCCACGCTGGCTCAAGGCTTCCATCCCATCGTGGAGCGGAAATTGGGTACGAAGCGAAAGAAGCTGGTCTACAAGGAGAACGAGGTGGGGACCGAGCAGCAGTATATCACGAAGGAGGAGGCGCAGCAATTCATATTGACGGACGATGAGCTGCTGGTGCTCGCCCGCTGGGCGGTCATTATCGAGGAGCATTACGGGCTACCGATGGATATCGAATGGGCCAAGGACGGGCGTACCGGCGAGCTCTTTATCGTGCAGGCGCGACCGGAGACGGTGCATTCACAGAAGGATCTCGCAGCCATCGAGACGTATGTGCTCGAGGAGAGCGGTAACCTGCTGGTCACCGGTGAAGCCGTGGGGCACAAGATCGGGTCCGGCGAGGTGACGGTCATCCTGAACGCGAGCGACATCCACAAATTCAAGCCGGGACAGGTGCTGGTCACGGAGATGACCGACCCGGACTGGGAGCCGATCATGAAGGTCGCGGGTGCGATCGTCACTGATCGAGGGGGTAGAACCTGTCACGCCGCGATCATTTCCCGTGAGCTCGGTATACCCTGTGTCATCGGCACGGATAAGGGCTCGAAGCTCTTGAAGGATGTCAAAGCGGTCACGGTCGATTGCTCGGAGGGCACTGGGCGGATCTTCGAGGGGAAGCTCAAATACCGCGTGGATACGCGCTCTTCTGAGAACCTGCCACGACCGTGCACGCAGATCATGATGAATGCCGCCATACCTGACACGGCGTTCGTCCAGGGGCAAATCCCCAATGACGGGGTCGGACTGGCCCGCGAGGAGTTCATTATCAATTCATACATCGGCATACACCCGCGCGCACTGCTCGATTACGAGCAGTTGCAGGCGCAGGCTAAAGCGGACGAGCGCATCGCGGACGTCGTGAAGGCGATCGATGAGCGGAGTGCATCATATTCTGACAAGGTGCAATTCTTCATCGATAATCTCGCCATGGGTATCGCGAAGATCGCGGCTGGCTTTTATCCGAACGACGTGATCGTCCGGCTCTCTGACTTCAAGACGAATGAGTACGCCAATCTCATCGGCGGGTATCTCTATGAGCCCCAGGAGAGCAATCCCATGCTCGGGTGGCGCGGCGCTTCTCGTTACTATGATGCGAAGTTCAAAGCCGCTTTTGGCCTGGAATGCCGGGCGATCAAGAAAGTACGCGAGGACATGGGGCTGACCAATATCAAGGTCATGGTCCCCTTCTGTCGAACGCCCGAGGAGGGACGTAAGGTGATCGAGACGATGGCGGAGTACGGCTTGAAGCAGAACGAGGAGGGGTTGGAAGTATACGTGATGTGTGAGATCCCCTCGAATGTGATCCTGGCCGATGAATTCGCCGACGTATTCGATGGCTTCAGCATCGGCTCGAACGACCTGACGCAGCTCACGCTGGGGCTTGATCGCGATTCAGATCTCGTTGCGCACCTCTTTGATGAGCGTAACGAAGCGGTGAAGCGGTTGGTGAAGCATGTTATCGACGTCGCGCACGAGCACGAGCCGAGGCGGAAGATCGGCATTTGCGGTCAGGCGCCAAGCGATTTCCCCGAATTTGCCGAGTTCCTCGTGGAATGCGGGATCGACTCAATGTCCTTGAATAGCGATGCGGTTATTTCCACACGGCTACAGGTGGCGGAAGTAGAGAAGCGATTAGGAAAATGTACGTAAAGATACGCGCAATTGACGTCGTACGGGTGCCTCCAGAACGGCTGGGAGACGATCTGGATGGGGTGGTCACGGAGATGCTCCAGGATAAGCTGGAAGGCCGTCTGGATAAGAAGGTCGGGATGTTCATCGCGATCCTGGACGTCGTGGATATTAAAGAAGGGCGGATAATGATCGGCGACGCGGGCGTCTATTACGAGACGGTGTTTGACGCGCTCGTGTTCAGACCGAAGATGCAGGAGATCGTGGAAGGCGAAGTGGTGGAGATCGTCGAATTCGGCGCCTTCGTCGAGATTGGCCCGCTCGACGGGTTGTTGCACATCAGTCAGATTACTGATGAGTACATCTCGTATGACGAGAAGAATGCGAAGCTCGTAACGAAGGAGACGAGCAGGACGCTGGGTGAAGGCGATCGCCTTCGCGCGCGAATCGTCGCTATCTCACTCAACGAACGTGATCCCAGTGAGAGTAAGATCGGCTTAACGATGCGGCAGCCTGGTTTGGGGAAACTGGAGTGGCTCGAAGAGGAGCGGCAGAAAGCGGCCGCGAAGGAGAATGAAGCGGCGCGAAAGGTGAAACCGGCAGGAACGGAACCGGCGAAGAAGTAAATAAGCAAACGACGAAGGAGGAACGATGATGGATAAGGCGTGCAGAGATTGTCACCGACTCATAGAGGCGGGACGGGCGGTCTGTATCTGTGGCTCGAATGCGATGAGCGCGGATTGGACGGGTTATCTGGCGATCATTGATGCGAAAGGCTCGGCGATCGCGGAAAAATTAGAGATCACGAAGGCGGGTAGGTACGCCTTGAAGGTAAGATGAGGTGAGTGAGAAACCGAGATGGAAATCGAGATAGTGGAAAAGAAGGATAATCAATTGCTGAAGCGGAAGGAGATCTCTTTTAAGCTGAAGCATGAGGCTGAGGGAGCATCGCCGAGTAGAGCGGAAGCGCGGAGCGCCTTGATCAAAGCGCTCACGTGCAATTCTCACCTGCTTGTCATCGATCGGATGAATACCGAGTATGGTAAGCGGGAAACGGTTGGCTATGCGAAGCTCTACGAGACCGAAGAGCGGCTGAACGAGATCGAGCGGAAGCATATCCTCACACGGAACTTTGAGGGCGCCGGAGCGGCAAAAGCAGGTGCAGAATAGGCTAAACCCGGGAGCGAAGAACAGAAACATGGCGACAACACACGGATTTTACGAGCTGGTCGAGGAAAAAGGGACGGTAAAGGCGCGCAGGAAGCGGAAGATGTGCCCGCGATGCGGCGCGGGGGTGTTCCTGGCCGAGCACGAAGACCGGTATTCCTGTGGCAAATGCGGCTATACCGAATTCAGGAAGCAATAAAGCGCGGAGCGAGACACCGTCGGGAACCGCGCAGGAGCGATCCCTTTTGCCGGTTCTCACGGTGACGCTCTATCCGCCCAGCTCTTCTTTTCTTTAGTGAGTGGAATGGAATAACGGCACGTCAGTCAGTGCGCGGCGTGAAGCTCACGGTGCAGGGCACTCATAAGATCCGCGGGCTTTTGAAATACCCCTTCTCCGTCTTTGCCGCGTTCTGCAACGCTTCTGACTGCTTTAACTGCTCCTTCGGCTCGTCCTGCCGCACTACATCCTTGATGCCAATGACGTGGTATGTCGGCTCAACGTCGGTCGTGTCCACCTCATCCAGAACAGCGAAGTAATCCAGGATCGAGCTCAATTGCTGCTCAAACAAGCCCTTCTCCGCTTCACTCAGCGCTATCCGCGCCAGCCATCCAAGGTGCTCGATCTCTTCTTTTTTCAGCATGCTGCTGCAGTGCCTTCTCCTACAGGTATCAAACAAATTTATCTACAGAAATACCTTATTCTTCATAGGGCAAGAAAGACGTAATGCCAAAGACCGATGACCCGAGCAGTCATCCTCGCGGGGGGCTTCGGGACGCGGCTCAGACCGCTCACGGCTACGGTGCCGAAGGCGATGATCCCGCTCGTGAATCGGCCCGTGATCGATTATATCCTGGATTACCTCGCGGGCTACGGCTTGAACGATATCGTCATCACCACGAACTACCTGCGCGAGCAGACGATCGAGTATCTCACCCGGCGTCGAGTCGGTTTGACAATTGCCTATCCCGAGGAGCCCGCGCCGTTAGGAACCGCGGGCTCGGTGAAGAACGCGGCAATTAGCGAACGGATGCTGGTCATTCAAGGCGATAACATCACCGAAATAGACCTGCGACACCTGCTGCGGTTTCACGATGAGCACGGGGGGCTGGTAACTATCGCCCTACTGCCCGTGCTGGATCCGTCGCTCTTCGGGATTGCGCAGCTCGCTGCGACCGGGAAGATCCTGCAGTTCAAGGAGAAGCCCGCTCCGGGCGAGTGCTTCTCTAACCTCGCGAACACCGGCCTGTACATCCTGGAGCCCGAGGCTCTCGAACTAGTACCTTCGGATCGTGCGTTCGATTTCTCCAAAGATTTGTTCCCCCGGCTCGTCGCGCGCGGCGAGGTTTACGGGTGTGTCGTTGAGGGTTTCTGGGCCGATGTGGGCAACCTCGAGGGCTATCTGGCGGCGAGCAGATGGATACTGGAGAAGGGCGACTTTCGGTGTGCGGATACCGCGGAGATTGACGATTGCGATATCCAGGGCAACGTGGCGATCGGCGAACACGCGCGGGTTGATGCTTCGGTTGTGCGCGGGCCCGCGGTCATCGGCAGCCGAGCAACGCTGCGCAAGAGCAAGCTGTACAGCTCAGTCGTGCTTCCCGGGGCACTGCTGGCTGATACTACACTCCATAACAGCATCATCCAGCAGAATGCGGTGATCGAAGGTGAAGAGATCGTGAATTGTATTCGATGACTGTGTACGTGCGGATAGGCGGTTTGTTTATTCTCTTGTTCAGCCCTTTTTCTCTTGCCTCGCGCTTTCACCGCTTTCCAGAGCTCAACGACAATGAAGATCGAGATACTGGTACCGAGCGCCAGCCCCCATTCGCAACCCGATAGGGGGACTGAGTGGAAAAATCGCGCGATGGAGGGGAGCTGGACCGCGAAGAGCAGGAGCAGAAGTGACCCGAACACGCCAAGGATCAGCCCTCTGTTTGAGAATATCCCGATCCGGAAGAGCGAATGCCGTGCAGAGCGGCAAGTGAAGGCGTTGATCAGCTCGTAGAGGATAAAGGTCGCGAAGACCATCGTTTGCGCCTTCGGGAGCGCAGAGCGGGGCAGATAGTGGAGAAAGATACCGAGGCAACCACTGACAATTACTGCAGCCATAAGTGCGAGCGTTTTGAGCATGCCTCCGGTGAAGACGCGTTCGTTCGGGTCTCGCGGTGGCCGGTCCACGATGTCGGGATCTGGGGGTTCTACGCCCAGCCCCATCGCCGGTAAGTCTTCGATGACGATATTCGCCCCGAGGATCTGGATCGCGATCAGCGGAAAAGGGAGCCCGTAGCAGAACGCACCTGCCAGGAGGCAGACCTCCGCAACGCCATAAGAGAGGATGTCCGTGAGATATTTCTTGACGTTATCGTAAATGGCGCGGCCTTCATGGATCGCGGCCACGATCGTGGCGAAGTTATTATCTGTCAGCACCAGATCAGCGGCCTCCTTCGCGACGTCAGTTCCTGAGTTCATGGCGATACCCGCGTCGCTCCGTTTTAACGCCGGTGCATCGTCGATCCCATCGCCCGTCATCGCAACCACCGCGCCGTTCCGCTGCAAGACTTCGCCGATCCTCAATTTGTGCTCAGGCGAGACGCGCTCAAACTCCGCGTCACTTAATTGTTCCAGATCAGCACCGGTCATCGACGGACCCGGGATGATCCCAAGCTCCTTTGCGCTCGCAACCGCCGTGAGTTTATGGTCGCCGGTGATCATGATGAGGACGATCCCTGCCCGTTTGCAGTACCCGATCGCTTCTTATACCTCTTCCCGCGGCGGGTCAGTCATGCCCAGGAGCCCAACGAAGATAAGGTCACGCTCCACCGTTTCAGGTGTGAGCTGCTCCAGGTCATCTTCCCGCAATTCGCGATATGCCACGCCAATGAGCCGATAGGCACGTGAGGCGAGCTCATCGCTCAGCATTACTACCCTGGTTCGTTCGTCCGCGCTGAGTTGCTCTTCCCGGGTCTCGCCGTTGACCTCGCGGTAGATTCGGTTCGAGAGCTGCACGAGCGATTCCGGGGCGCCCTTGACGTACGCCACGAGCTTCCCGGTCTCCGTGTCTCGATGAATGGTGGTCATTCGCATCCGGTCTCGTTCAAAGGGGAGTTCAGCCTCACGTGGATAGCGCTGCTCCAGGTCCTGCTTCTTGAGACCCGCCTTCTCGGCTGCGACCACTAATGCACCTTCGGTGGGAGCGCCATTGAGCTTAACGGCCGCAGCTTCTCTCCGAATGCCACTATCGTTGCAGAGCGCCGCGATCTGCAAGGCCATTCGTAGCGATGCATTCGTAGCGAGATCCACCTGCTCGCCAGTTTCCTGATCCAGGAATTCTCCGGCCGGCTCATAACCCAGACCGGTAACCTCGATCATCCGTCCGCCGGCATACAGGATGCGAACGGTCATCTCGTTCTTTGTCAGCGTTCCGGTTTTATCTGCGCAGATCGTGGTGATGCAGCCCAGGGTCTCGACAGCCGGTAATTTCCGGATGATCGCCTTATTCCGCGCCATCCGCTGCACACCCGCCGCGAGCGTTCCGGTGACGATGAGCGGCAAGGTCTCGGGGACGATCGCGACCGCCAGGCTGATCCCCCAGATAAGCATATCCAGGAACTCGTAGCCGCGCAGCACCCCGACCGCGAGAATAGCTGCGCAGATGATCACATACGCGGTGCTCAACCACCGCCCGATCTCGTTAATCCGTCGTTTGAGTGGGGTTTCCACTTCGGGCTCTGCAGCGAGCATCCCGGCAATCTTCCCGAACTCCGTTTGCATGCCGGTAGCGGTAACCACACACCTTCTCCGGCCTTCCAGGACGGTGGTGCCCGGATAGACCATATTGCTCCGCTCCGCAAGGTTCACGGCCGCCGCCGTCAGCGCCGCTGTGTCCTTGTTCACGGGAACGGATTCACCGGTCAGGAGTGACGTGACTCGTCTACCGTGAGATTCTTGCTTTCGATGAGGCGCGCATTCGCAGCTACGCGGTCGCCCGGCCGGAGGAGCAGAATATCTCCCGGCACAATATCACACGTGCATATCAGCTCTTCACTGCCTGCACGGATCACCGCCGCAGTGGGCGCGGTAAGCGCTTTTAAGCGCTTGATCGCTTTTTCAGCGCGATACTCGAGGAGAAAGCCCAGGATAACGCAGAGCAGGACGGCTGCCGCGATTACCACGGAGTCCAGAAGGTCCCCGATCGCCGCGGAGATCACCGTCGCCGCGAGCAGGATAAGGATAAACGCGTTTTTGAACTGTGCGAGCAAGAGCTTTGGCACAGAAAGCGGCTCCTCCGCGGTGAGCTCGTTCGGTCCAAACTGCGCCTGGCGCTGTTGCACCTCAACCGCATCGAGTCCCGTATCCGAGCTCCGCAAGGCCTGTAGAACGTCTGCTGACTCCCGCAGGTGCCATGCAGTCTCCGCCCGCTCCCCGGAATCAGAACTTATCGCGGTGCTCATTCAGTCACATCCTACCGTAGGAGTTCATAGCGATAGCGCGTGCATCTACCGGTAACGGGCCGCTGATGAAGTCACGACGCTGCCGGTCTTACGGAGACACGGGCTCGAGCCATTTCAGGTACTTTGGCTCGCGTGCTTTGAGTACCGCGAAGAACTTCTTCTGGAGCGCGCTCGTGACCGCTCCTTTTCGCCCGCCGCCGATCAGCACGCCGTCGATCTCGCGTATCGGCGCCATCTCCGCGGCGGTTCCGGTGAAGAAAGCTTCGTCTGCCGCACAGAGTTCTTCTTTCGTTATCCGTTTCTCTACGATCGTATAGCCCATATCGCGTGCGAGTTCCATCACGGAGGCACGCGTGATCCCGGGTAAGATCGAGGAGTCCGCTTCCGGCGTGTATATGATGCCTTCTTTCACCATGAATACGTTCTCACCGGGGCCTTCAGCAATGTAACCACGGGTATCGAGCAGTATCGCCTCACCAAAGCCCCGCGCCTTGGCGTCCAGGGAGGCTAAGATCGAATTGAGATAGTGACCCACGGCCTTTGCGGTGACCGGCAAGGTGGTCGGGTCTATTCGGCGCCAGGGCGAGATGGTGCAGCGGATTCCGCCTTCCGCAGCCTCTTCCCCCAAATACGCACCCCAGGGCCAAACCGCGATGGCGCAATCCACCGGACAGCCCGTTGGATTCAATCCCAGGTGATGATAGCCAAAGAACGCGATCGGACGGATGTAGCATGCGTCAAGCTTGTTGATCCGGATCGTCCCCTTGATCGCTTCACTCAGTTCCGCCTTCGTGTAGGGGATCTCCATCTGGTAGGCTGCCGCAGACCGATACATCCGATCCATGTGCTCCTTCAGCCTGAAGATGAACGCACCCTGCTCCGTCGCGTAACATCGAATCCCTTCAAAGACGCCCGAGCCGTAGTGTAACCCGTGGACGAGCACATGCACCTTCGCGTCCTTCCACTCGACGAACGTGCCGTTCAGCCAAATTTTCCCCTCGCCGGTAAAGGCCTCTGCCATCAGTATCTCCCCCTCTCCGTCTTATCGAATCGCCGCTTTTCTAATAATCACTTTTCGCTTAAAAGTCTCTACAGTTAGGTTAGAAGTGAAAGGACGGCTGGTTCTGAATACGCCGCTTCAGTATCCGCGCCTCGAGCTGCAAGCTACGCCATGCTTCTCTGACTCGCTCCTCGAGCTCCTCATCCTCGTGCAACACGGCGACGAATGACGGCCCGGTGCCCGAGAGGCTCACGCCCGCTACGCCGCATTCCAGCGCTCTGAGCATCGGCTCCGGGTCGAAGCGCAGCGCCGCGCAATACAGGAATCCGTTCAAGGTCATCGCCTCATCAAACCTGCCGTCCAGCGCCCATTCGTGCGCACGACCGATCCACGGCGCGATCACCTTTGATCGTACCACATTCGTATCTGCGGTGAACGCTTGCGTCCGTGGCACGAGGATGAGAACGGTGGCATCTCGCTCGACTCGCTTCAGCAGCGCGCGCTTCTCGTTGTCGGTGATGACAATGCCACCGAGCGCGGAGGCGCAGGCGTCGTCAAACGCGCCCGTTATGGAAACGCCCACATCGAGCGCGGCATCGATCCCGATCCCAATCGCCTCCAAAGCGCCGGGCAGGGTCGTCACTTCGACCCCGATCGCATTCAGGGTCGCAGCCACGGTAGCATTTGCCGCGGCACTGCTGCTCTTCAAACCGCTCCCAAGGGGTATTTCACTGCGCGTTTTTACGTACGCGCCGTACGGCATGTCGAACTTCCGCAGCACTAATTCCACACACCGCTCAATTAACCGGGTATCCCCCGGCATCGCCGCTCCGCGGTCATCCCTGATCTCTCCCTGTACGAACTTCAGGTCTGCACCCAGTTCCACCTCCGCCTCAGTCCAGAGATCGAGCCCGAAGGCCGCGCCTCTCAGGGTCGCAATGGCATTGATGATCGTTCCCGCGCCACTGGCGCGCCCATGCCCTTTCCCGCTTCTCGCTGCAGCCATCTCGTCCTTTTGCCACCGTCACGCACGCACGATACGAGCTTTCGACGTGCCGTTCACGGGCGCCTCGTAGGGATAGATAATAAGGCGCTGCTTACATAAGGCTCTCCTCTCCGCTCGGTCACGGGCGTGTGGGTGAACCCGCGCGCACAAACAAAAACAAAACCGGAAATTATTTATACGATGAGCAGTTACTCACGTTTAGCATTCTAAAAGGGAAAAAGGAGCGGGGATGCAAAATGCCAAAGGAACCAAAGGAAGTTGTCATTGTTGGCGGTGGCGTCGCGGGAATATTCGTCTTGCGGAACTTGTTCGCGGATAAGGACAAGGTGCCGGACGGGCTCCATATAACCTTAATCAAGCGCGAGAAGAGCGGCTGGGTCTCCACCTGCGGCTTGCCCTTTGCGTTGCGCGGCTGGTATGAACTGGAGCGAACGGAGATCCAGAAGCCCGGATTCTACCTCGAGCAGGGCGTTGATTTCCGGAGCGAGAGCGAGGTTACGAGGCTCAATCTGGACGAGAAGAGCGTGGAATTGAAGAATGGCGAAACCCTGAATTACGATTACCTCGTTATCGCAACAGGGCGTAAGCAGTCGGTGAAAGAGACGACGCTGGACGGTGTGTTTACCTTTAACGACGAGAATGATGCGTGTAAGATCGAAGAGGCGTTGAAGACCCATGACGTGAAGCATGCGTTTGTCCGCGGTCGCGGAATTATCGGCTTGCAATCCGCCGTTGCATTTGCGGAACGGGGCATCAAGACCACGATTCTCGGCGGACCGCCGTCGTTATTACCCTCGAGCCTGGATCCTGATACAGGCGATATCATCAAGGAGCGTCTGGAGAAGAACGGGATGCGATTCATCCTTGATCGGCGCGAGATAACGGCGATCAAGGGCAAGGATGGCTGGGTGAGGTCAGTCGTTATCGGTGAGACGGCGGCGGATAAAGAGGAGATCCCGGCCGAGATCGTGATCATTGGTAAGTGGATGCTGCCCGAGACGGATCTCGCGAAGGCGGCGGGAATTGCGATCGGTGAGACGGGCGGAATCGTTACTGATCGCTCAATGCATGTGAAGCGAGGACGGCGCTCGTTGAACGAGGTGTACGCGCTCGGTGACTGTGTTGAGGTCGTTGATGGCATCACCCATCGTCCGAAATTGAATCAAATGGCCTCGACCGCTGTTGTTCAGGCGCGGGTCATCGGTGACAACATCTTGAGCGACATCCTGGGCCAGCCACGTTTATACTCTACCTGTGAGTACTGCATCAGCCCGACGGTCGCGGACATTGGCTGCGGGCTCCTGATGGGTTCCGTGGGTGTGACCACCGATGCGGCAACCCGGGCGGGTATAAAGACGATCAGCGGCACAGCGACGAAGCTCGTCAAGGCGCGATACTTCCCCGGTGCGACCTCGATGACCATGAAATTGATCTTCGACGCCTTTACTCTGCGCTTGTTGGGCGCGCAGATGGTGGGCGAAGTCTGCGTTGCCGAACGAGTAAATGAGTTCGAGATCGCGATTCGAGCGGGGCTAACCGCAGCGGAACTGCGGAACATGGAGCGGAGCTTCGATCCGTCAGTTGCGCAACTGGAGGACGTGACGGTAGACGCAGCAAAGAAAGCACTGGAGAGCGCTTAGCTTAGTCTGCTGAACTATCCGTTATTCGCACTCCTGCTTTTCTTTTCTTTTTTCGAGACCGCCGTTTGCAACGGCCGTGCGTACGGTCGTTCGCAGTTGGTGGGCCGTACGGTACGGGTGGAACCCTGAGCATGAGCAGATGCCGCACTCAGTTACCACCGCAGAACGCGGGTATCAAAAGAGCGCCTCATCCTGCTCGTACGTGCGATCCAGCCGGAGAGCGAGTTCAGCTTTGGTGAGCTCTCTACTCAAATAGGCGATATGGGACGGCATTGAAGCCAGCTCCAGACGTAGTATCGTATCCATTATCGCCCCTGCGCTTTCACCGATGATCCGCTTGCCACTGGGCGAATGGTGCGCGCAGATCTGCCGCGGTGAATCGCTTGCGTTATCGAGCACGCAGAGAAAGATCCTGAAGAAGCCCCGGGGATCACGCTGCCAGGTTTCGGCCGGTGCCGCAGCAACAAGTTGATCGCCGTGCACGTCAGTAAGTGGTCCTTTCCGCTTCTCCTTGAGTACAAGCAGGTCAATGCCGAGGTCTTTCGGTGCGCTACGACGCGCACGCGCGAGCAGCATCATCTCCGCGGCCACGCGCAACTCGCGCACACTCCCCCGGGCCTTATCGCTGCATTCCGGTGCAAAGAGGATATCGGCCCGCAGTTCAGAAGCGATGCCGGCCAGGGTCGCGTTGATACCCACGGAATCAGCGTCCATGAGTTCAGTGACGTTGCCGACGCCGAAGAAGAGCGGGGTGTGCTTGTCCTGCATGCGGAACGTATAATAGTTGTACAACGAATCGGCGATGCCATAGCCCACGGCATTCAAGATCGGGTCGCCGATGATGCGGGTAATGCCTGCCGCTCTCGCTTCTGCTATATTCGCCAGCAAGCTCTCATTCGCTGTCCGCGGGTCAGCACTGTCCGGTATAACGACCGCGGCCACATCGTGATCCGCAACTGCGGCACCAATCTCCGGAATGTTCTCCCGGTTCACGCTGAGCACCATGTCCACCCCGTTCTCGACACCCGTGCGAATATGCTCGACATCAAGGGAGTCGATGGAAACGGGCACGTGCGGCGCGAACGACCGCACCGTTTGTACCGCCCGTGCCACCTCGCTTGTGGTCGCACCGATATGAACACCCACGTCCAGAATGTCCGCGCCGCTGCTCAGATACTGGTGCGTGAGCCGCTGTATCTCTCGCGCGGTCATGAGCGTGGCGTCCACGAGTTCCGCGCAGACCTTCATCCGCGAACCACCGCCGATCTTCAGCCCGTTCAGGGAGAATACCGCTCGTGCTCGGCGCTCAAACTCCTCCAGGTTCTGCTTCGCAGCCGCTCGGCGCTTGGTCGTCAGGAACTGATCGGCCGGAACGTGTGCCGAGAACTCGATCTCCTCCAGGTATCGTAACGCCTCGCCAATGTCGTATGCGTGCCGTGGTCCCAGGCGTATGGGTGTTCCTAGCTCAGCTTCCAGGGCGCTGAAGTCCGCGGTACAGAAGCCCGAGATTAATATCAGATCGCTCGCTGTCGCGTGCTGCTGCTGCTCGAGCGCGCGCTTCAACGATCTCGGAGTGCTAAACGCGGCGATGTTCAAGTCCTGCGTCAGCACCTTGCAGGAGATATCGGGCACAGCCGCGGTTTTGAGCGCATCCCGCACCATGCCTTCCGCTTTCCGCCCGGTAGCCAGAGTGATCCTCATGAGTCCACGCCTGTACCGTTCTATCTGGATATGTATTTATTTATTGTGCAAGGAAGCCTAAAAACGCGTCATCCGGTTTGTCTTTGATCGTTTGATTCACGATAAACGTCTCAGTTCGCTCGATCGCCTCAAAGGCTTGCAGCTCTTGCAGGAACGCGGTCATTTCGTTCTTGTCCCTGAACAGCAGCTCGAGGAAGAAATCAAACCGGCCGAAGAGGAGCTGGATCCTCCGCACGTGCGTGCTCTCTCTTAAGAACGCAGAGAGCTCCTCGCGCAGGTGCCGCTCGGGCTTGGCGATGATCAGCGTGTAGGCCTGGAACGCGAACCCGAGCTTCTCAGCGTCCAGGGAGACGGAGAAGCCCCGGATAATACCCGCTGCGGCAAGCTTCCGGACATGCTCTAAGGCAAGCTGTCTGCTCACCCCGCACTGCCGGCCCAGTTCGGAGTACGAGCGACGTCCGTCCGCGAGCAGCGCGCGGAGGATGCATTTGTCCTTATTCTTCAGCTTCAGGTATTCCATTTGTAAAAATAAATATCGAAAATTTTATAAATAGTTATCTTTTTTTTCTTCTTGGCTGAGCAACGATTGCGAAAGCGGACGGTGAAGCAACTGGAGGGGTACAGATAGATGGAAGAAGGACGAATAGTGGAGAGATTAAGCGCACTGGTGGGTGAGGACAACGCTCGGAAACTCGAGAAGATCGATCATCCACCACTGCACCATTTAATAGCTCGGTACGTTGAGCTCTGTGAGCCAGATAGTGTATTTGTCAGCACGGATTCGGTCGAGGATATCGCGTACGTGCGGCAGGCGGCGATCCGGGCGGGTGAGGAGCTTGAGCTCGCGCTCGCGGGTCATACGGCACATTTCGATGGCTATTACGATCAGGCACGCGACAAGAAGAACACGAAGTTTCTGCTACCACCGGGCGTTGATTTGGGCTCGGATATCAATGCCATGGGTAGAGCGGCCGGGCTGGAAGAGATACACAAGATCTTGAAGGGTATCATGAAGGGGCACCAGTTATTTGTCCGTTTCTTCTGTTTGGGCCCGCTCAGCTCAACCTTCTCCATCCCTGCCGTTCAGCTTACTGATTCCGGCTATGTCGCGCATTCAGAGGATCTGCTCTACCGGCAGGGCTACGAGGAGTTCGTGCGCCTGGGCCGAACGGCGCGGTTCTTCACGTTCGTGCATTCCGCGGGCGAGCTGGACGAACGCAAGAACTGCACGGACATCGAGAATAGACGCGTGTACATCGATCTCGAGGACGAAACGGTGTACAGTGCGAATACCCAGTATGGCGGGAACACGATCGGGCACAAGAAGCTGGCGATGCGGCCCGCGATCCGTCGTGCATCGGAAGAAGGCTGGCTGACCGAGCACATGTTCATCATGGGTGTGCACGGGCCACATAACCGTGTGACGTATTTTACCGGGGCCTTCCCCTCGCTCTGCGGTAAGACCTCCACGTCTATGGTGGAGGGTGAGACGATCGTGGGCGATGATATCGCGTATCTACGGATAGTGGACGGTGTTATTCGTGCCGTAAATCCGGAGCGGGGCATATTCGGGATCATTCAGGGCGTTAATGCCAAAGATGATCCGATCATCTGGGATGCGCTCCACAGCCCGGCGGAGATCATCTTCTCCAACGTGCTGGTAACGGCGGATAAAGGGGTATACTGGATCGGGAAAGATGGTGAAGTACCACGAAGGGGGCTCAATCACTCGGGTGCGTGGTACCTCGGGAAGAAAGATGAGGACGGCAACGAGATACCCCCGTCACATCCGAATGCCCGCTTTACGCTCGATATGCAGCTCTTAGAGAATCTCGATCCTGAGCTGAATAATCCCTCTGGTGTAGAGATCGGCGGTATCATTTACGGCGGCCGGGATTCGGACACGAAAGTCCCGCTCGAGGAATCCTTTGATTGGGTGCACGGCGTCATCACCATGGGCGCCGCACTGGAGTCTGAGACGACCGCAGCGACACTGGGAAAAGAGGGCGTGCGCAAGATCAACCCGATGTCGAACCTGGATTTCCTCTCCATCCCGCTGGGCGCCTATATCGATGCGCACCTCGAATTCGGTACGGTATTGCAGGCGCCGCCGCGCATCTTCTCGGTAAACTATTTCATACGCGACAAACGCGGGCAATTCCTGAACGATAAGGCGGACAAAGCGGTCTGGCTGAAGTGGATGGAGCGGCGTGTGCATAACGAGGTGGAGGTGTTCATAACGCCCACGGGGGGTATTCCGCGTTACAATGACCTCAAGGAGCTGTTTGCAGCGGTGCTCAAGAAGCAGTATACTGAAGCAGCGTACCGCCAGCAATTCACCGTGCGGGTACGGGAGAATCTGGCCAAGATCGAGCGCGTGGAGCAGTTTTACCGGACGAACGTGCCGGACACGCCGCCGGCGCTCTATACCGTTCTGGCCGAGCAGAAAGAACGGCTCGAGGAGGCGCGGAAACAACACGGGGACTACATATCCCCGTTTGCCTTTGAATAGCACGGGCACGATATGCAGCGTATTTTCATCACCGGCTGGTTTGGTCAGTGAAAGGCTATACCCAATGACCGGACTGAGGATACGAGAGCGATCAGATCAGCGACCGCGGAAAGGACTACTCAAGTAGCTCCAGCATCTGCGCGATTTTTACGTCATACGTTAAAAGATAGCTCATAGCCGCTCTTGCCAGTCGCAGGCGAGTAGTACGAGCGATCGTTCCGTCTTTTCTGAGCTCTGCACCTACCTCATCATAGCTCGCGGGGTTCACGATCACGGTAACGTGCTCGAAGTGCTTTATCCCGTTTCGGAGCAGCGCTACGCCACCGATGTCCATTCGGTCGAGCGGCTTCGTGGAGTTCTGATCAGGGGGTATGAGATTGACGACGACGAAACCAATTTCCCCGGTCGCGATCTCAGCGTGGATGCGGGGATGCAGCGTTTTCACCCTGCCGCCGAGCAGCTCCGGGGTACCGGTGAACGCAGCAACCGGAATGGCCGGGATATCTTCGCGCTCAATGGTCCGGGCGGTACCTTCGGTTGCGATAATGGTGATGCCGCGTTCGTGCAATGCCTTCGCGAGTTCTACCAGCTTTGTTTTATCGTATACGCTGATGATGGCTTTCATGACGCTCGTGCAGTGCAGTGCAGGTTACCCGGATTCTGTATTAATTATATGGTACAGCAATGAGCTACCAAAGAACCCCCAATCCGTAGAAGACGCGGCTGGGTTTACTTACGTTACGTAACTCCAAGCCCCAGGTATTTCCCTTCTCGCGTGGTATGCGGCGCGAGCATGTCGATATTCAACCGACTAACCAGCTCCTTGTACCGGTCCCTGATCGTGATCTCGGTAGTGCCAGCGACTTTAGCGATCTCCTTCTCCGTGATCTTCTCGCCACTCAGCATCGCGGCTATGTAAATGGCGGCTGCGGCAGTTCCTATCGGCCCCCAACCTTTTGCGACGCCGGTTCCCTGGTCATCCTTCAGGATCTCAATCGCCCGCTCCCTGATCTCCTCACTCAGCCCGAGCTTCGAGCAGAATCGCGGGATATAGAGTGCAGGATTGGCCGGCGCGAGCTTGATCTCCAACTTGCGCAGGAGAAAGATATAGGCCCTTCGAATCTTCTTCAACGGGCTCCGGGAGACCGCGGCAATCTCCTTCAAGGTGCGCGGTACCTCGTACCGGCGGCAGGTGATATACAGCATTGCGGAGACCAGCTCCTCGATACTGCGGCCCTTGATCAAGTTCTTCTTCATCGCCTTACGGTACAGGACCGAGGTCTCTTCCTTGATATTATTCGGGAGCTTCAGGGCACAGGCCATGCGATCGATCTCGACGAGCGCAAGTGCAAGGGTCTTGTCGCTGGAGTCGATGCTTATGCCGCGCAACCGCTTGGTACGTGCCGGCAGTCCGGGCATCGGCGTGCCCAGCCCTTTGTCGTGTATCCGGTAGCTCATGGGTGGTCCGGTTCTTATCCGCTTCGCTGCCTGTTCTTCGTCGTAGGAGCGCCATTCAGGGCCGAGATCAACGATATCCTCGACCAGGACGACCCCGCAGTCACCGCAGTACAACTCAGCATGCTTTGAATCAACGACGATGTTCTTCGATCCGCATTCAGGACATGTCCGTATTCGCTCACCCATCTATTCTCTCCGCACCTCTAAACCGGAGTAACACGACGCTCGCTCGCGCTCATAAGAACTGCAGAACTCAGCGCACAATAATTTACTATTGTAATCCTAAGGAGTTTCATTATTCCCAAGGAAGGTGTTACGATAGTACCTATACATTCATACTATATAAAGTTGCAGGAAATTTAATTCCCTATCCTGGCGGACAACGGTACGGGCGGGGCGCCGTGCGAACCGGTGGTGTAGCTGTTGTCACCTCGTCGCGCTCACGCACCTCACAACAGGTCGATGGTGATCGTTCCTCTGTTGAGCACGTCCGTTTCGGAAACATGGACTTCCTGCTCCGTATCCCAGATCAACGTCCCGTTCTCATAATGCCCTGCGCGCAGAGTGTAGGGGGTTACGGAGAGGTCGAACTGTGTACCTCCTGCGATCGGGCCGTCCGTGGAGTAGGGCACAATGAACTCGTAGGTGTTGGTCGGTGAAGCGGTGGTTTCGAGCGCGTAGGTGAACCGCCGGCCCTGGTTCGTGGTGATCGCGGTGGAAATCTCGATGACGGAGCCATTCGCGGCGGTACCGGTGATGTGCGCGCCCGGCACGTACTCGAAGACCTTCACGAAGCCCACGGGGTTGAGGTACTCGGGCGTCCATGCTTTAAGATTCTCCTGCCCGGTCCCGACCCCGTAGAGGTTCACCCGCAGCATCCCCTCTTCGGTCCTGGCGATGATGAAGACGTTATTGTTGGTCACATCGCGGATCATCCACCGGCCTTCGTCCATCTTGCTCACGGTGCTCTGCTCGGAGAAGGGTATGCCGGAGGACGTAAAGGCGCTAACGAGCAGTTCCGGCAGCGTATTGTTGTTCAGGTCGTCTTCGATCCAGGTTCCGGCAGGGAACTCGAAGAGATGCCCGTGCAGGATCTGCGCCTGCGCGGCAGTCGTGGTATAGTCGTTGGAGTAGCTCCGCCAGTTCATGTAGCCCGTGTTCGTGTCCATAAAGAGTATGGGCAGGAAGAACGTGGGAGACTCGTGCACCAGGCGATAGTGGTGCAGGGCGGGAAAGATCGTGCCATCCACGTTGGTGCGTGTACCGTCGAACATGTGCAAGCGTGCCACCATGGTATAGTAGTAGTACCCGAGGCTGCTGTACCGTTGTGGGTCGCCGGCCCAGACGGTCATCGCGCCGTATTTGTTGTAGTATGAATTCCAGACATCAGCCATCATGAAATCGCTGACCACGTATTTCACGTCGAGCGCATCGGCAATCTCGTTCGCATCAGGCTCATTATTCGCAATGAAGAAGACAGAGGCACCTGGGGCATTATCTCGATAGGGGCCGCCGATACCGTCCTGGCCGAGCGGATTAGCGACAGGTATCCGGTGGCCGATACGGGTGATCCAGTGCCCGTAGTCCCACCAGCTGATAACCGAATATGCGGGTTCTGGGTAATCATATACCCCTCTTTCGTTCGTCGTCTCGTTGAAGGGTGGCTCCTCGTAAAGCCCGTAGTAATCCAGACCTGGCTCGGGTGTGTTCGCCTTCATCCACGTAAGCGCTTTATACCAGTTATCATCCGGCCCGCCACCAGATCGCGCACTCGCTAATGTGGTCGTGAGCGGCGGGTAGAAGACGATCAGACCAATAGCAAGAATCGCGAGGATGAGCTCAGGCCGTACGGTAGCGCTAATTTTTCCGGTATTAACTTTGAGCCGGTTTTCCGGCTCTGCAGCGGTAGTTTTGGTTTTTGACTTTTCTGTCGCGCCGCCTTTTGCGTTCAGCTTCATCTTCCCTTTTACCTTGCCACCCTTTGTAGCCGCTTTGCCGGTTCTCGACGGTTTGCCGCGTGACCAGACATAATCAATAATAGCCCCGCAAACGAGACCGCAGAGCAGTGCGACATTGATCGCATAGTGCGCGGCAAAACGGTTCTGCCCGAAGCAGGCGAAGAGCATGATGCCACTCCATACGAGGACGAGCACCTCTTCAGCACGGAACTGCTTCGCGATGTTGTAGCCGAGCAAGATAAAGCCGGCGAAGGCGATGAAAAAGGTCGTGCTGAACCACCGCCAGGCCTCGCCATCAACAATCTTGCCCGTATACTGCGAGAAGATATGCATCGGGTGCACTTCCGCGATCGTGAGGCTGGATTCCGAAGGGACGAAGACATGAAGCGCGCCGATAACATTTGCATAGAGCGCGGGTGCCAGAGCGTTCAGCAGAACAAGTGAGACCACTGCGAGTAGAACAACAACAATAGGAAATACATATGGCACTATTTTTTTGGCGTTCAGCACAAATGAAACCGCGCCCAGCGCCAGGACTACCGCGATAGCAAGGAAAATGGAGATCATCTGAATGCCCGTGAGTGCGCCGAACTTGGGTATCGGTGCTAGCATAAGTAATGCTATAATAAAGGCCGGAATGCTCACTATGCACAGATAATCTGTGCTCGCTCCTCGTAGGTGGTCAATTATATATTGCACTATGGCATACACGATCAAGACAAACATGATGAGCGGGGCACCGATCCACGCGAGCTGTAAGCTCCCGAGGAATATACCAGCGAGAAGAGAATAGCTAATCGGCCGTTTCAATGCGGTCCAGTCTTTTTCCAGTAGCGAATAATAGGTGATTTCGTTATTCTTCGCCGCTTTGAGTGCCAAAATGAAAAACAGCAAAGCAGTCGTGCTGAGCAGGGTTTCCATTACGTGATGGTCCGTGAACCCCACTATGGACCGTGACAGGAACTGCCCGGGAAGGATCGCGATAAGCGCAGCGGCAAGCAGCCCCGCATTACGGTTCCACACCGCCTTGCCAATGAAATAGACGGGTATGACCGTAAGCGCGCCCAGCACCGCGGGATACCACGCACCGATAACATCGATGCTATCCTGGCCAAGCGTAGCGTACGGGTTCCCCCGCCCGATTATCCAGATAATGGCCGCAAGGAGGTAGCCAAAGAGTGGCGCGAACCCCTTGGTCGTTCCGTAGGGGTAATACGTATAAGCATCGTAATAGATCCGGTGCGGGAAGTTATGGAGCGTGTTATCAACGATGCGCATGTGGTACCAGGGGTCGTTACCGCCGAAGCGCACGAACGCGCCGCCAAGCACACTGTCATAGGGCAGTGCGACCCGTATGTAGAGCGATACAGCGACCAGCAGCGCGACCGCGACGCCATAGATCAACGACAGCTTATCAATCCGTTTCACCTGAATCTGTGGTAGCTCCATCCGTTCTTATCTCCCCTTTACCGTCCCCTTTATAGTTCAGATGCGCTTTTATAAATAGCTATCATTTGGGTAGAAGTGGTTTCAACGAGAATCGTCTCACCGGGTTGGTTGTCCGGATCCGTATCCCTCCGCAATCGCGTTATATCGCTCTACTTCGCAGAGAGCACGAAATATACCCCAGTGATCCAAAAACTAACCGGAGAATGCCGAAGAGCGAAAAATGCGTCTGAAGCGTTTTTTGGGGTGAATACCTGCTCCATAATTTGCCATGCTTCATTGTGAGCTGCTTCCGTCCATAGCCATACCAGAACGCCTGTTTCAAAAAACCTACTACCGATCTGCTCGTATCCCTATACACCACGGCATGTTCGTTGTAAGCCAGTTGAGCACCAGCATCGACGGCCCTGAAATTGAGATCAACATCCTCAGCAGTAACGAAACCAGTATCAAATCCGCCAATTTTTTGGAATATTTCTTTCTTGTATGCGAGATTACACGCAGGAAACGTAACATCATATCCTTTATGGTTCACTTCAACCCTTGTTATGTCCGCGAAGGGGCCCACATTTATGGTTTTCCCCGCTACTATATCATAACCTTCTACGATTGATCTTCGCAGTTCTTTTAGCCACTTACTATCAGCTTTACAGCCGCCGTCTATGAATGCTATAACCTCGCCCTGTGCTTTTTCTACACCGAAATTTCTCCCGTAGCCTCTGGTTCCTTCATGTACAAACAACCGGATTTCGGGATTTTGCTCAGCATACTCCTCAACTATTTGACGAGTGGTGTCAATGCTATGAGCATCCACGATAATAATTTCAAACGTTTTTTCTTGCGCGAGCAGGCTGTCAAGTAATTTACCAATGCTCCGTGCCTCATTCTTTACCGTTATTACGATGCTAACCAACACGAGAATATATTAAGTGGAGCTCCTATATATCTTTATTTTGACAGGAAACCGCGCCACCTTTGTTGACTGAAGAAGCTATGAAAGGCATGAAAGAGGCTAGTAGCGTCACCAAGAAGGACACGAGCAAAAAGATAGCTATAGGACCTCTTATCTTACAGATAACGGGATTCGGGGGTGTGCAGCGCCACATACTCAATATTATGGACTATTCGAAATATGATTTGAAACCAATCACGCCTCTGTTATCATCGTACAGCCGATATTTGCGGCCGGCCTCGTCGCTGTTAACAACCAGGAAGGTGTCATTTCTCGATGTATACGGGCTCTTTTACAGCAAACTACTTTTACCCTGCTACGATATCGTTCATCTGCATGGCCATCCTGAATGGCCGGGTTTGTATTCGAAACCGCGGAAGAAAAAAGCACAGTATATTCATACGGTTCACGGTATTTACACGCAGGAGGATTACCCCGACGATTGGGATTATCGGTCTTTATTGAATGAACGAATGCTCAACGCCTGCAAAGAAAGTGACGTTGTTATTGCAGTTGCTCGATGGCTCAAAGCATGGCTCAAAGAAGCTGGTGTAGATGCACTTTATATTCCCAACGGCATAAATGTAGCGGAATTTACAACTGCTCATCCTGCTGATTTTCGGGCAAAATTCGCTGTGAGTGACGATTTTTATTTGTTTGCAGGGCGGCTTGATGAATACAAGAGACCGAATTTGTTCATTTACTTGGCTGAAAGGATAACAGATAGGAAATTTGTGATGGTGGGAAGAGACCTTACACCCGATAAAGTTAGAAATTACTATGGGGCAGATTTGCCACAAAATCTCACCTGTTTAGGTGAACTAACTCGGGAAGATCTCATAAATGCCTTTTCGGCGTGCAGTGTTTTCATTCTAACAAGTAAATACGACACATTCCCCTCAGTTTTGTTGGAGGCTATGGCTTGTAAGAAAGTGGTAGTTGGCGCGAATAATGCAGGACCTAAGGAGATAATAACGGATGGAACAGATGGTTATCTTTTCGAGCCTGATGATATTGACGATCTGTATGATAAGGCATTAAAAGCGTGGGATACTGCTGTATTTGGAGAGAGTGGTTTTGAAAAGGTCAAAGAAAAATTTGATTGGAAAGGGGTTGTAAAACAAATCGATGGGGTGTACGAGAGGCTTGTGCAATAATAGACCAGTTATAATGGTACCATTTAGTGAATACTGCGCTATTGACTTAAATAGAACCTTGAAGTGTAAGGGCGTTTACGGTTACTTGTTGTTACTTCTTAGAAAAGTATTGGCATTTTATACGAAGGCAATAAGTATATCAACTAGAAGCAACCATAAAGCAAAAATAATAAACAGAATTTTGTTGCTCTATAAGAAGGTGCTATTAGATGATATATAAAATAATATATTTAAAGAGTGGTCTAACAAGTGGCTTTGTTTTTTTAAGAAAGCTACATTCTCTACCAATATCAATCTTATGGATTTTTAATATTGTCTTATTTTATATTGCAGTCAGGCTATATTATTATCTTTTTTATAACAAAACTAAAAAAAAAAATAAAGTTATACTAGCTTTTAGCAGTGTCCATTATACCGGCAATCCGCGAGCTGTATTTGAAAAAATCAGGAAGGAGTACTCTGATAAATACGATTGCTATTGGGTCGCTAAGCGATGGGAGACTCTAAAACACGTTAAGAAGACGGGGGGTAAGGTATTTTATTCTTACAGTCTGTTTGGATTGAAGTGGTTTTTGAATACAGATGTATGGATCAGGTCACACCCGGGACTTGATGTTTTCTCGTTTCTGCCGCATAAAAATTATAAGCTTATACAACTCTGGCATGGTGTTGGACCAAAAGGCATTCATCATACCTTACAAGACTATGAAATGCATGATATCTGGTGTTTAGCGTCAGAATATTCCAAGCAAAGGCACATAGAATTATGGAATGCACCTGAAGCGAGATTAAAGGTGACGGGCTTCGCCGAAATGGATATGCTTTATAATTATTTGATAATTTCAAGAGATAAGTTATTGCAGGATGTAGGAATAAAAAACACTGGTGTTATTCTTTTGTATGCCCCTACCTACGATGTGGGGCTATGGCCTTGGGGTGATGCTTATTATGAATTTGATCATTTTTGCAAATTTTTCACTGAAAATGATTTAATCCTGATTTTACGGCTTCACCCATATACGAAAATTAAAAAGCGACTACTTAAAAAAATTATAAACAAGTACGATAACGTTTACTGGCTTGATATGTCCAAAGAGCCAGATACAATGAAATTGCTTGCTCTTTCAGACATTCTGGTTACTGATTGGTCTTCAATTTATACGGATTATTTTTTAACACAAAGACCAATTATCTATTTAGAAGCAAATAAAGATTTTTTAACAGAACTAAGAGGAAAACCTGAAATACCTCCAGAATGTAGGGTTGGAGAAATAGCTCATAATACTAAAGAGTTTTATGAAGCGTTGGAAACTGTTTTAAAAAACGGAAACATATTTGAAGCAAAGCAGGAGAAGTTATTAAAAATAATTCACGGAGACGTTGATGGTAAAGCCTCAGAAAGAGTTGTAAAAGTTATAGAAAAACTATTAAATTCGTAAAAAATCAAAAAGTTTCACCTATATGTTCCGCCTCCCTGTTCATTAGATGCTTTATCGATCCTTTGGGTGCTTTTTCTTCATAAACCATATTGTATATTTCATTAAATATTGGCGATCGTAGATTCGCTTTTTTACATAGTTGCGGGATAGCTCCAATGGTATAATATCCTTCTACTAGTTTACGCCCTGCCTTCATTTTCTCCAGCGCATCGCTGGGAGATAATCCCGTGCCGATTAGTCTACCAAATTCGCGGTTTCTAGATCTCCCAGTGCAACTCATCCATAAATCATTACCCCAGCACTGACTTTCCATTGAAAAAGTGTGCGGGTGTGCCCCTAAAGCAACTGCAATTTCTTTAGCTTCTTTCGCAGCTCTCGAAATCATGTGTGTTTCACTTCCGTATGGTAAACCTAAACCGTTAATAACGCCTGCAAGAATTGCTATAACATTTTTAAACGCACCGGCATATTCAACACCAATCAAGTCAGTATTCCCGTATATTCTAAGATTTCTACCCTGAAATATTTCTTGCAACTTCTTGAGGACGACAATATTTTCACAGCTGATATCAGCTCCTAACGGGGCATCATTTACCAGATCTTCTGCAAAAGTGCCTCCTGATAGTTTCGCAATGGTATAATTTGACGTGGTGTTGCTTATCCCTTCTTCTATAACTTCAGAGAACAATTTGTTTGTTCCAATTTCTAGAGCTTTGGCGGTATTTACAATTATTATGTTATCTTTTAAATAAGCCTTAATCTCTTTTATAATCTCTCTTATAGCTTGTGATGTAACAGCTAAAATGACAACATCTGCATCTTCTATTAATTCTTTTTTGGTTCTTGCGAAATATACATTTTTTGGCAATTTTTTGTCTTTAAAATGATAGGGGTGGCTTCTATCTGTCTCCAGATGCCGCATTAGTTCAGAATTTGAATCATATGTCACTATGGTATTCTCTTTATTTTCTAGATATTTTACCCCCAGATGATGCGCGAGCGCAAAACCAAACATACCTGTTCCGACAATGCTGATTATCATTTTACGTAATAAAGATCTCCTTTGCTTTTTCAATATCTTCTAACGTATCCACCTCAACCCATTTTAATCCACGGATATCCAATTTGTGCATTTTCATATCTCGTAATGTTTCATTTAACGCATATTCAAACCACTTGTTTTTTATGTTTTTTGCAATAAGCGTTTCTATCTCATCAAATAATATTCTACTACCATGTGAAGAAAATTTAAAAATTCCAATTGTTGAACCATCACTACTCATTTTTGGTGCGGTTTTTGGTAATATCTCTTTAATAAATCCTTCCTCTACCTTCACCTTAAGTTCTTCTAGATCATAATAATAGCTATCCACGGGAGCAACGTCTTTTTCTGAATAATTAAGCAACTTTTTAATTATGTCCTCTTCAAAAATTGTATCCCCATTCAATAAAAAAAATTCTTCACCTTTAACATAGTTAGAAGCCAAATAAAGCGAATATATATTCTCCGTAGTTTCGTATTCCCTGTTCTCTATGAATATTAAATTCTCGGTGCTTTTAAGTTTTTTTTTTATATTATCTGCCATGAATCCAATTACGATATAGATCTTAGTAACAGAATTTTTAAATAATAGGTCAATTTGGCGCTCTAGGATAGTTCTCCCTCCTATATCCATTAAACATTTGGGATTATGGCATGTAATCTCGCCCAACCTTGTACCTCTTCCTGCAGCGAGAATAACTGCCTTCATGCTTCTTCCCCAGAGTTACGATACTCATTATTTTTACGATGATAACATAAGAGGATTTTGATTAAGTGTATCTAAAGCCATCCAAATTTTTCCCCCCGGGTTTTTCATCTTTTTTTGTTCTATTTTGGGGTTTTTTACGCCGTTTAGACGTTATTTTCCTCGCTTTCTCGCTTTTTCTCGAAAGCTTACGCTACCCTAAACTGCTCCCTGCCTCTTGAGCGTGCATAACTGGTACAGATTGAAGCTAAGACCTGTGGAGATCATCTTCACATGGACCCGCTCGGCTGTGGTAACCAGCACGTGTCCGGCTTTGAAAACTCTCTTGATTACGGCATAGTGCCGCTCACCAGGAGTTCTCTTTTTGCTGATGCGGCGATTTCGCAATGTATCCAAGATTCCGATAGGATGTTCCCGAGCACCGCGTTTCATCGTCGCGGAATAGCCCTTGCATCCCGCACCCTGATATCCCTTATCGCGATAGGCGACCTCGCCCTCGTTGGAGAGGTCTATCTGGCTGTCATGGACCGACGCAGTGGTCGTTTCAAGTTCTCGGATGAGACCAAAGTCATTATCTACCTTGCTATGGAGTTTGTAGCCAAAATAGGATTTATTGCTCTCCTTCGCCCACGTTCCGTTGGCGCTTCGCCGCGTCTTCGCCTCCTTGCCGCGTGGCGTGTCCGTCTTCGCATGCCCAGGATCCGCGGTGATAAAAGTCGCGTCCTGAACGGCTGCTTTAACTTAATGAGACAAATCTGGGCGCACGCCTCCTCTTTACGAACTCCGAGGCGTCCATATAGAATCGATTCCAGTGGATCTATCAGAAGGTGAAGGGCGCGAAGAGGCGCTTAAAAATCGAACGTGGCTACCGCGCGTCATCTTGCAGAGTCGGTCTATTGGGTATTAACGAAGCAGGAAGCTTGTAAACAACCTAAGGTAAAGAGCATCGTCTTCTCCCTGATCACTTCGAGGATCGTCAAAATGGGTAGAGCCCGCCGTTGACGATGCGTAACCATGTGCCGAGGAAAGCACGAAAAGATGAATGTCGCTTGATGTGAACGGTGAGGGTAAAGTATAGATAGGATCAGAACGCATGGCTAAATAGGGCGAGGTATTTTTTAGAGAGGAGAAGTGCCACTTTTTTAAACTGATAGAATAAAATTTTTCAGAGAGAAATGGGTAGATTCAAGGATTTAGCGGGCGGGTATCTTGATGCATATCTTCAAAAACAAGGAAAGGCAATTGTTGATTTAAAACGTTTGGAAGAAAAAGGGATATATGCTGTAGTTCCTAGCCCTTTTGGATCGTACAAAACAGTTATCATAAAAAAGATTTATTATGAATGGGATCAATACCCTTTATTACATCCAGATAAAATTTTTAAAAATGATATAATTCTTGATCTCGGCGCTACCGTTGGGGATATTTCAATACCTTTAGCTTTGTATGGCTGTACCGTCTTTTCAGTTGAACCCGTATATTACGATAAATTATTACTGAATCTTAAATTAAACGGAGTTGAAGGTAAAATTATACCGTTACAGTTTGCTATTGCAGAAGATACAAAAGAAATTATAGTACAATGGCATAATGAAAAAGTTACAGTACCAACGAAACCTCTTAGATATTTTTTGGAGTTGATTAGAAATAAAGGATATGAACCTACAATTCTCAAAAGCGATATAGAGGGTGCAGAGTGGAGTTTTAGAGATGCGGATTTGTTAGGATTTAGAATAATTGAGATGGAAGTTCATAACGGCAATGAATTTGAATATGTCGATAGGTTAAAAGAGTTAGGATATACTGTTTCGTATTCATGGTGGTATTCTAATGATAAACCTACTTATTTATTAGTCCATGGAGAAAAAAAGGAGGACAAAAACTGCTAGGTAGTTTTATGCTAACTTCAAAGTAAATATGGCTCGGGAGAGCTAAGTGTCTTTTCTTTTTCCCGAGTTGTAGAATGGAGAAGCGCGGGCAAAAAGCAAAAGGGCGGATTGAGCGAGCAGAAAGTGTGTTTCCCTATATCTATCTCAGTGGATTTTGATTTAGCCCTTTTCAACGCCCAGCCATTTTTCTCCTGCTTCCTTTCGTCTCTCGCAGGTCTTTTTGGGGGTTTTTACGCTTTTTCGACGTTATTTTCCTTTTTTCCTCGTTTTTTCTCGAAAGCTCACGCTACCTCAAATCACTCCTTACCGCTCGAAATTCCGTAACCGGAACAGTTTGAAGCTAAAAGGTCATATTCACGTTGACCCGCACTACCGTGGTAAGCTGCACGTGCCCAGCGGTGAATACATCCTTGATCGCATTGTGACGTTCACCAGTGGCTCTCTTTTTGTTGATGCGGCGATTTCGCAGCGTATCACAGATGCCGATATGATGATCACGAGCCCCGCGTTTCATCGTCGCGGAATAGCCCCTGCATCCCGCACCCTGATATCCCTTATCGCGATAGGCGACCTCGCCCTCGTTGGAGAGGTCTATCTGGCTGTCATGGACCGACGCAGTGGTCGTTTCGAGCTCTCGTATGAGACCAAAGTCTGTATCTACCTTGGTGTGGACTTTATAGCCAAAAGAGGTTTTATTGTTCTTCTTCGCCCACGTCCCGTTGGCGCTTCGCCGCGTCTTCGCCTCATCGCCGCGTGGCGTGTCCGTCTTCGCATGCCCAGAATCCGCGGTGATAAAAGTCGCGTCCTGAACGACTCCTTTTCGCACCTGCAGGCCGAGCGCACCAAGCTGCCGCTGGAGCTCCGCCCAGATCGCTTGATCTCTGCCGGTCTCTGCCTACCGCTCTCGAAACCTCCAGACGGTCGTAAAATCAGGAATAGTCTGTGGAAACCCGAGGAACCCTGAACGAGAGCCGATCCGCGACCTTTTTCTCCCGTTCGGGATCAGAGAGCCCGTGCCACTGCGGAAGCACCGCAGCTTGATCATCAGCACTTCATCGTTTTTCGGTCGACCGACTCGTTCGCTCTTGTTATCGTACAGCTCGGCCACTATCGGACGGAACGCTTCCCAATCAAGCAACGATTCTATCTCTGCAAGTTTATCGCCGAGTTATGCCACCCGCTTGTTCGCCTCGTTCAAGCCCCCCGCGAGTGATATTGGGTAATCACGTTACATCTACCACTACCGGTGATCTTCTGCAGCTTTTGAATCATCTTTTGAGCCTTATCTCCCTCGGAGCTCCTCGTTAAGGTACCTAAACAACTCCCTTATATTTAAGGTATACAGAAAGAAATCGAGGTCTTCTCTAGTAAATTCCCTGAATACAACCAGAAGTACAAAGTAAAGGAGTAAGCCACCCACTACTATCCCCAATAATTCGTACCATCTTCCAATAGCCATAATATTATTTGTATAAAGCACGATAGCGCCCATCAATGCAGCAGCAATGACATGCCACATAATACGTCCCGATCCTTTTATTCCGATGAGCTTCAAGGCAACCTGTTTGATATAAATCAGTCCTACAAAATATGCTACAACCGTTGCTATTGCTGCTCCGAGCGCTCCTAAACCCGCGCATTGTAGCCCGATTATTTCTAGTTCTTGCGGAATTAAGACAAGGTTGAGTGTAATATTTAATATAAGCATTATAATAACTCTATTACGTACTTTTTGCGGCTCGTTCATGCCCTGTAAATTGCTCACATACGGTAGCGATAACGTCTCAAGTACTACAAAAAAGGGTAAGATACGCAAGACTTGTACTGCTGGCAGGTACTGATCACTGATCAATATGTGTATTACCGGTTCTGCCAGAGCGGCCAGCAAAACAACGAGCGGAAAAACGATCATGCTTAAATAGCGCTCAGATTGTAAAAAGAGTTTTCTCACGCCTTCAATGTTGTTGATCGCATGATATTCAGATATAGCCGGAAATAAAAGCGTTCCAACGGCATATACAAATAAAAGGACGAAGTGAGACAGATTGAACACGGCAAAATATTCGCCGACCTGCGTGGCACCCCAGAAAAACTGGATGAAGACCTTATCCATGCTCGTCATGATGATATAGGCGGCTGATGCCAGTGCCATAGGACGAGCAAACCGGAGATAATCACGGAAATAGTCTGCAGAGGGTCTACCGAACGAATAATTACGGAAGAAAAAAAGCGCGAGACTAAATTGAAAGAGTTCACCGAAAAGATAGGTGTAAGCCAGCGCTAATGCGCCCCATCCCAAATAAGCGACAACTATAGTTGCAACAACTCGTGCCAGTGTGGCCACAAAATGCGGTAGCTGTGACTTAGCGATTTCCTGTCGCGCGTTAAACGTAAAAATCATCGTTCGGGTAACGCCGAGCAAAAGGAAGGAAGCGAGAAGAATATAGACAGCGGATTCATGGTATGGAGTCTCAAAACTGTTACCAACTACATACTTCCATACCGCCAGAGAACCAATAACGACGCTTGCCATCAAACCAGCTAAAGCGAGCTTTGTCACCGCAAAGGTAGCTATGCACGTTTCCAGGTCCCGGCCTTCTGAGACCCTCTTTATATGCGCAGCATTAAATCCAAGGTCACTCAAAAAAGAAAATAACGCGACAAAACCATAAGCAAAACCGACAACGCCGTATTCCCACGGCTCCATGTACAGCGCGATGAACTTTAACGCGATATAGCCTAGCAAGCCATTGAGGAGATGCGTGATAATGATCAACGTCGATTTTCGCGCGATCATGATACGAACATAATGGTTAAATGGCTATATAAAAGGCCAAAAAGCTATCAAAAAGCATTTAACGTCGCAGTTGATGCGATTTATCACCTCTTTAGTCAGGTATCTCTGAAGGCTCTCCTTCCCGCAGTATCAGTACACTCAAGAAGATCGCCGTGAAGATCGTCTGGATCCCGATCGCCGCGAGCACCATTGCGAGCATTGCGGTGGTGATCTCCGAGAGCGATCCGAACCCCGTGCTGATCCACGTTCCTATTACCTTTAACCCGAGCGCGAATCCTATGAGCAGCAGCCCGATCCCGAGTGCAAGCTCCTTCTCCAGCGAATGGTAGTCCAGCAGCTTCTTGATCCACCCTTCCTTCTCCGCTATGCCCTGCACCGCTGCGTACGCCTTCATGATAATGCCGGTCGCCACCGTTTGGAACCCGATGATCACCAGGATGCTGCTGAAGATGAGCGAGTGCATATGCGAGGTGCCCACGTTGCCGCGGATGAGTATCGTCAGGCTCAGGAGCACACCCAGCAGGAACACCAGCGCACCCGGGAAGAAGAGGAACGGCTCAGGTCGGTAGAGCATCATGAACCTGATATGCCGCCAGCCGTCACGAATGGAATGCAGCTTCGAGGGCGCGCTACGTGGGTAATAGTTTATCGGCACTTCCGCGATCCTTAGTCTCTGCTTCGCCGCCTCCACCACCATCTCGGATGCGAACTCCATACCGCCTGTTCGCAACGCCATGCGCTCGTACGCAGCTCGGGTGAACGATCGCATCCCGCAGTGCGCATCCGAGATCTTGATCCTGAAGAGCCGGTTCAGAATCTTCGTTAAGAACGGATTGCCGATGTACTGATGCAGCCGCGGCATCGCGCCCTTCATAATAATGCCGCCGAAGCGATTGCCCATCACCAGGTCTGCCTTACCTTCTAGCAGCGGCTGTAAAAACTTCTGAATTTCTGAGAAATCGTAGGTGCCGTCTGCATCCCCGATAACGATATACTCTCCTGTAGCATGCGCGAGCCCCGCGCGGTACGCGTTCCCGTACCCGCGCTGCTCAGGCGTGATTACGATCGCGCCCAGCGCTCGCGCGATCTCCGGCGTTCGATCACTAGAATTATCCGCTATAATGATCTCGCCATCGATGTGCTGCTCCGTAAATACCCGCTTCACTTTCTCGATACAGGCGCCGATCGTGCCTTCCTCGTCCAGCGAGGGCATAACCACTGATACGTCCGGCATCTCTCGTTCTACGCTCACTTAGTTCTTAGCATTACCTTGGCGCTAAGCGCATTAAAAACTGTTTCCGGCCAGACGGAGACGGGTATTAGGCGGCCACCGCTCACGAGCTCACGATTCCTCTAGCCCTTCGTAAAATCCGCGGCTTGTCGGGAAGAGAAGGTCGAAGAAGCGTGTGAAACTGTACGCAAAAAAGCGGGATAAGTACCCCCGCACCTCACTGATAACGGTCGGGTAGTTCATTAGAGAATCCCAAAGAGAGCATCGATCTGCTATCAGGTTTCCAGATCCGAACCCATTCGACTCGTTCAAAGTCAGGATCATTTGTGGCGATGTTCGTTATCCCATATCTGTGCAGTGTAACAACATGGAGCGATAACACGATACTCATTAACAATGCCTCCTTCTTTGCCCTTCTCCTCTTCTGAAAAAAACCTCTTTGTCGAGTAGAGCTCATAGCCTACCTCTTGATGGAGTAATAGCTCCGGGGTGACTATGAGCCCCCTCACAGAACCGGACGTGAAGTTTTCCCTCATCCGGCTCTTCAGGAGCGCATCCTCTA
>Ga0209614_1000133_pt1 | contig 67259 bp, 66 predicted proteins | sample BlaSprsedimmetaG_FD_185484 | JGI IMG/M metagenome (GOLD analysis project Ga0209614, IMG submission 185484) | Hot spring sediment bacterial and archeal communities from California, USA to study Microbial Dark Matter (Phase II) - Blank Spring... ...
TTCTCGTTGCAACAAAGCTGTGTTTTTTCGAGCCGCAGGCAGGACATTGAAAACCCTCAGGCCAGCGAACATCTGCCAAAACCCTGGCACAGGCTTTTTCTGTCCCAAATCGTTTCTGCCATTCCACGAGACTTATGACCGGCATTTTCATGGCAAGACCTCCAAATCGTATTATGTTGATCTTGCTTTAAAAAATAATCATTCAGCTGAATATTGTTAATAGCCACTTTTTTTTTAATGCGGTTTAGCCCGCCTCGTAAAAAATTTCCTTGCCGCCCGGCAGGTTGCCGCCTGCAGGAGCGGCGCGCGCATCAGCTTTTCCTTTGCGAGGTTTATCACCAATGACCCGTTGCAATTTCCATGTACACAGACATTCTCATTAACGCAACTCCGTATGAAAACCGGGTGGCTCTGGTGGACAGCGGCAACCTGCTTGAATTTTACCTTGAGCGGCCGGCCGAACAGGGACTGGTCGGCAATATCTACTGCGGCAGGGTCGTCCGGGTATTGCCGGGCATGCAGGCGGCGTTTGTCGATATAGGACTCGAACGAGCCGGCTTTCTCTACGTGGACGATGTGCTGCTTTCCCCCTGTGAATTTGAAAAACGGATCGCCAGCCAGGACCAGCCCTTCAACCGGGCCATTTCCAGCCAGGAAATCCTGCCCCATTCCTCCCAGGTGCAGCCAAGCATAGGCGATCTGCTCAAGGAGGGCCAGAACGTCCTGGTGCAGATTTCCAAGGAACCGATCGGCACCAAAGGTGCCCGCCTGACCTGTCACATCACCCTCCCCTGCCGGAATCTTGTTTTCATGCCCCTGACCGATCATATCGGCATATCCAGAAAAATCGAAGACGAGGATGTCCGGCAGAAACTCCGCGAAATGATTGAGGCGCTGCGTCCCCCCGGCACGGGCTTTATCGTCCGTACCGTTGCCGATCATGCCACCGAGGCCGAACTGGAGGCGGACATGGAATTCCTTCTCCTCCTCTGGGACGACATCAAATCCCGCTGCGGCAAAGTTGCGGCCCCCAGCCTCGTCTACAAGGACATTGACATGATCCTCAGGTCGGTGCGCGACCTGTTCTCCGAGGATGTCAAACAGGTGGTCGTTGACGCAGAGCCCGTTTACGAGCGCCTGCAGTCCTTTGTCCGGATATTCGCCCCGGAGCTGCAGGACAGGATCGTCCATTATGACCGGGACACCCCGCTGTTCGAGGCCTACGGCATCGAGGTCGACATCAACCGCGCCCTGGACAAAAAAGTATGGCTCCGTTCCGGAGGCTACATCATCATTGAAACAACGGAGGCCCTGACGGTCATCGATGTCAATACCGGCAGATACGTCGGCAAGAAGGACCAGGCCGAAACCATCTTCAAGACCAACATGGAGGCGGTCAAGGAAATCGCCTACCAGCTTCGCCTGCGCAATATCGGCGGCATCATCATCGTCGATTTCATCGACATGGACAACGAGCCCCACCGCGAGGAGTTGTTTCTGGCCTTCCAGGACGCCATTAAAAAAGACAAGAACAGGGTCAATATTCTCAAGATCTCTGAGTTCGGACTGGTCCAGATGACCAGGAAAAGATCGCTGGAAAACCTGACGCAGATGATGTGTGAGCCCTGCATGTACTGCGGGGGCGAAGGTTTCGTCAAATCCCGGCGCACCATCTGTTATGAGATTTTCCGGAAAATCACCAGGGACGCGCCCCGCACCCCGGGCAACAAGGTGTACATCAAGGTGCATCCGCAGGTCGCCGACATGCTGCTGGAGGAAGAAACCCAACATGTGGAACTTCTGCAGAAGCAGACAGGCAAACAGTTTACCATCATCCCCGACGGGGATACCCATATCAACCGGTATGAAATATCCTGGGGAAACTGAACCGCTCAGCTTCCTCACTCACATGCAAACCATAATGCTGGAGACCCATGGCATCCGAAAACAAACTCAGATCGAACCGGCCGCCCGGCAAGGCTTCGCGCATCGGCCGCAAGCTGCTCTTTTTCGTTATTCTGCTCGCGGTGGGAGCTGCAGCCATCGCCGGCCTGGTGCTGTTTGAAAGGGAAAAACCGACCGTCACGGTTCAGGACGGCCTGGAATACCTCGGCCGCAGCGGAGACATCAACCTGTCGGCCTCGGACGGAAAAAGCGGCCTCCGTTCCCTTGTCGTCGTTCTCATGCAGGACGGAAAGGAACAGGAACTGCATCGTCAGTCATTCGACCGCCGCCAGTGGTTCTACGGTGCCGGGCCTTCGCGGACGGATGCCGCCGTTTCCTATGACACCGCCAGGGCCAAGTTCAAGGACGGCGCCGCCGAACTGGTGATTGTTGCGCGCGATTTTTCGTTGAACGGCATGTTCAAGGGCAACGAGACGATCACCAGGCTGCCCGTGCAGATCGACACCACCGCGCCCCGGATCGCCCTGCATCATGCCCAGCGCTATATCCGGCCAGGCGGGGGCGGCATTGTTGTCTATGACCTGTCGGAGCCGGTCGAAGTGCATGGCGCCGTCGTCAACGGCCGCCTCTTCAAGGGTTTCCCGGTCCCCGAGCTGGAAAACCGCTACATCGCCTACATTGCCCTGCCCTGGGACAGCGGCAAAATTGAGGAGAGCAGAGTCATCGCCACAGACCGGGCCGGCAATGAAGGACAGGCTGTTTTTTCCATGATATTCAAAAACGTCCCGGGCAAATCCGACAGCATCAATGTCAGCGACGGATTTCTCAACGCCAAGATCCCCGAATTTGAACTCCATTATCCGGAAATGACCGGTTCCCAGCTGGATAAATATCTCTATGTCAACAACGAAGTGCGGCGGATGAACGCCGAAACCATCGCCGATATCTGCTCCAGATCCGAACCGGAACGGCTCTGGAAGGATCGGTTTCTGAGAATGTCCGGCCAGAACATGGCCGGATACGCCGAACAGCGTACCTACTATTATGCCGGCAAGGAGATTGACCGGCAGGTCCATCTCGGCATCGACATTGCCTCGACCACCAACGCCGAAATCAAGGCCGCTAACCGGGGTAAGGTCGTCCTGGCAGAGTATCTGGGCATTTACGGCAACACCGTCATCCTCGACCACGGTCAGGGGGTGTTCAGCCTCTATTCGCATCTGAGCCGGATCGAGGCCGGCCTCGGCGAAATTGTTGATCAGGGCGCGGTGATCGCCTATTCAGGGATGTCAGGCATGGCTGGCGGCGATCATCTCCATTTCAGCATGCTGATCCACGGCCTCTTTGTCACGCCCATAGAGTGGTGGGACCAGCACTGGATAGACGTCAATATCCAGGACATCCTGGGGCAGCTGTAACACGGCAATGGTTTCGGCTTGAATAATCGCGCCCCTGGAGGATTGCGGCGCGAGGAGCGGCATGGACGGCGGACGGACAGCCCCGGCCGGAGAGGCGCCGTCAGGCGAAGCCGCTCCGTATCCCGGCGTCAGGCATACGGAACAGCCAGAATAATCAGGATACCTCAGGCAATATAACCTGTTCACCCACATGTCCACACTCAAACGCCTTCCCCTGCTCCTCTACAGTTATATTGCCACGGAGATGCTTGCCCCGTTCTTTGCAAGCTTTCTGATCCTGTACAGTGTCTTTTTCCTTGTCACCCTCCTCCCCATGCTGGATGTCGTTCTGGACCTCAAGATAGGTCTGGCGGATTTCATCAGGCTGGCGTGCTACATTTTTCCCCATATGCTGCTGTACGTCATTCCCATGGCGTGCATGACCGGGGTCATTGTCGGTTTCACCCGGCTGACCAATGACCGGGAGATGCTTGTTCTTAAATCGAGCGGAATCAGCCTGCGGCAGATCCTGCCCCCCGTTTTTCTCATCGCGCTGTTCATTGCCATCCTGACGGGTTTCTTCTCGGTCAAGCTCGTGCCGGCCGGTGAACTGGCCATGAAGCAGCTGATGTTTCAGCTTGCCAAGGAGAAAATCAGCAAGGGCCTCCAGGAAAAGACCTTCACCGAAGCCCTCGGCGACATGGTTGTCTATGTCGACCAGGTCGGCGCTGATGATCACTGGCAGGGTGTGTACGTGTCGGATATGCGGAACCGGCAGCAGCCCATCATCATCATGGCGGAAGGAGGATATCTGGACGCCGAAATCGAGAAGATGATGGTCACGATCACACTCAATAACGGCACCCTGCATCATTCAGAGGGGCCGGAAAGCCAGGTGATCCGCTTTCAGCGCTACCAGATCCAGATCCCCCTGCAACCGCCGACCGAGATCAACGGCGATCAGCTCACCCTGCTGGACAGGAGCTCCATGACCCAGCGGCAGCTGCTGGATGCCGCCGACAAATACGGCCGCGATGAACGCCGGGGCATTGTCTTTCTCACCGAATATCACCACCGCCTTGCCTTGCCGGTCGGCTGCCTGATCCTGAGCCTGCTCGGCTTACCCCTGGGCCTGCAGTCCGGACCCGGCAGACAGGCATCAGGCATTCCCCTCGGCCTGTTTTTTTTCATTTTCTATTATATCCTGACAACGTTCGGCATAGTCCTGACCGAGGATTTCGTGGTGCCGGTGATCATCGGCCTGTGGTTGCCCAACGTCGTTTTTCTGGTTCTGGTAATCATTGTCTTTCGCAGGGTTGAACGCGAAAAACCGATCATTTCAGACAGTATACACAACTGGATGCTGGATATGTATGACAAGTTTCCGCTGCCGGTTATACGGCGGGTCAGGCGCCTGGTGACGCTGTCCCTGCAATGGCGGCCCGGCCGCTATGATTACGGCGAGGTGGTGCCGCCGGAAGATACCATGGTCCATGCCAGCACCATGGACCGGGAGTACCATGTGCCGGGGTGTGAATTGTATGACTGCCCCCAGTGCACGATCCAGTTCAAAAATGCCAGGGTCGCGGAAGAAGCGGGCTTCAAGCCATGCAAGCTCTGCTGCGGGGACTAAGCTTTCCGGGAACTCCCTTCACCGAATGAAACTTCCTGCCGAGCGGCCGCTTTCCGGCCGGCGAGGCATGCCGAGGGCAAGAGGATGGGGAAGGCCGAGCCAGGAACCGAGCCGGATTCAGCCCGACTGCGACGCAGAAAAGATTTCGGGAAAATTGCGCCGCATTTCGTCCACATGGCTGCCCGGCCAGTATATCTTGTCGCAACGGGAGCAGAGGCTGAAGGAGTTGTAATATTTTCTGGTCAACGGCTCCAGCCGATGGAGTACATCCTGTTTAGCCACTTCCCGAAGAGGGGAGTTGCAATCCAGGCAGCGGCTGAACGGCTCCAGCCCCGCGGCGCCGAACAGGTTCAGAACCTCCCTCATCTGAGCGGCCGGCCGGCCGGATCTGATATAGCGCCCGAACTCCACCCTTTTCCTTTTCAGCAGGTCAAGATCGCGGGTCAGCAGGATGCGATTTTCCACCTCAAGCAAGGCAATGATCTCCCCGTCGGTCCAGCGGTAATCATACAGAGTGTCAAATCCGGCCATACGCAGGTATCGCGCCAGTCGTCCGACATTATTGTCGACGATGAACCGTACTGTCTGCAATGGACGGGGCCTGAGCAGGGTCGGTTTGGATACGTCCCAGGGCACGGGAACCGGGAAGATGTCAAACCTGTCCGCGTCCTCGACAGCCCGTGAAAAATCGACCTCCACGGCGCCGCATTCGATCCTGTCGACCTCGGTATGGGGCAGGCCGAACGATTCGATCACGTCCTTGATGGAGGCGGAGCGGGTCACCTCCTGCCTGACGGGACGAACGTCACGCCAGCGGCGGCGAAGCAGGGTCTGCAGATCTCCATGAAAATGGTATTCGGCAGCCATGGCGTTTGAACCCCCTTCTGCTGGGCGGCGTCAGGGCAGATGGGCGTACACTTCTGAGGGGACGATCGTCGGGGCGGCGGCGCCGGGGGGCTGCCAGTACAGTTCCAGCGCGGCCGTGCCCTTGCGCTGGAAATATCTGATCTCCACCGGGAACCATCCGCCCCGGGCAACGGTTATCCGGCCGGGATCGGACATTCTGCCCTTGTGCACCGCCGGATCACTGACAAGCAAATGGCCATTGATATACAGTTCTATCCCATCGTTTGCATAGGCCTGAAACGTGTAGTCCCCCGGTTCGGCTAAATGAAAAAAACCGTACATGTGTGCCCCGACGCCCTTTTCCTCGCCGCTGTCAAAAACCTTGCCCCCGCCGAAGCGATGATTCAGCAGGGTGAGCGGGGGACCGGGTTTCCCCATCTTCCTGATCAGCTCTTCGCTTTTCAGCATCTGGCTGGTCGTCCTGTAGAAATCATAGACATAATACACTTCCAGCCCGGGCTGGAGCTCCCCGGTCCGTATATCAGCGGGATGCTGAGGTTCCTGGAGAACCACCAGGGACGGTGCGGGCTCCGTTTTCTCGGCGCATCCCGCCGCGAGGAACACGGGAAAAGCAGCGAGGAAAACAAGCAGAAGGAAAAAAATATCCGGCGTGAACGGTTTGTTTTTCGGCCCCATGGCATTCTCCCTTGGGATAAATAGTCTATCGGCCCAGTACGGGGACTGTCTGCCGACAAATTAAAACGGGGATGCGGCGCCGCCGCCCCGGAACACCCCGCCTTCCTGATCACGGACGACAATCAGGCCGGGAACATATATTCAGTATTGTAGACCAATTTGGCCGATTACGCAAAGAGCATGAAATCGGCCCCATACGCAAGGATGCGGCGGGGCTGACCTCTCCCCTGCTATTGATTTGCTCCGACTGGTGAAAAAATGTATACTTTGTCTGAGATGAGACGTGCTGCCAATTGAAGCCCTGAAACAGTGCGGACCCGGGAGCCCTTCCCGAAAGGAAACAGGAGGCATGGATGAAGCTGGCCACGGCCGCGGAAATGCAGGAGCTTGACCGGACCGCCATTGAAGGATTCGGGATCCCCGGCATTGTCCTCATGGAGAATGCCGGACGGGGCACGGTTGACTGCATGGTCCGGGAATTCGGGCCGGCGGCGGGCAAGCTTGCCCCCGTGTTCGTAGGGCCGGGCAACAACGGCGGCGACGGATTGGTGATCGCCCGGCGCCTGCATGAACTGGGAGGCCTGCCCTTCATCGTCTACCTCGTTGAACCGGCAGCACTCAAGGGTGATGCCGCGGTCAACCGGGAGATCGTCAGGCGGCTCGATCTGCCCCACCGGATCGTCGCGGCCGAGAAAGACCTGAATGATGCCGCCGCGGAAATTCTCCGGCTCAACACCTTCCATCCTGTTCTCTCCCTGGTCGACGCCCTGTTCGGTACCGGTTTGCAGCGGCCGCTGGCCGGCCGGTTCCTGTCGGCCGTCAACCTGATCAACAGGCTCCGCGGCGAAATGAACTGCCCCGTCACCGCGGTGGATATCCCCTCCGGGCTCGACACCGATACCGGCATGCCCCTCGGCGGCTGCGTCAGAGCCGATGTAACCGTTACCTACGGTCTTGCCAAACCGGGCCATTTCATGCATGGCGGCGGACCGGCGGGCCGGCTCCACGTGGTCGACATCGGCATTCCCCGGCAGGCGGTGGATCAGGCCGGTCTCGCCGGTGAAACCCTGGATCCGTCAATTCTCAAGCGCCTCAGCAGCAGGAGAACGGCAAGCCACAAGGGAAACTACGGGCACCTGCTGGTCCTGGCCGGCTCGACCGGCAAGACCGGCGCGGCCATTCTCTCCGCACTCGGCGCCCTGCGGATCGGCGCCGGCCTGGTCACTCTCTGCGTGCCCGCCGACCTCAACACTGTTTTCGAGTCAAGCCTGTTCGAGGCCATGACCGTTCCTCTGCCCAACTCGGTTTCCTGCCTCTCCTTTGGCGATCTGGACCTGGTCCGGGACCTGCTGCAGGGAAAAAACGCGGTGGTCGTGGGGCCCGGGCTCGGCACCGCACCGCAGACGCGGCAACTTGTGCAGCGGCTGTACCGCGAGGTGGAACTGCCGATGGTCGTAGATGCCGATGCCCTCAATGCCCTTGCCCTTGATCCGGGTTCACTGACCAGCCCGGCCGCCGAAAGGCTGCTTACCCCTCATCCCGGCGAGATGGCCAGGCTGACGGGAAAAAAGGCCGGGGAAATACAGCAGAACAGAGTTGCGGCAACGATCGGGTTCAGCGCGGCGGTCAACGGCGCGGCGGGAAGAATCACCCTGATCCTCAAGGGAGCGGGAACCCTGATCTGCGACCCGGACCGGTCATGGGCCGTCAACACCTCGGGCAACCCCGGCATGGCCGCGGGAGGCATGGGAGATGTCCTGTCCGGCCTGCTCGGCGGACTGCTGGCCCAGGGATATCCACCGGCAATCGCGGCCCGCCTGGGTGTGTACCTGCACGGTCTGGCGGCGGACCGGCTGGCAGAAAAAGCCCCGTATGGTTATACGGCATCCGAAGTGGCCGGCATCCTTCCTGAAATGATCGGGACGACACCGGATGATTCACTACAATCCAGCATGAGGAGCGACCCATGACCACAGCCCAGGATATCATGACCCGTGAAGTAATCACCGTCAACGAAAACCTGTCCGTCCGCGAGCTGGCCAGAATATTTGCCGACAACAGGATAAGCGGCGCGCCGGTTGTCGATGATCAGGGCAATCTTGTCGGGGTGGTGACGGAAAGCGACCTGATCGATCAGGCCAAGAAAGTGCACATCCCGACGGTCATGGCGTTTTTTGACTCGTTTGTTTTTCTCGAGAACCCGGACCGGCTGGAGAAAGACCTCAAGAAAATGGCGGCGTCCACGGTCGGCGACGTCTGTTCCAGGGAGGTGGTGACCGTTGAAAACGAGGCGCCCCTGGAAGAAATTGCCACCATCATGGCGGAGAAGAACCGGCACACCCTGCCGGTCATGGAAAAAGGCCGGATGGTCGGAGTGATCGGCAAGTCGGATATCATCCGCACCCTGGCTCAGAATGAATAGCTTTGCCCCTCTTTGGGGCGGGTTCACTCCATGAGATGAACCCGTTCACAATCGGGGCAGACCCAGGTCGGGCCGTTGCTGATGCCCCACTTGTTCTCGGCGAAGCACTGCGGACAGATCTGAAATCCGCAGGGGCAACTCCAGCAGAACGGCAGCAGGCGTTGACAGCAGTGGCAGCGATGCTCCCTGCCCTTTCTGCTCCGATATCCCCTGGGCCTTCCGGAACCGGCCATGGAGCTATCCCTGCCGGGGCGAACGAAGTTCGCTGCCGAGCCAGCCTTCATAGGCCTTGCCGCAGCGCAGCGCCTCGGTGGCGATGATCTCCGGCACCTCATAGGGGTGGACAGCGGTAACGGCTTCTTCAAGGGTGTCCAGGAGATCGCTCCTGCTTTTCATGACGCAGAGGAATTCCGCCGCGGTTTCAACTTTGCCCTGCCAATGATACATGCTGGCGCACTGACTGATCTGTACGCAGGCGGCCAGTCGCCGCTCCAGAACCGTTGCGGCGATCCTTTCCGCCGCCTCCTGACTGTCAACCGTTGTCACAACCTGGACATATCGGGTCATGGGGTCCACCTTTTCTTTTCCATCTCTGTGGAATTTTTCTCAATTATGGAATAGTATCCAATTGATGAAAACAAATCAATGGAATCAGAAACAGGGTGGGCCATGCTCCTGGCTGTCGATGTCGGCAATTCCCATACGGTGAGCGGCGTCTTTTCCGGCGACAAGCTGGTTGCCGAGTGGCGGCTGCAATCAGACCGGGACAGAACGGGCGACGAACTCGCCATCCGCTATCATACCTTGCTTGAGATGCAACATATCCGACCGGAGGAAATCACCGGTTTCATCGTCTCAAGCGTCGTCCCCACTCTCGAAACGGCATGGATGTCCTATGCCGGCCGATACCTGGCCGGGCAACTCACCCGCGGACCGCTTTCCGTCGACCACACCACCAGGACCGATATTACCATTGCCGCCGAAAACCCGGCGGAGGTCGGCGCCGACCGCATTGTCAATTCGGTGGCGGCCTGGCACCGCTTCAGGTCTCCAGTGATCGTCATCGACTTCGGGACCGCCATAACCTTCGACTGTATCAACGGCAGCAGGGAATATCTCGGCGGCGCCATTGTTCCCGGGCTGGGCATTTCCCTGGACGCCCTGGCGGCCAGGACGGCAAAACTGCCACGAGTGGACATAGATAAACCGTCCCGCTCCGTGATCGGCAGGACATCGGTGGATGCGATCCGCTCCGGCCTGCTGGTCGGCTTCGGCGGCCTGGTCGACCGTTTGGTTGACCGGTTGTCCGCCGAACTGGCCGCAGGGAATGCTCCGGTCAACATCATCGGCACCGGCGGCATGGCACACCTTATCGCCCCCTACAGCGACCATCTGGGAATTCTCGATCCCCATCTGACCCTCAGGGGTCTGCAGATCATTTACGCCTTGAACTCCGGCCATGCAGGATAAGAGGCCTGTCATCCCCGCCCGTCTGATAAAAGGTGGGTGCATCGGCCTTTTTTCCCCGGCCGGGCCGGTCCGCGATCAGGAAAAAGTCCATGCCGGGGTCCGCCTGCTCCACGAACTTGGATTCAGGACCAAACAGCTCAACCTTTCCGCCCCGGCGCAGGACTACCTTGCCGCTGACGACCGGACGAGGATCGATGAGTTCCATGCCCTGTGGGCCGACGATGAAACCGACGCCCTCATGGCTGTGCGGGGCGGCTACGGCTGTCTGAGAATACTGAAGGATATCCGTCTTGATCTTGTCCGCCATCGGCCGAAAATTCTGATCGGTTTCAGTGACGTGACGGCGCTGCTCAACCTGGTCAGCGAACAGGGGGGCCTGGTTGCCGTGCACGGTCCGGTCGTATCCTCTCTCGCCGACACCGATCCCGCCTCGATCCAGGCTCTGGCCGCCCTTCTTTCCGGGGGACTGCCGGAATACAACCCCCGAGGCCGGATCGAGATTTTACGAGGGGGCAAGGCAAGCGGCATCCTGAAGGGCGGCAACCTGACGACCCTGATTCATCTCATCGGCACCCCCTGGGAATTATCCCTTGCCAATGCCCTGCTGGTGCTTGAAGACACCGGAGAGCAGATGTACAGACTCGACAGAATGCTCACCCAGTTATATCACGGCGGCAAACTCGACAACCTGGCGGGAATTATCCTGGGGACATTTGACCATGGCCTTGATGCAGTGGAAAACCTTCGTATCGAGGAACGGATCTGGCGTCGAGTCCTGGAAATAACCGCTGAATTCGGCTATCCTGTCTGGGGTAATTTTCCGGTGGGGCACCGTAATCCCAATTACCCTCTCCTCATCGGGGCGTCAGCAACCATGGACAGCGCCTCCGGCAGGCTGCTTCTCCACGATATACTTAGACAAAAATCATGAAATCAATAAAATAACATACAATGTTCAAGCGATACCTTTACACGTTCCTGGGCATTGTCTCCCTGCTGGGAGTCTATTGGCTTGCCCTGCTGCCCGTCCTTGCCGTCAGAACAGGCCTGGAAGCCAAACAGTATGTCATTGCCCTGATCATCTGGGGGGTTCTGGCAGCCGTTTTTCTTGTTCCGGGCCTGGCCGCCATCCTCAAAAGTGTCTGGTTTTTCCGGGGGAGCGGAGAACCGGTGGTCCTGGACCTGCTGCACTCGGTCCTGATGAAGGTGAACGATATCGATGCTCCGGTCACGGTCCGCAGGCAGGGGAAAAAGCTGGTCTGCACCTGGCGCTGCCATGAACCGCACTGGTGCGAAAGACTGGAAAAAAGCGGGATGCGGCGGCTCTACGAACTGTGGCTGCGATTTGATAACTCAACGAAAACAGTTATCATGACCGACAGGTACAGGTCAATCAACTGGGATCTGAGCCCTGTTTCGGTCAAAACGGGCTGGCTCTCCTGGAGCAGGCCGTTCTTCAAGGTTCAGACCGGCGACCAGTGGGGCATGGAAAATTACGAGGATGGTGTTCCGGAAGAGTACACCTTCAGTCCCAACGAGATCAAATCCCCGGTCATGAATACAATTCTCAAAAACGGCTGGAACGTCAGATTCAGTCTTTTTTAGCTCCATCACCGGCTCCGCCGGAACATGGGCCGCAACCACGCCTCTTTTCTGCTGCAGGCCGGACTTGCTTTTTTTTGAAAAAAATATTTTTCTTCCCGGCTCCCCGTTATACAATACAAACAGAGGAGCGCCGTGAACGAGACAATCATATCCAAGGAAGAAGTCAAGGCCCTGTTGGCCCACCGGGTCGGCATTGATGGTGTGCCCGAGAAATTCAAGGTGATTACCGACACCAGCGATTTCTTTCAGGTGGAATATGATGACGTGCTGGTCCTCGACAACAGGTTGTACTGGGTCAAACGGTACGAAAAGGAAGGGCGGTTCGGCCTCGACGATGAACCCAAGTTCTGGGTGCGGCGGGCCGTTGACCTTGAAGACGGATCGACCAAGATCATCAAGCTGGTCTTTCACGAACAGTTTGACACCAAAATCGCCGGCGTGCCGGTCAAATGCTTCCGCAGTCCCCGCAAGGAAGCACGCATTCTCGACCTGGTCGCCGATCACCCGAATTTCATGCACGGACGCTGGGTCATCGACAGTGCCGGCAACAATGTCCGGATCCTCGAATTCATCCAGGGTCCCAGGCTTGATGATATCATACAGAAACACGCAGGCACCCACGAGGAATATTTCTCCAATCAATTTCCCGCCGTATTTGACACCTTTATCGAAATGGCCCGGGCAATAAAGTTTCTGCATGACCACGGCGAAAAACACGGGGACATCCGCCGCGATCATATCCTCTTTGACCGGGAGCGAAAGATATACCGCTGGATCGATTTTGATTACAACTACCTGCACGGCGAATCGATGTGGAGCTTCGACCTGCTGGGGCTGGGCAACATCCTGATTTTTCTGACCGGGCGGGGTGACGTGCTGGTGCCGGACCTCTATTACAATCAACGCTCCCTCTATGATTCGCTCTGGGGTGAGGATCTCAACATCTCCTACAAAAACCGGGTCGCCAACCTCAAAAAAATTTTTCCCTATATTCCGGATTCGTTGAATCTCATACTGCTCCATTTTTCCTTCGGGGCACGATTATTTTACGATGACATCGATCAGATGCTCAATGACCTGGCCGGGGCCAGGGCCGATCTGGCATCGATGGCGGGGAGTGAACCATGTCCAGTCAAACCGTGAACGCAGAAACGAAAGGTGACCGGCATATCCTGATTGCCGTCGACGGCTCGGAAAATTCAAAGAGGGCCGTCATCTATGTGACCGAGTTTTTCGGGCGCTACAGGGACGTTTTCATCACTTTGCTGACCATTGTCCCTGAACCGTCCGAAGATTATTTTGCCACCGACCGGGAACGCGAGCAGTGGCTGGAAAACAAGCAACAGGAGATGAATCTCTTCCTGGCCGCGTATAAGGATATTCTCATCGGCGGCGGCTTCAGGGAAGAACAGATCGACGTCCGGCTTGTCATCCGGGAGTGCACGTCCATCGGCGAGGCAATCCTCGAAGAGCAGGAAAAACTGGGCTGCAGCATGGTCGTTGTCGGCCGCCGGGGAATTTCCCACAACGAGGAGTTCATTTTCGGCTCGACCTCCATTAAGATCCTCCACCAGGCGAAGAACTGCGCGGTCATGGTTATTGAATAGAAAATCGACGCCATCCCCCTTTTCCCTGTCGCCTCTCCACGGATGACGCCGGGCACAACCGCGGGCAAAAAACCGGAAAACGATGCCGGCAGACAGTGGAACTGATATTTTTTCTTGTCAATAACGACACATAACCATACTATAAACTTGACCGTCGGGAACGATTGACTGTTGAGTCGTTGTTCTTTTTCCCGGAAATTTTCTGCCCCGCAAAAATGCTCCGCCGACGGATCGGCATGGTAACCGGCGCAGTACCGTTACGCTCTTTCCCGGCTCCTGCTTTTTGCAGGACCATGATTTTCAGCAGGTGGTTCCATGGATGAAGAAGCTGTTCATTACAACCGAAACGGTCTTCTCCTGTTCCATGCGGAAAAACTTGACGAGGCCATTGAGTTTTTCTCCAAAGCAATAGAGATCGATCCCTCTTATCCGGATCCGTACCAGAACCGGGGAGAAATTCTGATTCTGCAGGGCCGCCTCGTCGAAGGCAACGCCGACCTCCACAAAGCCAAAATGCTCCGCTCCGGCCTCCTGAAGAAACGGAACAGGACCGCCAGTCCGGTTTCCAAGTATGATCTCCGGGAAATCGAAAGCATCTACGATTCGGCTTTTAATGACGAAACGGAGGTTAGAGAAAACGATACGGTTGCCTTTGACAGTGATTTCTATGATTCGGTTTTCTCCGATGACGCCATCGAGACCGAGGAGCTGCGGGAAGGACTGGCCGGCGAAACCAGCGGCGCCGTGGGGACCCCGGCGGTCATCGAATACCTTGGCGGCGGCCGGGAAGAGGTAACCAGGCTTCTCCTCTTCGATCCCACCCCCGATGAGATAACGGTCATTGAAGAACACCCCGGCAACGGCCGGCGCGTCATTCCGATGCACGAAATCAGCTGTCTTCGGCTGGCAAGGATGCCCGACGATTGTGTTGTGCCGCCCCCCTCGTCCTGCCGGGTCGAGATCATCGAAACCTGGGACGGCAACATTTTCCATGAATATATCCCGCCCGAACCGTTCCTGAAAAGCGGACTGCTCGGCCTGTCCACGAAAGAAAACACCCGGCTCGGCTATTCATTCTTCCCCTCCGACAGCATCAAACTGCGGTATCAGGACCGGTATCTGGGCGACATTCTCCTGGAGAAGAGATTCGTCACCGACGAAATCCTCAATAAGGCGATAGAAGAACAGCAGATGATGCGGGACATGCGGCTTGGGAAAATCCTGACCAGGCAGGCCAATATTCTCTCCTCCACCATTGAATCGGCGATCCGCAAGGCGAAGGATGAAGGAAAGACAGGTCTCCGCACCGGAGAAATCCTGCTCGACGCCGGTCTGGTGAATGAAAACCAGGTGCTCGAAGCCCTTGAACTGCAGGAAAGAATGAAAAGCATGAAGCTCGGTGAATTCCTGGTAGAGAAAGGCATACTCAATGAAAAGGAACTGTTCATATCGCTGGCGGAAAAATTCAGGATTCCCTTCATTGAGCTTCGCCAATACAAGGTTTCCGGGAAGTTCTTGCCATTCTTCCCCGCGAGACGGTCCGGAAACATATGGTCATGCCCATCGGTCTGCAGGATGGCGCGCTGGTGCTGGCAACCGGCGACCCTGACGTTTCCTTGATCAGGGAGGAGATTGTCCGCCGGTCACCGGTCAAGAATGTCCGGTTTGTGCTTGCCCAGCCCACCCACCTCAAAAATGTGATCAATGTCCTGTTTTCACCAAAGGACGGGCATTTCAGGCCGAAGTAAGGGCAAAGACCTCGTCAGTCCCCGCTCCCGGCCGATTCCCCCCCGATACGGGGAACAATCCACCGGACGGCGTCCAGCAGGTTTTCAGCGACAAATTCCGGCTGTATCTCCTGATTCGGCCCGATATAGGCGTACTCCCCCCTGCCGTATCCCGTCAGGACCAGCACGGGTGTGCATCCGGCCCTGACGGCGCATTCGATGTCCGACCACCTGTCCCCGACCAGAAATGAGCGGGAAAGATCGAGTTCCAGATCGGCAGCGGCCCGTTCAAGCAGGCCCGTCCTTGGCTTGCGGCAGTCGCAATCCTGCCGGTATTGTATTTTCCTGGCTTCCGGATGATGGGGACAGACATAGATCCCGTCGAGAAAGGCGCCGGCCTCGGCCAGCAGGGCGTTCATCTTCCCATGCACTTCCTCGAGCAGCTCTACGGGAAAATACCCCCGGGCAAGGCCGGACTGGTTGCTGACAACAACCACCGGGATGGCATGACGGTTAAGGAGCCTGACCGCTTCGGCGACCCCGGGGAGGAGATGAAAACGGCTGATATGGTTGACATACCCCATCTGTTCGTTGACGGTACCGTCGCGATCGAGAAAAACTGCAGGCCGATGCATCATGACGCGGCGCCTGGTCCCGGGGCGAGGCAGGCATGGACAGTCTGGAAGACCTCCTCAACAGAGATATTTTCCATGCACTGGAAATGCTTCCGGGGGCAATGGGTTTCGAGACAGGGGCTGCATTCAAGCTCTGTGCGCACGATGGCGGCGCGGCTGGCATGCGGACCGGTGGTGACAGGATTGGTAGAACCGAAGACCGCGACCGTGGGGGTGTTCAACGCCGCGGCAATGTGCATCAGACCGGAATCGTTGGTGACAAAAACACTGCACAGGGCGATCAGCCCCATGGCCTGGGCAAGGGTGGTCCTGCCCGTCAGATCAATCACGTTCCGGTCGCCGCCCGGTACTCTCTGGATGCGGTGCGCAGCCTCCCGATCGGCCTCGGTGCCGAAAACAACGACCATGATATCAGGAAAACGGAGCAGTTCCCCGGCCAGCCCGGCGTACTTTTCCGCCGGCCATCTCTTTGCCGGGCCGTACGCGGCGCCGGGATTGATGCCGACGATCTTTTTGCCCGGGCCGGCGGCGGCATCCCGGAGATAGTCCCGGGCCCATCGGCTTGCCTCCGGGGGAACGGCCAGCTCCAGTTCATCAGTGCCGGGCGCGAGACCGAGTCCCCGCAGCATTTCCAGATAATAATACACCTGGTGCACGTCCTTGATACCGGCCGTTCTTTTCACCCCATGGGTCAGGAGCAGGCTCCTCGCATCGGTTGTGTACCCGGCTCTGACGGGAATCCGGGCAAGAAACGTCAGGAAGGCCGCTTCAAATGCGTTCTGCAGCAGAATGGCCGCGTCGAACTGCTGCCGCCGCAATTCCGCCGCCAGGATGAATTTCCCCTTTAATCCTTTGTGGCGGCCATTTCGTTCATAGGGCATGATCCGGTTGACGTGCGGGCTGGCCCGAAAGACATCCGCCACCCACGGCAGGGCCAGAAGGGTAATGTCGGCGGCGGGAAAATTCTGCCTGATGGTCCGGACCGCGGGCGTGGTCATTATCGCGTCGCCGATCCAGTTGGTGGAACGGAGCAGGATCTTTCCGATGGTTTCAGGCAGGGCCCCCATGAAACGGTTTACCCGACGTGCTGTTCCAGCAGTTCAGCCAGTCCCCGCCGGGCGAACTCGATATCCGGATCCATGGACAGGGCAACCCGGTAATTGTGCATTGCCTCGTCCCGGCGTCCCAGGTGCTGGAGATTGATGGCCAGGTTGGCATAGTCTATGGCGGAAACCGGGTTCAGTTCGACCGCCCGGCGGAAATGCTCCGCCGCCGTTGCAAAACGGCGCCCCTTGAAGTGACAGACGCCGAGCATGTTGTGGATGTCGGGTCGTTCGTCGTCGTGGCTCCGGCCTGTTTCCAGCGCTTCTATGGCCTCGTCGAATCGTGCCATGTCACGGAGGCAGCATCCCTTGTAGGCGTACAGATACGGCAAGTCCTCTTCCTCCGGATCCAGGTCAAGGGCCCTGTCAAAATGTGCCAGGGCCTCGGCGGCGTTCCCCAGGTCATACAGATTCTTGCCGCGGTAGAATTCGAGGTAATAGGCGTCGGGCAGCAGGCTCTGCAAGTCGGAGAGCTTTGTCTCCAGGTCCGCCGGCTCAAGCAGTTCGGCGGCCAGTTTCGCGGCGAAGAGGGCGGCGTCTCCTCCCGCGGCCCGTTCCCTGAAATGGGCGCCCGGCACTATGGTGTAGAACGTGGGGATCCCCAGTTCCGGGTGCATGGTGTCCACCACCAGGACGTCGAGGCCGATCCGCTCCAGGGAGGCAAGGCAGTTTTTCACCTCCCGGTACAGGTCCGCGTCACTGACGTTGGCCATTTCATCGAGTCCTATCATTTTGTCCGGCCGGACCACGTAGTCAACTTCATCGAGGGTCAACGGTTTCGGCAGACCGCTGGCAACGTAGTTGGCCTCGGTATGGAAATCGCCGGCCAGCTGGGCGACCTCGGTGAGGGCCCTGATAAGGGCCTTGGCCGGATCCGGGGTCGTGCCGGCGGTATAGACGATTTCGCTTTTTTCCGGGAAAGTCGCCGGGTCCCAGCACAGGGCACCCACCGTCGGGATGCCTGTGTCCAGGGAAAAATCATTCAAATGGACTTCGATGCCGCAGCGGGTGAATTTTTCGAGGAGCTGACGGGCAACGGGGTCCTGCACCGAGGCCGGATCGATCCCGGGGGTCCGGATTCTGTTCCTTGTGATCAGGGCGCAGACGTGGCGTTCGACGATCTCGCATATCCCCTGCAGAATGCTCTCTTCCGCTGTATTGCCGGCCGAGGGGCCGTTGAATTCATTGATGGCAAAAAACCAGCTGAAGGGAACCAGGACCTCTTCCTCCCTCGTCAGGTTGGTCGCCCAGGTCCAGCGCATGGGCAGCCCCTGCAGCAGCCGGGCCAGCATTTCCCGGCTGCGGGTCGCGTCGTGAACCGAGGCCAGCAGAAATTCCAGGTCCAGGACCGGATAACCCAGGGCCTGCATCCGGTCGTAGTCGCCGATGACAAAGTTGTCCCGGTTCTTGATAAAGCTGAAAAAACTGAACCGTTCGCCCAGTTCCATGCAGGCGCTCGCCCTTGACTGAACGGGAGTGGAACCCTTGCCCATCTGCTTTTTGTTGCCTATGGTCTCCAGGGCGTCTTTTCCGCACATGCTGAAATAAACGGGAATGTCAAGCCGGCCGGTATCAATGCGCCGCACTTCCTTGAGAATATCCAGGTTGATCTCCTGCAGCCGCCGCATGAACCTGTCGATGGTCTCCTGCGGCGTGCACGCCTTGTCCTGATCATAGGTGTACTGCTTCCGACAGTCGGAAAGCCTGATCTTCTTCTTTTCCATGTAACACGCTCCGGGCAAAATCAATCAATTCTCAACCGGAATGGATGCGGCCGCACAGGCCGTTTTCAAGTCGTCCATCCGTTCCAGCCACCGCCTGCCGCGCGGAGTGACAACCACCTTTCTTGCCTGTTCACCGGCTCCGTCCATCCTGATATCAAGATGTTCGGCCGGAACCAGGCCGCCGAGCCTGTCCGGCCACTCCACAACAGTCAAACCATCTGCCACAATGTAGTCCATCAGGCCGGATTCTTCAACATCATCTTCCCCCCGCAGACGATAACAGTCAATATGGTACAGGGGCATCCGGCCCTGGTATTCAAGCATCAGGCTGAACGAAGGGCTGGTGACGTAGTGTTCCGCGGGAACATCGAGACCTGCGGCAATGGATCGGGCCAGCGTCGTCTTGCCGGCCCCCAGAGACCCGCTCAAAAGAATGACATCCCCCCGCTGGGCGATACGGCCCAATATCCGGCCGAACTCACCGATCTGCCGCAGGGATTGCAGCACCAGCCTCATCATGGACGCAGCCGGTTCATCGGCCGGACGCCGCCGTACCGTCCCACCAGGTCATCGGCAGCTGGTCCGGGGAATAATAGTGGGGCAGGACCTCCGGCTGCCGCAGACGGGAGCTGTACGCCAGCCGCCAGCCGGCCATGTACCAGTTGGGAACGACATAGTGGCCGTACCAGAGGACCCGGTCAAGTGCGCGGCAGGCTGCGGTGAGCTCATCCTGGGTTTCGGCGTAGATAATCTCGTCCACCAGCCTGTCGACCACGGGGTCCTTGATGCCCGCCAGGTTGCGTGACCCCGGTCGGTCGGCGGCGGAGGAATGCCAGTAGTCCCGCTGCTCATTGCCGGGCGACTGCGACTGGCTGAAGACGTTGACCACCATATCGAAATCGAAATTCTTGATCCTGTCCGTGAACAGGGCCGCGTCAATGGTCCTGTAGCTGGCCTGAATGCCGAGTTTTTCCAGGTTTTTGACATACGGCGCCATTACTCTCTCGAAAGATGGACTGATCAGCAGGATTTCAAAGGAAAAGGGATCTCCCTGCCGGTTGCGGAGCATCGAGCCGCTGACTTCCCATTCGGCCCGGGCAAGCAGTTCTTTCGCTTCCCGCAGATTCGCCCGGAGGCTGGAGGGCGGATCCGTTGTCGGCGGGCTTAACGGGGTGGTGAACACCTCCGGGGGAAGCTGATCCCGGAAAGGCTCGAGCAATTGCAGTTCCCGGCCCTCCGGAAGCCCGCTGGCGGCCAGGGTGGAATTGCTGAAATAACTGTCGCTTCGTGTGTACTGGCCAAAGAACAGGGTCGTGTTGATCCACTCGAAATCAAGGGCCAGACCAAGGGCCTTGCGCACCAGCCGGTCCTGGAACAGAGACTTCCGGGTGTTGAAGACAAAGCCCTGCATCCCGGCGTTGTTTCTGTGGGGGTACAGTTTTTTGACCAGGCTGCCGCTCGCAAAGTGCCTGCCGACAAGATCCCGTTCCCACTGCTTGGCGATGTTGACGGCCATGAAATCGAACTCGCCCGCCTTGAACGCCTCGACGCTGACAATCTGGTCCTTGAAGTACTTGACGGTGATCCGGTCAAAATTGAACATCCCTTTTCTGACCGGGTGATCCACGGCCCAGTAGTCGGGATTGCGCCGGTAGGTTATGGACTTGCCGGGATTGACATCGGCGACGATGTACGGACCGGAACCGACGGGCGGTTTCATGGCCGCTTCGCTCCCGGTTGCGTCAAACGGGTGCTGCGCATAATATGTCATGGAAAGAACCGGCAGCTGCGAGGCGATCATGTGCAGCTCCCTGTTGGTTCGCTGGAAGTGAAATCGAATCCGGTGCGGGTCCAGGATTTCGGCGTCCTTGATGTCCTGCAGGTAAATCTGGTAAAAGGGATGCGCCTGGTCACTTTTCAAGGTTCGCAGGGAAAATGCCACGTCTTCCACCGTCACCCGACTGCCGTCGGAAAACCGGGCCCGTTCGTCAATGGTGTAGGTGACCGACATTTTATCCTCGGCCAGTTCAATGTCCTTGGCAATCAGGCCGTATTCCGCGAACGGCTCGTCCAGGCTGGGCACGGCCAGGGTCTCAAAAACGAGGGAATCAAGACCGTAGGGAGCGCTCCCCTTCAAGGTAAAGGGATTCATCTTGTCGAAGCCGCCCAGATCATGCAGGGTCAGGCTCCCTCCCTTCGGGGCGGCGGGATTGACATAGGCAAAATGGTCGAATCCCCGGGAATAGTTGACCTTCCCGTCAATGCTGATGCCGTGCGCCGCGAACAGATGACCGGGACAGCAAAGGAAGGAAACCAGCAGAAGCAGAAAAATTTGAGCCATCATCAGTGAAAGAAAAGTTGATACGGGGGTTTACAAGATACAGGATAAGCAAAATAGTATCTATAATCTATAAATCCCGGTTCGACAACCATTTGCGCCCCCGGCGGGACCATGAATCGATTGACTGATCAGGCGGGGCCGGGTAAACTGGGCAGTACGTCAGCCACGCTTTTGTGTAAAGCGATCACATAATTGAGCCTGAGGGAACTATAAAACATGGGAAAGACCATTGCCGAAAAAATATTCGCCGGCCACCTGCGGGACACTCCGACGCCGGAGAACATGGTCCTCGACATAGACGTGGTCATGTGCCACGAAATCACCACCCCGGTCGCGATTATGGACCTGGTGGACAAGGGCATGGACAGGGTCTTCGATCCGGCCAGGATCAAGGCGGTCATCGATCACGTAACCCCCTCCAAGGACGCCAAGACCGCGACCCAGGCCAAAATCCTCCGTGACTGGGCCAGGCGCCATGCCATCAGTGATTTTTTCGATATCGGCCGCAACGGGGTCTGCCACGCCCTCTTTCCGGAGAAGGGTTTTATCAGGCCGGGCAACACCGTCATCATGGGTGATTCGCACACCTGCACCCACGGCGCCTTCGGCGCCTTCGCCGCCGGAGTGGGAACCACCGACCTCGAAGTGGGCATCCTCAAGGGCGTATGCGCCTTCCGGACCCCCCGGTCCATGAAAATAGAGGTGACCGGTACGGTTCCCGAAGGGGTGTTTGCCAAGGACATCATCCTGCATATCATCAAGCTGCTGACGGTCAACGGCGCCACCGACCTGATTATGGAATTCCGGGGCCCGGTTGTGGACGCCATGGACATAGCCTCCCGCATGACCCTGTGCAACATGGCCGTCGAGGCCGGGGCAACGAGCGGCATCTGTCTGCCGGACCGCGTCACCGCCGAATACCTGTGGCCCTTCATCCGGGATGACTATGCCGACATTGACGAGGCGGTGCATGATTTCCGCAAGTGGCATTCCGACGCCGACGCGGTCTATGCGCAAACCCTTGCCGTTGACGTGAGCGGCCTGCAGCCCCAGGTGACCTTCGGCTTCAAGCCCGACCAGGTCAAGAACATCAATGAGCTGGCCGGCACCCGCGTCGACCAGGTCTATATCGGCTCGTGCACCAACGGCCGCATCGAGGACCTCCGTGCCGCGGCCTCCATTCTCAAGGGGCGCACCATTGCCGGGACCGTCCGCGGCATCCTGACCCCGGCCACTCCGGCGGTATACTCCCAGGCCCTGGACGAGGGGCTGATCAAGATATTCATGGACAGCGGTTTCTGCGTCCTCAACCCCACCTGCGGCGCCTGCCTGGGCATGAGCAGCGGGGTGCTCGCCGAAGGCGAAACCTGCGCCTCGACCACCAACCGGAACTTCAACGGCCGGATGGGCAAGGGCGGGATGGTCCACCTGATGAGCCCCCTCAGCGCCGCGGCGGCGGCGATTACCGGCGAGATAACCGACCCGCGGCGGTTTATGCCCTGACGTATCGATCACCAGCTGCCCAGTTCCAGACAGGAGAAAACGATGAAGAAATTCGGCGGACCCGCCTATTTCATAGACAGAAGCGACATCAACACCGACGAGATCATCCCGGCGAAGTACCTGACCGAGATATCCAAGCAGGCCCTCAAACCCCATCTGCTCGAAGACCTGCATCTGCCGGGGACCGTTTTCGACCCCCGCTCCCCCGCCCTTGCCCGGGCCAATGTGCTGGTCACCCGCTCCAACTTCGGTTGCGGATCTTCAAGGGAGCACGCGGTCTGGGCCCTGGAGGTCAATGACGTCAATGTCGTGGTGGCCGAGAGTTTCGCCAGGATCTTCCGGCAGAACATGTTCAACTGCGGCATTCTCGCCGTGGAGCTGGACCCCGGAGACATCGACCGGCTTTTCAGTCTGCCGGAAGAGGTCACCATCGATGTCGATCTTGAGGAAGAGAAATTGACGGCCACAGGGGGTGGGGGCCGCTCCGTCACCTGCGCCTTTCACCTCAACCGGTTTGACAAAAAGCTGGTGGAGGCGGGGGGCTGGCTTGCCTATGCCGATCTGAACTATTAAGAACGGTGATAATGTCGACAGAAAACCATGCCCCGAATCCCGGCGCCGGTCCCATCCCTACCATCGGGAACCCTTGATCCCTTGCCGCTGACGCTTTCCTGCTGCCCAGACGCCTTGCCGGCCGGACTGGAGGAAACCTTACAACCCGGCGTCGGCGAGTTTGCCGATGATGCCCTGCTGCTCCTCGGACAGTTCCTGGGGCACGTGGACCCCGATCTTGACGTACAGATCGCCCCTTTCCCCGATGGGCCCGCTGGGCAGCCCATGCCCCTTGACCCTGAGCCGGGCGTCCTGCTGCACCCCGGGGGGCACCTTGATCTTGAACCGCTTGCCCTCCAGGGTGACAATTTCCACTTCGGTCCCAAGGCAGGCCATGCTGAACGGAATTTTCTTTTCTACGAGCAGATCATCGCCGTCGCGCTGGAATTCCGGGTGCGGATCGACAGTGATTTTGAGGTAGAGATCGCCCGGAGGGCCGCCCGAGGGTGAGGGCGCCCCCTTGCCGCTGAGGCGGAGCCTTTTCCCCGATTCGATCCCCTTGGGGATCTTGACCGAAACATTCTGCGGCGCGCCGTTATGGCGGAGGCTGATGGTCTTTTCGGCTCCATGCAGCACGTCTTCAAAGGATATGGACAACTGGTAGGTCAGGTCCTCCCCTTTCAGGGGCTGGGGACCGCAGCCGCCCTGGCAGCCGCCTTTGCCCGCGGCGTAGCCGAAGATGGAATTGAATTGATGGGGGCCGGAGGATGCCCTGAAACCGTTGGCGCCCCCGAACTGGGAGGTGTTGAAGAAGCCGAACTGTCTCAGGATGCTGTTGAGATCGAAGCCCCGGAAGATGTCCTCCTGGGAGAAGTGCTGATGGAAGCCGCTGGCGCCATAAGTATCGTACTGTTCCCGCTTGTGCTTGTCCGACAGAACGGCGTAGGCTTCATTGACCTCCTTGAACTTTGCCTCGGCCTCCTTGTCGCCGTTGGTTTTGTCGGGATGGTATTTGAGGGCAAGCTTGCGGTACGCTTTTTTGATTTCGTCCGGTGAGGCCTTCTTGTCAACGCCTAAAACTGTGTAGTAATCCATGGCTGCCGCGGATTCGCAAAAATAGTTTAAAACGGAACGTCATCCCCTGTTCCCGGCGGCGGTTCGGGGGGTAAATCCTGGTAGCCGCTGTTTGCGCCGTAGTTCTCGTTTGAGGAAGATGCTCCCCGCGGACTGAGCATCTGCATGTCCCGGGCAACGATCTCCGTGGTGTAGCGGTCGTTGCCGTTCTGGTCCTGCCATTTTCTGGTCTGCAGTTTGCCTTCAATGTACACTTTCGATCCCTTGGAAAGATACTCGGAGCATATCTCCGCCAGTCTCCGCCAGGCCACGATGTTGTGCCATTCCGTCTGCTCCTGCTGCTGTCCGTCCTGCCCCTTCCATCGTTCGGTGGTGGCGATGCGGAAATTGCACACAGGGGTCCCGCTCTGGGTGTAGCGGATTTCCGGATCAGCGCCGAGATTGCCGATTAAGATCACTTTATTAATCATTTTTTTCCTTTAATCCGATTGTTCGAGATGAAGGCTTATGCTGGGCTATATTGTAATGACGATTTCAAAAAAAACCAGCCCGTATTACAATTTTTATCGGCTTCGCACAAGCCCTTTACGGACGCCTGCACGGCGTCCATTCTCCCGCCTGTTCCGCCCCCTGATTCCTTCTCCTGGCGCGCTCACACCCGTTTCGCCTGGCCTGTACCGGTCACGGATTTCCGGACATCCCGGCCAGAGAGTTGTCGAGCATGGCCGGTAGTCCGCCTCTGTCGCCGGGGGCGAAACCGAAGACCTCCCGCCAGACCGCATCGCTTTCCATGCAGAAGTACAGGCAGGTCCGGTCGGAAACATACCGCTGCAGCTCCTTGACTATGAACGTGTACATTTCGACGCGCTGGGACCGGAAATAGCGGGACTTGCCGTCCAGGCCGGAAATGAATTCCTCGTAGAAAATGCGCGAACCCGGAAACCGCCCTGCCGCAATCGCCTTCAAACGGGGAATAAAGCGCAGGGCACCCAGGCTGATCCAGACAATCCGTTCTCCGGGGACGGTCCGGAACAGCTGCCGGATGGTGTGCCGGTATCCTTCTTTCCAGCCCTGGTGCCAGATGACGGGATCAAAGTGAAAAGCCAGCCGGTACCCCCATTCGGCGCAACGGGCGGCGGCGGCCATTCTCTGTTCGAGGCTCGCGGTCCGCAGCTCTTCCCGGGCGGCCACCCGCGGGCTGTTCAGCGACCAGGCAACTACGGTTTTGCCTCCGTGATCGACGTCCCTGAGATTGCCGATGACGGCGCTCTTGGTCTTCAACTCCAGAACGACATTGTCGGTATGGCGGACGTATTCGATCAGGCGACGGCTGAGGCCGGTGAGATTGTCCAGGGCCAGGCTGTCGGTGAACTCGCCCGTGCCGATGCGGAAGAGGCGGGGGGAAGGCGTCCGCAGTTCCTGGTCAAGTTCGGCGAACAGGTCCTCGATATTGACAAAAAAACTGAGCCACGGGGTGTTCAGGTAGGCCTGCAGGATACAGTAGACGCAGTCCATGGGGCAGTTCATGCCGATATTGAGGACATGATAGCCGCAGCATTGATATTCGCTGGTACCCGGGCAGGGCTTGAAAAACCGGCCCCTGTTCCTGGTGAGGAGAAGGCTGCGCTTGCCCTCCTTCAGGCCGCCGGGAAACCACCCGTCGAACCCGGGGCAGCGATCATCATCAACCAGGGACACCGGCAGCCCGCTGCGCCGGACGATTTCCCTGGCATAGGGATGATCGCGACATTGCCGGGCAACATACAGGGTGGTGATATGGGCGGCGGGATCGGAAGAGGCCACGTCTAAGCCGGTCAGGAAAGGTTGAAGGCGGCCATGATCTCAGTTGTGATAGCGCCGCCCCGATTTGATCATCCAGGCCCTGTACAGCTGTTCCATGAGGATCAGGCGGGTCATTTCGTGGGTAAAGGTCATCCGGGAGAGCGACAGGACCAGATCGGCCCGGCGGATAACATCCTGGTGCAGTCCCAGGTGGCCGCCGATCAGGAAATGGACGGATTTCACTCCCCTGTTCTCCCACTCCGTTATCTGCCCGGCCAGTTCCTCCGAATTCAACTGCCGGCCACCGGCATCCAGGGCAACGAGGCAGGAGACGTCCGCAAACCGCTCAAGAAGCTGCTCGGCTTCCCTTTGCCTGAACAGGTTGTCCGGCAGCTGCCTGGATGCCTTGTCCCGCAGGACAACCATCTCCACCTGGACAAACCGGCCCAGCCGGCCGGCGAAATCGTTAATGCCCTCCTCCAGGTACCGCTGCGCTGTTTTGCCGAGGAAAGGAAAGACAAACCGCATCTGCTCAGAACATCAGGGAGTCCGTCTCATCGAGCAGTTGCCGGAGCCGGATGCAGAATTCTTCATAGCTCAGTTCTGCGTTCAATCCGGGACAGGAGGACCGGATCGTTGCAAAATTGTTCCGGTCCCTGAGGATACTCGGGTGCAGGGGCCATTGACCGCATCGCCACGGCCGCCCTCCGTGCACGGTGCATCCCCTGTTTTCATCATAGAAGATGCAGTGTCCGGCCACGGTCTTCATCTGAACGACACCGTTGGTCACCCGCCAGTATTTCTCCTGCACCTCTTCCCTGGACAGGCCGAGAAAGGCAACCATCCGCGCCTGGTCGTCTTCGTTCAGCGAAACCGTGGTCTCGCCCTGACAGCAGAAACCGCACCTCTTGCAGGAAAAGATTTCTTCCGGACGATTTGATCTGTTTTGAACGGATTGCATGGGCAGATAAAAAAAACGTACCGACCGCGAGGTCAGGTACGTCGGAATAATCATCTTTTCCGGCAGCGCGAACGACGCGCCTGAACCGAAACCCCAGTCGTTCTTAACCCGCTTTTCCCGTTTTATCAAGCATTACCTATGACATCGCCGAATACGGCGATATCGATGCCGAAGCTGTGCGCGGCCAGTTTCCATTTCAATTCATCGGGGGTTTCGAAAAGAATGTCAAAGTTGCCGGGTACGGTCAGCCAGCTGTTGTCAACCAGTTCGCTTTCCAGCTGCCCCGGGCCCCAGCCCGCGTAGCCAAGCATGAACAGATATCTTCTGGGCCTCTTGCCGTGGGCGATATCGTAGAGCAGACGCGAATCACGGGACAGATATATTTCCGGGGTGACCTCAAGGGAGTTGGTGATGGAGTAATCAGCACTGAAGAGAATAAAGCCGGACTCCAGTTCAACCGGTCCGCCCAGGTAAACCGGGGGCAGTTCCCCCTCGGGCACCGGCATGTTCGCTCCTTCCAGAACGTCCCGCAGGGTGATGTTCCGGTTGGGATTATTGATGACCAGACCCATCGCCCCTTCCTCATTGTGGGCGCAGAGAAAGATCACCTGCTCCTGAAACCTCGGATCAGGCATTTGCGGTGTGGATATAAGAAAATTGCCGGTGAGACTTTCCATGTTCCTGCTCATATCTGCCATGCCGGTTGATCGCCTGTCTTCATTCATATACATTGTAGCACCGGGGGATGGAGACAGTCAAGCAGGATTCGCGCCCGCTCCATGTCCCGGTCGGGGATCATACCCGGCAATCGCCGGGATTCAGGACATAGAGGTAACCCGTTTCAGAGGGGCCGGCAATAGCCGTGGATCAGGATATCATCATTGAGACGGCGGGTTTCGATATGCCGGAAAAGCTCCCTGTCGTCCGGGCCCGGCAGGGTGAATCCGTCAACCAGGGAGGTGCCCCGGCCACCGATAAAAAACGGGGCGACAAAAAGGTATACCTCGTCGACCAGCCGGGCCCGGAGAAAGGAACCATGCAGGGCGGCTCCTCCCTCGACCAGGAGGGAAGTGATCCCCGCCTGCCCGAGATGGACAAGCATCTGATGGAGATCAACCCGGCCGTCGTTGTCAAGCGGCAGGCGATGGACGGCAACGCCGGCCCGGGCAAGCCGGTCTTCCGCCGCCGCCGGCGCGTCCGGGCCGCAGAAGACCCACGTCGGCGCACTGCTGTGCTGGGAGACCATTCTGGCTTCGGGCTGCAGGCGCAAATGGGTGTCGATGACGATCCGCAGCGGATCACGCTGCGCCTCTTCCGGCGGCAGACGCGTGGTCAGGGAGGGGTTGTCGATCAGGGCGGTGCCCACCCCGATGCAGATGGCATCAAGGGTATTGCGGAGCCGATGGGCGTAAAGCCTGGAATGCTCGCCGGTGATCCGCCCGCCCCGGCCCGGGAGATAGGAAATTTTTCCGTCAAGGCTCATGCCTGCCTTCATCACGACCCAGGGCAGGCCGGTCGTAACGTGCTTGTGAAACGGCAGGTTGATCTTCCGGCACTCCTCTTCCAGCACCCCGGTTTTCACCTCAAGACCGCATGATTCCAGGTAGGCGCTGCCTCCCCCTTCAACCCGGGGGTTGGGATCCGCCATGCCGACCACCACCCTTGCAATGCCGGCGTCAAGAATGGCGCGGGTGCATGGGGGGGTCCGGCCGAAGTGGTTGCACGGTTCCAGGGTCACGTACAGGGTGGCGCCGGCCGCTGATCCGCCGGCGTCCGCAATGGCATTCACCTCGGCATGGGGTTCTCCGGCCCGGTGGTGATATCCGCGGCCGAATATAATCCCGTCCCGTACGACAAGAGCGCCCACGCAGGGGTTCGGCGATGTTCTGCCCCGCCCTTTTCCGGCCTCGTCCAGGGCAAGGCGCATAAAGTCGACATCCCGGCGGTTCATAATCTATGTCACTGAAGCAATGAAGTAATTCGAGGTCAGAAAACCAGGAATCGTTCCCCTCGACAAGGGGGAATGGAATTTTCCCGTTGCCGGTTGCCTGCCCTGCAACAGACCGCCTCTCTGGCGGAACCGGCAAAACAGGGTTGTACTGAACAAAAAAACCGAATCGGGAAATTATCAGGTGTGCGAGTTGTCCTTGTTTTCAAGAAACCCCTTGAGCTCGTCCATGAATTCATTCACATCCTTGAACTGGCGGTAGACGGAGGCAAAGCGGACATAAGCGACTTCATCAAGCTCGGGCAATGCTTCCATGACCCACTCTCCAACCCTGCTGGTGGGGACTTCCTTGCCGCCGAAATCCTGGAGCCTTCCTTCAATGGCATCAACAAACCGGTCGATGTCGGCCATGCTGACCGGTCTCTTTTCGCAGGCCTTTTCCAGGCCGGTGACGATCTTGCCCCTGTCCCATGCCTCCCGGCGGCCGTCCTTCTTGACCAGCATGGGGAGCATCACCTCAATGCGTTCATAGGTGGTAAACCGCTGGTCGCATTTGCCGCAGGCACGGCGTCGGCGGGTGATGGTCTTGTCCTTGTTCAGCCTGGAATCGATCACCTTGTTGTTGAGATGGCCGCAATAAGGGCACTTCATACTTCCGCCTCCGGAATCGGGTTATGATGCGCTCATCATATCGGGATAGAGCGGCAGCCGGGCGCACATCGCCTTCACTTCGCTCCTGACCTTGCGTATTTCTTCCGGTGCCCTGAAGTGTATGACCCGGTTGATCCAATCGCCGATCTGCTTCATCTCCTTCTCCTTCAGGCCCCGGGTCGTGACGGAGGGAGTACCGATACGGATGCCGCCGGTGACGAAGCGGGACTGCTTGTCAAAGGGAATGGCATTTTTGTTGACGGTGAGTCCGGCCTGCTCCAGAAGCTCTTCAGCCTCTTTGCCGGTTATATCCTTGTTGTTCAGGTCGACCAGCAGCAAATGGTTGTCCGTACCCCCGGAAACGATCCGGAACCCGTATTTCCCCAGCTGATCAGACAGCATTGCCGCGTTGTTCACAACCTGCTGCTGGTAAGTCCGGAACTCCTCCTGCATTGCTTCCTTGAAACCAACGGCCTTGGCGGCGATGACATGGACCAGGGGACCACCCTGGATGCCGGGGAATATTTTGGAATCGAGCATTTTCGCATATTTTTCCCTGGCCAGAATAAGTCCGCCGCGGGGGCCGCGCAGGGTCTTGTGGGTGGTTGAGGTGACAAAATCGGCATGGGGAATGGGCGAAGGATGCACGCCGGCCGCCACCAGGCCGGCAATATGGGCCATGTCGACCATGAGATAGGCGCCGATCTCATCGGCGATGCGGCCGAACGCTTCAAAATCAATGAACCGCGGGTAGGCGCTGGCCCCGGCAACGATCATTTTCGGCTTGTTTTCGAACGCTATGCGGGCAACGCTTTCCATATCGATCACTTCCGATGACCGATCGACGCCGTAGGAGATGAAATTGAAAAGCTGCCCGGAAAAATTCACCGCGCTGCCGTGGGTGAGATGGCCGCCGTGGGCAAGGTCCATGCCCAGGACCTTGTCGCCGGGTTTGAGGGTGGCGAAATAGACGGCCATGTTGGCCTGACTGCCGGAATGGGGCTGAACATTGGCATATTCGGCGCCGAAAAGCTCGCAGGCCCTGTCGATGGCAAGGGTTTCCACTTCATCGGCATAATCGCAGCCGCCGTAGTACCGGCGATTGGGATAACCTTCGGCGTATTTATTGGTAAATATCGATCCCTGCGCTTCGAGCACGGCGGGCGAGGCGATATTTTCCGAGGCGATCAGTTCGAGCTGACTGGTCTGCCGTTCAAGTTCCAGCCCGATGAGTCTGAATATATCAGGATCCGTTTTTTCCAAGGGTGTCATGCTGCTTCCTTAACATTGAGTGGGATGAACAACCGGCGGGATCGGCAGCCCGGCAGATGCGAACAAAAAAACCGGTAATCCATTTATACAGGGCTACCGGTCACCGCGCAAGGATCGCGTGGTACTTGGCGGAAAAATTCAACTCAGCTTGGCAAGACGTCGTTGATGCCTGCCGCCGGCAAATTCCGTGTCCACCCAAACCCTGACTACATCCAGGGCGATTTCGGGACCGACAACCCGGCCGCCGAGACACAGTATGTTGGCGTCGTTGTGCTCACGACTCATCCGTGCCGTGTAGGATTCATGGCAGAGGGCGGCCCGGATGTCACGATGCCGATTGGCCGCTATGGACATGCCGATCCCGGTACCGCAGACCAGAATGCCCCGTTCACAACTCCCGTTGCGGACAAGTTCGCATACCCTATCGGCAAAATCGGGATAATCGACGGATTCGCCGGAATGGCAACCTGCGTCCCGCACCTCATGGCCCTGTTCCCGGAGATAACCGGCAATCAGCCGTTTCAGTTCCAATCCGCCGTGATCGCTGCCGACCGAGATGTTCACACGCTCCTCCCCGCGGACATTTACCCCGCGAACCGTTTCATGATGATGACGCCGTTTGTTCCTCCGAAGCCGAAGGAGTTCGACATGGCGGCGTTGATTCTTTTCTCCCGGGCCGTATTCGGCACATAGTCCAGATCGCAGTCAGGGTCGGGATTGTCCAGGTTTATCGTCGGCGGGATGATGCCGTAGTACAGGGTCAGGGCGGTAAATGCCGCCTCTATCCCCCCGGCTCCGCCAAGCATGTGCCCGGTCATGGATTTTGTCGAGCTGACGCAGAGCCTGTGGGCGTGTTCTCCGAAGACGGATTTGATAGCCAGGGTCTCGCATTTATCATTGAGCGGCGTTGAGGTGCCGTGCGCGTTGATATAATCGATGTCCTCCGGGTTCATGCCCGCATCCAGCAGGGCCCTCTGCATGCACCTGGCGCCGCCCTCCCCGTTTTCCGGCGGGGCCGCGATGTGATACGCATCGCTGGACTGGCCGTAGCCGGCCATCTCTGCGTAAATGACCGCGCCGCGACTGAGGGCGTGCTCAAGCTCTTCAAGGACGACGATGCCGGCGCCTTCGGCAATGATAAATCCGTCACGGTCCCGGTCAAAGGGGCGTGAAGCCCTCCGGGGATCGTCATTCCGGGTCGACAGGGCCTTCATTGCCGCGAATCCCCCCACCGCGAGGGGGCAGATAACCGACTCGGTCCCGCCGGTAATGGCCACATCACAATCCCCGTAGGCAACGCTTCTGAACGCCTCGCCGACCGCATGGGTGCCGGCGGCGCATGCCGTTGACAGGGCCAGGTTCGGCCCCTTGGCATTGAACCGCATGGAAATGTGTCCGGAAGGCATATTGGGAATAATGCGAGGAATCAGGAAGGGAGTAATGCGTTTGGGCCCTTTTTCCATGTACACCTGATGGTAGTGTTCGATGGTCGACAGCCCGCCCATGCCGCAGCCGGTGATAACGCCGACGCGGTCGGCCTCAGCCGGGGAAAAAGTCAAGCCGCTGTTGCCAACGGCCATTTCGGAAGCGGCGAGCGCATACTGCACAAACAGGTCCAGATTTTTGACCTGTTTGGCCTCGAAGTATTTTTCCGGCTCAAAACCCTTGACTTCGGCGGCAATCCTGGCGGCCTGATCGGAGGCATCAAACCGTGTGATCAGGTCAATGCCCGAACGGCCGTTCACCAGGCTGTCCCAGGTTGCCTCGGTGTCTGTCCCCAGCGGGGTCACCAGACCGATACCGGTAACGACTACCCTTCGTTTCACAATGACGGACTCCGTTCTTAGCTCTGCAGTTTCTTGACAAAGTCAATGGCATCCTGCACCGTGGTGATCTTTTCGGCTTCCTCGTCAGGAATCTCCACGTCGAATTCCTCTTCCATGGCCATGATGAGCTCCACCAGGTCAAGGGAGTCGGCACCCAGATCGTCCACAAACGAAGTCCCGGGAACAACCTTGTCCTTGTCCACGCTCAGCTGCTCCACAATGATGTCAATCATTTTGCTTTCAACCGCCATTTTTTCTCTCCTCTGAAATTGTCTCTGTTGCTTGTTATTGTTTGTTGTTCAACCCGGGAAGTGTTTTCCCGGTGGTCTTCATTTTCCCGGTACATCATCAGTGCTCCGGACTGTCCGCGTCCTCTTCCGGCACGCGGCCCGGGCCTTCGCCGGTCAGCTCCCCATGTACATGCCGCCGTTGACATGCAGGGTCTGACCGGTCATATAGCCGCTGTCCGGCGAAGCGAGAAAAGCGACGGCGGCGGCGACATCCTCCGGCTGTCCCAGTGTTCCCAGGGGGATTTGGGCCCGAATGGCTTCCCGGATGTCCTCGGGCAGGCTGCTGGTCATGTCGGTGACAATGTAGCCGGGCGCGACGCAGTTGACCGTAATGTTACGGCCGGCCAGTTCCCGGGCCATTGATCTGGTCATACCCACCAGTCCGGCCTTGGCCGCGGCATAGTTGACCTGTCCGGCGTTGCCGAGAAAGCCGATAACCGACGTCATGTTGATAATCCGGCCCCATCTTTTCTTCATCATCCCTTTCATGGCCGCCTTGCTGCAGGTAAACGCCCCCTTGAGGTTCGTGTCCAGGACCTGGTCCCAGTCCGTGGTCTTCATCCTGGCCATCAGGCCGTCCCGGGTGATACCGGCATTGTTGACCAGAATGTCCACCGCTTCATGGGCGGCGGCGACATCCTTCATCCCGCTCTCCACCGCTGCCGGATCGGCAACATCGAAAGGGGCGAGAAAGGCCGTTCCCCCTTCCTCACGAATACGGTTCAGGGTTTCTTCGGCGGCGCTGCTGTTGCGCACGTAATTGATGCCGACCACGGCCCCCATGCGGGCGAGCCGCAAACAGACCTGTTGTCCGATCCCCCTGCCGCCGCCGGTGACAAGGGCTGTCTTTCCCGTCAGTGTCATTTTCCCCGATTCTCCCTGATTCGCCTGGTCAGCAGCGGCACGATCTCAAAAAGGTCGCCCACCAGGCTGTAGGTGGCGATATCGAAAATAGGGGCATTCTCGTCCTTGTTGATCGCGACGATGGTTTTTGCCGACTGCATGCCCACCGTATGTTGAATCGCCCCGGAAATGCCGCAGGCAATATAGAGCTTGGGGCAGACCGTCTTGCCGGTCTGGCCGACCTGGTGCGGATAGGAGATCCAGCCCGAATCGACCGCCGCCCGGGAGGCCGCGACGGCTCCGCCCAGTTCCTCGGCCAGCCCGCGGATCAGCTCGAACCCTTTTTCACTGGCAAGGCCGCGGCCGCCGGCGACGAGGATCTCAACCTCCTGGATGTTGACGTTATCCTGCTCGCTCCGGACCGATTCAAGAACTTCGACCCGGGAGCGGTAGACCCGGTCGTCGAGTTCGACGAGGATCACCTCGCCGGTGCGGGCGGGATCCGGTTCCAGCGGCGCCATGACTTTCGGCCGGACCGTTGCCATCTGCGGCCTCGAATTGGGGCAGACTATGGTCGCCATGATATTGCCGCCGAAGGCCGGCCGGGTCTGGAGCAGCATTCCGTCCTCGGAACGGATGGACAGCTGGGTGCAATCCGCGGTCAGCCCGGCATTGAGACCATTGGCCACCTGGGGGATGAAGGACCTGCCGATGGCGGTCGCGCCCGCCAGCACCACCTCGGGACGCCGGGCACGAATCAGCTCCTCGAGGACCCTGCCGTAGACGTCTTCACGGAAATACTCCAGCTCCGGATTGTCGACGACATAAACCAGGTCGGCCCCGGAAGCGATCAACAGGCCGGCGCCCTCCTCGACCCCGGATCCCATCAGAACCGCGCTCAGCGGTACACCGCGCTGATCGGCAAGTGTGCGGCCGATTCCCAGCAGTTCAAAGGAAACCGGTGCGATTCCGCCATGGCGGAATTCGGCAACCACCCATATTCCCGACCATTCGCCAAGTTCGGCGCCGGTCTCCTTTGCAGCCCCCTCAATATTCAGTGCCCCGGGTTCGCACGTTTCAACGCATGCCCCGCACAGGGTGCAGTTATCGTTCACCACCGCGCAGCCGTCTACTACCGAAATGGCGCCAAAGGCGCAGTTCTCTTCACAAACTCCGCAGCCTATGCATTTTTCCTTGTCAACGATGAGCATGAAATGTTTCCTGAAAGGTCTCCCGATCGACTGGTGCGATCATCTTTTACTGCATCCGGGCCGGTGAGGCAGGAGCGGCGGCAAGGACTTCCCTTCGGGCCTACAGGTAGGCCTTCAGGCGCTCGACGAGCTGCCCGATCTGCTCCTCAACGGTCCCGGTAAATACCGTACGGTTCCCGCGCGGTGGAGGCGTAAACACACTGACGACCTGGGTCGGTGAACCGGCAAGGCCGATGCACTGCTTTTCCGCCCCGATATCTGCTGCGGTCAGCACCTTGATTTCTGCCTTTTTTGCTTTCATCTTGCCCCGCAGGGAGGGTACCCGGGGTTCATTGATATTCTTGACCACGGTCAGCAGGGCCGGCAGAGGCAGCCGGACAACATCGTAGCCGTCGTCCATCATACGCTCAACTATCATCTCCCCGTCGGCCAGGGATCTGATTTTCTGCACGCAGGTTACATACGGCCGATCAAGCTGACAGGCAAGTCCCGGACCGACCTGGGCGGTATCACCGTCGATGGCCTGCTTGCCGCATAAAACCAGGTCAAAATTACCGAGAGAGGAAACCGCCCTGGCCAGGGTATACGATGTTGCCCAGGTGTCGGCGCCGGCAAATGCCCTGTCGGAGATCAGCACCCCATCGTCGGCTCCGCAGGAAATGGCCTCCCTCAGAACGGCTTCGGCCTGGGGCGGGCCCATGGAAATGGCGGTGACCGTTCCCCCCGCTTCCTCCTTGATGCGGACCGCCTCCTCCAGCGCATGCCGGTCGAACGGGTTCATGATGGATGACACCCCTTCCCGGGCCATGGTGTTGGTTTTTGGATCAAGCCGGACATCCTTGGTGTCGGGGACCTGTTTGATGCAAACTATGATGTTCATTCTCAGGGACTTCGTTTTCCGGAGTTAGATGGTGTATTCCCTGTTCAGTTCCTGGCCGACCACATTGCGCTGGATCTGGTTGGTTCCTTCATAGATCTGCAGGATCTTGGCGTCGCGCATCATTTTTTCCACCGGATACTCTTTCATGTAGCCGTAGCCGCCGAGGACCTGGACCGCGTCCGTCGTCACCTTCATGGCCATGTCGGTGGCAAAGACCTTGCACATCGATGAAGCCTTGCTCATGTTCCTGGGATTGTTGTCGATATGGCGGGAAGCCGCATAGACGAGGGCCCTGGCTGCTTCAAGTTGAATGGCCATGTCGGCCAGCATGTGCTGGACGGCCTGGAACGAAATGATCGGCTTGCCGAACTGTATCCGCTGCTTGGCATAGGTGACCGCTTCGTCGAGGGCCGCCTGGGCCAGGCCGACGCCCAGGGAGGCAATTCCGGGCCGCGATACATCCAGGGTCTTCATGACCGTGATGAAGCCGGTTCCCTGTCGGCCCACCAGCCGATCTCCGGGAATGCGGCAGTCATTCATTATCAGTTCACGGGTGGCGGAGGCGCGAATCCCCATTTTATTTTCCTTTTTGCCGTAGGAAAAACCGGGATCACCGTCTTCAACAATAAAAATGGACGCCCCGCGGGCACCCTTGGATGGATCGGTGATGGCGATGATGGAGTAGATCTGCGATTCACCGCCGTTGGTGATCCACTGCTTGGTGCCGTTCAACACCCATTCATCGCCGTCCAGGACCGCCGTGGTCTGAACCCCGGAGGCGTCACTGCCGGCGTTGGCCTCGGTCAGGCCGAATGCCGCCCATTTTCTGCCCGCGGCGATGTCGGGCAGGTACTTTTCCTTCATCTGTTCACTGCCGGCGATGAGCACCGGAAAAATACCCAGGGCGCTGGCCGCGTAACTGGTGGCGACGCCGACGCAGCCGCGGGCCAACTGCTCCAGGGCCAGCACTATCTCAAAACAGCCGCCGCCAAATCCGCCGTACTGCTCGGGTACGAATATACCAAACAGGTCGGCCCTGGCCATGTCCTGAAGAATATCGGTCGGGAACTCGTTCTTTTCGTCGAGTTCGGCCCGCCTGGGGACGATCTTTTCATCGGCGATCTCCCGGGCGGTGTCCACGATCATCTGTTGTTCTTCCGTTAACAAGTAATCCAAGGTCATCTCCCCTTACCATTGCATGAGCATTGATCCCCAGGTAAATCCGCCGCCGAAGGAACAGAACAGCAGCAGGTCCCCGCGCCGCAGTATTCCCTTTCTGTTCGCCTCGTCAAGGGAAATGGGAATACTTGCAGCAGACGTATTACCATATTTATCCACGTTAATATAGACCTTTTCCCGTGGTACGCCGAGACGTTCCATGAGCTTGTTCAAAATGCGGATATTGGCCTGATGGGGTATCATCAGATTGATGTCGCTGATCGTGACCCCGTTTCTGTCAAGCAGTTCGACAACCGCCTCCTCCATGGCCTTTACTGCATACTTGAAGACATCCCGGCCGATCATCTGGATATAGCAGCCGTTATGATCATTCTGGACAAGATCGGGATTAAGGCTCGCCGGCCCGTGCATGTACAGCAGATTCCACAATCTGCCGTCGGAGCGGAGGTTGGAATCAACCACGCCGCGACTGCCCTCACGGGAGGACATCACGCAGGCGCCGGCCCCGTCGCCGAACAGTATGCAGGTGTTACGATCCTGCCAGTTGACCCGGGCAGAGAGTGTTTCCGATCCGATCAGCAATATTTTCATGTCCGGCCGGCTGACCACATACTTGTCAGCCAGATCCAGGCCGTAAAGAAAACCGGTGCAGGCGGCATTGATGTCGTAGGCATGGGCATTATCGGCGCCGATCTCCGCCTGAACGAAACAGGCACTGGAGGGCATCATCATGTGCGGGGTCATGGTGGCCACCACCAGGAGATCGATCTCTTCCGCATGCAGTCCGGCCATGTCCAGCGCCTTGCGCGCCGCTCCGGCGGCTATCCGGTAGTTTTCCTCTCCCCTGCCGGCTATGCGCCGTGTATGAATGCCTGTCCTGGTCGTTATCCATTCATCGGAAGTATTGACCATCTTTTCCAGGTCGAAATTCGTCAGCTGCCTTTGCGGAAGGTATGAGCCGGTTCCAAGTATAGAGGCATGTTTCATTTTGTTTCTACCGGCAAAGGCTCAGACGGTCTGCTCTTCCAGAGCCTGGATGATGGACTCGTTGACTTTGTTGCGCACCATATTCGCGGCGATGACTATGGCGTTCTTGATGGCGACGGAATTGGACTTGCCGTGACTGACGATGCCGGCGCCGTTAATGCCCAGCAGAGGCGCGCCGCCATATTCGGCGTAATCAACCCTTTTGCGAAAATTGTTGAACGCATGGCGAATGAGCAGATAACCGAGCTTGGCACGCAGGGACTTTTCGATTTCACTCCTGAGCATCTGCATGGCGGCCTCGGCGAGCCCTTCACTGACCTTGAGCGAGACGTTGCCGACAAAGCCGTCACAGACGATCACGTCGACATTGCCCTGATAGACATCACGTCCTTCCACATTGCCGAAGAAATTCAACTTGCTTGCGCTCAGCAGCTCGTGGGCCTCCTTGACCAGCGTGTTGCCTTTGCCCGCCTCCTCGCCGATGCTGAGCAAGCCGACCCGCGGCCTGTCAAGCTTCAGAATCTTGCTGATGCATGACGACGCCATGATGGCGAACTGGAGTAGATGCTGGGGCCGGCAATCCACATTGGCGCCCAGGTCCATGATCATGACGGGATTTTTCAGGGTCGGAAAAAGACTGGCGATGCCGGGCCGGGACACCCCCTTCAGCCGTCCCAGCTTCTTTATGGCGGAAGCCATGGTCGCCCCGGAGTTTCCAGCCGAGACAACGGCGTCCGCCCTTTCCGCCTTTACCAGTTCGAAACCGACCATGATGGTCGAGTTTTTTTTCCTCCGGACCGCATCGACCGGAGTCTCATGCATGGTGATGGTTTCCGGCGCGTGTTCAATGTGCAGCCGTCGCGCAACATCATCGTTCATCCCCAGGGTGGCAAGCTGCTGGGAGAGGAAGTCCGAGGGCCCGAGCAGTATGATCTCGAAGTCCTTGTTGCCGCGCAGAGCCGAAAGAGCGCCCTCGATGATCAGTTCGGGCCCGCAGTCGCCGCCCATGGCATCCAGAGCTATGCGCACGTTGCGTCCTAACCGAGGTCTTCCTCGAGGTGGATGACGGCCCTGTTCTTATACGTGCCGCATCCGCCGCATAACCGATGGGGAAGCTTCGGTTCGCCGCACTCGGGACAGGCAACGGTGTTGGGCGCTTTCAGGGCGTCATGGGCTCTCCGCTTCCTGGTTCGTGAATGTGAATGTCGTCTTTTGGGTAAAGCCATTTTTTTTCCTCCACCGCCGAAGCCCCTGGGACCCGGTCAGTTTTCTTGTTCTCAGGCCGGTCGCATCAGCCCGGTCAATTCTTGCGCTTCGCGGCAACCCTGGCCAGAACGGCAAACGGTGAATCGACTGCCTTTTCCTCGCAGCCGCACCGTCGTTCATTCAGATTGGCGCCGCAATATTTGCACAATCCAAGGCAGTTTTCGCCGCACAGCTGCTTGGCGGGCATGTTGAGCAGAACCTGCTGCCGCAGGATTTCCCCCAGATCCACCACCGGCTCTGCAACCTGGATCGTATCCAGCTCTCCTTTGCCGACTTCCAGGTCCTGCAGGCGCCAGTGCCGGGCCTGATCGGCCAGCTCGACAATCAATTGCAGATCGGAGTCGAAATCGTGTCGGTACTCGATCAGGCACCGGTCGCATTCCAGGCGGATGCCCGCCTTGACGTTGCCCCGCAGATCTATTTTATTCTCGCTTCTTTTGACGAGAAAAATTCGAGCCGTCACCGAATCCGCAGCGTCCCGCAGATGATCGGGGAACCAGGACGGTTCTGTGATTTCTAACTGGACTCCGTGCTCGGAAATTTCGGAGAACGGAATTTTTACTGTCATTTTGGCCGGGCCTGCGCACATTATAAAAAATTAAATTGTGGACTATACACAAAAATATTTTTCAAGGCTATGAGAAAATGCAAGAGACCGAAAATCAGGCGGACTTTCCGGATCGCTCAGCAGGAAGCGGAGAAGCTGCCCGTGGGTTTCCTCGGCATGCTCCGGCATGCGGAGGACGATCAGGATGTGCCTTGATCCACGGATAAATCGGTGGGACAGGGTTTGCCAATGCTTTTTTGCAGTTCCTGGATTTTTTCCTCCATCCGCTTGAGAAGGGATGGATAGCCGTCCTTGCGAATGATCTCCCTGAACTGCTCCATATAGTTGCGAACCAGGCTCACCCCTTCGACAATGATGTCGTAAACCAGCCACTGCCCGTCTTTGAGAAGCATGATATAGGAAACGGGGATGACAACATTCTTGTCGATGATATCCGTTTCCACCTGCGCCCTGTCGTTTTTCACCCGCTGATCCCTGAAGGCGACCTTCTGATCGGTGTAGTCCTCGATTTTGCCTATATAGACATGTTCAAGAAGCGTAGTAAACAGCCCGACAAAATAATCCTGCTCGTCGCCGGAAAGACTGCGCCACTGCGGGCCAAGGACCCGTCTGGACATTTCGTTGAAATCAAATCGTTCCTGGGCGAGCTCCATCACTTTTTCCCGGCGCTTGATACATGCCTCTTCTCCCTTGAATTCGGGATCGGTGAGGATTTCGACAACCTTGTCGACGTACGGTCGCAGCTGCTCAGTCGGGTCGGGCACCTTGGCGGCATGAACGGCACCGGACCCTCCCGGCAACCAGAGGAGGAAGAAAAAAATGAATGAGAACAGAATATTACCCGGATGAAACATAACAAACCTCATGTAGTGATGAAAGTATGGAGCAACTCTGCCAGGCTGTCAGGGCCGGCGGAAGCATACTGTTCAGGCGGCTGTCCCAAGCGGCGCCGGGCCGGAAGAATTATTCAGCATTGTCAGGCACGGATCGGGACTGTCCCCTGACCTTGCTCCGGTATTGAAAATACGCATTCCGGAACGAGACATACGGATCAAAAAGAACGGACTTCAGTTCCTCGTACTCCCCAAGGTGCATGGACAGCTTGTTGGTTTCCTTGCCGGCGTAGACAGTCCCCATATAATAATAATTATCTGTCCAGGCATAATAGGGCTCGCCAAAACCTTCGCCTACCACCGCGGTGAAATCACGGATGGTTGAGGAACCGTAAAAGGGCACAACCAGATAGGCACCGTCTCCCACACCCCAGACCGCGAGGGTCTCGCCCAGGGTAGCCTCGACGGGCGGGACGTCGAACACTCGCGTCGCCGCATCGCCCAGACCGTAGATACCAAGGGTGGAGTTGATCAGAAACCGGGTCAGGACCTCGCCGGAATCGCCGAACCTACCCTGGAGAAGCGCATTCAGGAAACGGACCGGTTCCTCCAGGTTCCTGAAAAAGTTAAAAATGCATTCTCGGAGATCCAGCGGAACAGCGGCGGCGTACACCGATGCCACCGGCTCCATGACATGGATGTACATCTTGTCATTGAAGCGGAAAATCACTCTGTTCAACGGTTCCAGGGGGTCACCCGCCTCCCGGGAAACGTCATCATAGTCGTAAAAATCGTCGCTGAGAAAATCGATTTCCGCAGCATTGGCTGCCGCCGGGGAGAACCGCGGTACGATTCCCGTGACCGCAATTGCCGATGCCAGAAGGATGAATGAGAGGGTTCGACGTGCCATGGTCCGTTGAGAGATGATTTTTATTGAACCTGCCCGAAGGCGAACTTGGAAATGAGCGACTCCAGATCGACCACCGATTCGGTGTCCGTCATGGTTTCTCCGGCCGCAAAAACCTGTTCATCGCCGCCGAGGGTGATCTGGATATACTTGTCGCCGATAATCCCCTTGGATTTCACCGACGCGATGGAATCGAGAGGTACCTGGACACCCCGGTCAATCTGCATGGTCACCATGGCGTAGGCGTCCTCGTTCAGGGTCAGATTCTTGACCGTTCCCACCTTGACTCCGGCAATCTGGATATCGGCTCCCTCCTTTAATCCGGAGATGTTGCCGAATTCAGCCTGGAGCACATACATTCTCCCCCCGGTCAGCCATGGAACTTCCCCCAGTTGCAGGGCAAGCCAGCCCAGGGCGATAAAGCCGATGACCAGAAAAATGCCAACCACAGCGTCCGTTATATTGCTTTTCATCTCTTAACCCTGTTTCAGCGATTTGGTTACACCGCCCAATACCTGCTCAGTGAACTCTCTGATATACGGTTTGGTGGAATTGTGAATTTCAGCCGGGCTTGAAAATACGTCGACTTCGCCTTTATTCAACAGCACGATCCGGTCGGCAAGGTCGAAAACCCTGGGGATGTCATGGCTGACAATGACCGCCGTATATCCTATCCGACTCTGGGTGCGGGAAAAAAGATTATAGATTTCGCCCGTCATGACCGGATCGAGTCCCGTTGTCGGCTCGTCGAAAAGGACGATTTCCGGATCAAGCTGCAGAGCCCTGGCCAGTCCCACCCGTTTTTTCATGCCGCCGCTCAGCTGGGCCGGAAACTTGTTTTCATGTCCGACCAGTTCCAACTGCTCAAGGGTCTGCATGACCCGATCCTCAATTTCAGGGCCACTGAGACGAAGCCGTTCCCTGAGCGGCATGGCCACATTCTCGAATACCGTCAGTGAGTCGAACAGAGCCGATCCTTGAAACAGTACGCCAAATTTTGTCCGCAGCCTTCTCAGCTTCTCGCCCCGAAGCCGGGTGACATCCAGGCCGTCAACCATGATGCTGCCGCTGTCCGGCTGCATGAGGCCCAGGACGAGCTTCAGGGTTACGCTTTTGCCCTGGCCGCTGCCCCCCGCGATCACCGTCGTCATGCCGCGGGGAACGGAAAAATTCACTTTGTTGAGGACATAATTCCGCCCCTTCAGCCCTGAAAAGGACTTGGTTACATCGATGAACCGGATTACCGGATCGATCGCTGCTGTTGTTTCCGGCTGGGTGTTCATAACAGTATGGCGGTCAGCAGGTAATCAAATACCAACACGGAAATCGACGAGATGACGACAGCCTGGGTGGTCACCTTGCTGACGCTTTCCGCCCCGAATCCGGCCCCCCGTATCGACTGGACGAAATACCCCCTGCCGGTGCAGACCCAGGCGACCAGGAGGGCAAAGACAAACGACTTGGTGACGCCGAGGTTGATGTCGTGATTGGTTACGCTCTGCTCCATGCCGCTGAAGAATGAACCCGAATTGACGCCCATGAGCTTGACGCCGGCCAGGTAACCCCCGAAAATACCGACAACGTCAAACATTGCGGTGAGCAGAGGGACGGAAATGAGGGTGGCGACAAACTTGGGCGAGATAAGATAGCGGAACGGATCGATGGCCATGCATTCCAGGGCGTCTATCTGTTCGGAAATCCTCATGATGCCGATTTCGGCGCACATTGCCGAACCCGCCCGGCCGGTCACCATGAGTGCCGTCAACACCGGACCCAGCTCCATTATCAGGGTCAGGGAAACAGCCGATCCCAGCATGCCCTCGGCGCCGAATTTGTTCAGGGAATAGTACCCCTGCAGACCGAGGACCATGCCGGAGGAGAGAGCGGTGAAAAAAATGACCGCCACCGACCCGGCGCCGATGAAATGAAGCTGTTTCAGCAGTTCGCGGAACCGGAACGGCCGCTTGAAAATGCCGATGAGCGAATAAAACAGAAATACGCCCATCCGGCCGAGGTCAAGCAGCAGATACATGCCGTAATTGCCGACAAGGACGAAAGGTCTGGCATATTTCGGCACATCACCATAATACAGGTCGCGGTTTACCATGCAATGTTCCTTTTCCCCCGATAGACGATTCCCAGCGAAAAAGAGAAAAACAGCCCGACGCCTTCAGCAGCGGTGGTTTACGGAATACCCTGCCGCCCTTCGTCACGCTGTTTTCCCGGGTCGATACATAGGGTACCGATCGCATAAAAAAAATTAATCTACCATAAAATCATCAGCAGCGCATATTTTTTCACCGTTTGGGACGGAAAACGAGATTTCACCGGGGTTCGGGAAAATGATCGTAGCCGGAAAATGAGATATCGACTTCAACGGAATGGTTCCTGCCCGGAAGAGTCCGCATCGCCCGGACTCCCTGTTTGTCGTCGATTCGTCCGATGCGGGCGACAGGCACTTCCAGCCGGGCGGCAAGATCAACGATGGCCGCGGAATGTTGACAGGCAGCGGTGAATACCAGTTCAAAATCCTCCCCGCCGGACAGGATCCACTGGTCCGGATCCTTGTCCAGCAACCCGGCGGCGGCCAGGAGCGGGTCCCTCCTCATCCCGGCCGGGTCGACCACCGCTCCGACCTTGCTGCGGGCGCAGATGTGGGCCAGGTCGGTGGCGAGGCCGTCGGAAAGATCCATCATGGCATGGATCAGCCTGTTCTCAGCCAGCCGCCGGCCGAGTTCAAGGCGGGGCTGCGGATTCAGGTGCGCCTCCACCAGGCCGGCAAAGGACGGGTCATCGGTCCGTCCCAGGCGGCAGAGTTCGAGCCCGGCCGCGGCCCGTCCCGGATGTCCGCTGACCCAGATTGAATCACCGGCCTTCGCGCCGCTGCGCAATACCACTTGCCGGGTTGGCGTTTCGCCGATGACCGCAACGGTGACCACCATACCGGCGGGACTGCGGACCGTATCGCCCCCGGCAAGGATGCAGCCGTACTCGCGGCAGGCATCGGCCAGCCCCCGGGAAAACGAGGTCAGCCACCGGGCATCGAAGCCAGGCGGCATGCCTAAGGACAAGAAGAGGAAAAGCGGAGTACCGCCCATTGCCGCGATATCACTCACATTCACCGAAACGGCCTTGCGGCCGAGCTTGTCCGGCGGATGCCAGTTCCGGTCGAAATGGACCGATTCGACCAGGGTGTCCATGGTCACCAGCCAGGATTGACGGCTGTTTTTCCTGATGACGGCGCAGTCGTCGCCGATCCCCTGCAGGAGATCCGGGGCGGCGGCGGCCGTCATCGAACCCAGCAGTTCGATAATCCCGCGCTCGTTCACCGGTTGCCGAACTCCTCGGGGTACAACATCGGCAGCTGCGCTTCCAGGTACCGCAGAACTTCCCCCCCCTCGCCGCACTCCAGCACCTTTTCCGCCAGTTCCGTCAGCCAGGTGCTCCGGGAAGACCGCAGCAGGCGTTTCACAAACGGAAGGGCCGAAGGCCGCATGCTCAATTCATCGAGGCCGAGGCCGAGCAGAACCGGTACGGACATGACATCTCCGGCCATCTCTCCGCATATCGCCACCTCTATGCCATGGGCATGACCGGCGTCGACTGTCTGTTTGATCATGCGCAGGACCGCCGGATGCAGCGGTTCATACATGGAGGCCACATACTCGTTGCCCCTGTCGATGGCCAGGGAGTATTGAATCATGTCATTGGTGCCGATACTGAAAAAATCGACCTCGCCGGCAAGGGAATCGGCCATGACCACGGCGCTCGGCACCTCCACCATGATGCCCACCTGGATGTCCGGAGAAAAATGCACCCCCTCCGCCGTCAGGCTCTTTTTGGTCAGCTCCAGAATTTCCCTGACCCTTCTCCATTCATTGCGAGACGAGATCATGGGAAACAGGATCCTGAGGGTTCCATGGGCCGACGCCCGGAGCATGGCCCGCAACTGGGTGATAAAAATTGCGGGTTCGCGCAGAAAATAGCGTGTCGAGCGCAGACCAAGGGCGGGGTTGCGCTCCAGGTCAAGACGAAGGCCGCCGGTGGACAGGTGCTCGACGAACTTGTCCCCGCCCACATCCAGGGTGCGGATGGTCACCGGCAGGGGGTCAAGCGCCGCCAGCAACTGCCTGTAGGTGCCGTACATGGCCTCTTCGTCGGGTCTGGCAGGGCCGTGAAAATAATCGAATTCACTGCGAAACAGCCCGATGCCCTCGGCCCCGTACCGAAGGACCGCGTCAAGTTCGGTCACCATTTCGATATTGGCGGCCAGCCGTATCCTGTATCCGTCCCGGGTCTCGGGGCTGAGATGAATGTAGAAGACAACTTCATCCGAAAATTCCCGGTGCTGTCGCCGGTATTCCCGGTATTGCCTCTGCCGGTCCAGGGTGGGATTGATATGGACCTGGCCCTTGAAGCCGTCCAGAATGACCGCTTCGCCGGTGACGCATTGCCGTGTCACATGTTCCAGGCCGACCACCGCCGGTATGTCCAACGACCGGGCAACAATGGCTGTATGGGAGGTGATGCCGCCCTTCTCGGTCATGAACCCCAGTATATTCTGGGAACGCATGCGCAGGGTGTCTTCCGGCGAAAAATCATGGGCAACCAGGATGACCGGCTCATCGATGTCCGTCAAGGGATCGCCGCCGGTCCCCGATAATATGCCGAAAACCCGGTCGGCCACGTATTTGACATCCGCATACCTCGCTTTGATGTACGGATCGGCGATGGCCTCGAACTTCCTTTTGATATTGCCCAGGGCCCGGGCCAGCGCCCATTCGGCATTTATCTTGTGCTCCCTGATCAGGTCTGCCGTCCGCTCGACGATCATCCGGTCCTTGATCATAAGAATATGGCTGTCGATAATGGACAGGGCGTCGGAGAGGTCTATGGCGAACTGGTCGCGCAAGCTGACCAGATCTTCCTCGGCCTTGTCCACGGCCTGACGGAACCTCTCTACCTCCTGGGGGACATGCTCGGGCGGCAGGTGCGCCCAACCGGTACTCCGGGTGCGGCGCCGGAGCACGAGAACTTTTCCCTCAACGATTCCCGGGGATGCGGCAATTCCGTGCATGGTCCGTGGATCTCTGCCCTTCTCCCTGCTCATACCGGCTCCTGTCCCTGAAAAATTCATTCTTCCCTGCCGGCGGTTAACAGTTTCTCGACAGCCGCGAGGGCTTTGGCCGCTTTCCTGCCTTCGCCTTCAATTCTGATGGTAACCCTGGTCCCGTATACAAAGGCCATGCTCAACACCTCAAGGATAGAGGAGCAGTCAACGGCTTCGCCGCCGTGGATGATCTGCAGGATCACCTTGTTCCTGGCGGCAATCTGCGCAAGTCCTGCTGCAACGCGCCCATGGATGCCGTGATGGTTGTGGACGACGACGTCTTTTTCAATAATGGTCATTTCAAACGCCGGAACGGCTTCACCGCCGGAGAGGCCTCTTTCCGCGCCTGCTCATGCTGTCCTTCGGGAGGGGCGTCGAATCGGACCGCCTGCAGAAACCTCTCTTCGCCCCCCATGGTGAAAATCTCCCTGCCGGTAAACTGCGGCTCTCTCAAAGTCCACACCGTTTCCCGGGGCGGAACGGTCAACAGATGCATATGCACATTCCACCACTTGTCCCTGCGTCCCGGATCAGGCTCAATTGCCTTGACCAGCGCATAAACAAGCAGGCGGGGATTGTCGGCCGCGATCAGGACCACATCCCCCGGGGCGGTGTTCTCCTTGAAGGAGACGACTTTTCTCAGCTCATCAACGAGTTTCTGCAGCATGACGGCTACATCCTTTCCTGCTCGTCAACCAGCAAGGCAGCTTCGATCACGACTTCCTCCTGCCCGGAAACCAAACGGGCGCTTCCGGTACTGTACATTTTCAACCCCTCCAGGATGGGCAGAACCACCTGGTCAATGAAAACCCTGCTTCCGTTTCCCTGACTCCGGCCGCTCATCGACAGCAGCATGCCGGACCAGACGGCGAACCCCTTGACGGTTTCCAGGAACTCGGCATTGCGGACAAAAACCGCCAGGTTGTTCCGCTCCGCCAGGCCGACATCCACCTTTCTGAACATCGGGTCCCGGACCAGGAGTTCCCGGTTGCCGCCAAGCACGAGCTCCATCTGTTCACGGCTGTCGGCGACAACAAAAAAACGTCCCTCCAGGGCAAAGGAAGGCTGAATCAGGCCCCCGGCAAGCTGGAGGGAGGAAACGCTCGTGCCGTTGACGGAAAAAGTCTGCACGGGCTGATCTGCCAGGAGATCGTCCATCAGTTGCGCGACTTTTTCCGGTGCGGTGACCTCCAAACGAAAACACATCCGCGGAATGGGCAGAAATCCGCCTCCCCGCGCTTTGGCTACGTTGATGCCGGCCTGTCCGCTGAAGAGGGACAGGAAGGCGTCCAGGGAAATGTTTCCCCTGGCCAGCAGCCATTCCTCAAAACGGCTCAGCGGGCCATCCTTGTCGCGCAGACCCCCCGCTTCAAGGGCAAGGGAAATAGTATGCGGATCAAGCATATTTGTCCAGAGATAGGCCGACAGGTCTGCCGGGACCTCCCCGGCAACGGCATTGACGGCCGGAGAGGGAAACCGCGGCGGGCTTCCTTCGCCCGTCAGGCTTTCCGGGGCAAAACGGAGGACACCACCATAGCGCATTTTTCGCGAACCGGGAAGCCCCGGACGGCGGTAAAATGCCGCACTGTCGAAAGGTACCTTGTATCCCGGCTGCTCAGCGGGAAAGAATGACGGCCGGTCCGTGTCGGCCGAAACCTCGGCCGGCCGCGGATCACGCAGCTCCCTGAAATTCAGGTACAGAAACCGATCATCTCCGCCGTTGGGCAGCCTGCGCAGGGAGATGAATTCCGGATTCACATCCAAACCTCCCGTCCCCCCGGTCAGGCTGTTCATTGACATGTCAAGACAGGCCATGACCGCGTCGGGGGAAAATGCCGCGATGATATAGCCGTCGCTGACCGTCAGGGAAACCGCCACCTCTCCGCTCAGGGGAAAGGACCGTATTTCCTTGCCCAGATGGGTTCGGGACATGGAACGGTATTCCCTGACAAGCGGCGCGGATAAGATATTGAGCAAATCCGCCCGGTGGCGCGGCAGGGCAATGAGGACCAGGGAGTCAAGAAGGTCCGTGGCGGTTTCCCCACCCCGGGCCTTTGCCTGCGGCGGCAGAAGGGCGACAACGAGCCGGCGGCCGAACAGTTCGCGGACTTCGGCACTGTCGACAGCGGCCCTGATCCCGTTCAGGCGGAGGGTAAAATCCGCGATATCTTCTGCGGAATAGCCGAGCGCGTCCAGCACCTCCGGCCACCTGATGGAATCTATCTGCCGGCCGAGACGGGAGCGGGAGAAATTCCGGAACTGTTCCGGTGGATTCTTGATGTCGATAAAGGCAACGGTATTCTCCGGCAGAAAACGGGCGGGATCAAGTACGCTTTTCGGCCGGTCCGTCAGCACGAAGAGAGCTCCTGCGGCCAGCAGCAGAAACAGCACAAAGAGAAGGCAGCGCCTGCCGGTCATCTAATCCTCCTCTCCCTGCCCCGGGGAGGATGATGCCGGCGGCAGATGCCTGTACAGCTTGCCGATCAAAACCGACCGCTCGATCGGCTTGGCGATGTAATCATCCATTCCCTCGCTGATGCACTTTTCCCGGTCTCCCTTCATGACGCAGGCTGTCATGGCGATGATCGGCACATGCCCTCCCCGCTGCCGCTCCTCTTTCCTGATGAGGGCGGCCGCTTCATGGCCGTCCATTTCAGGCATCTGGACGTCCATGAAGATACAGTCAAACCGCCCCTGTCGCCAGGCCCGCACCGCATCCGATCCGTTGGCAACCGTCGTCACCTGCAGCCCGGCCTGCTCCAGCAGGGACCGGGCCAGCGTTCTGCTGATAAAATCATCCTCGGCCAGCAGTACCTGCCCGGTAAAGGACAATCCGGCCGGCGGCAGTTCGGCAACAGGTTCTTCCCGTTCCGGCCGTGGTTCCGGACTGTGCCCCTTGGCAAACGACAGCACGAACCAGAAGCGTGACCCCCGGGCGGGCTCGCTCTCCAGGTGAATATCGGCGCCCAATTGCTGAATAATGCGCCGCGATATTGACAGGCCAAGGCCCGTGCCGCCGTACTTTCTGGAATGCGACGAATCGGCCTGGGTAAACGCTTCAAAAACCGCCCCCTGCTTGTCCGGATCAATGCCTATGCCCGTATCGCTCACCTCGAACATGATTGTCGCCGTATCGGGATCAGCGGCCTGCACCCGGTTTGCGCGCACGGCTATGCTCCCCTGATCGGTAAATTTGATACTGTTGCCCACAAGGTTCATCAGGACCTGGGCAAGACGGGTTTCATCGCCCATGAGGGTTTTCGGGATGGTTTCATCAACGGCCAACCGGAGATCAATTCCCTTGTCGGCCGCCTGCAGGGAAAAACTGTTGACCACTTCGCTCATCAGGTCGCGCAGGGAAAAGGGATTGTTCTCGAAGGCAAGCTGCTCGCTTTCATTCTTCGAAAAATCAAGGATGTCATTGATAACCTTCATCAGCCGGCGGGCCGAAGTGTTGATCAGTTCAAGCTTCTTGCGCCGGGCCGGGTCGGTCTCCCGGTCCAGGAGAAATTCGGTGATGCCGATTATACCGTTCATCGGGGTCCGGATCTCGTGGCTCATGTTGGCCAGAAACTCACTCTTGGCCCGGCTGGCTGCTTCAGCGGCCTCCTTGGCTTTTTCCAGTTCCCTGGCCGCCTTTTTCCGCTCCCGGATGTCCTCGATGACCCAGACCACCCCCCTGGACAGATCGGCGGGCAGTATCGCCCTGCCGCTGAGTGAACAGGGAACCAGTGTTCCGTCTTTCCGGCGCAGATACTGCTCCACATGTTCGATGTCCCGCTGGGCCAGCTGCCGGGCGTACCGATGAATAAAAGTGCGGAAGGAATGGGTCCCGGGAAAGAACATCATGGCATTTTTGCCTATCATTTCTTCCGCCGGGTAACCGAGGATGGAGCACATTGTCTGATTGACGCTGGTGATGGTCCCGTCGCGCACCAGGACGATGCCGACCAGGCTGGCCTCGAGGATCGTTTCCAGTTCGAGCTGCATCGTCTGTCGCGACTCCTCCACCTTCCGGCTGCGTTCCTTACCGAGACGGACCACCTCGACAAGCATCTCTTCCCGGTAGGTGAAAAGAAAGCCCAGGATAACCATGAATCCGCAGAAAATGACGAAAGCAGCGGTTGCCAGGACCGTGACAACGGGAAACGGGACATGCTGCAGCGAGGCGATCCGCCATCCTGACATTTCAATCGGTTCAAAATGTACGAGATATCTCCTGCCGTTCTCATGAACAATGTTCCCGTCGAGATAAAACGGCATGGGATCGAGGGTTTCATCGCTGAACTGCCGGCTCATGATCAGCTGGGACCTCCGGGACTCCGTCAGCGGCAGGGTCGCCCTGTACAGCCATTCCTGCCGGGTGGCTGAAAAAACGATCCCGTCCGGGGAAAGGAGGAGGGCTTCATCCCTGATATAGTTGCTGAAATATTTTTCAACAAAATCCATGGGGACCTTTATGACGGCGGCGCCGATGAAGGTTCCCGAACCCGGATCCTGGACCGGGGCGCTGAAATAGAGGCCCCTGTCTCCGGTCGTGACGCCGACCGCCGCATACCGGGCATCCCTGCCCCCGCGGGGTTCGGTGAAATAGGGTCTGAATTTGTAATTGTTGCCGGTAAGGGTTTTTCCGTTATCATAAGGGGAACAGCCGACAACGGTGCCTTCCCTGTCCATGACGTAGACAATGGAAACCCCGAGCAGACCCTGAACCATGACCAACTCGTTGACCAGGTTTTCATTGTCGGAAGGCTGCCGCCCTGTCAGGACAGCATGGACATGGCTTGATCCGGCCAGGAAATGAACGGCATCGGTAAAATGATGGAGCACGAAGGCGTTGATTTCAAAGACAAGATCCCTGGTGGCGGCCTTCTGTTTCGCCTGGGTCAGGAAGCGGATGAAATAATCGGTGCTGAAGGCGGCGGCGGCAGCAACAATGAGGGTAATACATGTTGTCGCCACTATCCTTTTCCGCAGGGCGCGGTTGCGCTCAACCCGATCTTTCCTGGCTGAAAAGGGATTGAAAAAACGGCCCGGCATGGAGCTCCCGCCCGCCGGCTGTTTGTCAGTCTGATGGTTCATGCGCGCTCGGGTGTCCTCCATCCGTTTTATAGTACGGTCGGGGCTGAACCGGCTGTTTCTGGGCGGGACGGGGATTCAGATCGGACATATCAGCCTGCCGAGTTTTTCCGTGAGCTTCATGTTTTCCGCATAATCAACCGGGACGTCGATCACGGCGACCGTATCATCGGCGAAGGCCTGCCGCAGGACAGGCTGCAGCTCAGACGCCTTCTCCACCCTGTACCCTCGGGCGCCGAATGACTCGGCATAGCGGACAAAATCGGGGTTGGAAAATTGAACAAGTCCGCTGCGGCCGAAGCGGCGCTCCTGGTGCCACCTGATGAGTCCGTACCCCTGATCGTTCCATATCATGATGACGACGGGAAGCCGATAGCGCAATGCGGTTTCGATCTCCTGGGAATTCATCATGAACCCGCCGTCGCCGGTTACGGTCAGCACCCTGCGCCGGGGATGAACAAGCTTTGCCGCTATGGCGCCCGGCACACCGATCCCCATGGCGGCGAAGCCGTTGGAGATAAGGCAGGTATTCGGCCGCTCGCAGCCATAAAGGCGGGCAAGCCAGACTTTATGCGCCCCGACGTCGGCAAGGAGAATGTCTTCCTCCCCCATCACCGCCCTGATGTCATTGATGATCCGCTGCGGCTTGAGGGGAAAGCCCTCGTCGCTCCGGTACTGCTGCAGCTCATTGTCAATGAGTTCGCGCAGCGCACAGGTGCTGAGCGTCTTGCCCCGCACGGTCCGTTCGGCAATGCGGTCAAGGGAGGAGGAAATATCACCGATGACGCCCACTTCGAGAATGTAGCGGGAGTCGACTTCGGCGTACAACTGGTCGATATGCACGATTTTCTTGTCCCCGCGGGGATGCCAGAGATAGGGATGATATTCGACCATGTCGAAGCCGACGCAGATGACAACATCGGCCCGGTCAAAGCCGCAGGCAACGTAATCGTGCGCCTGCAGCCCGATGGCCCCGAGGCAGAGGGGATGGGAAGACGGGACGGCGCCCTTGGCCATGAAGGTGGTTGCCACGGGAATACCGAGATGCTCGGCGAAATTGAGCAGGGACCTGCCGGCATTGGCCCGGACAACGCCGTTACCCGCCAGGATAATGGGAAATTCGGCTTCCGCTATGACGCGGGAGGCCCTTTCGACCTTGAGGGGCGAAGGGTCCGGCGGCAGTGGTCCCTGGACCTTGAGCGGGACCGAATCATTCCCCACCGGCGCGGCGGCGATATTCTCGGGAAAACTGATGAAGGAGCCGCCGGGTTTTTCGGCCTGGGCGACCTTGAAGGCCTTGCGGACGATCTCGGGAATAATGTTCGGTTCGAGAATGGCAACACTGTACTTGGCCACCGGGCTGAACAGATTGACCAGATTCAGTACCTGGTGGCTTTCCTTGTGCATCCGGGTGGTGGCCCCCTGCCCGGCCAGGGCAACGATGGGGGCGTGGTCCATGTTGGCATCGGCGAAACCGGTCATCAGATTCGTGGCCCCCGGTCCGAGGGTGGACAGGCAGACGCCGGCCCGTCCGGTCAAGCGCCCGTAGACATCGGCCATAAAGGCCGCCCCCTGTTCATGCCGGACGGTGATGAACTTGATGGGGCTGTCCAGCAGGGCGTCAACGACATGGAGGTTTTCCTCGCCCGGCAGACCGAAAATGTACTCCACCCCTTCGTTTTCAAGACACTGCACAAAGAGCTGCGCGGCGGTGGGCATACTGACACCTACAGGAGAAGGAACGCGGGAATGGTCTCCCGCATCGTTGCTTGCCGTCAACAGTATACCATTGATCGGCGTGAAAAGCATCACGGCCGGCCCGGGTGCCGTTCATTCGCCGCCGGGACAACCTCGACGGCAACGACCGGTCTATCCCTCCAGGCCGTCTTCCATCCGGCCGCCGGGCGCGTCCGCAGGCCGGGCCTGCAGGGCGGCGGCAAACTGTCGGCCGTAATCCACGGCGGCGACGAAACTCAGCAGGATGGTCAGCAGGAGAACCGCATGGATCCCCGCCCAGCCCAGCAAAGCCACCATCAGCATCAGGAACTGCCCGCCGGTCGCGGCCTTGCCGGACACCCGGGCATTCATCGTCCTGAATGAGGTCCATGCGCCGCTCCATGCGGCATAAGCTGCGATCGTCGCCACCGCCAGGTCCCGGACGATGACGGCCGGTATCCACCAGGCGGAAAAAATTCCGGCGGCGACAAATGTCAGCAGGGCGGAGAGGATGAAAACCTTGTCCGCCACGGCGTCAAGCAAGCCCCCCTGCCAGGTCTCCATCTTCCAGTGCCGGGCAATCCAGCCGTCAAGAAAGTCGCTCCCTCCCCCTCCGACGATGATCCAGAACCAGCAGCGCTCCGGGCTGAAGGGCAGCAGCAGGGCCAGTGTCAGCCGCAGCAGGGACAACAGGTTGGGAATATGACGGAGAAGGGAGCGCATTGTCTGTAACCAGAAAAATGGTCGATGGGGATGATGTACGTCAATCGAGCTCGCATCAGCTTCCCCTGGTCTTGATTTCTGCCCGCGGCAGGCCCCCTCTTCGGGCTGAACCGCCAACCGTTTCAAGCACCGGTCCCGATTTCGATACCGTTACCGGTTTGCGAGGGGTGCTCAGGGTGACAATCATACATTGAATTGGCAAAAGAGAACAGGACAAAACCGCCGCGATGCTCACCGGCTGCACGGGGACGGCGGTTTGCCCGGCTGTCCCCCGGGAAAACCCCTTCTCCCGCATCGGTGAAAGGATAAAAAAAACCATGAAAAATTTTACTTTTATTTTCTATTTGATACAATACGGCAGTTTGATTTTTATCAAATAATTCTATGAGATAGATTCATTATATTTGCTCCGGTCAGGAACCGGGGCGAACTGATCGCATCCATCACGTTACGATTGCGAGGAATTATGCGTATTTTCCGTTCGAACAGTCTGCGAACCCGCTTGATGATCCCCATTGCCGGCGCCGTGGTGGCAATCGTCGCGCTCATCAGCCTGATCCTGATTCTCAGCGGCAAAAAGGCCGTGGACAATGTTTCCGAAAGCGTCAACATTCTTGCCGACCAGGTCAAGCAAAACCTGCAGAACGATTTGCGGCTGTTCGGCGAAAGAGAGGCCGGCAACGCCGAGACCTCCCTGAAAACAAAGGCCGAAAGCATGGCCGAACTGATCGCCGGGCTGGCCCCGGGCCCCATTCTCACTTTTGATTTTGATGCGCTGGACAACTACTGTCGCACCGTGGCAAAAGATCCGGATGTGCTGCTTGCCTACGTAAAAAATATCGACGGCGATATCCTGACCACATTCCGCAATCACACCGACCCGGCAATGGAGGCGCTGGTCCCCGGCGTCGGGGAAGGAGAAGCTCCCCTCGACAGTGTGGTTGAAACGCTGGAGAACAGCGACGTGGTGCAGGTCCGCAGGCAGATTGTCCTGGACGCGTTGCCCATTGGAGAGGTCGTCCTGTTCATATCCCGCGAAGGCCTGCAGAGGCAGACGGCCAGGGCCGACGAGGATTTTGCCGCCATTGTCGAGGGAGTCAACGGCGCCTTTCTTTCCCTGAATACCGGCATGCAGGAGCAGGCGCAGAGTTCGGTGCGCAACAGCGTCTGGCAGTCGACGGTCACCGGCCTGATCGGCATCGTTCTTCTCATGCTCGCCATCATATTGCTGATCGACCGGTTGATCGTCAAACCGGTGACCGGCGTCATGCGGATGATCGGCGAAATGGCCGAAGGCCGTCTTTCGGGAAGACTGCGTCTCAACCGCGATGACGAGATCGGCAGAATGGCGGACAGCATCGACGCTTTCTCCGACACCCTCGAGCACGACGTCCTTGGCGCTCTGAACAAACTGGCCGAGGGCGATCTGCGCTTCAATATCACTCCGAAAAGCGAACATGATGCCATCGGCAACGCCCTGGGGAAAATGTCGCGCAACCTGACGGCGGCCATCAAACAGATTCAGCAGAACGCGGCGGTGCTGAGCAAATCCTCGGAAAGTCTTTCGGCTGTTTCATCCCAGCTCGCCGCCGGTTCCGAAGAGGCATCCGCCCAGGCCGCCAATGTCGCGGCCTCAACGGAAGAAATAAATGTCAGCTCCCATGATATAAAGCAGTCTTCGGAAAAAATGTCGGAAAACATGCAGCGCCTGGCGGAGGTGACGCGAAAAATAGCCGATGAAGTCGGCGCCATCGGCCATAAGGCCGATGAAGGGTTGAAGACAAGCGACACGGCGTATGAAATGGTGACCAATGCCAACCAGACGATCCGGTCCCTTCAGGAAGCCGCCGATGAAATAGGCGTGACAACCGCGACTATAGAGGAAATCACCGAACAGACCAAACTTCTTGCCCTGAACGCCACCATCGAGGCGGCCAGGGCCGGCGAGGCAGGCAGGGGATTCGCCGTCGTGGCCGGAGAAGTCAAGGAATTGGCCAAACAGAGCGCCGAGGCTGCTGAAAACATCTCCGGTCTGATCAAGGGGGTGCAGGACGAAACGGAAAAAGCTGCCCGGGCGATCATCGGGGTGTCGGAGATCATCAGGCACCTGAATGAATCTTCCAGGGATATCACCGCCGCCGTAGCAGTCCACAGCCGGGAGACAGAGGGCATGTTGGCCCTGGTGGCCGATTCCCGTGAAGCCACCAATGAGGTCACCGACAGCATAGTGGCCCTTGCGGCCGGCGCCAATGAAGTGGCCGCAAACATTCAGGGCGTCAGCATCGGCGTCGAGGACAGCGGCAAAGGGATCATACAGGTAAACGAATCGGCCGTGGAGCTCGCCCAGCTCGCCACGGAACTGCAGGCCCTGGTCGATACATTCAATTTGCGACCCGTAGATTAAACCGGCGCCGCCAGGATCAGTCCTGTTCACGGACCAGGAACACAGGCCCTGACTGGCCGGCAACACTGTCAAAGGGGGAAACCATGGAGAAAAAAATATTAACAGTCGATGATTCACCAAGTGTCAGAAAAATGGTTGAATTCAGTCTCAAGTCGAAAGGATACGCCATGGGAGGCGCCGGAGACGGAATCGAGGCGCTGGCCCTCATGGACAGCGAGCGGTTTGACGCCGTCATCCTCGATGTCAACATGCCGAGAATGAACGGCCTCGAATTCCTGGAAAAAATCAAAAACGACGAAAATCACGCCGCCATCCCGGTCATCATGCTCACCACCGAGGGACAGGATGAGGATCGTGACAAGGCCATGGCCCTTGGCGCCACAGCGTATATTGTCAAGCCCTTCAAACCGACGCAGCTGCTGAATCTGCTTGATGAAGTTCTGTAGCCATTCCGCCGCGGTCCGGGTCAACCGCCGGCAGTGCCGCCGGCCGGACGAACGAACATCTGCAAAGGAAGAATTTCATGACTGACCACTATGATCAACAGGACCTTGACGCACGCCTGCTCGACCAGATGCGGCAGGATTTCCTTGAAGAAGCATCGGATCTGCTGGATCAGCTCAACCTGCACCTGATCCAGCTGGAGGATGAGCCGGACAGTGACGAACTGGTGAGCCAGGTTTTCCGCATCGCCCATACCGTCAAGGGCTCGGCCGGCTTTGCCGGTCTGGAGGAAATGAGTGCCATAGGCCGCCGGATGGAGGAACTGCTGGGCGAAATCCGCAAAGATCAGAAGACGGTCTCGCCATCCTTCATCCAGGCCATGTTCGACGGGCTCGACATGCTGACCCTCCTGCGGGAAAAAGCGGCGGCGGGCGATGCCTCCCCCGTTGACATTACCCCTGTCCTCCGGGGGCTGGAACGGGCGGCGGAAAACACCCCCGCGGCGGCGGACGAAACCGCGGGCAGTACGCCGGAAAAATCGCCGGCTGCCGACAATGAGCTGTTCGAATTATACAAAGGGGCCTACAACCAGCTTGCCGCCCTCAAGCACCTGGTCTATTCCTCCGTCCACCTCTACGATGAAGACACCCTGGCGGCGCTTTTTTCGAAACAGATCGCCCAGAAAATGCGTCCTGAGCACAACAGCGTCTGGCTGGTGAAAAACTCCGCCCAGGTCGTGGAAATCGCCCGGGACGGCAAACTTGTGCCCGCGGACTACCGGCAGACCATTGCCGTCAATTCCTCGCCGGCAATGGAGCAGTTGATCAACGATCAGCATGTCATCTGGTCGTCGAGCGCCGACGAGGTCAAGGAAATGCTGCCCGGGTTTGCATCCCCTGTCATCATGCCCATCAAGGCAAAACCAGCCGCTTATGGTTTTCTTGTCCTGGACCCCGAGCAATCCGCTGAAGTGGAAGTGTATCAGTTTGTCGCCGAATTTGCGGCCATGATGCTCAGGATCTCCAAGCTGCACCGCAAAGTTGATGAGCAGCGCAAGGAACTGGACGAAATGACGGCAATCCTGTTCAGACAGAACAATATCCTGTCCTCTCTCTATCATGTCGAACTGGACCTCATGCGGGTAAAAAACCCGGTCGATCTCTGCCGCATCCTCGCCGAAGCCTTTGTCCATGACCTGGAGACCAGGTCGGCGGCCATATTCATCAAGGACGAGACGGCGGGCCGGCTGCGGGGAATATGGGGCAGCGGCGGCCTGCAGGAGATACCCTCCCTGTCTTTCTCCCGGGACGAAATCATCCCCTTCGGCAGATGCCTTGAGACAGGCAGGATAGTTACCCAGAGCGATTTTTCCGCATCACCCCTGCAACTGGGACCCAACGATCTCACCAACTGGGTTGTCATGGGCCTGAAAGGAAGAACAAAAACCCACGGGGTGATCGCGGCCGAGCTTGATGCCGGGGATGTGACGGATTCCATGTCCATTCTGGCGAACTATTCCGGCATCCTGCTGGACAACCTCATCCTGAAAAACAGAACGGGGATCTCCGACCGCCCCGCCTCACCGGCAACATAACCGCGGCCCATGGAAACCGCGGCAGCGGAGCGTTTGGTTCAACACTCTGCGGCAAAGGATACAATACAAATGGATAAAGTTCTCATTGTGGACGATGATGAGCAACTTTTGCTTATCCTGACCGAAATTCTGCGAAAATACAGGAACAAGTTCGAGGTGGTTCCCGTCAACAGCGGATTTGCGGCAATCAGTGCCCTCCGGCGGGAAAAATTCTCCCTGTTGATCACCGATCTTGTTATGGAAGGGATTAATGGTCTGGTCCTGCTTTCCTACATGACCAAGAATTTCCCAAAGGTGCCGTGCATCGTCATGACCGGCCATGGAACTCCGGAACTGCAGGAGCGCCTTGAAAAGGAAGGCCGCCGTCTGATCCGGAAGCCGTTCTCGGTAACGGAACTCGGCGAGCTGATTCTCTCGATTCTCGGGAAGGAGCAGATCCTCCTGGGAACCATGAACGGTGTTTCCGTCACCGGTTTTCTCAAGCTTGTCGAAACCGAGGCCATGACCTGTATCTGTGAAATCCAGGCACTGGACGGCAGGACCGGTTACCTGGTTTTTGAAGGCGGCGATCTGTACAACGCCGCGTACGGGAAATTCAACGGCCGGCGTGCGGCCCTGGAGCTGTTCAAGTTTGACCGGGTCAAGATCCGCTTCAGAAACCCTCCAAAGAAAAAATTTCCTCGAAAAATACAGTGCAGTATTGAAGAATTGCTTAACGAGGCGGAAACAGGATAACCCCCTTCTTGCAGGGGGTCCGTCTGCCCGGCCGCTGGACATTGATAAACACGACATTATTCAGCTTATCACGGAGACATGGGGAGATTGATTGTGGACACCGTGCTCATTGTCGACGACAGTTCCATGCTGTTGAACTATCTTGAAAACGCCTTTACGAAGTACAGGGACAGGTTCAGGGTGAATTTCGCCGCCGATGACATGGAGGCGATAGATATCATCAAAAGCAGGGAAATTTGCCTGCTTGCCACGGATCTTCAGATGCCCAGGATCGACGGGCTCGGACTCCTGGCCTATGTGCAGAAATATCACCCGGGCATTCCGTGTATTGTCATGTCCGCCCACGGCACCCCGGCCATTGTCGAAAACCTGCAGTCCGACATCCTGCAGTTCATCGAAAAGCCCTTCACCGCCGACGCCCTGGCCGGGGCCATACTCTCTGCCCTGGAAAAGGACCAGGCCGGCGGCTCCATTACCGGCATTTCCATCGGCAACTTTCTGCAGATGATCGAGCTCGAACAGAAAACCTGCCTCTGTGAAGTTGCTTCGACGGGCAATCCGAAAGGATTTTTCTATTTTCAAGGCGGAGAGCTCCATCATGCCGTTTACGGAAACCTCAAGGGCGAGGAGGCGGCCATTAAAATGATCCAGATCGACCGCCCGACCATAAGTTTTCGCAAAATTCCCCAACGGCCGATCCCGAGAAAGATCAACCGTGAATTAACGGGCCTCCTGCTTGAAGCCATGAAACAGAAGAATGAAGCCCGATAAAGATATGAGCAACGACGACCCCAAGGACAGCTTCCATGAGCACTGAACAGGAAACCATCGACGATATCCTCCTCAACGATCCGGAGATGGTGGAGGCCTTCATTGCCGAAGCCAATGAACATCTTGACAGCATCGAGGATGACTTCCTCACCCTCGAAAGGCAGCAGAGCAACCCGGACAAAACCCTGCTGGACAAAGTGTTCCGGGCCATCCATTCGGTGAAGGGCGCCGCCGGATTCCTGAATCTCAGCCGGATGGCCGAGCTTGCCCACGTCATGGAAGCCCTGCTGACAAAAATGCGCGCCGGCAAAATATTCCCCGATTCCGACAACATCGACAGCCTGCTGGCCGGCGTTGATCTGCTCAAGACCATGCTCCGGAACATAAAGGAATCGAACGGGGTGGATATCCGCCTGGTCCTTGAAAAGCTCACGACCTTGACCGAAAAAACCCCGGAGGCCTCTCCTCCCCCGCGGGAAACCTCCCTCCCGCCGGCAGGACGGGAACCGGCGGCGCCTCCCGCCCCGGAAAAAATCGAAACCGACCTGGGCAATACCGTACGCATTCATATCGATATATTGGACAAACTCATGGTGCAGGCCGGCGAACTGGTCCTGATCCGCAACCAGCAGCTCATCCATGTCGACGAGTCGGACCCGGCCGCCCGATCCATCGCCCACCGGCTTGACCGTATCACCAGCGAGCTCCAGCAGACCATTATCAGTACCCGCATGCAGCCGGTGGGCAAGGTGATCGACAAGTTCCCCCGCATCATCCGCGACCTGGGCAAAACAATGGGCAAGCAGATCGATATTGAGATCATCGGCAGCAGCGCCGAACTGGACAAAACCATTCTCGAATCGCTGACCGATCCGCTGACCCACATCATCCGCAACAGCTGCGGACACGGCATTGAAACACCGGAGGAGCGGGTAAAGGCCGGCAAGCCGAAAACCGGTCTGATCACCATTGCCGCCTTTCATGAAGCCGGCAGGGTCAATATCCGGATAGACGATGACGGCAGGGGGGTCGATATCGACCGGATCCGCAAAAAAATTGTTGAAAAGGGTTTGAAGACCGTGGCCGAACTGGAGCAGATGACCCACCAGGAAGTCCTCAACCTTGTTTTTCTGCCGGGTTTCAGCACCATGGACCAGGCCGACGATGTTTGCGGCCGCGGCGTCGGCATGGACGTGGTCAAAACCGGCATTGAAAAAATCGGCGGCACCTTCGAGTTTGAATCCAGGACCGGAGAGGGAACGTCCATTCTCCTGCAGCTCCCCCTTACCCTGGCCATCATTCCCTCCCTCATCGTTTCGTCCCTCGGTAATTTGTTCGCCATCCCCCAGGTCAGTCTGGTCGAACTGGTAACCCTCTACGATGAAGATGTCCGGCGGCGGATCGAACGGGCGGATGATCAGGAAGTGTACCGCCTGCGCGGCAGACTGCTGCCCATAGTCCGGCTGGCCGAAGTCCTGACCCGCCCGCAGCTGTTCAACCGGGAAACCAGGTCGGAAATTGCCGAAAAATATGCCCGGCTGCCTCCGGCCGGGGAAACCGGACTGTCGTCCACGGCTGGCGGCCCCGAAAGCGAATCAGATTCGCTGAGCTTTGTCGTTCTCAAGGTCGGCAACAGCCTCTACGGGCTGGTGGTGGATGAAATCATCGGCACCGAGGAAATTGTCGTCAAGCCCCTGCATCCTCCGATCAAGGCGCTGGGGATCTATTCCGGCGCCACCATCATGGGCAGCGGCAAGACTGCCCTGATCCTCGATGTCGGCGGCATTGCCAGGCATACCGGCATAACCCTCGCCGACCGCATCATGGAGGAACGGGAAAAGGAATTCCGCACCGAGGATCAACAGACGGTCCTCCTCTTCAAATCCGGTCCCCGGGAACAATTTGCCCTCTCCCTGCCCCTGATCCGCCGCATCGAACCGATCATCGCCACGGATATTGAGCTGATCGGCGACAAGGAGTACATCACCGTCGACAACACTTCCACCCAGGTGCTGCGCCTCGACCATTTCCTCCAGGTCTCCCCCATTGAAGACCATGACAGCCTTTTTCTTATCCTGCCGAGACACCTGAAACGGCCGGTGGGAATCCTGATGACCGCTTTTGTCGATGTCGTCGAAACGGGAATGGCCCTGGACGTGAGCAGTTACCGGGCGGACGGGCTCCTGGGCACGGCGATCCTCAACAATTCAATGACCCTGTTCATCGACATCTACCGGCTGGTGGAAAAAATTGATCCGGAGTACAGGGAAAGGCGCGCCGCAAGGGACAGCCTGGCCGGCGAGGAGGACAGAGGCAGGGGCCCAGCCAGGATACTGCTTCTCGAGGATATAGCGTTCTTCCGCCAACTGATAAAAGGCTACCTGAACGAGAAGGGATACGAGGTGGTTGACTGCAAAAACGGCAGGCTTGGACTGGAAGAACTGGAAAATAATGATTTCGACCTTATCGTCTCCGATCTCGAAATGCCGGTCATGAACGGCTGGCAGTTCATCGACGGTGTGCGCCGGTCCCCGGAGAAAAACGACATCCCGGCCGTGGCGCTCACTTCGCTGGACACGGAGGAGGCCCGGCGGAAAACGCTGGAGAGCGGCTTTGATTATTTTGAGATAAAACTGGACCGGGAACATTTTCTGCAAACGGTGGCCACCGCCCTGCAGAATCATCATGATTCCTCCCCGTCCTGATTGCGCAGCCGGGGACAATCGACAGCACAACGGAAAAGAAGAATGAAATCCACCTTGACCAGGGCAACCCGTGCCAATCCCGGGGAGAAGCAAACCGATGACAACCGGACACACAGGTATTGCACGTTCCGTTTATCCGGACGATTATTCGGCGTTGACATCCGGGATGTGAAGGAGATCAACACGGAAATAAACATCACCCCGATCTTTCACGCCCCAAGGGAGATAAAGGGGTATATCAATATCCGCGGTCAGATCTACCTCCTCTTTGACCTGCGCGCCCTGTTCTCCCTCCCCGAAAAGGACATCGACAAGGACAGCCGCGTCGTTCTCTTCATGCCGGAGATCGGCAACCTGTGCGGCATTCTGGTGGACAGCATCGAGGACGTCATAACGGTTGACGAGAACCTGATCGAGAACCGCCGCCGGCAGGAGCGGGAGGCACCGGACGGCATCGAGCGCCGCAACGTCGATATCGGCGAGGGTGTCTGCAAACTCAAAGACGAACTGCTCATCATCCTCAATGCCGAAAGGCTGGTACGGTCAATCGGCAGTGCCGGCAAGCTCCAGTACAAGGCCTGACCATGAGCCCGCAGACGAAAATCAGAATTCTCATAGTCGACGACTCCAGAATTTTTCGGACCGCCGTCCAGGAGGCCCTGGCGGGGGAAAAGGACTTCGAGGTCGTCGGTTCGGTCTGGAACGGCATCAAGGCAATGGAATGCATCCGGTCCGCGCCTCCCCACGTCGTTACCCTGGACATTCAGATGCCGGAAATGGATGGGCTGGAAACGCTGGAAGCGATCCAGAAAATCAACGCCAACCTGCCGCCCGGCCGGCGGATAGGCGTTATCATGCTGAGCTCTCACACCCGGAGGGGCGCCGATATAACGGTGAAAGCCCTTGAAATGGGCGCCTTTGATTTCATCCCCAAGCCCGAGGGCACGAGCCTGCGGGAAAATCTCGACCTGCTGGGCCTTCAGCTCGCTGTGAAAATCAGGAATTACGCCGCCGTCTCCCTTCCCGAGTTCCGCTTGCGGAGCCCGGAAGCCATTGCTCCGGCCACACCGGTTCGTACCAGGCGGGAGACAGCCTCCCGGGGGATCGAGGCGCTCATGATCGGAGTTTCCACCGGCGGTCCCAAAGCCCTGACGGAAATCCTCCCCCCCCTCTGCGCCGGCATCGACGTGCCTGTCTTCATCGTTCAGCACATGCCGCCCACGTTCACCCAGTCCCTGGCAAAAAGCCTGAACGCCAAGTGCCGGTACCAGATCACCGAAGGAGCCGATGGCGACATTGCCGCCCGCCGCCGCGCATACATCGCTCCGGGCGGCAGGCACATGGTGCTGGAAAAAACGGGGGGGGAGACACGGATCGTCATCCATGACCTGCCGCCGGAGAAAGGATGCCGGCCGTCCATTGACCTGCTGTTCCGCTCCGGAGCCGAAGTGTTCGGCCGCAACGTCATCGGGGTGATTCTCACCGGCATGGGCACGGACGGAACGGAAGGCGCGAAGGAACTCAAGCGTGAAGGAGCTCTGATCATTGCCCAGAACGAAGAAACCAGTGTGGTATGGGGCATGCCGGGCAGCGCCAAGGCCGCCGGCGCGGTTGACGACGTTCTGCCGCTGCAGGACATTCCCAAGGCCATTGTCTCCCTTGTTCAGCACAAGAATCCGTTCCGCTGACCGCACCCGGCCGGGCCGCATCTGATCCTGCCCCGTCTGTCCCCTGAATCCCCTGCCGGTTCAAGCAGCGGGCGTTTGGAGCAAGGCCGGGTCTTTACCGCCTGCTGGTCCCCTGCTGCCCGGGGAATCCTCGGCAATGGCAGCCGGGCAAGGCACCCGGCTTGACATCTGGTTTTTTTTTCACCTATTATGCGTACAGCATCACCCGTACGCCGTAAACGCTGCCCTTCGGGCCACTTGATGGAGCCGATTGCATGACCACTGAACACAGACGTTTCAGCCGCATCCCTTTTAAGGCAAAAGCCGAATTGCTGCTGCCTGACGCATCATACCCTGTCGAGGAGATAAGCAACCTGAGCGTCGGCGGGTGTCTGCTCCCCCTTTTTCTGGAAATTGAGCCAGGTTCACCCTGCGGTATACGGATCATGCTCGAGGGAACCGCCGAGGGAATGTCGATCCGGGCGGAGGGAAAGGTGATCCGCGCAACGGAGGACGGGGTGGCGCTCCAGTTTACCCGCATCGATCCCGACAGCCTTTTTCACCTGCAGAACATTATCCGCTACAACGCCGCCGATGCCGACCGCATTGAACTTGAACTGTCGCAGCATCCGGGACTCAAGTAGGACCATAGCATGGAGCTGAAACCGTGAAAAAACTGATCAGCAGCCACGGAGATCCGCCCCCTTTTCAACCGGCCGGGACCACCTTTCCCTTCCGGTCCGTCCCGGATGAACCGCGGCATTTCCCCTGGAAAAAAGGGGCGTGATGATCTCCCTGGAGGAATTTCATCTCATTCGGGATTATATCGAGAAGCACTGCGGCATCTACCTTTCCGACGAAAAGGTCTATCTGGTTGAAACCCGGTTGACCGCCCTGATGTTCGAGCAGGGTTGCAAATCGTTCCGGGAGCTGTATCAAAAAGCCGTCCTGGACAGGACCCATGTCCTGCGGGACAAGATCATCGAAAACATCACCACCAACGAGACCTACTGGTTCCGCGACCTGCATCCCTTCGGCATCCTCGATGAGGTGCTCTTTAAACACTATGCGGATGAGATAACCGCCGGCAGAAAAGACAAGATCCGGATATGGTGCTCCGCCTGCTCAACGGGACAGGAGCCCTACTCCATCGCCATGACCTTTCGGGAATTCATGCGGGAAAATCATCGGCTCCGGCCGGATCATATCGAGATTACCGCTTCGGACATCTCCTCCACCGTGCTGTTCATCGGCAAAATGGGCAGGTACGACAACCTGTCCATGTCCCGGGGCCTTTCGGAGGAATTCAGGGACCGGTACTTCGTCAGGGGCGACAAGGTCTGGACCATAAAGGATGAAATCAAGCAGATGGTGAAATTTCAGAAACTGAACCTGCAGGAGAATTTCCATCATCTCGGCAGGCAGGATATCGTCTTCTGCCGCAACATTCTCATATACTTTTCAACGGAGTTCAAACAGAATATTCTCAGGCGCATAGCCTCGCTTCTGCGGCCCAATGGCTATCTTTTTCTCGGCGCGTCCGAGTCGATCATCATGTACACCCAGGAATATGAAATGCTGAGACATGCCATGGGCCTTTATTATCAAATCAAACAGAATGAGGAAAAGCACCATGCGTATTCTGTCCGTTGATGATTCAGCAGCTACCCGCCAATTCATTAAAAAAGCGGTGGACGTCCTTGGTTTCGAGTTTCTCGAGGCGGCCGACGGCAGGGAGGGACTTGAAATTCTCAAGCGGGAAAACGGCAGGATCGATCTGATCCTCCTTGACCGGCACATGCCGGTGATGGACGGCATGGCGATGCTTGAGGAGCTGAAGGCCGACGACAAACTCAGGATGATACCGGTGACCATGGTCACCGTTGAAGTGGAGCGGGCCGAAATACAGAGGGCCATAGCCTGCGGGGCGAAAAATTACCTGATCAAGCCCTTTACCCAGGAAAACCTCATCGGCAAGATCCTGGAAGGCCTGAACATAGCCCCGTAATGTATTCGACAATGCAAAAAGGGAGGCACGGCGGACAATTGCCGTGAGCAGGGGGCGGCGGGAGGAAGACAACGGGGCCGCCGGCATCGCCGCCCTTTGCCCTGCCCTCAAGTAAAACATCCATGCAGGAATAAAAAGTGCGGAGCGGCTGCTCCACGTTTTCTCCCTGGCCGGGCCGGGAATGAAACCGGTCAATAGTTGGGGCTGGTTTTCACCTTCTCAATCGCCTCTCGAACGACTTTTTCCACTTCGTCATTCTTGACCCGTTCGTTGAACACAATCGTTCCTTCCTGAACATAGCGCGGCGGAAGGCTGTTGAGGGCCAGGGCGTATATATCCTGGATATCGAGGGCTTCAGGCTCCCAATCGTCGCTGGCTGCCAGAATTTTTTCCATGGCCTGGATAACCCGTTTTTCGTTCTTGTTGCATATGCGGCTCAGATCAACGAATCGGAGCCATCGATCTTCTTTGTTCTGTCTGTCCGTCATGTCCAGCTCGTCTATAACCTGAGAAAATTGTATATATTATTATCGGTTCATCCGACTAAAGCGTACTTTGTTTCATGAAGGGCATAGATTTTCAGTTTAAAGAATTCCATATCGCGAAAACCATATGCCTGTTTCTGCAATGTTTTAATTTTGTTGTTGGTTCCTTCCAGG
>Ga0209614_1000134_pt1 | contig 66966 bp, 66 predicted proteins | sample BlaSprsedimmetaG_FD_185484 | JGI IMG/M metagenome (GOLD analysis project Ga0209614, IMG submission 185484) | Hot spring sediment bacterial and archeal communities from California, USA to study Microbial Dark Matter (Phase II) - Blank Spring... ...
ATTACCAGCCTCTTGTGCGTTGGCAACTGAAGAGGTGGGCTGAAAAAGCCTCGAAAACATCACAACGGTGTCCAGCCAAAGAAAAAAATACGGATTCAGGGTGTTATTATACGGAATTCAAAAAAACTCCCCTACATATTTTTTCAAAAATTAATTAGCAATTTCTTGATTTTTTTGTCAACTCAGTCCTTGTCAAAAACCATACCTTCCAAGATGTTAGAATGTCTTAGCAATTTTCCACTTGACGCCGAGATCAGCTTTATGCTTTGATCTGAAGTCAGCTTTATACAGCAGGCGTGCGCCCAACGTGCAACGTGGAGCATAAAGCCGACCTCGGAGAAAACCATGGATGCAACCGCGATCATTTTTGACGACTGGGAGAAGGTCTTGAAGGCCCGCGTTCCTCCGGATCGTTATCGATCATACCGGGAAGCCATCGTCAAATTTCGATACTGGCTCCTGGAAACCGGGAAATCACCAGATGCTGAAACCTTCAAGCAACACCTGATGTGGAAACAATCTTATCTTGCCCCTGATCTCTTTGCGATCCGGCAAGATGCGTTGCGCTGGTATTATCTGGAAGGGCGCAAGCGCATGACTCAGGCGAGGACGTCCTCGCCTGAAATAACAGCAGCCGGTGTCGATGATCATGTTTCGAGGTCAAACCATACGTCCACCAAAAAAACAAACCCGCCCCAACCGCCCATTTCAGAGAAACACCGAACAGGAACGGTTCGAAAAATCGGCGACTATCGCGTATACTCCATGAACGACGTGCCCACTGACGGAGCCAGAGATATGGGCGGACCGGTGTGGGAGCAGTCATTGGTCCGACGAATACGGGAGAAGAACCTGGCCTGGAACAGCGAGAAGACATATCGGTCATGGTGCAGGCGGTTCATGTCCTCCATCGGCGACAAGCCTCTTTCTGAGCTGGATAACCATGATGTTCGCGACTGGTTGTCCGACTTGGCCGTCAAGGAACGCGTGGCCGCGGTGACCCAGGCCCAGGCGTTGAATGCCGTGGTTTTCTTCTTTCGTGAAGTCCTGCGGCGCGATCCCGGAGACTTCGGAGATTTTTCCAGGGCGCGGCGCGGTCGAAAAATACCCGGCGTCCTGTCGCAGGGCGAATGCAAACGGCTTTTTGATGCCATGGACGGAACCTATCGCCTGATGGCGGAATTGATGTACGCGGCGGGATTGCGGTTGACCGAGTTGTTGCGGCTGCGGGTAAGGGACGTGGATTTGAAACGCCTCCAACTGTCCGTGCAGTTCGGCAAGGGGCGCAAGAGCAGGTACACGATGATTCCTCCGCAGCTTGTGAAACGGTTGCGGGCGCATCGCGAGCGGTTGCGAGTCCTGCATGAAAAAGATCGCCAAGCCGGCCTGCCGGGCGTTGAACTGCCCCAAGCGCTGGAGCGCAAGAAGCCCAGGGCCGGCGAAAAATTCACCTGGTTCTGGCCTTCGCGCAATCTGATGCGGGACCATGGCAACGGCATTATCCGTCGACATCATGTGCTGGATACGACGTTTCAGAAAGCCATCCGACTGGCCGCAAAGAGCGCGCGGCTCGACAAGCGCGTCACGCCGCACACGCTGCGCCACAGTTTTGCGACGCATCTTCTTGCCGGCGGGACCGGCATCCGCGACCTGCAAGACCTGCTGGGCCATGCGGACATCTCCACGACCCAAATCTACCTGCACACCGCGAAACAGACCGGCATGGGCGTAAAAAGCCCCTCTGAGCTGATCGCGGATCTGGAGCCCGGGCAAGCACGGAAGATGCGCCATGAAACCGAATCTACTCCCATTCCCACGTTGGAGTGAATGACCGTCACAGAGAGGTCAAGTTTGCTCTTGGCTCACAAGTATTCTTTTTTTCAGCGAATCCATCCTTCTTCGAAACGCCTTTTCCTCTTTCAGCCTGGACTGGAGCCGAAGCAAGGAAATGGTCAAGGATGCTGCTGTCCGTGCTGCAGGTCCGTATGCCAAATGTCTTTGCGACCACAGGCACCAATAAAATCAAGATGTTACAGCAAAAACTGTAACCTTTTTTTTATTGCGTAACGGATAAATAACAAATTTGGTGTGGAACTGAATTCCGCTCACCCAACAGGCAGTGGAGCGGATTCAGGCATCCGGCGGGCAAGTTGCTCATACTCCTTGATTCGACATAGATTATCCAATTAAAAACTCCATTGATCATGGTTACCAGAATAACACGATGGAATCTTCAGATGCCATTATTTCCGTGCTATCGTAATGAGAACAGCAACGTGTGGGTCTGTTGCGAGCCGGTTTCCTTGATTTGAAGGCGCAGCTGTTGTGCTGTTCCGGCTTCATTGGGAAAAAACAGGAATCCGCGGGCCAAGTCGCCGCTTTGAATGGGCTTGTTCTCCAGTTGCTTTGTGGCCAGGTCGCGAGAGATTCGTCGTCCAGGCTCACCTGAGGCGGTAGCCGCTCCGCCGCCAAGAACAGCCCCCGTTGCCGCTCCCACTGCCGCACCCTTGCCCAGGGTTTCCAGAACATTGCTTCCGGTGACGATGCCGACAGCAGCTCCGATGAGTGCACCGCCTGCTGCGCCAAGTACAGAGCCCTTCCCGGCTTCCTTGGCAATGGTGGCGAATTCGGAACTGCTCTCCACACGCTGATACGCCGTTCGACTATCCAACAGGTTCCACATGCCACCCTGGTTATCAATGAGAAACGTCTGCTCCGGGACCAGGGTCAGAGCATCCGGCCCGGCGTTGTCCACAATGACCTGGACTGGAAGCAGTCCGGCCCCGCGGATATCAAAACCAAAAGCCTGCTTGGCCTGTCCTTGATCATTGAAGGAATCTGCGGCGATCAAGGCACCGGCTACGGATTGCATGCCTGGATAGGCCGTGGGATGGCGAAAGGAAACTTCTTGGCTCTTATAGGGCGTGCAACTCAACGTGCAAGAGCAAAACAAGAGTACGATGAACGTCAGAAAATTCGATTTTTTCACAATACGCTCCTCGAAAAAAAGTTGCGCGAAAAAAGCTTATCATCAATCCGTATGCCGGACCATGGTCAACCACTAAGCATGTTTTCACTTCCCACCCCGGCCTCCTTCCAACTGGCAACATCCTGCCGTCCTCGGCTGGTCCTTCATGATGATCCAGTGCTTTTCGCGGTGGCAAAAGGGAAAAGATGATCGGCTGGACTCATTCAGGTTGAGCTTCATCTTTTTTTCATCCAGCATGCAGCGCATCGCTACGGCCAATTCCTTCAACTGATACGGCTGGCCGATGAAGCCTGCAACTTCGAATGATCCAGCATCCTTGCCCCGGCCATTGGCAGCATGACCGCTGATGATTGCCACCTTAACCGAAGAGTTGATTCGCAACAATTCCTGAAAAAATTTATACCCTCTGATGCCCGCCTGACCTGCCTCTCAAAAACTGGTCCAACCTGAACATTAAAGGTATAGGGCCGTGAAAAGGCAGCGAAGATGGGCAAAAAACAGCATACGCCGCCGCGATCCATCATGTTATCCGCCCTGGTCGAGGCCCACATGCAACGACACTTCTCGGCTGCAGCTACAGGGATAGGAATGCTGCGAACCCGGGCCGCACACGGATTAGAAAGGGCAACAGCGTTCAAACTCAAACAGATCTCCACGTATTAAAACGGACTTTCCTTGCGTTTTGTTTTTTTGTATTTTCAGCATTATCCTAGAAAAAAGCAATCAACGAAAAACGATCTGATGATGTTCTCACATCGCCAATCTTTGGCGATTAGGAGGGAATCCCCGTAAAACGCGCCTGCGACGGCGGGAACTTCTCCCTGGCATTGATCTGAATCACGAGCGGAAGGAGACGTCTGGCCTTGATCGTCGACGATCCGCAAGCATCGGATCCTGCCGATCCAACAATGAGCCAGGGACACTGGATCGTGGACAACCTGCCGATTGCGCGAGGTTCCCTGCCGGAGGGCGTGACAACTGAAGACTAACCGCGAAAAACTGTATGACGACACTCAAACAGTTTAAGTGCACGTTCAATTTCCCGCATTGACACCATGGAGCCGTAGATGCCTCACAACCCCTCTCTCCAGAAAGATCCAATGGAGAAAGATCATCAAGAGTTGAGCGACATCCTGATGAACGCCCCCATCGGGATCTTCAAGACCTCGCCGCAAGGACGTTTCCTCTCGGCCAACATCGTCTGCGCTCAATACCTCGGCTATTCCACCCCCCAAGAATTGACGGACTCCGTCACGGACATTGCCGCGCAAATATACGCGGATCACTCGGACAGGGAGAGGGTCCTCGGTCTTTTGACGCAAAATGAGGAAGTGGTGAATTATGAATGCCGGTTTCTTCGCCGCGATGGTTCTGATTTTTGGGTCAACATAACCCTGCGGGCAATCCGGGCAAGCAACGGGAAAATCGCTCATTATCAGGGATTCGCCGTTGACATCACGAAGCGGAAGCAGGCCGAAGAGGCCCTGCTTCATTCGGAAAAATATTACCGCGCGGTATTCGAGATCTCTGGCGCCGCCCAGATAATCATCGAGGACGACACCACCATTTCCCTGGCCAATTCAAGGTTCGAGGAACTCACGGGATATTCGCGGAAGGAGATCGAGGGACAAAAATCATGGACCGAGTTCATTCATCCGGATGACGTTTTGTTCATGAAGAAAAATCATCAGCTGCGTCGATATGAACCGGGCAATGCGCCGCGCAAGTACGAGTTTCGCCTGATAGATCGCCATGGCGAAATGCATGACATTTTTCTATGCGTTGATCTCATCCCCGGCACCACGCAAAGCGTGGCATCCTGTATTGACATAAGCGATAGGAAGCAGGCCGAGAAGGAGCGGGAGAGGCTCCAGCTCCAATTGCTTCATGCCCAGAAAATGGAATCCATCGGGAGGTTGGCCGGGGGTGTGGCCCACGACTTCAACAACCTTCTTCAGGCCATGAGCGGCAATGTTCAGTTGCTCCTCATGGGCAAAGAGAATGACCATCCGGACGCCCCACGCCTGAAAACCATCGCCAAATCCATTGACCGCTCTGCCCATTTGGTCCGGCAACTGCTGATCTTCAGCCGTAAGTCCGAAGCACAGAGGCAACGTGTGGATCTGAATCGCGAGGTGCAGGAAGCTGCCAAAATCCTGGAACGAACCATCCCCAGAATGATCCGGATTGAACTGCAGCTTGAAAAGCGGCTGCTGCCCGTTCACGCCGACCCGGCGCAAGTCGAACTGCTTCTGCTGAACCTGGGCAACAACGCGGCCCATGCCATGTCAAACGGAGGACAACTGGTTATACAAACGAAAAACGTGGTGCTGGATGAAAATTATGCACACGCGCATGCAGGGACGAAACCGGGCCGTTATGTACTGATGTCCGTCGAGGATACAGGCTGCGGTATGGACAGCAACACCCTTGAACATATCTTCGATCCCTTTTTCACCACCAAGGAAGTGGGCACGGGCACGGGACTGGGGCTGGCATCGGTTTACGGCATCGTCAACTCCCACGACGGGATCATCCTCTGCTTGAGCGAACAGGGCCGGGGGACCACATTTCAAATCTTCTGGCCGGTCATGCCCGGACCAGTTGAAGCGAAACACGCACCGCCCATGAACACGGTAATGCGCAAAGGAACGGAATCCATACTGGTCGCGGACGACGAAGAGGTCATCCGGGAGGTGACCCGGGAGGTTCTGGAAAACTCGGGCTACACCGTGATCACCGCGGCCAGCGGTGAAGAGGCTTTGTCCCTGTTCGCCGAAAAGGGCCGCCTCGTGGACATGGTCATTCTGGACCTGAGCATGCCCGGAATGGGCGGTCGCCAGTGCCTTGAGGAATTGATGAGGATCAACCCCGCTGCCCGGGTGCTCATCTCCAGCGGATACTCGCCCGACGGGCCGGCACAAAAAATCTCCAAGGTCGCGACAGGATTCATCAGCAAACCCTATCAGCTCGCCGAGTTGCTGGCCAAGGTGCGCCAAGTGCTGGATGATACGCAGGATACAACCGCGGAACGTGTCCCTTCCCCATGACAATAGACAATAGGGCTGCGCAGATCCCGGCCCTGACAACATCTCTCTTTCCGACCAAGGTGGCATGGCAGCCTCTTTACCAGAAGAGATATTCAGGATAGTTGGATATCAGGTAAAGTGGGCCAGTAATCCTTGTTTCGCGTCACCCGTGTCTCGCGTCAATGGGAAGCCCAAATGAAGGACCTCCAGGAAAACAAAGCCACCTCAAAACTGATCCAGCCCTTGGCCCAGCAATCAATCCAGGAAAACGGCAAGAACCTGACAATGCGCATGGGAGAACGGCTGCACCTGGAAATCCAGAACACGGGAGAACGGCTGTGGGGTGAGCTTGCGGGATGCAAACAAGGTGCGTTTCTTCTGGTGTGGCTGCCCGCATTGGCACGTTACCGTCAATCCCTGGTGGTCGGCTGTACGGTTACGGTCCGGGGGGTAAACTGCGATTTTCAGCTCTGCGGATTCCGAACCTCGATTTCCAAGGTGCTCTATAGCCCGCATCCCCTCATTTTTCTCCACTTCCCCGAAATGTTTGAAAAACTCCATCTGCGGCGCCACGACCGCGTGGAATGCTTTCTTCCCGCCTTTGTACTGATGGAAGGCCAGGAATACGCAGCAATCATCGTCAATCTTTCCAAAGGCGGGGCCAGGATAGTCCTGGACCCCTTGCAACAGCCCCTCCATTTGGATCAATTTGAAAACCAGGAAGCCTTTTTGATGTTCAAGACCGTGGAAAACGGTCGGGAAATCTGCGCAAAAACTCATGTTCGCAGCGTCTGCAGCCATGAGGGCCGCCTCACCTTGGGGACGGAATTTCTCGATCTGATCGGTAATTCAGAAACGATCATTGACGAATATGTGGCCAACATCAGGGAATACTCCGCAATAAAATAACACCTGGAACACGGAGTCAAGCGTTGCTGGTGCCGACCAAAAGCATTTATCTCCCGATTTTCGTGGGTCGACAGACAATTTATGATGCCGGCCTGAACGTCTGGGGATATGAACTCCTCTTCAGGTCGGGAGGTCAAGAGCAGTTCGCCCAGTTCAAAAATGCCGAACAGGCCACGGCCGCGGTGATCATCGAAGGATTTTCCATTGCAACCGCTTCCCTGCCAAGAGGCAGAAAAATCTTCATCAATTATCCCCAGGAACTGCTCCTCAAGGAGGCGCCCGTGGCTTTGCCCAGGGACGACTGCGTGATTGAGGTTCTGGAAACGATTGATCCCTGTCCGGAACTCATGAACTCGCTGCGCAATCTCAAGGAATTTGGCTACATCATAGCCCTGGACGACTACGTCGGACAGCCTGAATACGCCCCGCTCCTGGAATTGGCCGATATCATCAAGGTTGAAATCCTGGGCAGGTCATGGAAAGAGATCATCAAAATCAGCCAAATGCTTCGCCAATACAACTGCCTTCTCCTGGCGGAAAAAATCGAAAACAAGGATTCCTTTGATTTGGCGATTTCCCTGGGGTTCTCCTTCTTTCAGGGCTTTTATTTTTCACGCCCCGAAATACTTTCCGGCAGAAGCATCCCCACCGCAACTGTCAACCGGCTCCGCCTGATCCATGAAATGAGCGGACATGATTTTGAAATGGGCCGGGTGGCCAAAATCATCAGCCAAGATACGGGAATGAGCTTTCGGTTGCTCAAACAGATCAATTCCGTTTCCTACTCCTTCAGGCACAAGGTCCGCTCCATCGCCCAGGCAGTGACCTTGATGGGCACCCGGGCCCTCAAGCAATGGGTCATGCTGGCGATGCTCGCGGATATTGATTCGACCGGCAGGGCGCAGGAGCTGCTGTTCAGATGCGTCCACCGCGCCCGCTTTCTGGAAATGCTGGCCTTGGAGATCAAGGATGGCAGGTATGACCCGGACTCCCTGTTTCTTTTGGGTCTTTTTTCAAATCTTGACGCCATGCTCAATCTGCCCATGGAAGAGATTACCAAACACCTGCCCCTGGAAAAGGATCTCAATGCCGCCCTGCTTGGCGAAAAAAACAATTTGCGCCAATGGATCGAACTGAGCGCCGCAGTGGAAAACGGCGACTGGAACAGCCTGGATTCACTCTTGCATCTTTTACACCTCGACGAGCAGAACACCGCTGTCAAGCATATCCAAGCTGCTGACTGGGCCGTCAGAATGCTCGATATCCCAGATGCAGGCGAACCGCGCAAATCATAGGGCATCCAGGGCCCCTTTCCCTGGCATTGGCCCTGCACCGGCAAGATTTTAGGCCAGTTGTTGAATTTCTCCAGCCTTGCCTCATGCTTGCCGATGCCTATGAAAACCTGCCCGGGAATGCGTTCGGCATTGCTGACTGAAACTATTCCATAAACTTTTCTGAACATGCACAAGCATACCCCGGACAAAGGAGAATACGATGCACAACCCGTTGCAAAAAACCATTACCGCGATATTGCCGTCATCCCTCAAGATTGCTGGGTGTATTTTTGGAATGTTTGTTTTGTCGTTGCTCCACTCTGGTTGTGCGGGACCCGTGGGCCAGGGCAACCTGGCTTTGATCCGGGGAGATTACCAGGGGGCGGAGGCAATTTTTCTGCAAGTTCTGCAGGATAATCCGGAGAACGTGACCGCCAGAAGGCGGCTGGCCATGACGTATTTCTATATGGGCCGAGACAGCGAACCGGAAAAATTCAACCAGGCCGTGGCGCAATTCATGTTTATCAAGGAAAGACGAATCCTGCAGCCGGAAGAGCAGTTCTATTACGGGCTTTCTCTGGTCGGAAAAAACCACAGGCACGAGGGATTTGCCGTGCTCAAGACCTTGAGCCACCCGACAAAATTCCGGGTTCAGCAGTTCGTCCGCCAGCGGGCCGCCCAATTGGAAAACTATGGGGAAATGCCTCTGCGCAAGCTTATTGCTGAAATGGAAAAATCCTGGCGAGAAGGAGAAGAAGAGGACCAGCGGGAAAAAATCGATGAACGATTCAGCGACCGCGATGTCCGGGATTTACCAAACCCCTTGCGTTGATGCCGGCACAAAGAAACGGTTTTTCCGTTACGCCCTGTCCAGCCAGGAGCGCAGGGCCTGCAATTCTTTATCCCAATCGGACGAAAAACGCAGTTTCAAAAACCGCAGAAACAACTGATCAAAGAAAAACAAGGCCCGCTCCAAGAGATACATCTTCTCCAGAAACGGACCGTCCGGGTCCTGGCCTTCTTCCAGGTGAAAATCCACCTTGGGAGTCTTGAACCCGCTCAGGCTGAAATCCTCGGCCTTGACTGTCACCCGCCATTCGTGTCCGTCCTCTTCCAGCCGCAGCTTGGCCTGCTGGACCTTCTTGCCCCGGACCAAGCCCGTCCTGGCCTCATGCAATTCCGCCCCGGGACCGCTGCATACGGCGGTTTCCAGACTTTCGCCCTCGCCGCTTTGAACCATCACCCTGCCTTCAAAAGCGAGTCCAAAGGGAGCACCCTCCACCGTCTGCCACTGCCCGTTGTTCTGCTCGCTGCGAAACCACAACCACGTCAAATAGTCCTGGCCAATGATCAAATCCTTGGCCTTAAGCGGTTCCAAGATCATTGCGTGGTCTCCCTTCCCGGGGCAAACACCGCCCCTTCAAATTCGTTCAGGCGGTGACGAACACCCTCTCCCAACTGGTCCAGGGCCAAGGTGACGGGAGTTAACGGCTCCAATGCCGTTTCAAAAGTACGGGCGAATATGTCTTCGAAAAGCGTGCGGATTTTCGAATTCGTGGTGGCCAGGTAGACCCGGTTGTCGCGCGTGTTCCATGCCACGTCGAACACCGCCGGGATGGGCAGGCTGCGTGCCAAAAGGCGCTGGCGCACATGTTCACGCAGTTTTATTTTTTGATCCCTGGTTAAAAATTTTCGACCCTGTTCAGCCAGTTCTTTCTGTGTCTGCTTCAGGGCCAGCAGCCAATGCTTTTTGAACACCGCCGGCGAAATGCGCCGGGTGTCCAGCCGCAGGGAAAAGGCCAGATATGGCCCCTTTTCCGGACCGGCCGTGTGCCACTCGGCGTCCAGCAGGTCGTCAATACACACCCACCCGAAGGACCGCTCTTCCAAACCGTGATCAATGTCCACGAAAGCAAAGCTCTTCAGGCGGCGCGGCACATCCATGAGCACTTCGTCTCCAACCTCTTCCACCGCCCGATACCTGGTCAAGCCGGTGCTTGCTGAAAGAATTCCCACGACGCTTTCCCCCACGGGTTATACTTTATTGAATTACTCCATGCACCTGCCCGGAATCCTCTTCGGAAACAACGGGAGAGATCAGCAGGGCCACGCCGGAGATTTCCACCTGCACCTCGTCGCCGGCGGACATGGGGCCGATGCCCGGGGGAGTGCCGGTCAGGATCACATCTCCAGGCAACAGGGTCATCACGCTGGAAGCAAAGCTGACCAGTTCCCAGGGGCTGAAAATCATGTCCGCGCTGGCGCCCTCTTGTCGCACCTCGCCGTTGAGCCTGGTAACGATGGTCACGTCGGAAGGATCCGGCACCACGGTCTCGATCCATGGTCCCATGGGAGCAAACGTGTCAAACCCCTTGGCCCGCCCATACAGGCCGTCCTTGGCCTGCAGATCCCGGGCGGTCACATCGTTGGCGCAAGTATAGCCGAAAATATACTCCGAGGCCTGGTCCACGCTCACATGACGACAGAGTTTGCCCATAACCACGGCCAATTCTCCCTCGTAATCCACCCGGGAGGATTGCGAGGGCAGAATGATCGGTTGCCAGGCCCCGATGATCGCGGAAGGCGGCTTGAAAAAAAGTACCGGTTCCTCCGGAACAGCCTTGTTCATTTCCCGCGCATGGGCGTGATAGTTCAAACCCGCGCAAATGATTTTACTGGGCGCCACGGGCGGCATGATCGTGATCTGATCCAGGGGCAGAGGTTCGCTCAATCCGAGATCCTTGTTCAGGCACTGCACTTGATTTCCTTCCAGGCTGGCGTAAAATACGCGGCCTTCATGTCTGACACGCACAACACGCATACATGCACTCCATCTATACACTGACAATCAGCGGCAAAACAACGGGGTCCCGATCCAAAACCTTGCGAAAAAAGCTGCGCAAGGCCATACGAATCCGCTCCGCGCTTTTCTTTGGAGACAAATTGGGAGAAAATTCAAAAATATCCAGGATCAAACACTTGGAATCATCCAGCATGTGCTCGTACTGCTGCTCGAAGACAAATCCCTTGGTGATCAGTTCGGGCCCGATCAAAATATGCCCGGTTTCCTGATCCAGCACCACGTGCACAATAACCAGACCCTCCTCGGCCAGCAGCCTGCGCTCCTTGAGCACGCTAGCGCCGACATCGCCCACCCCCTTGCCGTCCACCAGGGTTGAATCCACCCGGATTCTCTCTTCAAATCGAATGCCCCGTTCGAAAAAAGTCAGCGGCTGGCCGTTGTCCAGGACAATCGCCCGTTCAGGGGCCACTCCGCACTCCCTGGCCAACTGACAATGTTTCACCAGATGTCTGTATTCTCCATGCACAGGGACAAAAAACTTGGGCTGAACCGTGGTCAACATGGTGCGCAGTTCCTCCCAATGGGCATGTCCCGATGCATGGATGCCCTGAACCTTCTCGTAAAGCACCTCGGCTCCGAGGCGGTAAAGATTGTTGATCACTCGTGAAATGGCCTTGGTGTTTCCAGGAATGATCCGCGACGACATCAGCACGAGATCGCCTTGGTGGATGCTGATCTGGCGATGCTCGCCCGAGGCGATGCGGCTCAATACCGACAAAGGCTCTCCCTGGGATCCAGTGACCAACAGCACCACTTTGTCGTCAGGCAACCCAACCATGTCCTCAAGACTGCAAGTAACGTCCGAAGAGATACGCATATAGCCGAGATTTTTAGCCAAGTTGATGTTGTTCACCAGGCTGCGTCCGTTCACCGCAACCTTGCGGCCAAAAAGCGCGGCCAAGTCGAAAATTTCTTGTATGCGCTGGATATGGCTGGAAAACAAGGTAATAATGATCCGACCTGTACATTGCTTGAAAACCCGCTCCAGCGAAGACTTGATCTCCCGCTCGGTCAAGGTGGAGCCCTCCCGCTCAATGTTCGTGGAGTCGGACAGCAATAACAGCACGCCGGGCTTGGAAAAACGGGCAAAGGCGTCCAGATCCGTGAATTGGCCGTCCATGGGCGCGGGGTCGATCTTGAAATCCCCGCTGTGCACGATCCGTCCCGCCGGAGTCTCGATGCCCAGACCATAACCGTTGATAATGGAATGGCAGACCGGGAAAAAATGAAAGGTGAACGGATTCAATGTTACCTGATCGCCGGCGCTGACCGGAACGAGGTCCACGTACTTGTTCAGATTATGCTCCTTGAGCTTGGAATCCAGCAAAGCCAAAGTGAATTCCGAGCCGTAGACGGGCACATCCAGATAAGGCAACAGCCACGGCAGTGCGCCGATATGGTCTTCGTGGCCGTGGGTCAGGATAATTCCCTTGATCTTGTTTTTTTGCGCCAGCAGGGTATCGAAACGCGGTATGAGCACGTCCACGCCATAGTGAAAATCGCTGGGAAACATCAGTCCGCAGTCGATGATCACGATGCTCCCGGCGGATTCGAGCACCATGCAGTTCATGCCGATTTCGCCCAGACCCCCTAGAGGTGTGAGGGTAATCGACGTATCTTGTTCAACCATAGCCTGGTCTCCTTGAAATGTTCATGCATCAATGTCCACATATTTTGTTTCAGCTTCTCACGCTCCGTGAGCGTATATGAATCTTTGGTTTTCACTGCGGGAAAGAATTTTACCACCACATGATTGGGAAAAATTCGCAGCGTATTTCTGGGAAGAACATCGCTGGTCCCGGCGATGAGCACCGGAACAATAGGCCTTTCGCTTTTAATGGCCAGGATCATGCCTCCGATCTTGAATTCCCCAAGGTTTTCATGCCTGGTTCCCTCTGGAAAGATCAAAATGGATGCATGGGACGACTTTTCGATGGCTTCATGAATGCTTTTCATGCCGCGCCGGGGATTCGACCTGTTAATGCCGATGTATCCGATACGGGACATGGCTTGTCCGAAAAAGGGTATCCGGAAAAGGCTCTCCTTGGCCACAAAACGAAACTGATGGCCTTTGAGAGACGCCAGTAGCACCGGGATGTCGAACCAGCTCTGGTGATTGACCATGAGAATAAACCGGCCCGACGGATTAAACTTCCCTCTGTCCACATGCACCGTAACCCCGGCCAGATTGCAAACAAGGCCGCCCCAAAACAGACTGATTCTGTTCGCGAACCTGCCCGTGGAGTCATAAAATGAGACAAGGATGACGACAAGAGCAAAAAAAAACGTCAAGGGTAAAAAGAGGGGATAAAACAGGATAAGGCGCAACATAGACGAAACCTTTAGTCATTTAACGACAAAAAGTAAATGAATCACATTGCTTTGGGGTATTGCATGAAAAAATATTCATCCCTTGCGCCGATACGGCAGAATACTGTTCAAAGCTGTAATGTCACGCATTTCCAAATGGTTGTATTCAGGGATGTAGCTTTCCATGATCCCATGCAGCCGCTTGTCGAAAAATTTGTGCAAACTGTAGCCGGGCGTAGAGACGAAGCCCCGAAAAGCCTTATGCACCCCGCCCATGCCCGGGTCGAAAAGCCGGAGACCCTGCTCGATCATCCATTCCATGGGCTGGTAATAGCAGAGTTCAAAATGTAGAAAGTCCATCTTGACTCTCGCACCCCAATACCTGCCGAACAGGCGATCGCCTGAGACAATGAGCAGGGCCATGGCCAGCGGTTCGGGGTCATCAGGTGCAAAGGCGACGATGAGCAGGATATTATCCCGGAAATGTGTCTGCAGCCCATCAAAAAAGGCCGGCGTCAGGAATTTGCAGCTCCATTGCCCGAAACGGTCATTGTGTCGCGCATAAAATGTATACATCAAGGAAAAATACTCATCCGGGACCGAATCGGCAAACAGTCGGACAACACGGATGCCGTTCTTGCGCAGCGACCGTCGTTCCCGGCGGATGCTGCGGCGGTGAGTGCTCTTCAATCCGGCAAGATAATCGTCAAAGGAGCAAAACCCGGCATTCAACCAGGCAAAGCCCTGGTGCAGCCAAACCCTGTAGCCCAGCTTCTCCAAAATTCGGCCCCAGCTTGGATTCACAAAATGAAAGCCGCAGCCTGAAACCTCTTTTTCATGACAAAAGGACTCAATCTCGCGGTGCATGGCCATGCATATCAAAATCTCATCCATGTCCGGGACGGTTAAGAATCGATAGACCGGCACAGGCGTAAATGGACTCATGCCCACCATTTTCGGATAATAGCGAATCCCCATGCCCAAGGCCACTTGCGCCCAGGAGTGATCAAACACGAATTCACCTTCACTGTGTTCCTTGACGTACAGGGCGGCGGCGCCCAACAGCTTGGTTTGGGAGCGCACGGTCAAATGACAGGGCTGCCAGCCTGTTCCGGGGCCGACGCTGCCTGAATCTTCCAGAAGGCGCAGCCATTCCCATTGCAAAAACGGCCGGTCCTTCTCCCGACACAGGCTGTTCCACTCGCAGCAGTCAATCTGAGAAATGTTCGAGTGCCATGCGGCTATCATCGAGGAAATCGCGGTCATCCCCATAACCCCCGCAACAGAACCACAGCCAGGACCCCCATGCATAACGCCGCGACCAAATTGCGGGTCAAGACGGCCACCACCACGGTGAACCCCGCGGCAATCAGTTCGGATAGCGTTCCCTTGACCAGATTTGGGACAATGATCGCCACCAGGATGGAAGCGGGCACGTGCCGCAGGAAAGCCTCCACCCTGGGCGTGGGCTTGACCCTGGCGATCAAAAACAACCCGGTAATCCGGGTCAGATAAGTGGCCGCAGCCATGCCCGCCAGGACCAGAGCCACGGTCCAGGCCGAAGCCTCATGCAATAACTCAACGGCCATGCCGCCACGCTCCGAACAGCCCCCCGGCCAGGCCGCCGCAAAGGATGTACCACTTGCCCGGCATAACCAGGAGCCCGACCCAGGCCGCAAATCCGGCGACCAGCCAGACCGGAACGTCTTGCTGGCCCTGCCAGAAAAAAATGAGCAGGCTGATGAACACTGCGGTAAAGGCGAAATCAAGGCCCAACCGGGCCGGATCAGCCATGGCCGAACCCAGAAAAAAACCGCTGGATGCACCCAGACAGGTGGCGCAAAACCAGAACAGATAGATGCACAATCCCGCGCCGAGAAGAAACGCGGCGTCCCTGCCGCCGGAGGCCAGTTCGCGCATGGACAAGGCCCAGGATTCGTCGGTCATGAAAAAAAGCGAACCATAGGCCTTCCAGGGGGAAATTCCGGTCAGCCAGTCCCGTAAAGCGGCACCCATGAGCACGTGCCGCAGATTGACGATGAACGTGGTCAGGATGATGCCGGCCACGGGCAACGCGGGGCCCCAGAATTCCAGGACCATGAGCTGGGACGCTCCGGCAAAGGTGGTCAGACTCATGGCTCCGGCCAGTATCGCTTTCATCCCGGCTTGTACGGCCAACACGCCGAAAACCAAACCGTAGGCGAAAACGCTCACGCCCAGAGGCAGGCATTGCTTGAACCCGCGCCAGGCCCCGGACGGGGTGAACCGAACCGGGCGCACTCCATTGCTTTCAAGGCCGAGGGAAGTCATGGATTCAGCGGATCACCAGGATACTCACCCCAGGCATTGGGTGCGGAAACAGGCATAAGCTTGTCCTGCTCTTCCACACGGGTCAAACGAAAGCCCCTGGCCTGATAGTGGGCCAGGGCATGGGGATGGTCCAGGGAGGACGTGTGCAGCCAGACCCGGTGCGGGCCCATGGCCCAGGCCCGGCGTACCGCGAAACAGAGCAAATGGCCGCCCAATCCTTGGCCCGTGAACGGCGTCAGCAGACCGAACATCACAATTTCCACGCCGCCGTCGGCGTCCGGCAGCAATTCGAAGTACCCGGCCGGCGTGGAGTCATGCAGGGCGAGCCAGGTTTCCAGACCCGGCTGTGAGAGATAGCTCGCCCATTGCGCAAAGTCCCACGGCAGGCGTTCGGTCCAATTCCAGTCCTTGCCGATGGTCTGGTAAAAAAAACGATTCATCTCCGGCAAAGGCCGGCTGAATTTGCGCACCTCCAGTTCTTCGGCTCGCCTTTTGGGCGCGACGAGTTGGCCGGGGTCGGTCATTTCCAGATAGTGAACTTTTTCCTTGCAAATCATGGGGGATGCTTCACACGTATTGTTCTGTTGAAAGTTTTGATTGGGATTTTCTTTCCTCGGGATCGAAGTCGCTATCGGGATCGAAATCGACGCTGCAGGCCGCGTGCCCTGCTCGAACTGGGGAGCCTATCGAAAGACGATAGACATCCAGTTTCTCGTGTCCAAGCGGCATATCTCTTCGATTTCGATCCCGATCCCGATTTCGATTTGAATTATCCCAACAAGAAGCTCTTCCGATATCTCATTCAGCCAATGCCTCCCGACACGCCGCGGCAAAATCCTCGGGATAATGTCCAACGATGTTCCGCAACTGGGCCTCGCTGAAACCTCCCGGCGCATAGGGCAGCTTGGGCAAAAAAGCATACAGCAGACGCTGGTCTCTGTCCGGAGAATCCAGCCTGCGCGAATATTCGAAACTGCTGACCATGCGTGCCCCCAGGCCCTCCAGAATTTTTTGCGCCGTCAGCATGGCCCGGTCCAGGGACCTCCGACAGTCGGCATTTGCTTCCAGAATATTGCCCACAGGCTTGACCGGCATAAGTTGCAACTCCCAGCCCGAGGTTTGCGCCTTGGGCACGAAGAGCACGACATTATCGTCCTCATGGACGATCAGGCTGGAGGGACCGGGCCGGCCGTTTGTGCGTCTGTTGCCGCGCAATGCCCGTAAATAATCCTGGAAAAATCCCTGCCCGTTTTCAGCCCGATAGCGGGCCACTACCTCAGCCACCAAATCCCCGCAGGCGAAAGTTGAAAACGATGAAGCATTTTTCTGATCCAGATTGTTTCCAAATGACGCCGTTGAAGGGATCAACGCGTATTGCTGGTGTACCTGTTGGTGCGACGCATGCAGCCTGTAGCCGCTGGGCGCAAAATCAAACCCAAAATTCCAGCCCCAAAGAATGCTGTTGAAAGATAATTCTCGTTTTTTGCCGCGCATCGATTCCAGTTCGGCCAAAATCGTCAGGCGCAGCCCCTCCAATTCATTCGAGTCCAAACATCTGCTCCGGGGAGCGGCCAAACCAAGTTCCTCGGCCAGTCGAACATAGGTGCGTTGATAATACAAATGGCGCAACCCTCGTATATCCGCCAAAGACAAGTCCCGAACCGCGTAACGTACTGTGTCGTCAGCCATGTTGGCTGCGTAGTGGCCCCAAGGGATATAGCTGTTGCGCCGCAGGTATTCAAATACGTGGGTCTGTTTCCCCTGTCCTGCGACATCGCCGACGATCTCGCTGTCGCCCTGCACGCCTGGACGCAACACCAATGCCCTTTTCAGCTCATCGGGAAGATGGGGATTGTTCACCAGAACTTCGAACAGATCATGCCGGCGAATAACAGGCGTCATCCGACCCTGTTCGTCTGCGGCATACTGTAAACCGAAAAGCCCGGCCGGTCCGGGAATGGCAACCATGTCGCAGGATATTCGAGCCAGAGCCCGCAAGTCCTCCGGATCCGTGGTCGTTGCGGCCAGGGCCAACAAAAGCGGTTCAGGCAAACTCTCAAAAGAGCTTTCCAAAAAATCCGAGGTGCTTGCCCCTGGCATGTTGGACCGGGTTTGAAACCATTTGCTCAGTGAACATTCCACGGGCGCGGGCAACCGAATGGATGCGGGATCGCGAGACTTGGCGTCGGCCCAGGAGGAATCGATATACGTGGTTCCGCGAAACGGAAAGGCATTGGGTATCTCATAAATCCTGGACGCCTGTGCAACAGCAACATCCTGTCCGGGAAAGTTTCTGCGGTTGTCCAAAACCTGTCCGCTATCATCCAAGCCCAGAACAGTGATATGTTCCTGTTCCCGCAGATTGGCCACGTTGTAGGATGGATCATGAACGCCGATGCAAAAACCGAAAGGGGTAACGCAGGTTCGCAGTTTCATAGCTGAGTGTTGAAAAAGTCCTTATCCGGCAGTCCGTTCAAAAACCCCAAGTGCAAGGAGCAAAAAAAGTTCAAGGTCGAAGCGTATTTATTCATACGTGAGAGTTTGAACTTTTTGCAGCGACGCAGCAATTGGGAGTTTTTCAACGGGCCGATAAGGGAAAGGATAATATTCAGGGTTCAGGCTGTCCCGCTCTGACCTGTCCTTTTGAAGTAAGCGCAAGATGTGCAACAGCATATAACTACCCCTGACCGTCCTTGATGACAAGCAGACTCTGTCATACATTGCCGCTCCAGGAGAAAACAATGGCTTCGAAAAAAAAACCGGAACCGCAATGTTTCCATCTGCCCCCGGTGGGCGTGGAAACCCATGCTCACCTCGATCTTCCTGAGTTCGCCGGCGATTTGAACCAGGTTTTGGAGCGGGCCAGGCAAGCGAGCATCGTCTGGATCGGCAATATCTTCCTTTCCGTCAAGGCCTATAAAAAACACCGTCCCGCGTTGGCCCAAAGCCCTGGACTGTTCTTTACCCTGGGCGTGCATCCGCATGAAGCTGCGTCTGTAAATGAACATGTCCTGGGAGACATGGAAAATCTATTTCGACAAGACCACGAACTCCGCGCCCTGGGGGAAATCGGCCTGGACTTCTATTGGGACCGCAGCCCGCGAGACGTGCAGATCAGGGCGTTCCAGGACCAGTTGGTCTTGGCCAGGGAACTGGAACTGCCCGTGGTCCTGCATTCTCGGGATGCTGTGGAGCAGACCTTGCGGATCTTGGAAAAGGCAGGCTTTGCGGACCGCCCTCTGCTTTGGCACTGCTTTGGCGGGGGACCGGATCTGGCCGAAAAAATTCTGGCCATGGGCTGGCGTCTTTCCATTCCCGGTACCGTGACCTTCCCCAAGAACACGGCCCTGCGTGAAGCCGTGACCACGATTCCTCTCTCACGCATGGTCCTGGAAACCGACTGCCCGTTTCTGACGCCGCATCCCTTTCGGGGCCGACGCAATGAACCAGCCTTCATGGTCTACATTGCGGCGGAAATCGCCAAGCTTCGGGGCGAGACAACGGAGCTGATTTGGACGGAGTGCTCTGCCACGGCCAAAACCTTCTTCAATCTGCCGCCGGGGGATGCGTGACCTGTTCCTTGAAGGTTATCCGCCGAATATCTCCGGCTTCGAGGTTGACCTTGCCCCAGTCGGTCAGGCCGAAAAAAGACAAATCCGGTTCCATGAAAAAATCTCGGCTTGAGCCGTTTTTAAAGGTGACCGTGGCCTGCACCCGATCGCCCTGCAGATAAAAACGGGCCTCGGTTATCTCCGCGAAGTCCAAACTGATCTGGGCTTTGCCAGCGGTAACAGGCAGCAGGGTGAGACCGTCCATGGAAAACTCCCGCAAGCTGAAGGAGACGTCCTCAACGTCCACCACCTCCACATTAAAAAACCGATCCGGCCTGGGGATCTTGGTGACCACCTCCCGCTCGCCCAGACCTCCCATGCCCAGACACATCAGGGCCGCAACCGCCAAACAAACAAGCGCCAATCCATTTCCTGGACATCGATTTCCACACATTTCCACGTCCTCCCTTTTGTCGCCAATCAGAAGAATATCCTAGGGCTCATTTCCCCGGCACGACCAGACTTCCGTCCAGGGGGTTTCCAAGGCAACGGCATGGAGAAAACGCCGCACTTCAATTTCCTGGTCCGGCGCGAAAACCAGCCGCGCTACGGCCGTATGCGGACTGATCGTGCTCAAAAACGCCAGATTGTCGCAAGCCTCCAGAAAAAATTTCATGACCGCGATGTCCCCCGGATCAACGCGCAGGTAAATTCGGCTGGACCATCTCGGGCCGCGGCCCGTGTTCGATTCGGACATGAAAGGCTACTACTGTATCGCCGCCTCTGGGACAAGCCTCGCCATGCGAAACATGCAGTACGGACCTCCCGTAGATTTCACCATAATCCGCAATCCTCAAACAGCATCCCGCCACAGTTGGAACAGCTTTTGAAGAACAAGGCTGTAAGGAGAAATAACCATGCAGATTTTTCCCTCGTTCGCATCCCTCGGAAAATCATCCCGCCTGGAAGCATTGGGCTCTGAATTGGGTTTCCTTGACCCTTCCGATATTGATTTCTCCAATATCTTCCATATGTTCATGCATCGAAATGACGGCACTTTTATTCAGCATGCGCCCCCCGACCGGGCCGAGACCTCCCATATTGCCTTGCCGGCTGACCAAGTATCCGCGCATGACGCCCCCGCGGCAAGCGTTCACCAGAGACAACTCCCGGCCAACAGGGAAGATTTTGCCCGGTTGCGGGAAAAGCTGGAAAGCCTGGGCGTGGACAAGGAAGTCCTGGACCGGGTGGAGGATCTGTTCGACCAACCCGGCACGGTCACCTGGGGCCAAGTCTACGACGTGCTGCGCGAACCCCTGAAGCAGAAGGCCAACATCGAGCTGACCGCGGTACAGCAGCGGGACATTCTGAACCTGTTCAACAAGATGGGCTTCACCCCCCAAGACGCCAAAACGTTGCTGAGCGATCTGCTGGATAACAAGTCCGACGCGGTCTGGGAAAAAGTGCAACAGATGCTCTCCACCCTGGGCAACGGGAACAATCTTTCCATGACCATCAAGGAAATCGTCTCCCTGCTCAGGGCTTTGGGACTGGATCTGTCCGAGATCGCCCAAAACGGTCTGAAGCATCTTGATGCCAATGCCCGGGCCGCCCTGCAAAAAGTGGTGAACAACGCCTCTAAAATCCCACCCGAAACCTTGACCGCCCTGGAGACGGTCCTGGCCTCGGCCAAGGGCGAGGCCAAGCCTGACGGCGAAGCGCTTTCCGCCATGCAAAAAGTCGTGGAAGCGGCCCTCAAGGGCGAAATCAAGCTGGATCAGGCCACTCTGGCCGCGTTGAAAAAGGGCCTGGGAGCAGCCGGCCTGGATGCGGCCAAATTCGGGCAGATACTGCAGCAGGCGGGCGACCAGGAACTTACGCCCGAGCAGTTGCGCAGCCTGCTGGCCACGATCCGGGACGCAGCCGCGGCCAATACGCAGACCGACAAGGCGAATAAAGGGGAGATCCTCTCGGAAATCCATAAGGCCATGGCCGCCGCGGAAAACAACGACCAGCGCATGGCCCGGGCCGACCGCATGGATTCCGGTGGAACGTCCCGGCTTAGCCAGTCCGACGCGTTCAGCGGCATGAAAAGCAACACGAGCAACAACTTTGGGGCTAATGCCGGATCCGAAACCACGGATCAAAACGCCAATGGCAATGCCCAGCGGAACACCGCCGACAAGTCGGCCCAGAACTGGGACAATTTCTGGAACAAGATCAATGTCAAGAATTCGGCCGACGGAACAGCGATGCTCCGGGACGCCGGAATGGACGCCCGCCCAGTGGTCGGTCAGAGCCAGGCGGCCAATGCGGCCGAGGCCGCGGCCAAAAGGGTCATCAACAACGTCCCTGCCCCGCACCGGACCGTTCTGCAGCAGGTCCATTCCGGACTCTTGCAGAACATGGGGCAGGGCCGGCAGCAATTGACCCTGCAGCTCAACCCGCCGGACCTGGGCAGCCTGACCGTGAACCTGAAGGTCGTAGGCAAGGAAATTCAGGCCGTGCTGCGTGCAGAAAACCAGGATGCCCGCCAAATCATCGCCGAGAACATGCCTCTGCTGCGCCAATCCCTGGAGGCTCAGGGCCTGCGGGTCACCCGGCTGGAAGTGCAGACCCAGCTGCAGGACCAGAACCAGTTCACCCAGCTCTGGCAGGGCATGGACGGCCAGAAATTCCAGGAGCAAGGCGCCAAAACCCAGTGGAGCGCCCTGGGCCGCGGCCAGTTCAAGGACGGCATAGCCAAGGCCGATGGGCAGGGTGATTTGGATCTGGCGGAAATGCTTCACCCTCTGGGCCGCGAGGGCGGCATTGACCTGATCGCCTAGCATCCTCTCAAATTCATACTCAAGGAAGACCATCATGGAAACAAGCCCCTATGTCAGCCAGTACTCCAGTGATCTCGTGGGCCGGGCCGAACAGGACTTCGTCCCGGAAGACCCCAAGACCGGAAACAAATCCGAGCTGGACCGCAATGCGTTCCTGCGCCTGCTGACCACCCAACTCGCACACCAGGATCCCTTGAATCCCATGGAGGACAAGGAGTTCGTGGCCCAGCTGGCACAGTTTTCCAGCCTGGAACAATTGAACAACATTTCCGAAAGCCTCGGTGAATTCAAAGAGGTCTTTGCCCGTCAAGAATTGCAAAATGCGGTCAGCTTCATTGGCAAGGAAATCCGGGCCGAGGGCTGGAGCATCAGCAAGAACGGTACCGCGGTGAGCTCCTTTTCTTACGAGCTGCCTGAAGTGGCCGAGAAACTGTACATGAACATCATGGACGCCAACGGCAACATTGTCCGCTCCATCATCCTGCCCGGACGAATGCCCGGACAGCACGAATTCATCTGGGACGGCAAGGACCATAACAACAATGACTTGCCGGACGGAGTGTATTCCATCTTCATGGCCGCCGAGGGAGCAAATGGGGAGGCCCTGATGGTCAACACCAAAACCAGCGGCGTAGTCTCCGGCGTGGTTAATGAAGAAGACCAAATTTTCCTGCGGCTCGCAGATGGCAGAAAAGTCAATTTTCGGGAGGTGCTTGAAGTTGTGGGCGACACCTCAACAGCGGGCATCGCCGCTTTGACCTCTCAGCTGCAGGGACTGACCGGAAGCATGAACGGGCTGAGCGGACTTCTCTCGGGCTACAGTTCCACCGAAGACCTGTTGAACAATCTGTAAGGCTGATATCACCCAGACACAACAATACGAGTCACATACCAATTAACAGTCCAACCCCCTGCAACAATTTCAACAACGGAACAGGGCAACAGCAAGGAGCAAAACCATGAGTCTCACGGCGTCAATGTGGACCGGAGTCAGCGGCCTCAGGGGGCACGGCCAGAAAATGGGCGTGATCGGCAACAACATCGCCAATGTGAGCACGGTGGGGTTCAAGGGCTCGCGCATGCACTTCGAGGACTTCATGAGCCAGGACATCAGCACGGCCAGCGGCGTTGGCCAGGTGGGCCGGGGCGTGACCGTGGGCACGGTGCTGGGCGACTTCAGTCAGGGTGCCCTGGAATCCACCAACGAGGCCACGGACGTGGCCATCACGGGCAACGGCTTCTTCATTGTCAGCCCCCCGGGCGAGGAGATCCAGTACTATACCCGGGCCGGCAACTTTCGATTCAACAAGGACGGGTACCTCGTCGATCCTCACGGCTACCGGGTAATGGGCTGGGAAATGGCGAATGGGAGCATTCAGGGCGTGCCCGGGGACATCCAATTGGAAAATTTTCAATCTCCGCCCGCAGAAACAGCAAGGGTGAGCATGGTTCTGAACCTGGACTCAGAAAGCGAGACAACAAACCCGGCTGTAGGTAATGGAATATGGGATTTATGGCGTCCGGATCTTGACCCGGACCAGCCCATCGGCCCGGAAGCTTACACCTATCAATCCACGCTCCGGGTCTATGATGAAAACGGCGGCGGCCATAATTTGACCATCTATTTTCAGCAAAGAGATGCTCAAGGCGCCGAACCCGTTGCCAACAAGTATTGGCAATTCATCGTGACCGTTCCCCCGGCTGAAGATCAAAGAGGGCTCGGCGGCGCGGATGATGGTCTGCTCTTTCAAGGCGAGATGGTATTCAATGCAGCCGGCGAACTGATCAACATGCAAAACCTGGCAAGCATACAAAATGCAGACGGCAGCGAACCCGACCCAGTATTCTCCACAAACGGGCACCCATGGGTTTATGCCAATTTCCTTGGCGTGGACCAGGCTGAAATGCAACCCATTGAACTGACCTTTGGGTTGCGCAACGTAAACCCTGACCCTAATCCAGCTCTGTGGGATTGGACTCCTTCGGCCCTTAATTCAACGAGTTACGCCACTGCCTCCACAACCCTGTTCCAGACCCAGGACGGCTACACCGCGGGCTTTCTGCAGAACGTGTCCATCAGTCGGGAAGGCGTGCTCACGGGCCGCTATTCCAACGGTCAGGTACAGGAACTTTACACCCTGACCTTGGCCGACTTCAACAATGTCTGGGGCCTGCGCCGTGAAGGCGGCAACCTGTTCGCGGAAACCCGGGACTCCGGTCCGGCCTTGACAGGATTAGCCGGTGCGGGTCGTTTGGGCACCGTAGCCTCCAACTCCCTGGAGCTGTCCAACGTGGATCTGGCCACGGAATTCGTGAAAATGATCAGTACCCAGAAAGGCTTCCAGGCCAACAGCAAGACCATCACCACCACGGACACCATGCTTGACGAAGTCATCCGCATGAAGCGGTAATGTCATAATTCGGATGCTGGAATGCTGGAATGTTAACCCGTGAAACCGGGTCCTCTTTAGGGTGTTTCACTGGGGCTGGGATGATGGGATAACGAGATTGAATGATTGTCTGGAAAGACTAAGGGTCGGGAGGGATGTTCTCTTCCGGCCCTTTTGTTAGGCGCAATTTTTGAGGATGCTTGACAGAACACGCTGCTCGTTAATAATAGTCACTTCTTTTGCCACATTCATTGCAGGAGAATTCATCATGTTGGAAGTTCAACCCGTTGTGGAAAAATGCGAAGGCTGCGAGCGGATCAAGGAAGTGGACGGCATGCGCCGCTGTTCCAGCTATCCGGACCCTGCGGCCAAATGGTCCCTGGGCGTGTGTAATTTCGCCACCCATGTCAAGGCCAGCGTGGACAAGCATGGCAAGGTCAAGATCAACCCCTTGAAGGCTTCCAAGCGCGCTTCCCGGGGCAGATAATCCCATGTTTTCCGTTCTGTCCGATCACATCCAGGGCCAGCGCGAGCGGGTCATCGCCCTGCAACGCGACCTGGTGGCCATTCCCGCTTTGGGACCGGCCAACGGCGGACAGGGCGAACAGGAAAAAGCCGCATACCTGCTCAATGTCCTTAAAAATCTAGGCATTACGCACATCGAGGAAATCCCTGCCCCCGACAGTGACGTGGCCTGCGGTTTCCGGCCCAATTTGGCCGCCCTGATTCCCGGCCGGGACACCTCCAGGACCCTGTGGGTCATCTCCCACATGGACATCGTCCCTCCCGGCGATCCGGCCTTGTGGACAGGATCGCCCTATGAACTCCGGGTGGAAGATGACCTGCTTTACGGACGAGGCGTGGAGGACAACCACCAGGGGCTGGTCTCCTCTTTGCTGGTGGCCGATGCCCTGCGTGCCGCGGGCGATTCACCGCCCATCAATTACGGGATGCTCTTCGTGGCCGACGAGGAAACCACCAGCAAAATGGGCCTGGAATACGTCCTGGAAACCAGGCCTTCCATGTTCGGTGGGAACGATTTGATCCTGATTCCGGATTTCGGCACGGCAGGCGGAGAAATGGTCGAAATCGCCGAAAAAAGCATCCTTTGGTTGAAAATTTCGATCTTTGGCAAGCAATGCCATGCCTCCACTCCGGACAAGGGCAAGAACACCCTGGTGGCTGCGTCGGACCTGATCATGCGCCTGCGCGACCTTTACTCCCGCTTTGCCGAACAGGACCAACTCTTTGCTCCGCCCATGTCCACCTTCGAAGCCACGAAAAAGGACGCCAACGTTCCGAACATCAACACCATCCCCGGGCTGGATGTCTTTTACCTGGACTGTCGCGTGCTCAGTCATTACGACTTGGCCGAGATCACCAGCGCCTTGGAGGAATACGCGGCCGAGGTCTGCACGAAACACGGCGTGCGCGTGGGATGGGAAACCGTTCAGGAGGTCCGCTCGGCCCCGGCAACACCTGAGGACAGCCCCATCGTGCAACGCATCCTTGCCGCGATCCGGGACATCCATGGAACTCAACCCAAACCCATGGGCATCGGCGGCGGCACAGTGGCCTCGTTTCTGCGCCGCAAAGGCCTTCCAGCCGTGGTCTGGGCGACCCTGTTGGGTGCGGCCCACCAGCCCAACGAACATTCCTCCATCCGCAACACCATCGCCGACGCACAGGTCATGGCCCATGTTCTCTGCCAAACCTGACCTCCGTCCCCTGCCTTTCGTTTCCTGATATGCTCAAGCCCCTGGAACCGGAGTGTTTCGACGTCATCGTGGTCGGCGCGGGACACGCAGGGTGCGAGGCGGCCATGGCCACGGCCCGCCTGGGCCTGACCACCCTGCTTTTGACCATTAACATCGACCGCATCGGTCATCTTTCCTGCAACCCGGCCATCGGCGGTCTGGCCAAGGGCCATCTGGTCAAGGAAATCGACGCCCTGGGCGGATGCATGGGGATCTGGGCGGACCAGGCCGGCATCCAGTTTCGCATCCTGAACACCCGCAAGGGACCGGCCGTACGCGCCACCCGAGCCCAGATCGACCGATCCGCCTACATGCTTGTGGTCCAGCGGGACATCTTTGCCCAGAACAATCTTTGGGTACGTCAGGACATGGCCGAGGACCTCCTCCAGGATAACAACCGGGTTGCCGGAATACGCACCCGGATCGGTGAAACAATCCAGTCCCGATGCGTTCTGTTAACCACAGGCACGTTCCTGCAGGGGCTGATCCACATCGGGCTGGAACATTTCAGCGGCGGCCGCCTGGGCGACCCTCCCGCCGTGGGGCTTTCCGCGAGTCTAGCCCGCATCGGCCTGCGTCTGGGACGGTTGAAAACAGGTACCGTGCCCCGGGTGCGCAAGGACAGCGTGGACTTCAAATCCATGTCCATCCAATCCGGTGACAACCCGCCCAAGCCTTTCAGCTTCCACTCGCCGGGCATCAGCCTGCCCCAGGTTCCCTGCCACTTGACCTACACCAACGATCAGACCCATGCCGTCATTCGCTCCGGCCTGGACCGCTCGCCTTTGTTCACCGGGATAATTCAGGGCACAGGAGCCAGGTATTGTCCGTCCATCGAGGACAAAATCGCCCGCTTTCCGGACAAGGAACGGCATCAGGTTTTTGTGGAACCCGAGGGGCTGAATCATCCCGAGGTCTATCCCAACGGTCTGCCCACCAGCCTGCCCTTGGACGTGCAGCTCGCCATGCTGCGCACCATTGCGGGCCTGGAAAAGACGCAAATTGTTCGTCCTGGCTATGCCATAGAATACGACTTCGTGAATCCGGAACAGCTGTTGCCCACACTGGAAGCCAAGGTTTTGCCCGGTTTATATTTGGCAGGTCAGATCAACGGCACCTCGGGATACGAGGAGGCCGCGGGACAGGGACTCTGGGCGGCTCTGAACATTGCCGCGGTCCTGCGCGGGACCAAGCCGTTTTTACCCGGCCGGGACCAGGCCTACCTGGCCGTGCTTGTGGACGATCTGGTGACCAAGGGCACCAACGAACCTTACCGCATGTTCACTTCACGGGCCGAACACCGGCTCTTGCTGCGCGAGGGCAACGCAGACCATCGGTTGACTCCTGTTGGTCGGGAAAGGGGGTTGGTCAACGACGAACAGTGGCAGGCGTTCATGCGCAAGCAACAGATGCTTCAGACACTGCGCCAGGGATTGCAATCCATTGCCATCCGCCCGGATGCGACAACCAGAGACATCCTGGAATCACTGCAAACGCCAGTTCCGGGAAAATCCATCACCCTGGAGGAACTGGCGCGCCGCCCTGAACTGCGCCTCCATGATCTGCACGCGTTCTGGCCTATGCTTGCAGAAGCCGAGGAAGACCTCCTCAACGAGGCGGAAAATCAAATCAAGTACCATGGCTACCTGATCCGGCAACAGGAGCTGGCCGACCAAGCCCAATCCATGGAAAATATCCCCTTGCCTTCGGACCTGGATTATGATCAAGTTCATGGATTGTCCCGGGAAATCAGGGAAAAATTGACCCGCATCAAGCCCTTGAACCTCGGGCAGGCAGGGCGTATTTCCGGGGTGACCCCGGCCGCCCTGGTCTGTTTGCGAATTCATCTGCGTAAAACAGATGGAATACGTTCAAAATCTGGTGCGGAATAGAGACCGCCTGGAGCTGCGGCATGAACCTGCTTTTGGTGCGGAGACTGGGCCGATGGGGCATTGATCGTTCCCAGAGTTTTACCAGGATGTTTCACATCCTCTGCCAGGCCTGCGCCGCTGCAATGCGACTGTCTTTTTTCAAACCGGCAGTGGCCCTGGTCCTGGTCCGCCAGATCTACTTCACGGCCGTCCAGCCCCTGTCCATCATTTTTGTCGCATCCCTGATCATGGGCTCGGTAACTGTCCACTATTTACTGCAATTGCTTTTAGGCCTCGGGGCATATGAACAAATAGGCGCCTTCCTGATCCGGGTCATGCTCCACGAAATCGCGCCCATCACCTGCTCCCTGATCATTCTTTTACGCTCCGGAACGGCCGTGCTGACCGAAGTCGCTCTGATGAAAATCAACGGGGAAATTGATACTCTGCACAGCCTGAACATCGCCATGGACGACTATGTCTTCATGCCCCGGGTCATGGCATTCGCCTTGGCCGGACCCTGCCTGAGCATTTGCTTCTGCATGATCGCCCTGCTCGGCGGGTTCATGACCCTGGGTTATTGGCACGACATCACCTTTGCCAACTACAAGGACAGATTGTTCAATGCCCTGGAAATCAAGGATCTGATAATATTGATAACAAAATCCATGGTCATGTCCGTTGCGGCATGCCTGGTGGCTCTGCAACGAGGATTCAGCGTAAACCGGGCCTTTACGGAAGTTCCCATCCGTCTGATTCAGGGCATGATGCAGGCCATCACCTTGCTGATCGCCGTGGAAATCCTGTTCATCATTTTCTAAACGCAATGCAGACTCTCTCCATCTTTTCCCTGACCTCGACCCATGAACATCTTTTGTTGAGCTCTCCGGATGAGACAACCATCGCCCGCTTGAAAATAATGGTCGTTCAATCAGATTTTCATGTCGGCATGATCAACGACGACTTGCCCTTGTTGGCCAATCTCAACGCCCTGGAAAACATCGCTCTGGGAAGCATGTACCACAAAAACATGTCCCTGGAAGCATGCCGCCGAAAACTCAAGCCGGCCATCCATCTCTTGGGCCTTGAGCAAGTCATGGATCAACGCCAGCAGTACCTGAACAGATCGCAACGCCTGAAAGTACAGTTGCTGCGCTGTCTGGCCGATGATTGCGGCTTTGTGCTGCTGGATTCTCCGCCACGCTCGGATTGCGACATCCTGGATCGGGCCTTGACCACGCTGGACGCGGGCGTTTTTCTATGGATATGCTGCTTGTCAAGCGAACTGGATGCCTATACTTCCTTGGGCTACGCAATCATGGATCTGGGGCTGTTATCATGAATCTGAACCAGCAAAAAATGGAAATCAAGGTCGGGCTTTTCCTGCTGCTGATGCTGCTCAGCTTGGCCGCTATTATTGTCTATGTAGGATTCAAAAAGGATCTTTTCGCCGAACGCATCAAGTACACCGTGGTCAGCAAGACGGGTGAAAAAATTGAACCCGGCATGCCGGTCAGGCTTTCAGGATTCACCATTGGACAGGTGTCCGAGGTGACCCTGGATCAGGTCGATTTGGTGCGTATCACGATCAAGGTTCTGAAACGCTACCAGCAATGGTTCAAGGAAGACTCCAGAATCATACTGGAACAGGAAGGGGTCATTGGCAACAGTTTTCTGAAACTGATCCCGGGCTCGGATGCCACCCCCGTGCTGGAAGAGGGAGCAGTCATTCATTTGGACAAAATCGGCGGGATAAACGAATTGATCCAGGAAATGCAGCCGGTGATCGAGGCGTTGCGGGCCATCGTGATCAATGTCTGGGACTTGACCGACTACCTGGTGGACAGTCAGGGTCCCGTGCGCAAAATACTGGTCAACGCCGAAACCATGACCGAGCGTTTGCTCTCTGAGCAGGGTCTGGTTCACTATTTGACCGAGGATCCCCGGCCCATCGCCCACGTGGATCAACTCCTGGCAAGGACGGACAAGGCTATGGAAAGCGCCGACATCCTGCTGCAAAGCGTCACCCGGCGCGTAGAGGACGTGGAACCTCTCCAGGAGGAAATCACCACCGCGGTGCGTGAAACCAGGCTTCTCATTGAAGAATTCCACGGCATCCGCCAGGATCTTACACCGTTGATGAACAATATCACTGCAATCAGCGAAGAAATCAAAACCGCAAGCCGGGATCTTGTCAGCCTGCGCCGCCAGGGAGAATACAGCCTGCGTCTGGGCACCGATCTGTTGCTGCGTCTCAAGGAAACCTGGCCCCTCTCCCGGAGGGAAGCTCCGGACATCGAAACCAGCTATCCCTGGCCCTAGCAGGGGCATGACCATGCATTATTTACTCCATTGCCTGACACTGTTCATCGTGTTCTGCACATTGACCTGTGCCTGCGCCCCTTCCGGCGCCCGATCGGTTTATCCCGCGCCCGATATCTTGCGCATGGCCGAACCCCAGCGACACGAATTCGTGCAACTTTTTTTGCAGGGGCGATGGTGCGAAGCCCGCAGCATGTTTGAACGCAGCACCGAGAGCTACCTGATGCAGGATGATTTCTGCTCGGCGGCACAAAACAACATCGTGGCCTGGAAGCTCAAGCAATACATCGGCATCAGCGACCCGCAGCTTCTGGAAAAGGCCGGTCTGCTCCTGCAAACGGGCATGGATTGCCCTGATGCGATTTTGCCGGACCAAGGGGCGGAAGGTTCTCCGCCGGACACAGTGACGCAAAAGGACCGCGGGTATCGTGAACTTCTTGATGACGGCCGATTCGACCTTTTGTCCGCCCGCCTGCGTGCGGAACGCGACCAGCTTTACGCCTCGGTCTATGGACGCAAGGCCGCACGGGCCGCCAGCATCGCCGGCCAGCTGGAACAGGCCGAACAGCTTGTTCGCCAAACCAGGAGCCTGGATGCACGACAGGGGTGGATCGTCTTTCTGATCCAGGACTGGAAGATGCTCTACGCACTGACCCAGGACCAGGCAGCGAAAGTCGAAATCCAGGAACGCATCGAACAGTTACAGGATCTCCTCCAGCCATGTCCTTTCTGAAAGGAATCTCCGCCCGTCTGCATTTCATCAGCCAGGCTGATTACTACTATTTCCGGAACTGGGAATACAGCCTTAGCGAAGCCCAAAGGCCCCTGACCATCACTTTGGGCCTGATTCTGCTTTTTTCCATCGGATACCTGTCATACTTTCTGTACCGCAAATGGTTTGTCGGGAAAAAGGACATCTTTTCCACAACCGATTCGGCAAGGATTTTCGCCATTTTCGAGCAGGCCGTGGCTGAACGGGCAACCCACGAAATCCAGTTTCACGGCGAGGCCGGGCAGCGCACGATTTTTTTCTGCTCCCCCGTGGGGCTCGAATCTCCAAGGACAATCGTGCTGGAGGTTTCCGGCTTCATCCATCCACAGGAAAGCTGGGTTGGACGCGGGGTGCGATGCCATTTCAAACTCATCGCCGATAAAAATAAGCAAAAATGGTCATTCTACCATTTTTTTTCAACCATAACCGGCATCCGTCAGGAGCGAGGCCTTGAGTTCATCCTCGTGAACCTGCCCGGTCAGCTGGAATCCAAACAGCGCCGGCAGCATCTGCGACTTGATCCGCCCAGCGAAGATATTCCCCTTTTGGAGATCTGGCCGGAGACATTGGGCAATCTTGACCATCCCGACAAAACTTCCCCGATGCTGTCCTTCATCCATGGCCGTCTGGACAATCCCCTGAACGTGCTCAACGTCTCCGGAGGGGGTCTGCTTTTGGAGGTTCGCCCGTCGGCGCGGGACATCCCGAAAAACGCTCTGGACAAGGGACAACGGGCGTTCTTGAACATGGGATTGCGTGACCCTGAACAGGGCAGGATCACGGAATATTTGTTGCTGGCCCAGATTCGCAACGTCTTCATCGACCCGGTCACGGGAAATCGTCTCGTCGGGCTGTCCTTTACCGCGCTACAGGAACAGGACGGCAATGCGGAAGAGAACCGCTGGACAGCTTTGCACGGAAAAGGAGTCGAAGAAATCGAGGACTGGGTGTTCAAAAGGCATCTGCAACTCTATCGAAAGAAGGGCATTGTTTAATCACTTCAACCGTCACGCGATTAGATTTTGGCGTTGCATTTCAAGAAGAACTGCATAAGGAGGAAGCTTGGAAGAGGGCAATGAAGGTACACTCTGGAGCATGTTTAAACGAATCTTTCGCAGGGAGGATTCCTCGAAGATCGAGGACATCATCAAGGCTGCCAGCGAAGAGGGGGAAATTCGCAAGGAAGAAGTCTCCATCGTGCTCAAGGTTCTGCGTTTAGGACGAAAACAGGTCCATGAAATCATGATTCCGCGCACGGACATCGTCTGCGCCGAAATCGAAAGCCGGGTCGAAGACATCGTGGACATCATCATCACCCACGGCCACAGCCGGATACCCGTATTCAAGGACAACAAGGATAATATCGTGGGCATTATCCACGCCAAGGACTTGTTGCGTCTGGCGCTCAAACAATCCCTGGATTGTTCGTCCGACGCGCAGGAAGCTTTGTTGGCGAACATCATCCGCGAACCATTATTTATTCCGGACACAAAAAACGTCATGGAAATGCTTCTGGAATTCCAAAGCAGAAAAAACCACCTAGCCATTGCCCTGGATGAATACGGTGGAACGTCCGGTCTGCTGACCTTTGAAGACGTGCTGGAGGAAATCGTCGGGGACATCGAAGATGAATACGACTTTCCCCAACCCGACGACATCCAGGTCCAAGCGGACGGCAATCTGCTCATCTCCGGCAGGACCGAATTGAAAGAGCTTCAAGAGCACATGCATGTCAACCTGGAAAACGACCAGGTGGACACCATCGGCGGCTATCTCTCGCAACTTGCAGGAAGGGTGCCCCGCAAGGGCGATGCCTTCGATATCCAGGGTCACCGTTTCACCATCCTGGAAGCCGACCAAAAAAAAGTCCGTTGGATCCGAGTCCAGCTTCTCGTTGATCCAGCCCCACTGGAACAGTGAACATCTTTGCCCTGATCATCGCCTTGTTGGGGGCTTGGTTCGGCCACGCCAACCTGATCGTCCATATTCCTGGAGCCGTGTTTCTCTTCCCCGCTGTCCTTGTCTGGATGGGCCTGCATGCCGACTCAACCCGACAGGCTTTGCGGGAAGGTTGGATCTGCGGAAGCCTCTGCTTTTCAGCATGTCTGTATTGGGTATTCACCCCGGTGCATGCGCATGGAAATATTCCCTGGCCACTGGCCCTGCCCTGTCCAATTCTTCTGGGCATGTACCTGGGCCTGTATGCGAGTGTTTTTACCGCGCTCGTTCATTGGATGCGCTCACGGCTCCCGTCACCCCTGCTGGCCATCACCGCCGGTCTGCTCTGGGGCAGTCTGGAAATGGCCCAGGGAACTCTTTTCACCGGCTTCTCCTGGCTGACGCTATCAGTGGCCATGGCTCCTTGGCCGCTGACGATTCAAGGGCTGGCCTATGTCGGAGAATACTGGCTGTCCGCCGTGTTCGCCACCTGCACTGTCTGGTTGGTCCTGGGCAAAAATGATCGTCTTTGTCTGGTTCTCGGCCTTGTTTTCAGTACATCCCTTTTGCTTTGGGGCAACCTTGTCCTGAACAGCCCCTTGGCTGACGCCCCTCATGTCCGCGTCTCCTTAATCCAGGGCAATATTGATCAAAACCAAAAATGGGACCAAGCCTATCAAGAAGCCACCGTCCATGAATACATACGGCTCACCCGTATGGAGCTCATCCCCGAACCGGACTTGGTCGTCTGGCCGGAAACAGCCATGCCGTTCTACCTGCAGGAGGATAATGCACTGGCACGGCAGGTTCGCGGCTTTGTCCGCGACCATCGCATTCCACTGCTCACTGGCACGCCCCGCTATGATGTAAATGCCTCCAGCGGGGATATTGGGTACGCCAATTCCGCGTTTTTACTCAATCCAAACGGCGAAACCGTCGCGTTCTACGACAAGGAGCACTTGGTTCCGTTTGGAGAATACGTCCCCCTGGGCAAATTTTTCCCTTTTGTGAACAGGCTTGCGCCGGGAGATGGAGAGTTTATTCCCGGGAACAATCCAAATCCCCTGAATTGGGAGGAACTTGCCCTGGGCATGCTTATTTGCTATGAAGTAATTTTTTCGAAACTCAGCCAGGAGAGGGTTCAAGCCGGGGCCAATTTGTTGGTGAACATCAGCAATGACGCCTGGTTCGGATATTCCTCCGCCCCCCGCCAACATCTTCATCAAGCGGTTTTGCGAGCTGTGGAACAAGGGAGATTCCTCGTCCGATCTACAAATACGGGAATTACAGCGGTCATAGATCCTCGCGGCAGGCGCCTGGAAACCGGCACTTTGTTTCAAAAATTAACCCTGACTTATTCGGACGTTCGTCTTTTTCAAGACCTGACATTTTTTCACCAATACCATACCGCTCTTCAATTCGCTCTGCCCCTGGCAACCTGTTGCCTGTTACTGGGCGTAAAATTGCTTCGCCCGAGATACGCGATTTGACTCACATCACGTCGCCTGCCTTGATGGACTCGGGTATCATTCGCATCCAGGAGCTTTACACATGAACACCATTGCCACAAACCATGCCAGACCCGATAAAAAACTTGTTCAGCTTGCCGACTTGAAAACTGAAAGCTCCATTCTTGAATCCCAGTTTGACAGTTTCTGGAGGAGCCTTTGACCACGACGCCATCCAAGCCCGCATCATCGAGATAGACAAGGCCATTTCCCAACCTGACGCTTGGGACGACCCGCAAAGCATCACCCCCCTGCTCCAGGAGAAAACCCGGCTTGCCGATGCAATCCAGGAATGGTCCGAGGTGCGCCGCGTCAAGGAGGATCTTGACGAATGGCTGGCCATGGCCGAGGAGGAAAACGGCCCGGAAGCATTGGACGAGGTAAGACATCTTATTCAGGATCTCAGGCGCAAGCTCCAGCAGGTGGAGATGCGCACCCTGCTTAGCGCCCCGGAAGACAAGCACCCGGTCATTATGGAAATTCATCCCGGCGCTGGAGGCACTGAAGCCCAGGACTGGGCGGAAATGTTGCTGCGCATGTACAGAAGGTGGTGTGAACGCCATGATTTTCGCGTTCTTTTCCTGGACTATCTGTCCGGGGAGGAGGCCGGCATCAAAAGCGTGGTGCTGCAAATTGAAGGTGCCAATGCCTACGGACTGCTTAAAAACGAAAAAGGCATCCATCGCTTGATCCGGATTTCCCCGTTTGATGCCTCCGGCAGGCGGCACACCTCCTTTGCGTCTGTGGACGTCTATCCGGATGTGGGTCAGGATATTGAGATCGATATCCAAGAGGATGATCTACGCATTGATGTCTTTCGAGCCAGTGGTCCCGGAGGCCAGCACGTCAACAAGACCAGCTCGGCCATTCGCATTACCCACTTGCCCACGAATATCGTTGTGCAGTGCCAAAATGAAAAATCCCAGCATCGCAACAAGGATGCGGCGATGAAAATGCTAAAGGCCCGTCTCTACGAACGCGAACTGCAGCAGCGCGAGGAACAAAAACAGGCGCAGTACGCAACAAAGGACAGCATTGCCTGGGGCAGCCAGATTCGAACATACACTTTGCAGCCCTACCGCCTGATCAAAGACCATCGCACGGGTTTTGAAACAGGCAATGTAGAAAGCGTTCTGGACGGAGACATCGACGACTTCATCCGCAACCATCTTCTGCAAATTCATGCCCAAAAACCCGTCTAAACCAAAGAAATACGGCGACGATTCAACAATCATCGCCGAACTGGACGCTCTGCGACGGGAATTGCTGGGCCATATGCACCGCGCCTCGGATAAAAAGAAAATCGAAGAAGATCTGGTCGTATTTCGATTTGTCTATGGACTTTCCCGGAAAAAATGGATGGAGCTGACCGGCAGGCCTGACCTTGCTGCCTGGCTGGCCATGCCTTTGCGCGAAAACACCTATGTGGCATTGCAGCGCATGCAGCAGACCCTGGAGAATATATCCCATGCTGCCGGCCACGACGACCTCACTGGTCTCGCCCGTCGAGATATGTTTGAACGCTCGCTCATCTCCGAGATGGAACGGGCCAGACGCACCAAATCGTCGGTCAGTTTGGCCATCTTGGATATCGACGACTTCAAACAGATCAACGATTCTTGTGGACACGTCCAGGGAGACGCGGTCCTACGCGCCTTTGCCGCCGTTCTTCAGGAAGGAACCCGTGAAACAGATCTCTGCGCCAGATTCGGCGGTGAAGAATTCGCCCTGATCATGCCCGCCACACCCATGGTCAAGGCGCTGCCTCTGCTGGAACGACTGATGACAGCCGTACGCCACCTGGATATTCATTGTCCTGAATTGAACTTTGGCATCAAAATCACCTGTTCTGCGGGCCTGGCCTGCTACAAGGGACTGGGCGATCTTCACCCTGGGGAATTTATAGAAATGGCCGATAAAGCCCTTTACTCGGCCAAACAAAAAGGCAAGGATCGTATCGAAAAAGCTCCGTTCAAGGATATTGCCCCGGACTGGTCGGACAAAACGCTTGTGAATTCCAGTGAAAAATCCTTTTTCTTCACCAAACAATCCAACTCGTAGCCGATTGTTTCCTCATGAAACCCGTGATCAATAAAACATTGAGCATCTCCGTCTTCAGCGGCAAGGGCGGAGTCGGAAAATCCAGTCTCTGTGCGAATCTGGGGTTTTGCCTCAGCGAAATCGGCGCGCGCTGTTTACTCATGGATTGCGATCTTGGTCTGGCCAACCTCGATGTCTTGTTGGGAGTGACCACCGGCGCCAATTTGTACGATCTTTTGCGTGCCGATACTGACGCCCAAAACATTATTCTGCCCATTGCCAAGGGACTTGACCTGATCCCCGCCGCCTCAGGCATTCCCGAACTTGTGGAAATGGATGAAGACCAACGCGCTCTCCTGCTGGAAAAGCTGCAGCCTCTTCTGAAAACATACGACTTTTTGATTTTGGACATGGCCGCAGGATTGAATCCGACGGTTCTTTCCCTGGCCCATGCCACATTCAAACGAATACTCGTACTGACCCCGGAACCGACATCCCTTACTGACGCCTATGCCATGGTCAAAGTCCTTTCATCCAAAAACAAGAAACGTGATTTTCTCATCCTGGTCAACCAGGTTCAAAACCGCGAGGAAGCTCAAAACACCTTTGCCCGTCTGGACAATGCCGTGAGCAAATTTCTCGGGTTTCACCTGGTTTACCTGGGCATGGTTCGCGAAGACGACAACATGGGTCTGGCTGTCCTCCGGCAACAGGCTTTGATCCAGATCGCCCCGCAAAGCATGGCCGCGAAGGACATCAAAAATATTGCCCAGCGCATCCACACGCTGCGCACAGCCTTGCTTCCAGAACTTTCCGGCATGCCTGTGCTCAAGAATTTTTAATAGGCAAACCTATGGAAATTTACTATGAAACGGTGTATCCAAAATACATCGAGTCACTGACGCCTTGAAAACGTTTTTTCTATTATTCTTTGAGGGAGTGCCATGAATAAAAGCGAATTGATCAAAACTTTGGCCGAACAAAACGGATTGCAGATGGAAGAGGCGACAAGCTTTGTTAATATTTTCTTCCAATCCATCAAGGATGCCCTGATCCAGGGAGATCGCGTGGAAATCAGAGGGTTTGGAAGCTTCAAGGTCAAGGACTATCAGGGATATAACGGCCGCAACCCCAAAACCGGACAATCCGTAAAGGTCAACCCGAAACGCTTGCCCTTTTTCAGACCCGGCAAAGAACTCAAGGACTTTCTTAATATCTAAGTAACGCCGCCATGGCTTCCAAGGGCCTTTCGCCGGGTGATCTTGGCCTGTCAATCGGCTCTTCGTGCTTGTCTCTCCAGGACAAGTGTTGAGCGCGGCATTGCCTTGGTAAAAACACCGCGGCGCCCAGAAAAAAATCCTTTACCTTTCTCCGCGAGGTCCGCGAGAGGGTGCTGCTTGGCCAGAGAACGCCATTGCCGGCAGACCTCGCAAACGATTCCAGTGTTGCTTTTTCCGCATTCCCACCGGAGTGTGCAATGCCCGCCACCACGTTTTCCAACCGTAACCACGCCCTTTGGGTTGAATGCTATAAAATGCAAGGGAGTGGCAATGATTTCGTTCTTCTGGACAACAGATCACTGCGGCTTCCAAAGGAACAGATGCCCCAATGGGCCAGAAAAATCTGTCGTCGTGCCTTTGGCGTGGGGGCTGACGGTCTGATTTTTTTGGATTCTCCGCAGCCAGGCCAGCAAGTTGATTATATCTGGCACTTTTACAACGCTGACGGCTCCAGAGCCGAAATGTGCGGCAACGGTTCTCGTTGCGCCGCCCAATTGGCATGGCAACTGGACATGGCTCCTGAAAAGCACATCCTGGGTACGGACGCAGGTCCCATCACGGCTCATGTTTTTCCCGACAGCGATCTGGTCAAAGTCCAGTTGACTCCCCATTGCGATCTTCGGACGCATCTCTCCCTGACAATCCAGGAACGCGCTTGGGAAGCCCATTTCATAAACACTGGCGTGCCGCATTTAGTGCTCATCATGCCTGACATCGCGACCGTTGATGTGCAAACATTGGGCAGCCAATTCAGGTTTCATCCACATTTTTCCCCCCATGGCACCAATGTAAATTTCGTCCAAATCGTGGACAAGGAAAATATATTATTGCGCACCTATGAACGTGGCGTGGAAGGAGAAACCTATGCTTGCGGTACGGGCGCTGCAGCCGCGGCACTGATCTGCTCATTGACCGGGCACACCAGCGACACTGTTCGCGTTACAACATCAGGACGAGAAGAACTACGCATTACCCTTGAAGACAAACAGATTTTTCTGACAGGCAAGGCTGTGCTCGTGTTCGTCGCCAAGCTCTTCCTGCCAAGCCTCGACCTGGAGCATGGATTCGCATCCACCACCCACGATCAAAAATAATGTTTTGAATTTCTTGTTCAAGCGTATTGTCCCATGATAAAAATATGCAATGATCTTGATTTCAAAATGCTCACCAAGGAGGATATATGACTTTCAACGGCGCATTCACAGCTCTGGTGACGCCTTTCAGCAATGGCGTCATTGACGAAGAATCTTATCGAAAATTGATTGAATGGCAGATCAAAGAGGGGATTGAAGGCCTCGTGCCCTGCGGCACGACTGGTGAATCGGCAACCTTGTCTCATGCCGAGCACGCTCAGGTGGTCAAGATTTGCGTGGACCAGGTCAAGGGCCGGGTTCCAGTGCTGGCAGGGTCCGGTTCCAATAGCACCAAGGAAGCCATTGAGCTGACCAAAGTCGCCAAACAGGCCAAAGCGGACGGGGCGTTGCTGATCACTCCCTACTATAACAAACCCACCCAAGAAGGGTTGGTCGCGCATTTCAAAGCCGTTGCCAAGGAAGTCTCCATTCCCCTGATCCTTTACAACGTCCCTGGGCGGACATGCGTGAATCTCTTACCGGAAACCCTGGGCAGACTGTTCCGGGAGGTCCCGGAGGTCAAGGGCGTCAAGGAAGCCACTGGAAACCTTTCTCAAGTTTCCGAAGTCCTGGAGTATTGCGGACCAGATTTCATTGTCCTTTCCGGCGATGATTTTACGGTCCTGCCCACCCTGGCCCTGGGTGGAAAAGGTGTGATCTCCGTCGTCTCCAACATCGTACCGGACAAAATGAGCATGTTATGCCGGTCTTTCCGGAATGCTGATCTGGGCAAAGCACAGGATCTGCACTTTGAATTGGCTCCATTGTGCCGGGCCATGTTTTTGGAGACCAATCCGGGGCCCGTCAAAACATCCTTGGGATTGATGGGCAAAATCAAGACCGAACTGCGTTTGCCCATGGTTCGAATGCAATCCAACACCGAAGCTCGACTCAAAGATATTTTGGGCAAGGCAGGCTTGATCACGCTGAAAAAATAGCCTTGCCATGGGACAGTATTCCGAACAGTAACAGTAAATATTTCCTTCTGATAATGCTCGACAGGAACAGATTTTTTCTGTTCCTGTTTTTTTGAGAAAAGCTCATACCTGCAATTTTCCTGTTGCGTGCGCACCTATCTAAAACTCCTTTTCACCTCCATGTTCTGGGGCGGCACATTCGTGGCCGGCCGGGTGACCGCCCAATACATGGGTCCTTTTTCCGCGGCCTTTCTGCGCTTTGCCATTGCCAGTTCCTGTCTGGTATTACTGGTGCGCATTTATGAAGGCGGCTTGCCCAAATTGAAACGCGACCAGGCGCTGCCCATTCTGATTCTGGGACTGAGCGGCATTTTTGCCTACAATGTATTGTTTTTTGTCGGCCTGAAAAGCGTACTGTCTGGACGGGCCGCCATCATCGTGGCCACCAATCCCATTTTTGTCGCCCTTTTGGCCGCCCTGCTCTTCAAGGAACCGCTGACGAAAATGCGGAGCATGGGTATCGCCCTCTCCGTCTGCGGAGCTGTGCTGGCCATCACTGCGGGCCATCCCTTGGCACTATTGAAACAGGCTGTTTCCTGGGGCGATCTGGCCATGTTCGGCTGCGTGGCCAGTTGGGTTACGTATTTACTCGTGGGCAAGGTGACGATGCAAAATCTGTCCCCGCACGCCGCTGTTACGTATTCCTGTCTTGTTGGGACGACTCTGCTTTTCCCTTTCAGCTTGGCTGAAGGACTGCTTTGCACCCTGAATGACGCGCCCTGGTTTATCTGGTTGTCCCTGGGGTATTTGGGAATATTCGGAACCGTGCTCGGCTTCACCTGGTTCTATCAGGGCGTCAAAGAAATCGGGCCGTCCAGAGCCGCCGTATTCATCAATTTTGTACCAGTCTGGGCGATTATCAGCGGGTTCCTGATTTTGGAAGAACCCCTGAACACCGCCCTGATTCTTGGCGCGATCATGGTCGGCTCAGGCGTTTATCTGACCAATCATCAGCGGATACGCTCATCAAGTCCAACCACCGCGCACGTTGGCGTTTCCAAATGATGCCCCGGGCGTTGCTATCGCGCATCGACACTTTTTAACAGGGTCAAAGCGCGTTCATCCAACATCTTACTGAAATCAATCGCATGTTGTCCCAGGGTTAGGATAACAAAAAAGCCCGCTGCGAGGTTCACCGCAACGGGCCATGAAACATAACTGTGCTGTTTTTTAAGCCTTCAAGGCGCTCACCGCAATGGACAAACGTGAGACTTTACGGGCCGCGCACCGCCAGTGGATCACCCTCTTGCTTGCTGCTTTGTCCAAAACGGACACCGCAACGTTCAAGCTGGCCTGAGCTTGTTCCGGATTCTTCTGCTCCAAGGCCGCGCGAACAGCCTTAACGGCATTCTTCATTCTGGTTTTCATCGCCTTGTTTCTGGCCTGGGCTTTCAGGCTCTGACGGTGCCGCTTCAAAGCGGATGCATGGTTCGCCAATGTCTTTCCTCCTAAATATAAAAAATACGGTTATTGCTTGTACCCAAAATAAATATATTATCTAAAATATATTAGTTATGTCAAGCAGGTTGCCTTTGTTGATCATCAACAAAAAACTCTTTTTTTCCCACAAAAAAACGGGCTTTGGAGCCTCAAGCAAAAATTCCGCCAAAAAACTAAAAAAACGACTCCCAGGCGAAATATCAGCGACTTGCGCATATCCGTAACAGAGAATTGCCTGCAACATGAAACAAACCCAAAAAACCGTGTTCGACCAAATTAGACTTGCAATGCCGGAAAATCAGCCAGTCGGTCAAAACGGTCCATCATGGATTTGAGCAGGTTCAGCCGATTGATCCGCAAATCTGCTTCAGGACACATGACCATGACGTGGTCGAACAGTCCATCCACAAAGGGTTTGACCTCCCTAAGCAGGCCAAGCAGGTCGGGAAACCGGTCGTCGATCCATAGGGCGTCCCAGCGGGGCAGAAAATTTTCCCAGATTCGCGCCAACTCGCGTTCCTGCGGCTCCAACAAGAGATCCACGCGGTACTTTCCGTTCAAGGACCGCCCTTCCTCGGTCTCCATGGCCTGTTTGCGGATAATGTTCGCCATCCGCTTGAAGGTTTGCACTGATGCCGCAAAATCCTCGGTCCGGCTGAATTCCTCCAGGGCGGACACCCTGATCCGAAGGGCGAAAACGTCCGCGAAGCCGGCTCCCACGGCCGCGTCCACAATGCGCGTGGCATATCCCTGGCTGACGAAAAACGCCCGCAACCGCTGACCGAAAAAATCCAGCAAGCGTTTCAAAGCTTCTTCCGGCGAAAGTTGCCACTGCGCCCGGTCATAATTCTCCAAGGCTTCGCTGAGCACGTCCCTAAGGTCCAACCGGAATCCATGTTCCATGATAATGCGGCAGACGCCCAGTGCAGCGCGGCGCAAGGCGTACGGATCGGCAGCTCCGGTGGGGATCATGGTCAGCCCGAAGCAGCCGGCCAAGGTGTCCGCTTTGTCCGCCATGGCCAAAAGCGCTCCGAGGCGGGACTCCGGCACGGCGCTGTCCGGGCCCAAGGGCAGATACTGCTCGCTGATGGCCTTGGCCACCTCTTCGGCCTCACCCTGGCGGACCGCGTAAATTCCACCCATTGTTCCCTGGAGTTCAGCGAACTCCTTGACCATTTCCGAGACCAGATCCATTTTCGCCAGCAATCCAGCCCGAGCCGCCTGGGCCTCGCAAGCCGGCGCAAACCGCGTCGCCAGGCGCCGACTCAGGCGTTCCAGCCTTCGACTCTTGTCGCCCATGCTCCCCAACGGCGCCAGAAAGGTGACATGGTCCAGCATGGCCAGCCAGGCCTCGGCATCGGCCCGGGAGTCCACCTGAAAAAAGAACCGGGCGTCCTCCAGACGGGCCTTGAGCACCCGTTCCCATCCCTTGCGGACCAGGTTCTCATCCTTGGGACGCAAATTGATCACGGTCAGGAATTGGGGCATCAAGGTCCCTTTGCAATCCTCAACGCCGAAACTTTTCTGGTGCTTTTCCATGCTTGTCAAAAGCACTTCCCGCGGCAGTTCCAGATAGACCGGATCAAAACCGCCCATAACCGCCCGGGGATGCTCCACGAGCTGGATCACCTCGTCCAGCAACTCCTGTTTCCAGATGATGCGCGCATTTCGATCCCTGGCCAGCGCGTCGCCCTGCGCGACGATCCGCTCGGCTCTGGCCGCACCGCCCATCAGCACCTGCCCCTGGTCCCGGACAATATCCCAGTAGGCGGCCGCGTCCGGCACGCTCCACGGCCCGAACCCCATGACCCGGTGGCCAAAGGTCCGCCGATCAGCCTCGATTCCGGCCACGACCGCCGGCACCACGTCCGCGCCCAGCAGGCACAACAGCCAGCGCAAAGGACGGCCGAACTGGAACTCGCGGTCAGCCCAACGCATTTTTTTGGCAAACCCCAATCCAGCGATCAGTCCGTGCACAACCTGCGGCAGGATATCCAGGGCCGCCCGTCCGCCCACCTGCTTGCGCAGGGCCGCATAGGCCCCCCGCGGCGTATCGTGGGCAAACAGGTCCCTCGCATTGGCGCCATGCCCTGCCGCAAATCCCAGGGCCGGTTTCAGGGGCTGACCATCGGGACTGAAAGCGGCCTTCCAGGGAGGTCCGATGAACAACTCCTCTTCGGTGCGCTGCATGACGGCCATAGAGGCGCAATATGACGTCAGGCGTCTGGGCGTGGAAACCACCTGCACCGCGTCTGCGTCCAAACGGGCCGCGTCAAGCGCGTCCGGCAGATTCGCCAAAACCTGCTGTTCCATGTCCGGCAAAAACCTTGCCGGCATTTCCTCGAAACCCATTTCCAGGACAAAGGGGCGCCGGCTCATGACCCGCCTCCGTCTTGCAGCGGATAGCCCATTTCCTGTCGCTGGGCAGCGTACAGTGCGGCCACAGTGGAGGCCAGCCGCCGAACCCGGCCGATGTACCCGGTGCGCTCGGTAATGGAAATCGCTCCCCGGGCGTCCAACAGGTTAAACACGTGCGAACACTTCAAGCAGTAATCGTACGCTGGCCAGGGGTGCCCGACCTCGCCCAGCCGGACGCTTTCAACCTCGAACATATCGAACAGTTTGGCCAGCATCCCCGCGTCGCTCAGCTCGAAATTGTACCTGGACTGCTCCACCTCGTTTTGGTGATGAACCTGTCCGTAAGTCACGGCGGCATTCCAGCGCAGGTCGTAGACCGATTCCTTTTCCTGGAGATACATGGCTAGGCGCTCCAGCCCATAGGTAATCTCCACGCTCACGGGCTTCAGGTCGATCCCCCCGACCTGCTGGAAATAGGTGAACTGAGTGACCTCCATTCCGTTCAGCCAAACCTCCCAGCCCAATCCCCAGGCGCCCAAAGTGGGCGACTCCCAGTCATCCTCCACGAACCGGACATCATGTTCCTCGCCGCGGATGCCAAGAGCCGCGAGGCTGTCCAGGTACAACTCCTGGACCGTATCCGGGGACGGCTTAAGGATCACCTGAAACTGGTAATAGTGCTGGAGGCGATTGGGATTCTCGCCGTACCGGCCGTCCGTGGGTCTGCGAGAAGGCTCCACGTAAGCCGCGTTCCAAGGTTCGGGTCCGATCACCCGCAAAAAAGTGGCCGGGTTGAATGTCCCGGCCCCTACTTCCAGATCATACGGCTGCTGAATCACGCAGCCCTTGTCGCCCCAATACTTTTGCAGGGTGAAGATAATATCTTGAAAATACATGCTTTGTCCCGATCGATTTGTTTCAGGTTCATGAAAGAAAGCTTCATGCTGTTGTGAACCGCCCTTGTTTCCAGCGCAACCCCAGGTGCCGCTGCACATACCCGTCCACTACGCGGTACACGTCCGCACAGGCCGAACGCGATAGACGGCTATCATCCCACTGTCGCGGACCTGTGGCAGCTATACGCTGCAGCGATGCATGAGCTTCCGCGCCGACACGAAGGTTTTTGGCGGATGCGGGTGCGCAACGCGGACAGAAAAAACGGCCCATGTCCAGGGCCAAGGTTGCATCCATGGCCGATATACTTTTACCGCATGACGCACAAACGCCGAATTGCGGCGCAAATCCCTGATCAAAACACATCTTGGCTCGAAAAAACTGGGGAAATATTCTGGAGACTTGATCGGATTGATCCAAGACTTCCAGTGTTTCCAGGAGCAAAGCATGGATTGCCGGAGCAGACTGGGCGTCCACATGCAAGGCCTGCACGAATTGCATACAGTTGGCGGCCAACCCTTGCCTGCCCAAATCCCGCCGTAACCGGGCAAATCCCTGCAGCAAGGTGCCCTCTTCCAAACAATAATAGTCTTTGTTGGGAAAAAAACGAATCGTAAATAAAACCCTGTTCAAGATATCCAGGCAGCCGCCAAACCTTCGCCGGCTTTTGGATCCGCCAAAGGCGAAGGCCGTAACCAGTCCCAGGGCCGGAGACAAAAATCGCACCCAGCAATCATGTTCGCGAAACCGACCAATCTTGAAAACAAGCCCTTCTCCTGTCAATTCACGATGCATGGTCGTTTTCTCGCAGGTACTGGCAAGGGAATGATTTCTCGCGAAAGCAAGGACGAGATGGTTCGGTCAGGTATTGGGGCAACTCATGGAAAACGCAGGACCATGACTTCGCCAGGCTTGGCCTGCAAAGGCCAAGGCCGTCCATCCAGATACAACTCCACTCCGCCTGCGTTACCCAATTTCAACTCCAAAAAATCATCAAAAGAAACCACCAAGCGTTCATCGGTGCGCAAAAAAGCCTCCCGGACGCGACCGCCGTCGGATTGGGCGGAAAGCCAGCAATTTTGAAGAGCCCTGATCTCCAGGGTCCGCTCTTTGATCGTTGCTGACGGTGGCGACTCTTGAGAAACCGCCATTTGGTCCTCTGAAGCGGCCTGGTCGGCGCGGCCGTCGGCAATAGACGAAGCAGCCTGTGGGGAGTGATCATTCGTCCGGGCTGCTCCGCTGGGTTTTTGCGGCGACTCTCCGTCAAGCTCCTCGCTGCCGGATTCAGACGGCTGTTGATAAGAGTCGCCCTCATGGCCAAGTTTAACCGCTGAATCAAAAGCCATGCCTGGGACATCTGAAAAAGGCTCCGCCAAGGGCGACAAGGGCGCACCTTCGAATCGTTCTGCCGGTGCTCCCGTTGACGGCATATCCTCGTCTCCAGGTCTTGCCACATCGTGTCTGGGTTGAAAATCAGGTGCCGGAACAGGCCCGATATCCTCACTCAAGATCGTCTTTACGCTCTCATGTTCAGACGAAGAAAACAAAAGCTGGTGCAGCGGAGTCCAGAAAAACCAAACACAGGCTGCAACAAGAATCAAAGACAAAATCACTGCAGTTATCAAGAAGCGCCCCGGGAAACGATTTTTCACGGCGGGCAATCTCTTGGCATCGGTCAGCACCAGCTGCTCTTCAGGTGGAGCATCTTCCGGGGAAAAGTAGATCTGGGCCATGGTATTGCCCATCTTGTCGGCGTCCAGTCCCAAAAACCGTGCGTAATTCTTCACAAACCCCTTGGCATAAACAGGATGTGGCAAGGCCCGTTCATTGCCTTCCTCAATAGCTTCCAGGCTGACCCGGCTGATTTTGGTCTTTTCCATGACCACCGTCAGGTCCAGTCCCTGCCGAAGCCGCTCTTCCTTGAGCTGTCTTCCAAATTCCTTCAAGTCCATAACCATCCCCGCTGCCGTGCGGCCGTTAAAGCCGAATATCGATCAGCGCGCGACTGCGCAATCCTTCAAGATACTCCGTATAGCGCGCCTCGAGACGAGGTTCCATCAATTTTTCACGAATCTGATCTTGGACCTCATTTAAGGGCAACACATCTCCGGCCTCCTCCCCTTTGAACTTGAGCACCGCAGGACGCCCCTGAACAAAAAAAATACCGGAAACTTCGCCAACGTCCAGGCCCGCCAGAGCCTCCCTCCATTCCGGAGCAAGATCTTTCCAGGCAGGCATTCCAATGTCTCCTCCTTGCTGCGCGCCGGGGCCATGGGAATAGGTCCGGGCGGCGTCATCAAAAAGAAGCGCGCCGGAACGCAACCGAGTATGGACTTCCTCGGCCAATTCCGGTGAATCAAAGAGGATCAATCCCAAATGAACGCGACGCTCCTGCTGAAAGTCCTTTTGCTGGACTGCATAGTACTGCTCGATCTCTTCGGTGGTCACCACAACCTTGCGTCGAACCATGATACCCATCAGGCGTTGACGCTGAATTTCTTCGCGCATCCGCTGTTCATAAAGTTCCTTGTCCAGCCCCTGAATGCGGAGCTGTTCCAGAAACTGGGCCTCGGTCAAACCCAGCCGTTCCCGAAATTGACGCATTTGGGTCTGAAGCTCCACGTCGGTTACATTGATGTTCAATCGCTGGGCTTCCTGGCGCAAAAGCACCTCATCAATCATACGCTCCAGCAACTGCTGTTTATTGCCCAACAACATCCGTTTGTCATCCTCAAGCAGCTCCCTCCCTTCAAACTGGTCCAAAAAAGGACGAAAACGCTGGTTCAATTCAAACAGGGTGATCACTTCCCCGTTAACGATCGCCACAATCCGGTCGACCACGTCCTGGGCGCGGGCTAACGTCAAGTAAAACAAAATGATCAACAGTGCCCCAATGCCGATGCGCGTCAAAAATCGCCTCATAATCTTCAGTTCCTATGGATAATCTGAAAGCCAAAAAGGATTTGCTTAAAAATATAATTATTTTGTTTAGTTGCCTTGCGAAATAGGGGAAGAGGCTTCATCGCCTGATTCGCTTTGCAACAAAAGGGTGTTGACCTCAATGCGGGCCGTCTGGAGTGTCTCGGAAAGCCAGACTTCAAAAGCATCCTGAAGCTTCTGCTCCACAAGAACACGCTCCACCAACGGATAGGCCTGAGCGGGATCAATGATTCTGCCGGGTGTTTTCTCCAGCAAAACCATGGCCTGGCATCCTCGAGCTTCGCGGATCAGCGGGCCGGTGGATTGGCCCGGCTCCAGTTCCTCCAACACCAACCGCCATTCCGTTGGAATATTGTCTTCGTAGAGGGTGTAGCCATGGACTTCCACCTTGTCAAAACGTTTGCTCAATTGGGCAGGATCATCCTCTGTTTGGGACAACTCCAAAACCTTTTCCACGGAATCCTGATCCGGTCCCTGGATGAAAAGAAATTTCATCCTTGGCCGCAGATAAAAATCAACAATATGTCTACGGTAATAGGCATCCACCTCCTGGAAATCAATGGAGATCTGCGGACGCAACACCTTCTGAAAAAATATTTCATGATGCAATGTCGCCTTGAGCTGCTCTCTCCATATGTCCAGATCAATATATTCCTCAACCAGCATTTGCTCAAAGGCTTCTTCCGTATAGTCTGCGCGGACCAGAGATTCCGCTGCAGACAGATCCTGTTCGGAAGCCGTCAGGTTTCTCTCGGCAAGATGTTGGGCCATCAATATATTGACCACCATCTCCGACAGCACTGTACCATATTCATCCTGTAAACGCTCCAACGAAGCGGAAGAAATATTCGAGCGTGCAAGATACTTCAAATCATGCTTGGCCTCAAGCTGCATCAGGTAAATCGGTTCTCCGTTGACCCGTGCCACAACACCCTGATCATTGGACTGTGATACGCACCCTGAACCGAACCACACAAACAGCCAAGCTAAAAAAACCCCCTTCAAACACTTCTGCATCGTGCGTGCATAAGGTCGCGGATGTAAAATCAGTCCATGCCGAATCATAATGATTCCTTAAAAATCAATTCCCGGGGGAAAGCGCGAAAAGATCACTTTTAGCCTGTCGCAAATGGATAAAATTAGCCGCCTTGTCAGGAAAGCGCAACTCCAGTCTTCCCGGGGGCAGCAAACGGACTCTGTCCGGACGCTGCATCACCCAGGGCACCACGGCGTCAATCACGGTCTGATCCGCCCTTGCAGACAAGGTGACAAGAATTTTCCCAGGCAGCAAGTCAGCCCTTTCCGCCCCAAGCTTGACCAGCATGCGCTTCATCTCCAAAACAGCCAGAAACGTCTCCAACTCCTCAGGAAAATGCCCGAAGCGATCCCTTATCTCCGCGGCGATTTCCTCCGCAGCCTCAGTGGAACGAGCCGAAGACAAAGCCTTGTAGTAATACAGACGGTCTTTTGTTTCTGGAATATAGTGTTCCGGGATGTGAGCTGGATAGGCCACGTTCATTTCAGTCTGAACTTCTTCCCGGGGCGCTTGCCCCTTGAGACGGCGCACCTCGTTTTCGAGCATTTCCAGAAACAACTCCAAGCCCACCCTGGAAATCATGCCGGATTGACTTTCTCCCAAAATATTGCCCGCGCCTCGCAACCGCAAATCCTCCATGGCCACGGAAAAACCGGCGCCGAGATAGTCCATATCCAAAATCACCTGCAGCCGCTTGCGTGAAGTTTCCGACAATGCATCAATGGAATGGACAACGAAATACGCAAAGGCTTGCCGCTCACTGCGCCCTACGCGACCTCGCAGCTGATAGAGCTGCCCCAGGCCGAACAACTGGGCCTGGTCCACGATCAAGGTGTTGGCCCTTGGAAAATCCAGGCCGGATTCGATAATCGCCGTGCATACCAAGATATCCAATTCACCGTGCCAAAATTGACGCATCGCCTCTTCAAGTCGAGCGGCGCTCATCTGTCCATGGGCCTGGCCCACGCGGGCCTGGGGCGCCAAGGAACGTACGTATTGTTCCACTTCATCCAGTCCCAGCACCCGGTTGTGCACCCAAAAAATTTGTCCACCACGCTCCAGTTCTCGAGCCAAGGCTTGGCCGAGCATGTTCGCATCGCGCTCCAACAGAAAGGTCTGCACGGGTTTGCGATCCACAGGCGGGGTTTCGATCACGCTCAGGGAACGAACCCCGGACAGGGAAAGCTGAAGGGTTCTGGGAATCGGTGTAGCCGTCAACGTCAGGACATCCACGTTCTTGCGCAGTTTTTTGAGCTTTTCCTTATGCTTCACCCCGAAACGCTGTTCCTCGTCAAGAATCAACAGCCCCAAATTAGGCAAATGCACGTCATCGGAAACAAGACGATGGGTGCCGATGAGGATGTCCACCGCACCCCGACCAGCGGCCTCCAGTATCCGCTTTTGACGCGCCTGGGGCACGAACCGGCTGAGCATGGCCACCCGTACCGGGAAATGCTCCATCCGGGCGCGAAAATTCTGATAATGCTGCTCAGCCAGCACCGTGGTCGGACACAACAAGGCCACCTGCTTGCCCTCCATCACGGCCCGAAACGCGGAGCGCATGGCCACCTCGGTCTTGCCGAAGCCCACGTCCCCACACACCAACCTGTCCATGGGCTGGGGCAGATCCATGTCCATGAACACTTCATCAATAGCCCGGGATTGATCCGGGGTTTCTTCAAACCCGAAGGACGCCTCAAAATCCCGGTACATCTCATTAATGGGGCCGTAGGCATACCCCTTTGCAACCCGACGGTAGGCATAGATTTCCACCAGATCCCGAGCAATTCTTTCAATGGCCTTGCGCGCCCGTTCCTTTGTCTTGGTCCACTGCCCGCCGCCCAGTCGGTCCAGGACGGGTTCCCCGCCTTCCGGCCCCTTATAGAGCTGAACCAGATTAAGTCGATCCACCGGCAAATACAATTTGTCCTGCCCCGCATAGCGAATAACCAGATAATCATTGGCCGCAGCGCCCACCCGCAAACGGTGCAGCCCCTCAAGCCGACCCAATCCGTAATCCCTGTGAACCAACAAATCCCCGGGAGAAAGTTCATCAAAGGACGTCAGCCCGGCAAAGCCTTTTTTCACACGCCCTCGGCTCGGGACGCCTTTTTCGTCTGGCTGAAGAATGTTTTCAGCCAAAACAAGCATCCCGTTCCACTCCAGGTCCATGCCCTTGCGCAAACCTGAACGCACCAGCACCACTCCACGGGCCTGTGGATCAAATTCTTCGGCGAATTCCATTCCTTCCTCGGACAGACGCTTGGCAAACCGGCTCTGCGAATGATCGGAATGAAAGGACAACACTATCTGTGGCCGCTCTTCCCGCCAAACTCGCAAGGCTTGCACCAGCGTGCTCCAGGGACGATGTCGGGCTTCCGGTTTCCAAAACAGGTCCTGGAATCCGGCAAAGACTTTTTCCGCTAATTCCGTTCCCTGGCGATCCACACCAATAAGCAAATCCTCGAAAATAACCTGACGTCGACCATGCCATGCCCATCGGGCCGAGGAGGACTGCTGGATCAAGCTGGGGCGCAGCCATCGGCTGTCCTGACCGTAGGCGTCATCCAAAAATGACTGCCATGCCCATTCGGCCTCTTCCAGACGCGGCCGCAATTGGGATGAATTGATCAGCAAATACGTTGTATCCTCGGGCAGCCATTGCCCCAGCGTGCTGCATTGCTCGTAGTACACCCCCGGAGCCAACTGACCGTCTCCGCGCTCCAAGGCCTGTTCCAGCAAAATTCTCCCTGGGCTGGACAACTCCCCCATGCCATCCAAATGTCGCCAGAACTCCTTCCCCCTGGTGACAAATTCTTCGCCCAGCAAGGCCGGCGCAACAGGCAAAACCATGGCTTCACTCATTTCGTCCACCGAACGCTGGCGCAAGGGATCGAACAAGCGCAAACTTTCCAGGGTTTGTCCGAAAAACTCCATCCGCATGGGTGAAGAAAATCCCGGTGGATAAATATCCAAAATATCCCCGCGCCTTGCGATCTCACCGACTCCGGCCACCAAATTGGTATGCTGATATCCCCAGAGCATAGCCTGTTCGAAAATATCGTCAGGGGAAATCTCCTCGCCCTGAACAAGATGCAGGAAAGCGTTTTCCACAATGGATCGACTCGGCCATTTTGCGAGAAAATTTTCCACGCTTACCAGCAGGCCAAAGGGTCGCCGGGCGTAACGCAACGCATGCAATCCTATCCAGCGTTTGAACCAGGCCTTCCTGTCTGCATGCAAGGGGTCTTCAGGAGGATAAGCAGGCAACGTGAACCAACGGGAAGCGCCAGTGTCTGCCTGATCGTCCCTGGAAAAAAGACGGACGAGAGGTTCTATTTCAGAAATCTGTTTAAACTCGGGAACCACCATGACCACATTTGTGCCAGCAGCCAGGTGGGCCTCGGCCAGATAGGCCTGAGTCGCCGCACCGCTTTTGTGCACATGCAGGGAATCATGGCGCCCATGCAAAAATTTTTGGATGTCCTTGGTTAAAAACACGCTTGACGATCCCGATGCCAATAAATTTTTATGAACAATACATCGATCCTGGTCTGTTGTTCCATTTCCATGAGCCTATGATGGGTTGCAAAAAAGACAAATTTCATTCAAAAACAAAGGGATTACGCCTTGCCATGCGCGAGACATCGCGCAGCATCAATGGAGGACATCACGAAAATGGGATATTTTAACGGACAGTTGGCCTCGGTTCCCTTGGATGAACACGTCAAGATTCTGGAAGACGAGGAACTCTTGGATTTCTGGGAGGAAAGCCAATACATGGAAGGTATACTTGAAGGAGAATACGCAATATCCCCTCAGATCGATGGAGGGTATGAACGCCTGATCCTTCAAGAAATCCGGTTACGTTTTTGCCGACGCGATCCAGCAAAGACAATGCCCGGCAATTGATTCTTCCAATCCGTAAGCCCTTGCGCTCGAACACCTGGCCGTGGAAACATCGGTCGGCACATGAAGGGACTGGCAATAGCCCCGACGATTTCGGCCATAGCCCCATTAAAAGACCGCATCCCCTAGCGGTTCACAGTCGATGCGTGCATTCCTATCGAACCTGGGGCCTTCCCACGCAATAATACCGCAAACCGAATCGCTTTAAAAACTCGGGCGAGTAAAGATTGCGTCCGTCAAAAACCGCCGGTTCGGTCAGGGTCTTTTGGATGCGTTCAAAATCCGGATTGCGGAATTGGTTCCATTCCGTGACCACGGCCAAGGCGTCCGCGCCCTCCAGCACATCGTATTGAGAATCCAGAATACTCACCAGTTCGTTGTCGGCCAATGCCTCCCGAGCCTTGCCCCCGGCGGCGGGATCAAAGGCCTGTATGGCCATGCCCAGATCGGTCAGCCCGGCGATCAATTCCAGGGACGGCGCCTCCCGAATATCGTCTGTATTGGGTTTGAAGGCCACGCCCCATAATGCCAAGGTCTTGCCCTTGACCCCGCCGCGCTGGGCAAAATAGTTCACGATTTTATCCACCAAGCTGCGCTTCTGCCGGGCATTCAGACGGTCCACGGCCGTGAGCACGCCGGGTTCGTACCCGCTGCTCTTTGCCGTATTGATCAACGCTCGCACATCCTTGGGAAAACAGGAACCGCCGTAGCCCAGCCCGGGATAAATAAAATGTCGTCCAATGCGCTGATCCGATCCGATGCCTAAGCGCACGTCTTTCACATCCGCGCCGACCCGTTCGCAGATATTCGCTATTTCATTGATAAAAGAAATTTTCGTAGCCAGCATGCAATTGGCGGCATATTTGGTCATTTCTGCGCTGCGCACGCCCATGATGATCAGTTTCTCCCGACTGCGGGCAAAGGGCGCATACAACGCCTTGAGCAGCTCCGCCACCCGGACGTTGTCCGTGCCCACCACCACCCGGTCCGGCTTCATGAAATCGTTGACCGCGTCGCCTTCCTTGAGAAATTCCGGATTGGAAACCACGTCGAACTCGATGTTCACTCCGCGGCTCTGCTGCTCCTCCAGGATCAGGGCCCGCACTTGGTCCGCCGTGCCCACCGGCACTGTGGATTTGTTGATGACTATTTTATAATCCTTCATGTTCCGGCCCACTTCCCTGGCCACCTGATGCACGAAACACAGATCGCATCCCCCGTCAGGCAACGACGGCGTGCCCACGCAGATCATCACGAACAACGCAGAATCCAGTCCCTGCTCAAGGTCGGTCGTAAACCGCAAACGACCTTGCTCATAGTTGCGTTGAACAACTTCCTCCAGGCCGGGCTCGAAGATGTGGATCTTGCCCTGGGAAAGATCTTGGACAATCCCCGCATTCACGTCCACACAGGCCACATTGTTGCCCATTTCCGCAAAACAGGCCGCCGTGACCAGACCCACATACCCCGTGCCGACAATACATATGTTCATGCCCAAACGTCTCCTTGTCGTTATTTGATATCAGAATCGAATGAATCCTCAGTATGCAAGGATTGATGGCGATCCTGATCCGGATACAACATCTGCTGCGCAAGCCAAAAGAAAGCTTGCGCCGACTCCGCAAAGCTACTTTGTGAAACAGTGCCGCGTCAGTCCGGCGAAGCATCCCGCCGAGCCGAGCCTGTCTTATCGTTCCAGCGCGATGGAGACAAGCCCCGGCTCATGATCTCGACATGCCCGCTAATGCTTGACTTCTCCATGACAGGCTTGATGTTTGCCAAGGTTCAGTGATACCTGAAAAACACATCGGGCTTGCTCCCTGACAGCGCAAATACCGCCCGCGCTTCACATCTGAATTCCGCAACTGTTTTTGTTTCCCCCTGCGAACCAAGGAGGCGGTCGTGAACATGGTGGTTCTGGATGGCCGAACACTCAACCCCGGAGACAATCCCTGGACGCCGCTGGAAGCCTTGGGCGCTTTGACCGTATATCCCCGCACCCCGGCCAGAGAGATTCGTAAACGTTCTCTGAAAGCGGACATCCTGCTGACCAACAAAACCCCGTTGACGGCCAGGACCATCGCCGCCCTGCCCCACCTGAAATTCATCGCCGTGATGGCCACAGGCTATGACGTCGTGGATCTCCAGGCCGCCAGCAAGCGCAACATCCCTGTTTCCAACGTGCCCAGTTACGCCACCAATTCCGTGGCCCAGTTCGTCCTGGCACTGGTGCTGGAACTCTGCCACCGGGTCAGTCTGCACGATCTGGCCGTGAAAAACGGGGAGTGGATCAAAAAAAAGGAATTCTGTTTTTGGAAAACACCGCAGATCGAGTTGGCCGGTCTGAAAATGGGCATTGTCGGTTTTGGCCGAATTGGACGACGCGTGGCCGAACTGGCACACGCCTTGGGAATGGAGGTGCTGGCATACGCCCCGCGCATTCGTGAAACCCCGCCCTACAAGCCCTTTGCCTGGAAATCCCTGACCGAGGTCTTTTCCGAGGCCGACGTGATCAGCCTGCATTGTCCATTGACCGACGATACCCGCAGTTCCATCGACAAAGACCTCATCGGCCTCATGAAGACCGAGGCATTTTTGATCAACACCTCCCGGGGGCCAATCATCAACGAGGCGGACTTGGCTGCCGCCCTGAATGCCCGCGCCATTGCCGGGGCAGCCGTGGACGTGGTCGCTGAGGAACCCATTCAACCGGACAACCCGTTGCTTGCTGCCCGCAATTGCATCATCACTCCGCACATGGCCTGGGCCAGCTTGAGTTCGCGCAAACGTTTGCTTTCGGCCGTGGCGGACAACGTCAAAAATTTTCTCGCCGGACGTCCGACCAATGTGGTCAATCCCATCATGTTATAAACCTGTTCAATCAGTAAGGAGGATCTCATGACCCCGCCAATTCGCGTTTACGCCATAAGCACCTGCATCCATTGCAAACGGGCCAAGGAGTATCTGGACCAATGCGGCGCGCCCTACGAGCCGATTCATGTGGATTTGCTGACCGGCCAGGAACGCAGCGACGCGCTGACAGAAGTCAAAAAATACAATCCCGCCCAGAGTTTTCCGACCATCATCATTGGGGATGTCGTCATTGTGGGCTTCAGACAAAATGAAATCGCAAGTGCATTGGGGATCATATGAACGCTGAAAATCTTATGGAAACATTGCGCAAGTCGCAGGAACCAAAGGGCTATTTTTTCAACAAGGACAGAGAAATGGTTTTGGCCCTGATGGAATCCCTTCTGACCAACAAGAACCGCTACGGCTACATGGCCTGTCCCTGTCGTCTGGCATCGGGCAACAGGGAACTGGACAAAGACATCATCTGCCCGTGCGTGTATCGCGAGGAGGACGTCCGCCGTTACGGAAGCTGCTTTTGCGGGCTTTATGTCTCCAAGGACTGGAACGAGGAAAAAATCCCGCATGAATACGTCCCGGAACGCCGTCCGCCGGCGTTTTAACACCCCGCGATCATGTCTTTGCGCGCCCTGGCCCTGGAACTCTACGATCTGGAAAAACGCGTCGATCAGTTGACTCGTGCGCTTGCGCAAGCCGCCCCGGAGCAACATGCCACCATTGAATTGAAACTCCTGCGGACCAGGGCTGAAAGGGACCGGCTCCGGGCCGTGCTCCAGGCAAAAAAGGACGAACCGAGCGCAACTCCTCAGTACAATTTGCGTTGGCTTTGCCAAAAAGCCGGATCATCGCGTTGAGGCCCTGCCGGCTGTCTGACTGTGCTGGGCATCGTTCATCAAGGGGTTGCCCATCGTGGAAAGACAGGGTCGTGTTCGTGCTGCACAACCCCTTGATGTTACGAGACCCGCGAAGGAGTTCCGGCAGGGCCGAAACGCGATGACCCGGCCACAATGCTCAATACCCCGGGCCGATCTTCAGTTAATCAGCTGGAATGTGGCAAAAACAAAATCAATTTTTGCCGGGCTTTCAGAAAAATCCCATCAGATAAACGGCACGGCCTCCACCTCGTCGGCCATGGTGTTGAAGGCCTTGAAGGCTTCAAGCATGTCTTTTGCCGTATAACTGACCTCCATGGGCTCCTCGCGGACCGCGCCGGGCAGGCGTGCGGCCCGGTCCGCACCGGAAGCCGTGGTGAACCGCACCCGGAGTTGCACCGGCTCGGTTGTCCTCAGCGGTCGGCACTGCTCCTTTCGGGCCAAAGCCTGGCGTACGCCCGCGGCGATCAATTCCACGCACCGAGAAGGAACATGACTGATCGCCGCGTAAGCCCCCACGCCCCGCTTCACCGCTACGCACTCCACGCCCGGCAGCAAGTTCTTGGCCTCGGCGCAGGCCGCCTCGTCCCCGGACACAAAGACCACGGGCGCGTTGTAATGCCCGACCAGCAAAGCGTTCAGTCCCATCTCGCCGATTCGCAGATCGTTGACGCGCAACTCAGCCACCCGGCCGTGAAAAATATGCGGGATGGCCGCATCCGGGGTACCGGACATGACATGGGCGCCCACGAACAGGACCGCGTCAAATCCTTCCTGAATGCCCTCGACCATGGCCAGGGGCCTGGGACCGCCCAGGACCAGTCTGGCCCGGGCATCCAGCAGTTCCGGCAGCAGATTCAGACCCACGTTATGGGAGTCCGCCACCAGCACGTCCGTGGCCCCGGCGGAAAACGCCGCGTCAACGGCCGCATTGACCTCGGCGGTGAAAAACCGCCGCGCCCGGTCGTATTCCCTGCCGCCGGGAGAGGTGTGCTCGCTGCGCACCACGCATCCGACGCCCTCCAAATCCGCGCAAACAAAAACTTTCATTATCTTGCTCCAGAATCTCGTTTCAAGATTTATACAAATGACACGCCACCACATGTTCCGGCCCCATGTACACCCGCGGCGGCGCCGATTGCTTGCAGACCGGCAAGGCTGATGGACAGCGCGGATGAAAGCGGCATCCCGGCGGGACGCGAACCGGACTGGGCGGGTCCCCCGGCAGCACGGCCAGGTTCTGCCGAGTCCGCGGATCCGGAATCGGAGCCGCGGCCAACAAGGCCTGAGTATACGGATGCAGCGGTCGGAGGAAAAGGTTGTCGGCCATGGCGTTTTCCACGAGCACGCCCAGGTACATCACGCCCACCCGTCGGCTCATGTGCCGGATCACGGTCAGGTCGTGGGAGATGAACAAGTACGAGACCCCCCGCCGCTTTTGAATGTCTTGAAGCAGATTGAGCACCTGGGCCTGAACCGAGACGTCCAGGGCGCTGGTGGGCTCATCCAGGACAATAAATGCGGGGTTTGTGATCAAGGCCCGGGCGATGGCGATGCGCTGCCGCTGGCCTCCGCTGAATTCATGCGCATAGCGGGACATATGTTCCGCTCCGAGCCCGACCTCCCGCAAGGCCACCGCGACCCGCTGCTCCACCTCCAAATCGGTGCCGAAGCGGCGGACATGCCTGCCCACACGCAAAGGCGCGGCAACAAGGCCGCGCACGGTCATCCGGGGGTCCAGGGAAGACTGCGGATCCTGGAAGACCACGGCCATGCCCGAGCGGGCCCGGCGCAACGCCCTTCCGGACAAGCGGGCCAGGTCTTGCCCATGAAAGACCAATCGACCCTGGTCCGGAATCGTCAGCCGCAACAGACAATTGCCCACCGTGGATTTTCCGCAGCCCGACTCGCCCACCAAGCCGAAGGTTTCGCCCTGGGCCACGGAAAACGAAACGCCGTCCACGGCCCGCAGCTCGTCCTTGCCCCAGCCCCAGCCACTGCCGCGCTTCACGAAAAACGCCTTGTACAGCCCTTCCACGCGCACCACGCTCACGGCCGCCTCCAATTTTCTTGCGGCTTGCCAGCAGATAGGTGACAGGCCACGGCATGCTGCGCGCCAATCGTGGACAGTTCCGGTTCGATCCGATTGCAGTTTTTGACGCGCAACACGCAACGCGGATGATAACGGCAGCCGGGCGGCGGGGTGACGAGGTCGGGCACGGTTCCCGGGATGGTCAGCAGCTGCTGGATGCGCTCGCGCCCGGGAATGGCCGCGATCAGTCCCTGGGTATAGGGATGCTCCGGTCTGGCGAACAGATCAGCCACCGTCGCGGTTTCCACAACCACACCGGCGTACATCACCGCTACCCGGTCGCAGGTCTGGGCCACCACCCCCATGTCGTGGGTGATCAACAGCACGGCCATATCCCGTTGCGCGGCCTGCTCCTTGATAATCTGAAGAATCTGCCCCTGAACCGTAACGTCCAAGGCCGTGGTCGGCTCGTCGGCCAACAGCAGTTGCGGGCCGCAGGACAGTTCCATGGCGATCATCACCCGCTGGCGCTGTCCCCCGGACAGTTCATGCGGATACTTGCGCAGGAGGCCCCGTGCATCGGGCAGACGCACCCGGGCCAGCATCGCGGCGCAATGCTCGTTGGCCGCCTCGCGGCCAAGTCCCAGGTGCAGCCGCGCCATTTCACGCATCTGGTTGCCGATGGTGAATACCGGGTTCAGGCTGGACAAGGGTTCCTGGAAAATCATGGAAATGCAGCGGCCGCGCACCGACCGCATGGCCCGGGCCGAAAGCTTCAGCAGGTTTTTCTCCTGAAACATGATCCGACCCTCATGGATTCGGCCCGGCGGCTGGGGGATCAGTCGCAGGATGGAACGCGCCAGAACCGACTTGCCGCACCCGGTTTCACCGACCAGACCGAGGATTTCCCCGGCTTGCAGGGACAGGCTGACCTTTTCCAGGACCCGGGCCGTACCCTGGTGGGTGGTAAAGGTGACGCTGAGGCCCTGAACATCCAGTAGCTGCTTGGACATCACGGCTACCTGCGAATCCTGGGGTCCAGCACGTCGCGCAGGGCGTCGCCCAGAATGTTGAATCCGACCACGGTGAACAAAATGAACAATCCAGGAAAGGTAGCGTACCACCACTGATCCATCAAAAACTTGCGGCCCACGCTGATCATCGCGCCCCATTCCGGCATGGGCGGCTGCGCGCCCAGGCCGATGAAACTCAAGGAGGCGGCGATGAGAATGGCGTCGCCCAAAGTCAGGGTGGCCAGGACAATGACGGAATTCAGACAGTTGGGCAGGATGTGGCGCAGGATGATCCAGGCGTGTCCGGCCCCGGCCACCCGGGAGGCGAGGACAAAGGGCATTTCCCGAACCGCTAGCGCCTCGCCGCGGACCATGCGCGCAAACTTGGGAATCATCACAAAGGCCACGGCCAGGATGGCGTTGTTCAGGCTGGGCCCCATGGCCGCGGCCAAGGCCATGGCCAGGACCAGGGAGGGAAAGGAAATGATCACGTCCATGACGCGCATCATCAGGTTGTCCACCCAGCCCCCCAGATATCCCGCTGTGGCGCCGATCAGCGCGCCCAGCCCACCGGCGATGGCCACAACAAAAAATCCGATGCGCAGGGAGATGCGCGCCCCGTACATGATCCGGCTGAAAATATCCCGACCCATTTCATCGGTTCCGAACCAATGGTCCGCGCCAGGCCCCTGCAACCGCTCGGACAGGTTGATTTCCACTGGTTCGTAGGGCGCAAGAACCCCGGCCAGCAGGGCCATGCAGACCATGACCGCCAGGATCCCGCCTCCGGCCGCGGCCGACGGGTTGCGGGACAGAATTCGCAAGGTCAGCATGATCTCGCGCCACCGGGGATGATCAGCAAGACGCATCTCAGTACCGGATCGTCGGGTTGATCGCGGCGTAGAGTACGTCCACGGCCAGGTTCACGCACACGTACGCCAGGCTGACCATCAGGGTGAAACCCATGATCGCCGGGAAGTCCAGGTAATTCACGGAATCTACGACGTATTTGCCCATCCCGGGCCAGGAAAAGATGGTCTCCGTGAGGATCGCCCCGCCCATCAGCTCCCCAAAGGACAATCCAACGATGGTTACCGTGGGAATCAGGGAATTCTTGAAAGCGTGCTTGAGCACCACCCGGGCCTCGGACAACCCGTTGGCCCGGGCCGTGACGATATAGTCCTGGCCGAGCACCGCGATCATGGAGGAACGCACGATCCGGGTGATGATCGCCAAATACACGTAGGACAGGCAAAACGCCGGCAAGAGCAGATGCGAGGCCGCGTTGCGCAAGGCCTGCCAATCTCCGGCCAGCAGCGCATCCACGGTATACATCCCGGTGATCCTCAGCGGCGCGGCCATGGTCACATCCAGCCGGCCCGACCCTGGAAGCCAGCCCAGATGCCGGTAAAACACCAGCAACAGCATCAGCCCCAGCCAGAACACCGGCGTGGACACGCCGATCACGGAAAAGACCCGCGTCAGATGGTCCACCACGGTGTTACGCTTGACCGCGGCCAGAATGCCCAAAGGGATCCCCAGCCCCAGGCAAAGCAGCAGACTGGCCAGCGTCAGCTCCAACGTGGCCGGCAGATAATCGCGGATATCCTCCAGAACAGGGCGGTGACTGCGGATGGAGACGCCCAGATCTCCCTGGCTCAAACCATGGAGAAAACGCCAGTACTGGGCCGGCAACGGCTGATCCAGACCGTGCGTGCGACGGATGTTCTCCACGGTCTCCCGGCTGGCCTTGGGCCCGGCAATGAGCTGGGCCGGATCCCCGGGAATGGCGTGGGAGATGAGAAATGCCAGAACCGTGACTCCCAGCAACACCGGCGCCATGTAGGCCAGACGGCGCAGGACATAAAGCAGCAAGGTCATCAAAAAACGGCCGGGAAGCTTCACTCCCCGGCCGCGCTCCTAGTTTTTGGTGATGGACTCGAAGTTGTACATGGACTCGAGCATGGGATTGAAGACGTATCCGTGGACATTCTTGTGCAGGGGCACGATGGTCTGTACCTGATAGAGAAAAATATACGGAGCATCTTCCATGATCACATCCTGGGCCTGGTGGTACAACCGGGTGCGCTCGGCCACGTCCGCTTTGGCCGCGGCCTCGCGAATCAGCGCGTCCACCTGCTCGTTCTGGTAGAAGCTGCGGTTGCCGGGCAAGCCCCACAGGCCGGAATCAAACCAGAAGTTCATGAACATGTAGGGATCGGCAAAATCCGGACTCCAGGCCCCCAGGCACAGCTCAAAGTCGCCCTTGTCCACCTGGTCGCGCAGGGTCGGGTTGGCCAAAAGTTGCAAGTTGAGCTTCACGCCGATCTGGGCGAAATTGGCCTGCATGATCGTGGCGATCTGTTCCCAGGACGGACGGCGCTCGGAATAGATCAGGGTCAGTTCCAGTCCTTCGGCGCCGGCGTCCTTGAGCAGGGCCTTGGCTTTGTCCACGTCGCGGGTGTACTGGAACACGTCCGGTTTGTGCCCCCACATGCCGAGAGGCACGGGCCCGCGCATCTGCACCCCGTTGCCCTGAAGCACGAAATCAATGATGCCTTGGTAATCCACGGCGTAGCTCAAAGCCTGACGCACCTGCTTGTCCTTGAGCTTGTCCTTCTGGGTGTTGATGTATACGTATTCCACCAGCTGCGACGCATGGCGCTCCACAGAGATTTCCGGGTTTTGCTCCAGGGCCGGGATCTGATCGATGAGCACGTTTTCGGCGATGTCGATGTCCCCGCGCTCCAGGGCCATGCGCCGGTCTGCTGACTCGGGCATGAAGCGGATGATCACCCGGTCCAAAGCCGGAGCCCCGCCCCAATAGTCCTTGTTGGCTTCCAGCACGAACCGTTGTCCGCGCAGCCATTCCACCATCCTGAAGGGGCCGCTGCCGTCCATGTTTCCGGCCAGCCAGGCCTGGGCCAGATCATTGTCCTTGGCGTGTTGCATGATCTTGGGATTGATGATGGACGCGCCGTTGGTGGCCAGGGTCTGCAAAAACGGTCCGTAAGGATTTTTCAAGGTGATCTCCAGGGTCATGGGATCAATCACGCGCATAACATCAATGGCGCCGATATTGTCCGCCGGTCCCTTGCCGATGTCCAAAGTGCGCTGCAGGGAAAAGCGCACCGCCTCGGCGTCCAGTTTTGTGCCGTCGGCAAAGGTGATGCCTTCACGGATGCGGAAGGTCCAAATCAGCCCGTCCGGTGAAACCTCCCAGGATTCGGCCGCCGAGGGTTCCACCTCGGTGGAGCCTTTGCCGTCCATCACCTTGTACCGCACCAGCCGGTCGTAACAGGGATAAATCTGGCGCCAGTCATAGTTGTCGCTGGATACTCCCGGATCCAAAGTATGGATGTCCGAGGAAACACCGACCACCAGGGTCTCGGTGCCGGCCCAGACGGACTGCCCGGCATAACACGCCAACAACAAGCACAGTGCAACGCGCAAGAGCCTCTTCATGGGAACCTCCTTCTCAAAGGTGCAAAAACATTTTTCCGCGATGCATGCTCTTACTCCCAGCCCGGCAAAACCGTCAACGTGTTCCCAATGCTTGGGTCCATTTTTTAACCTTCTTGGCATCCTTTGTGTTTCTGCATATCATGGATGCATGACGAAACGCGAGACAAAGTTTGCCAAACTGCTGCCCAAGACTGTTGAAGCCGTGCGCGAGGCAGGCCAGGTGCTCATGGAATACTGGCACGCGCCGCGTGAGATCCGCCGCAAAGGCCGTATCGACCTGGTCACCAGCGCGGATTTGGCTGTGGAAAAATCCTTGGTTCAGCGTCTTGGTGAAATCCTGCCCGAGGCCACCATCTTGGCCGAGGAATCCGTGGCTGCGACGGACTTGAACCGCCCCCTGAACGGTCCGACCTGGATCATCGACCCCCTGGACGGAACCACAAATTTCGCCCATGGCTTTCCCTTCGTGGCCATTTCCGTGGCCCTGTGGGATCAGGGAGAAACGCACCTGGGCATTGTGTACCTGCCGGTCATGAACGAACTCTTCCATGCCTGCCTGGGCAGCGGGACGCGGCTCAACAACGAGGCTGTCGGCGTCTCCAGGACCACGAATCTGGAAAACGCCCTGGTGGCCACGGGCTTTCCCTACACGGTCCGGGACCATCTGCCCCATATTCTGGCCTGGCTGCAGGTCGTGCTGGCGACGACCCAGGGAGTCCGCCGGGCCGGATCAGCGGCAATTGACCTGGCCTACACCGCTGCCGGTCGATTCGACGCTTTTTATGAAATCCAGCTCAAGCCCTGGGACATGGCCGCTGGCTGGCTGCTGGTTCGCGAAGCCGGAGGACGCGTCACCAAAATGGATAACGGTCCTTTTGACGTCCAGGCTTCTTCAATTTTGGCCACCAACGGCCTGATCCACGAGAACATGACCGAACTGCTGGCAAAAACAAAGAAGGAATAATTTTTGGTCTTGAGGCGTAAACATGGTTCTTTTCGGGTGTCGGCATTTTTTTTGTAATGAAGAAACCAGTGATATCGGATAACAACAATTCCCAACGCAACCGGACGGCCGTTGTTGCTCTGTCCAAAGCGGACCTGTCCGATGTCTTGGCCTTGGAGAAAGCATGTTTTGCCAGGCCCTGGTCCATGGAGCAGTTGCAATCCAGTTTTTCCCAAGGGAACATTCTTCTGTTGGGGGTCAAAAGCGGAGAACGGCTGCATGGATATGTCAGCTTCCAGGTTTTTCCGCCGGAAATGGAAATCCTGAACATCGCCATCAGCCTTGACAAACGCAGTCAGGGCCTGGGCCGCGGCCTTGTGCGTCGCGCCCTGGAATTGGGCCATGTTCAAGGGGCGAAAAACTGTTTTCTGGAAGTGGCCGGTGACAACTTTTCAGCCCTTAATCTTTATCGCTGCCTGGGCTTTGCGCCCATTAGCACGCGCCGGGGCTACTATCAGGAAGGGGGGCGAACCATGGATGCGGTGATCATGATGAAGGAGCTGCATTAAGGTTCAAGACCTTCGCCAAGGTTTAACCATGCCGTTTCAACCTCATACCCCTTACCCATTTTTTCGGAGGACAAGATGAGCATCCGCTTTTTGAAACACATGGACGTCAAGGGCAAGCGCCTGTTGATCCGGGTGGACTTCAACGTGCCCATGGATCAGGGGGTCATCAGGGAGGACATGCGCATCCGGGCCAGCCTCCCGACCTTGCAAACAGCCCTGGAACAGGGAGCATCCCTGGTCTTGTGCTCGCACATGGGCAGCCCCAAGGGACAGGTGATCCCGGAACTGAGCTTGAAACCCGCGGCTGAACATCTGGCCGGCCTGCTGGGCAAGCCCGTGCTCATGGCCCCGGACTGCATCGGGCCGGAGGTGGAAAAAATGGCTCAGACCCTGCAACCTGGCCAGATTTTGATGCTGGAGAACCTGCGCTTCCATCCCGGGGAAACCAAAAATGATCCGGAATTTTGCCGCCAACTGGCGCGTCTCGGTGAAATCTACGTAAACGACGCCTTTGGCACCTCTCATCGCGCCCATGCCTCAACAACCGGAGTGGCCGCGCATTTTTCACAATGCTGCGCGGGCTTGCTGATGCAAAAGGAATGGGAATATCTGGGACTGACCCTGGCCGATCCCCAGCGGCCCTATGTGGCCATATCCGGGGGAGCAAAAGTCTCCACCAAGCTGGGCGTTTTGCACAACCTCCTGGACAAGGTGGACCGCTTGATCATCGGCGGGGCCATGGCCAACACCTTCATCAAGTCTCTGGGTTTTGCCGTGGGCATATCCCTGGTGGAAAACGACCTGCTCGACGAGGCCCGGAAGATCATGGAAAAGGCCAAGGCCAAGGACGTGGCCCTGTATCTCCCGGTGGATTTCGTGTTCGCCCCCGACCCCAAGGCCCAGGCAGCCGGGGTCTGCCCCTATCAAAACGTGCCCGCGGACCAGATGATCTTGGATATTGGACCGGCCACCCAGGTGCTGTTTGCCGAGGTGCTGGCAACCGCCGGGACAGCCGTATGGAACGGACCCATGGGTGCGTTTGAGAATCCGGACTTTGCACAAGGCTCCCTGACCGTGGCCAAAGCCGTGGCGGAAAACGCCCGGGTCAGCATTGTCGGCGGCGGTGACACGGACGCCATGCTTCACGCCGCGAAAATGGCGGACAAGGTCAGCTTCATTTCCACCGGCGGCGGAGCATTTCTGGAATTCATGGAAGGCAAGGAACTTCCGGCCTTCAAAGCCCTCAGGGAGTGCTCGAAATGAAGACAAACGTGAAGACATTGATCGCCGGCAACTGGAAAATGTACAAAACCTTGGCCCAGGCCGAAAAACTGGCCGACAGACTGGCCGACAGACTGGCCGACAAACTTCCCGCCGACCGGGAAGTGCTGCTCCTGCCGCCGTTCACCGCTCTGGGAGCCGTGGCCTTTTCTTTGAAAGACGCGAACCGCTTCCTCCTGGGAGCCCAGAATTTTTATCCGGCACAGGAAGGGGCCTTTACCGGAGAAATCGCCCCGTTCATGCTCCAGGATCTGGGCTGCACCCATGCCCTGGCCGGGCATTCCGAGCGCCGCCATGTGCTCGGCGAGACGGACGGATTGATTTCCAGAAAGGTGGCCTTCGGCCTGCAGGCAGGCCTGCACATGATTCTGTGCATCGGCGAAACCCTGGATCAGCGCAAACAAGGCAAGGTGGAACACGTGCTCAAAGGCCAGCTGCTGCTTGGATTGACCGAAGCGAAGGATGCGGCCGTTGCACCGGAAACCTTAAGCATTGCTTATGAACCGGTCTGGGCCATCGGCACAGGCGAAGTGGCCAAGCCCTCGGATATCCTCTCCGCCCATGCGGTTATCCGTAAGACCCTGGAGGAAATGTTTTTGGACTGCGGTGGCAAAATTCGCATTCTCTACGGCGGCAGCGTGAAGCCGGACAATGCCGCGGCGATCCTTTGCCTTGACAATGTCAACGGCGTGCTGGTAGGAGGCGCAAGTTTGCAGGACGACAGTTTCGCCGCCATTGCGGCGGCTGTCTGATTTACGGAGGAGAAAGCATTTTGAGCACCTTGATCATCACCATCCATGTCCTGGCATGCATTTCGCTGGTTGTACTGATTCTTTTGCAGTCAGGCAAAGAAGGCATGGGCGTCATTTTCGGCGGCGGAAGCAGCTCGGTTTTTGGAAGCAGCGGCGCAGGCGGACTGCTGAAAAAACTGACCATTAGCGCGGCCAGCATTTTCGTGATCACCTCCTTGAGCTTCACCTATATGAGCAGTCAGCGCACAGCCGAGGAATCCATCATCCTGGACGCCCCGGCTGAACTTCTGCAGACCCCGTCAGCTCCCGCCGGGATTGAGCAGCAGGTTTCCGGCCCCGACGAAACAGCCCCAACGACTCCCCCCCCGGCGGAATCTCCCATCCCAACAGAAAAACAGCAATAAATTTAGAGCTTATCCGTAAATAATGTGGACTTTATTTCGCATTTCTGGCATGTTGTCCTCCATGTTCAACCTTGATCATGGAGGACAACATGCCAAAGGTTCAGTCATGGGAGGTTTCCGATCCTTTTTGGGAACG
>Ga0209614_1000137_pt1 | contig 66664 bp, 57 predicted proteins | sample BlaSprsedimmetaG_FD_185484 | JGI IMG/M metagenome (GOLD analysis project Ga0209614, IMG submission 185484) | Hot spring sediment bacterial and archeal communities from California, USA to study Microbial Dark Matter (Phase II) - Blank Spring... ...
AAAATTACCTGTATTGGTTTATCGCTATGAGCGATCAAATCAAAGAAAGCGAGAAGGTTAAATTATGGTTCTGGCTGTCATTAAGTGTTGTAAATGCACTTGCTGAATTGAAAAAATTAAAAATGGGCACACCATATATTAGTACATAGCCAAACGGATGTTCATGGATCACCGGGATGCTGGTATTCATCAGTTTCTGTATGCTCCTCACGAAATGTTTCTCCTCTCCGTCGCAAAACGAAATGGCCACACCGGCCATACCCGCCCGGCCTGTACGGCCGATGCGGTGCAGGTACATTTCCGGAACGTTGGGAATCTCGTAATTGATAACATGGCTCAGTTCTTCCACATCAATGCCTCGTGCGGCGATGTCGGTTGCCACCAGTACCCGGATCTGTTTTCTTTTCAGTTGCATCAGGGCTTTCTGACGGGCCTGCTGCGATTTGTTGCCGTGGATTGTTCCGGCCCTTACCCCTGCCTGGTTGAGCGCCCGCGCAATTTTATCGGCCGCATGTTTGGTGCGGGTAAAGACCAGTGCATTTTCAATCTCCCCGTTGATAAACAGGTGGATAAGAAGGGATTTTTTATCGGGCTTATCAACAAAATAAAGCGACTGGCTGATCAGGTCGGAGGTGGCTTTTACCGGCGGGATATCAATCCGTACGGCATCTTTCACAATGCCCGCGGCCAGTTTCATGATCTCGGGAGGAATGGTGGCTGAAAAGAAAAGCGATTGCCTGTTTACAGGCAGGTATTCAACAATCCTGCGGATATCATGAATGAATCCCATGTCGAGCATACGGTCGGCTTCATCCAGCACAAATATCTCGATATGTTTCAGGTCAACCCAGCCCTGGTTCACCAGGTCAAGCAGCCGGCCGGGAGTGGCGACCATTATGTCCATACCCCGCCTGAGAAGGTCGGTCTGGGGACGCTGTGATACACCCCCGTATATCATGATGTTTTTCAGACCCGTGTACCTGCCATAGGTGCTGAAACTTTCCCCTATCTGACCGGCCAGTTCACGGGTGGGAGTCAGAACAAGCGCCCGTACCTTCCGTTTCCCCGGGAAGGGTTTTTGTGCCAGACGCTGCAGAACAGGAATGGCAAAAGCAGCCGTTTTCCCTGTACCCGTCTGGGCACAGCCAACCAGATCCCTGCCTTCGAGTATCGCAGGGATGGCCTGCTCCTGTATGGGAGTAGACCTGAGGTATCCTTCTTCGGTTACCGCCCTGACGATGGGTTGTATGATGTTCAATTGATCAAATGTCCTTGTATTCATTATTTTATTATTAGTATTTGTAAGAAAAATTAATACGGTGATTCCTCCGGGATCATGGCGGCTGATGGTAACAGGAGATGCGGTTTTTCCTTTCGGGCATACCCCATCCGCTGTGTGCCGCTTTCAGAACCGGATCAGAAATTAAAACAAACCATAAGTATGGGAAGGAAGCCGGTACGAGAGAAAAAAAAGAGCTTCACTTTTGTGAAGCTCTGCCTGTTGTCATTCCGCAAAATATGTCTAAGCCAATTTTACGTTCACAGCATTCAAACCCTTTCGACCTTCCTGAAGGTCGTAGGTTACATCGTCATCCTCGCGGATTTCGTCAACCAGGCCGGAAACATGTACAAAATACTCCTCGCCTGATTCATTGTCCTTAATGAACCCGTAACCTTTCGAGTCATTGAAAAATTTTACTTTACCAGTGTTCATGATTTAATAAATTGTTTGATTTAATGATGCCGCAAAGGTAATGTATTTATTAACATAAAAACGTTTTGTTATGATTATTTTATTTTTCTCTTTCTCAGTGAATGTCGTACCTTTACAGTGAAATGAAGATCATGAGCTTTATATGGCCCGTTCTGATCTGCCTCAGCGCATGCGGGCCCAGGGAGCCCGGGACCGTTCATTATCCCAGTCACCGGTACGAATACACCGATACCGATCCTAATAGCCTGAAATACAGGGCAGATGTTTACATTCCGGTTTATTCCGATATATATTATCTTGACGGCACACGCCGTTTTCCGCTCACGGCAACCCTGAGCCTGCGGAATGCCAGTCTTACGGATACCCTGTTTGTTTTCGAAATAGATTATTTCGATTCGGCCGGCAACCTGCTGCGCAACTATATCGACAGCACTCTGATGCTCCATCCCATGGAATCGGTGGAATTCGTTGTGGAAGAAAAAGAACGCACCGGAGGTTCCGGAGCCAATTTCCTGGTGCGGTGGGGCGCCATGAAGAAAACCGTCCCGCCGGTTATTCAGGCCGTGATGATCGGAACCGAAGGACAGCAGGGATTGTCATTTACCACAGATGGGATCGTGATCGGAGAGAAGAGTTATGAATGAGCGGGAATTCCCATTATACCACTACCCGGATGGGTTGCCTGTGTGCAGACCGGTGAGACGGGAAGCCGGAGTGACGAGTTGTTTTATTTTTTTTTGAAGGAATATAGCTACGTAGTTATCTACGTAGTTATCTACGTATATAACTATGCAGAACGGTTCATCCGCCTTCAGGGTTTGCAGAAAGTTTACAAATCTTTCTTCTTTTCCCGGAATGTTTTTATTCCGAAAGGCACATACAGGGGGCAAAAGCTGAAAAGGCCCGTAAGAAGGAACACGGCAGCCAGGATGAGGAGGATGACCCCCAGGGCGCCGGTAATCACTTCGGTAAAATACATTACCACGATCAAGGCGGCCAGCAGAATACGTATCAGCCGGTCGAGGGTTCCCATGTTCTTTTTCATGTCGGAAATATTTGTGGTTACAATACTGCAATTTAAAGGAAATTTTCCACAGATTCCACCCGGGGGCATCCGGTGTATTCAAAAATATTCATCTTTCTTTTGGTTTTGCCGAATGTTTTTTATTTTTCATGTGTCAGAATAACAGAAACAAAAAAGATATGCCATGAAGAAACTGTTATTTCTTTTGCCTGTCCTGATTCTGACCGGTTTTGCCGTTGCTCAGATCGAAAGCAAACCGGCATTGGATGAACCGGAAAAAAAGTGCTGTGATCAGTTCGTGGATGAGAACAACGACAAGGTTTGTGATCTTTTCACAGACCTGAACAAGGATGGAAAATGTGATCACTTTACGGAAGAATGCCAGGGCACGTGCACAAACCAGTGTCACGGCGAAGGCGAACACCCGGCTGCCATTCCGTGCAGGGAAGGATCGCATGAGAAGGCATGCGGAAAGTGTGAGAAAAAATAATCGTTTGTTTACCAGCGTGAATCATTCATTATTACGGGCACTGTCCGCCTGAAGGGTGGGTGGTGCTTTTTTATTGATAAAGTGACCGACCGGGAGATCGTCAGACAGATCAGTCTGGGCAACAAAGAGGCATTCAGGGAATTGTTCCATCGATACGGGGATAAAGTGTATCGTACCTGTTGTGGTTTACTGAACAATGAACATGATGCAGAGGATATTACCCAGGATGTGTTTGTTCGGCTTTATGAAAAAGCCGGTAGTTACCGGGGCGATGCATCAGTTTCTACCTGGATCTACCGGATCACGCTGAACCGTTCGTTCAATTTCCTGCGCCGGAAAAAGTTTCTTGTTCTTTTTACTGATGGGGAGGAAGGAGGGCCCGACGTGCCGGCGACTGAAACAGATAACGACACCGGGGCATTCTGTGCCGAAGACAGAAAGCACCTCCGAAAGGCCCTGAAATCATTGCCCCGGCGCCAGCGGACGGCATTCACGCTTTTTTATTATGTAAAACTGAGCAGAAAAGAAATTGCCGAGGTGATGAATACAAGTCTGAAATCCGTGGAATCCCTTTTACACCGTGCCAGGGAAAACCTCAGAAATAAACTTCAAATCCACTTCCATGAGAGAGCCTCTCATACCCGATAAATTTGACGGCTTCCTTAAGGATCTGGCAGCAGAGAACCTGCCGGAGATAACCGATCCGGAAAATATTTTCCATGGGATTTCTGCCAGGCTGCAGAAGCGAAACCAGAGAAAAAAAAACGTGCAAACAGCGTTTCTGGCAGGGGTTACCGGCCTGTTGCTGATCTTTACCGGTTTCAATCTGCATTCCATGCTCACTTCCGGCAATCGCAACACCGGGGAGCAAACGCCGGAGGAATATGCCAGGGAATTTTATATCGACCGTATAAACGGCGGGGCCTTTTTTGCCCTGTTCACAGAACCAGGCGATAAGCAGGCTTCTACCAGGGACAAGGAAAGTCAGGAACAACATACTGAAATGCCATGAAAACATCCTACAATAAATATGTTACAGCAATGGTCATCCTTCTGATCGTGAGCAATGTGTTCACGCTCTCCCTTCTTCTGAAACAAAAAGACCGTTCTGCCAACGAGAACCATGGTACCTGTTCGCCCCAGGAGTGTTATCTCACCAGGTCGTTGCAACTGGAAGGGAAAAAACAGGATTCACTGGTCGCGATTACCTCGGCATACAGGCAAGAAGCGGCCCCTTTTGCCGATGAACTGAGAAGACAACAATCGGCCATGCTCCTGAAAATGGCAGATGGCGCTGCAGGGTCTTCCGAGATCGACAGCATGCAGCAAAACATCCTTTCCCTGCAGGCTCAGCTGCTGAAGCTTTCCATAAAGCAATATCAGGACATCCGGGCAATACTCGATAAAAATGAAAGAGTCAGGCTAAGCAAGGCATACTTTCTGGTTTTTGGCTGTGACACCGCCTTATGCCGGTTGAACCACCTGTCCCCTGACATGGACAACTAGGCTGTTACTCCAGTACACTACCTTAGGATTTTTCGCACCAGGGAAACTGTGAAATAGGCCATGAGGAACATTCCGGCAAATCCTTCCACAGCAGAGATCACACGAATGAATCCCACCGGGAAATGGTCGCCGTACCCTATGGTAAAGAAAGTAATGGCCGAATGATAAAAAGCTCTGGCGACGGAGGACAGGGTATATCCTGTTGAGGAAATGATGCCGGAGTCTCCGAAGGCTTCCATCAGCCAGTAGGTAATACTGAACAGGACATACCAGGCCAGCATGGATATCAGCACCCTGATGGGGGCTGTGGCATACAATCCGGCTACATCCACCACCAGCCATTTGAACCCGTGCCAGGGATATATCCACAGGGCATGCCACCGGCTTTTCTTTAAAGTCCGTTCCAGCCGGTACCTCGCCTCAAACCGTTTAAATTCCACATAGGAACGATCTTCATCGCTGTACTGTCCGGTGTGATTGAAATTTTCCTTCAGCAGCCTGAACTGTTCGGCTTTCTCACGCAGGGTGGTTCCAGGCTGACCGGAAAGCAACTGCTTCACCCCGTTCTCTTCCCAGTCGATAAAGATCACGCCCAGAAGGCGCATGCCGGAAAGGTTCAGTGCCCCGATATTCACCGGATGCTCATACGGTTTCATATCGATAATATCGCGTACCACGGTATCCGAAAGATCCATCACTCCGCATTTTTTCACACGCAGGTCGATATAATGATTCAGGTGGCACGACTTGAGCGACAGGCTGCCGAAAGCAGAATGCCCAAATGAAACCGGCCCGTTGCCAAAGGAAGTACGGTCAAAAATGGCATCCACCCCGTCAAATTCAGCCATTTCGAAATTAAATTCGCCGTTCCCCAGTTGTGCCCTTTTGAAACTGAATTTCCCCTCTTTCAGCTCGCTACCTTCGAAAAAGACATCACCGTCGCCAAAAACCGCACGGTTAAAATTCACCCTTCCCCGGTGAAACTCGGTTGTACGGAAGTCCACCCGGCTATTTCCGAATTCCGTCCTCTCAAACGATATATCCCCGTCACCGAAGCGGGCAAAGCGGAAATCAACCTTCCCTCCGGCAATCCTGGCTACCTTAAAGGAAACATTCCCCTCTCTGAACTGGGCGTTGATAAACGACAGTTCCCCCGCGCCAAATTCTGTATTTGTAAAAACCACATTCCCTTTTCCAAAATCGGCATACTGAAAATCTTTTTTTCCATTGCCTGTCACGGCATTTTTAAAGCTGACTTCCCCTCCCGAGAACACCGCATTGGAAAAATCAATATCGCCGCAAACAAAATGCGCATAGGAAAAATCGGCGATTCCTTCGAACCGGCTTCCCGCAAACAGGGCTTTTCCTCTGAAGAAACGGGCATGATGGAAATTGACCTTTTCTCCGGTAAATTTTGCCAGAGAAAAATCGGTTTCCCCCTGAGCCTCGAACCAGGCACTGGCTGCGGAAAAGTTTTTCAGGATCACAGGAACTTTCCTGTCCATTCCTCGGCTCAGGCGGTAATGAGCCAGGGAAAAATTTCTTACCACGCAATAATCCAGAATGATGTCTTTCCCTTCGTCAATCCACCGGAATATTTCTTCGGGCCCGACCGACCCCAGCAGTTCCACTGTTCCGGGTTCATTGCTTTCGTTCAAATGGGTAATGATGGCCGTTTGGGGATAGACCAGGCCATGGTCGCGGAATTTGATATTCTTTATTTCCAGCCTGTAACGGGAAGGGTTCATATCCATATTGAAGTGTTTATCCAGTGGATCAAATTTAAAAAAAGAATCAACCGGCCGTTATTCTCTACCGCAAATGGGCCGGCAGGCACAGTAATCACATATTTTCTGGTCGCCGGTCAGGGTAAAAGGCCTGTGCGGATCAAATAGCTCCTGCAGCAATTCTCGCAGATTCTCTTCGAAAGCCTCCTGTACAACCGCCACATTCACCAGCGGGCTTTTTGCATTCACATCCACCAGACGGGTATCAAACCCCTCCCGGTAAATATTCCGGAGAAACAGAAGACCGGGTGTAACGGTTTTTTCTTCTGGCAGGGAGTTCCGGTAAACCAGGGAATACAGGATGGTCTGAAAGGCCATTCCGTTCCGGGAAGGTTGACCCCTCTGGAAAAGGGAACCAACTCCCCTGAACTCAAGGTTAACCTTTCCCGTTTTGTAGTCGAGCACTCTCACCTTTCCGGCTTTCTCATCCAGGCGGTCGATCGTACCTCCAATTCTGACCTTTCTATCTTCCCCGTTCCTGAGGAAGGAAAAATCCATATAATAAGGTTTTTCCAGGGCCAGCATGAGAAACGGAGCGGTTCTGCGATCGAGCGCCATGATCCGGTCGGCATATTCCCTGATCACCTCCTTCACCAGGAACAGGTTCCCTTCGGGTTCGCCTCCCCCGGCATGTTTGAACCATACTTCCCGGAAAGCCCTGCTGAGCGCTTCCTCCACCCGGTTTTCATCATGTTGCAATGCTTCCAGCCAGCCTGCCTGCACCTCTTCTCCGCATTTTTCTTCGTACAGGTATTTCATGGTATGATGCAACAGGCTTCCGAAGGCAGCTTCATCCACCTGCCCTGTAAACGTTTTCTCTTCGGTTATTCCAGCCAGATAGCGGTAATAGAAACGCATGGGGCAATCGAGGTAGGCATTCAGGGCAGTGGGGCTGAGGGCGATCTGTTTTTCCGCCCCGTCGAGATACTGCTCCAGTAAGCTGTACACTTCGCGGGTTTTGGGAATGGTTACCGGAACAGAAACGGTACTAACCGCAGGTGGCGAGGGGCGAATATCGGCGATCCTGATCTGCGAATCGTACCTGAGCTGGTGGATAAACCGGCTGGCCTCGCCTGTTACCATGCCCCTGTCCACTCCCGTATACACCAGCCATACGTTTTCCGCACGCTGCAGTAACCGGTAAAAGTAATAAGCAAAGATGGAATCCTGGTGTGCGGTTACGGGAAGTCCGAAACCCACCCGCAGGTTATGCGGAATGAATGATCCGCGGGCAGTGGTACGTGGCAGAAAGCCCTCGCCGGCCGAAAGCAGGATCACATTCCGGAAATCCAGGGAGCGGGTTTCCATCAGGCCCATTACCTGCAGACCCGCCAGCGGTTCCCCAGAAAAAGGAATGCGGACAGGATACAGGTAACGGCGCAGCAGCGACAGGTAGGTAGAAAAAGCCGGGTTGACATTTTCAGAGGAAATCAGCTCCTGCAGTTTCCCAATGGCCTCATAAACATGGTAGATAAATTCACGGGTCATGCGGTGTTCCTCCTCCCGTCCCTCTGCCGAGGAATGCACAAAAAACCGGTACAGAATATCCTGCAGCCAGCGGGAAACTTCGTGAATATCGCCGGGCACGGCAAAAAGAAAACCGAGGCTTTCATGCTTTTCCAGGCGGTTTGTTTCGACAAACAAACGGTTGGAGCGAAAGATATCCGCCGTGAGTTCACCGGCCGCACCCGCATCCAGGTCTTTCACCATCTGCTGGCTCAGCAGGTCGACCACATCGCGGGCATCGAACCTCCTGCCCTGCCCTTCCCCTCTTACACCCCTCGCCAGGCGGAACAGACTGTTCAGCAGAGGGTACACCGGAGCATCTTTCAGGGGATATCCCATGGTTACATTGATCTCTTTCACATGGGAAGGGATGGAATACATTACCGGCAGCAGCATGGATTCATCGGCCAGCACCACAGCCGTGTGGTTGGGATCGTCGCCTGCCTCACCTGACGTTTCATTGAGGATATGCCCCAACATTCTGGCCTCTTCCATACGTGACGAGGTTTCAATGACCCGTATCTCCCTTCCCGGACGATTCAAAACGGAAAAATCCATATCCATGCTCTTCGGGGGAAACTCCTGGAGGTTTTGCCTCAGGAAAAATCCCGCTTCCTGTTGCACATCACCGGTGTACCAGGTGTCATAATCCCAGTAAAAATCGGCCAGTCCGCGGTTCCTGAAACCTGCCAGCAGTTTTTTTTCACAGGCATTCAGGGCCGCGAATCCCACAAAACACACCCGACGGGCATCACAGGGAAGGTCTTCGCCTCTGTCGGCCTTTTCAGCCACCCCGCGGTAGATCATTCCGTCGTATCCGAATCCTTCGGAACGGAGAGTTTCCCTTAATCCGTCATACAGACCCGGCAGCAGGTTCCACATACGCAGGAACGATTCACTGTTCCCGCTTTTCCGATCTTCCGGCAGGGCATCCCAGAACCAGCGCACAGCCTCCCGCTGCTCTTCCGTGAGGTAGGCAAAATGTTCATCAATTTCACGCAACGACCGCACATTCCTGAAAAGGTCGTGCGGATCGGCCAGGTACTTGTCCACCTCGTCGAAATCATTCAGCACCATTTCCCCCCAGGGGAAAAAAGCATCGAACGATTCCGGTGCGGGGTGGATATTCCTGTACACCCCGTAGAGGCGGATCACAGAAAAAAGCCGGTCTGCTGGCAGGTATTCCGAATACTCCCGGAACAATTCGCTGATGGTCAGCATGCGGGGCATCCAGGAGGTTTTTTTTATCATTCCGCCCAGAAAACGGCTGAAATACTGGGCAGACCGGCGTCCGGGAAAAACCATCCAAACGCGGTCAAGGGAATCAGGATAGGCTTCGTATACCTGACGGGCGATATGTTGCAGAAATATTTCCAACGGCAGAATCTTCTTCGAAACGGTTAATTCATGTTTTTCACCTTATCTGGTCATTTCCCCGGAAGGGGAACAAAACACTCCACCTGCGCATAATTCCCGAAAGAACCGGGGAAACGGGTTCGGTAGGTAACCACATTCCCTTCCCTGCCGGTGAGGAGGGCATTCCATGCCTCTCCCGGCTCCGTTTCCGACCATATTTTCCACTCGGCTACTTCGCCGGGACGGTGTTCCATTATCACACGCATGCCTTCTGCCGTGTATTCCGTATCGATGATGCGGAATGTTCCGGAAGAATCGCCCGGGGCCACGCTGGGCAGGTGTGCCATAACGGCGGTCATGTTCCGGTACCGGATATCCACCCTGGCCCTGTTCCGCAACTTCAGTGGGATGTTTGCTCTCATACCGGAAGGAAAGGAACCCGTATCCGCCTGAACGGTTTCCCCGTTGACAAGCACCTCCATAACCTTAGTATTCCCGGGGAATGCGGGTGAGAAATCCAGGTGCAGGGCACGGGGTCCTTTATGCGTAAAATGAAAGGTGATCATTCCGGGTTCTTTCTCCATACGGAAATCCATGCGGTGGGCTCCCACCCTGATCTGCTCCACTCTGACGGTATCCCAGTAGGGAGGAAAAGCAGGAGCAAACTTCAGTGAGTGTTCCGCTGCGTCGGGGTCGAGTCCCAGCATTCCTTCCAGCAGGGGTTGAATGGCCATGGTTTCCGACCATCCCTGGTGTGCGCAGACCCCCCGGGGAACATACATTTTCCCGTGAAGAACCTCTTCCATGAACCCGAGCGACCCATGTTGACAGGTTCTCAGATTATTCATCAGGTGAGAAAACGCCTGGAGTGATTTCCCGCACCTGTATTCTGCCAGGGCAGTCCACCCGGTATACAGGGGCCACACACTTCCGGTATGGTACCCCTCTGGATTGAAATGCGGACTGGACTCGCCGATAATACGTGTTCCCCAGTCGGTACTGAATTCATTGGAGGCCCAGGTCCGGATCATCCGGAGGGAACGGGCTGCAGGAATGTGACCGAAAAGAACCGGAACGGCAGGCATGATGGTAGGCATGTAATGATAGGTATCGTCGGGATTTTTCCCGTGGGCATAGAACCCATCCGGGCCCCGGAATTCTTCACTGATCAGCGAAACCACTCTCTCGTAATCACTGAAATACCTGTCATAACCGTCAAAATTCATAATACGGGTGATGGAAGCAGCTTCCCGCAGGGCTTCCGCCCATACCGACGCCAGATACAGGGTGGTTTTCGAACCGAAAAGAGCCCCGCCTTCCACCCATCCATGACCCACATGGGTGTTTTCAATCAGGAGGTCGCCGTCGGTATCGGTGGAATAGCAAAAATCAATGGCTTTCCGGATATTTTTCCATGTTTTCCTGATAAAGGCCTTATCGCCGCTGTGGCGCAGGTACCGGCCCACCAGGATAATATAGAGGGGAGTGGCATCTGCTGCATCATAATGGGCGAAGCCCGATGTGGTGAGTTCGTGATATATTTTTCCATCGGGCGACTGATAGCGGTTAAATGTCCCGAGCATGGTACGTACCTTTTCAAAATCGCCGTAATGCAGCATGGCCATGGCACACCAGATGGCATCCCTCCCGAAGTACCAGGCGTATCCAGGCCTTCCGTTAACGGCATGGCCGCCGTCCCATCCGGCAGCCGTTGTGCCATAGCCAGCCACCAGGCTTTCTCCTATACCGGGAGTATGCACAAACAAACGGTCGGTACCTACCCGGGCCCAGCGGTACCCTTCATTGAGAAGGGTGTCGGGAGTAATCACCTGCACGTGCTCCTGCTCCCTCTGCCGGGTGTACGCCACTGCTTCGTCAAGCACCAGCCGGGGGTGCTGCATATTCCGGCGGTAAAGGTTTCTGCCCCGGTCATAACCTTCGGAAGTAGCGGCTATCAATACATCGGTACGGTTCTGCCGGGAAGAAAGAGGCACCGTCATCTGACCACTCACCGGAAAAGTGTCGGACCTGATGCCCCCGGGAAACGGACCGTTTCCTGTTTCAAACCCGGAGAAGTTTCCCGTTTGCCTGTGCAGGATGCGGCCGTTGGTACCCAGCACCATGACGTGACCCCGTGATTCGTCGTACACCACAAAGGCGTTTAAACCCTTGTCAAATCCGTAGTACAGGTCGCCGGTAGCACGGTGTGAATAGGGCCACATAAGGCGGAAACGGGTTTCAAAAAACACATGGAGATACAGGGTATCGGGGCCGGAATATTCGTAATGCATCACGCCGAGCGGGAGATCAGGATGGGCCGTTATGGTTTCGGTTAGTGTATCCCTGTTGATCACATATTTCCTGGTAAAATATGACGGATGAACGATAACGGATGAGGGATATTCTGAAAGCCACTGGAAATTGGTTATCCCGGGGTGGCTCACACCCACCCTGTAGTTTTGCAGAGCCATAAACGGATGTGACCAGATTTCGTCCACTCCGCCGGTTTCCTTTCCCATGATCAGAAGGCGGCGGCCGGCCACGTCCCAGAATGTTTCTGCAGCCCGTTCACGGCGGAGCAGAAACGGCTCCTGTGGCAGGTTCCAGGGTTCGGAAGGAGGCAGGTCTTCGTGCTTCCCGTTAAAAGCTACCGGATAGGTATCCCTTTCAGTAAATGTCCAGTAATTCCTCTTCTCGTGAGATGGTCGCCCGCACAGATAAGACACCAGGTTTTCGGCCACCATTTCCAGTTCCGTACGCTGAAAGTTAGGAACGGAGAAGTACAAAAATGCCCCCAGAGCCAGTACCCTTCCTTTTCCATCCTCATATTCGATCATCAGTTTCTCTTCTTCATTCAGGAAAACATACGACCATCCCACGCCGGTTACTTTTCCCTTTTCCGGAACATGATTTCCGAAGAAACCCGTTTTCCGTATGGTCATATCCGATTTCGGGTGGAAGAAATAGCTACCTCCGTGCAGTCCCCCGAATACAGGGTGTGAGCCGAAGGCCCGCATTCCTTTTTTTCTTCCGTATCCTTCATCGATCAGTTCTTCTTTCACCGTTTCGGGAGGCCGGGGCTCCCAGCCCAGGTCGTGGGTCAGGTTAGCCGCCTGCAGGCTAAGGAGCAGGGCTCCCCCTTCCCTGACAAAACGGGTGAGGGTTTCTCTGATCCTTTCGTGTCGGTATGCTTTCAGCCGGGCAGTATCATCTTCATGAATCCAGACCAGTGAGAGGCCTTTCAACGCATCATGCCCGTTGATCAGCTTTTCGGAAGGGATCAGCCGGTATTCGGTATTCCTTCGTTTATCAAGAAACCTTGCCAGGGCACGGTTTTCGGAATCCAATTCCTGAACATTGCCCGAAATCACGATCCCGACCCGGTCTCTTCCCAGGTACCGGAGGTAATAATAGCTCACTCCCACCACTGCGGCCAGCGCCAGATAAAAGAAAAACTTCGGGGAAAATATACTCAGGATCTGTTTTCTTGTTCTGTTCTTGCGAGGCATGGCAGATGGTCAGGTATCAGGAATACAACCGGCTGTTAAATTACCATTTTACCAGGAAAGAGCAAAACAGAAACCTGGCGGGGCGGTCTCATTTTGTATCATCTTGATTTATCAATCCTTGACCTGTGCATCCATTACGCAACGGAATCCCACGGTGGCATTCCTGTCAAAACCGGGGGATACCAGCAGAAGCATCTGGGTATGGTTAACGGGCCTGGGGCCACCCTGCACATACCATGAACTGGAGGTGGGCTGATAATAGCTGCCTCCCCTGATAATGGAAAAACGGTAGCTTCCGTTATCGTATGTATCGCTGGTAAGCTGCCACACATTTCCCACCATATCAACCACTCCGAAGGGGCTGGCTCCTTTCATGAAAGCATCCACGGGGGTAGGCCTTTCAAATGCGTTGTTACACCGGGTGGCATGGAATTCATCCCCCCAGGGCCAGGAACGTTTGTCGGTTCCCTGGGCGGCATACTGCCATTCCCTTTCGGTTGGAAGCCTTTTCCCGGCCCAGTCAGCATATGCACGGGCATCCTCGGGGCTGACCCAAACCACGGGATAATTCTCTGTTCCCGGGGGATATATCCCGTTTTCCCAGTGTTTGAGGAAATTGGCGGGATCGTCGGGGCGGTAGCCCGACTGTACCAGGAACTCGTGAAACTGCGCATTGGTTACCGGGTATTTGTCCATGAAGAACCTGGGCATCTCCACCGTTTCCGATTCTGCATAATCGGGATAGGGTATAAAACTGTCATCGTGATATACCGAATATTCAAACACCCCGGCAGGGATCTCCACCATGCCGGCAGGGGGTCTGTTCACAACCCGGGTTTTTTCCACCGTGCTCACCAGCCAGGGCTTTCCATGATCGAAAGTGATCACCCTTTCGTCAAGCAGTTCTTCTCCTTCATAGAGTTGCAAAACATAATCGCCGGTATATCTTCCGAACTCCTTAAACAGGCTGAGTTCCCAGAAACCGGTGGGAAAATCGACATACCGGCCCTGCCAGGATGGTTTTCCTTTCCACAGGCGGATACGATCGCCGGTAGTGGCCTGGAAGAACAGAGAATCCCCCTTTCTTTCCACCCTGAGCAATTCCGGAAATGCTGCCAGGCATTCCACGTTGCCTTCCCGGCGGGTGCCCAAATACGATTCATTGAATGCTTCGATTTCGACCGGAAGGTAAAAATGTCCGTTGATCTTCACCGGTTCAATTTCCCGGTGGTTCCACAAACTGATGTAATGATAGGGACCCGGATCATCGAGGCGGACCAGGGGGCCGGAATGTCCCTCAGGCCTGAGGCTGAAGACGGTATACAGAACTTTCTCCCCGTTGGTCCAGCGGTTGACCCATATGGAATCAGCCAGGCTTTCTGTCAGCGGGGTCCAATCGGGAGCGGTAAAAACCGAAGCATTTCTCCGCAGGATCATGGTGGTTTCACCCAGGTACCGGAATTCTTCTTCCATCCACCCGGGCCGGCCGGGGGCAAAGGTATTGATCTCCGTACCGATTCCGTTAAAGAAAGAGATGGCAATTTCCCGGTGCAGCCTTCCCTGGCTCAGCTGACACACCCGGAAAATGGCATGATCGGGACGGATCAGCTTGTTCAGGTTCAGGGGAGGAGGCATATAAATGGCATCATGCACCCTTCCCGAAAGGATCCCCGGCATATCGCGGGGAACGGCCATTCCCTCGCTGTACATGATCACACCGGGTTTCACTTCATCGGCCACCTGCTGCAGTTCCACACTGGAGCTTCCCCGCGTATCAAGCACCACTCCGTCGGCATCCACAGCTTCGATCAGGCGGGCCATTCCCCGGTAATGGTCTTCCTCGCGGGTACTCTGATCCCAGGGATTGTAGGCAATGTAGAAACGTGTGCCGTTTTCCCGGGCATAGCGGGCAAGTTCATGCAGTTTTTCGAGTCCGAGCGGCAAATCGGCATACAGGTCCCACTGATTCCTCTGATCAATCCCCAGTCGGGGCCAGGTGGGCCAGATACCAAAAACATCGATCCCTCCAAACAGTTCTTCCCCCTTTTTCAGAAATTCGTAAAAGGTAAATTTACCGTTTTCCCTGTCATAGAATTCCTGATCCCAGGCAAACTGAAGCACAATAACATAGCACTGCCGTATCCACTGCAGGTCTTCTCTACGGTAAAGGTAATCATCAAAGTAGTCCAGATCGTACAGGTATCTCTCTCCGAATACCCGTTTCAGACCATTCTGCCATGGGCCTTCGCAGGTCTCGGCCCAGAGCGTATAAGCCACTCCTGACCGGGGCGGCAGGATGGTTTCATACCTTCTTCTTTCCCCATCGAGCACCTCGGTTCTTCTGGCAAGGGCCACCAGTGAAACATTCTCTTCCAGGGGCAGAGCTCCGTATCCCATTTCCCAGGCATTGTCGGGTACAATCACCCCAACGGGAGGTCTTTCCGGAACAAAAAGCTGTGTGCGGGCCAGCCCCGGGAGGCCGGCGGCTGTAATGTACACATGCTCAGGATCCATTCCGAAAGGCACCAGGTCGGCCACCCTCACGGTGTCGGCAGTTGAATTTCTGATTGCCAGCCTGATCTTCCATCCATGGTTGAAATCATTCTCTTCCCCGAGGGTACACGACACTCCATTGGAGAACAGGTAGTTCACCGAACCCGTGTCGCCGTTCACCCTTGCCAGGGAAGCTGAACTGTAGATACGCCCGTTCAGTCTGACCGTAAAAAGCGGCACCGGGGAATCCAGGGATATTTCCTGTTCGCCGGGAAACTCAACACGGGTGGCCATCAGTCCCCGGCTTGTATCCAGGTGGATCTTTTCCAGTTTCTGGGCCGGTAAACCACGGGAAATCGCCAGCAAAGAAAGCGTGTAAACAAAAGGTATCCAGAATCCTTGCCCGAAAGAAAACCTCCTTTTCATTATTCAGTATGCCTAAGATGATTACTTCACATGGAAAGCAAAAATCGTGCTATGTTTAAACAGCTCCCCTTCACGCAGCACGGTAGATGGAAAATGCGGATGATGAGGAGAATCAGGAAAATGCTGGGTTTCCAGACAAAATGCAGAATGCCTGCCGTAGGATACTCCCCCTTTTCCTTTCAGGCTCCCATCGAGAAAATTTCCCGTATAGAACTGCACACCGGGCTGGGTAGATATAACCTTCAACACCCTGCCTGAAAGGGGATCATACACTTCCGCCACGGGGACCGGCACATTTTCTTCTTTTCTGTCGATCACATAATTATGGTCATACCCAGGAGGCACCCGGTCAATATTTTTCCCTACAGGCGTAGGCATGGTAAAATCGAATGGTGTGCCGCGAACATCCAGAAACTTACCGGTAGGTATGAGTCCTTCTCCGGCTTCGGTAATGGACCGGGCATGGATCATTACCTGGTAATCATAAATATTTTTCCGGAAAGCAGTCAGATTAAAATAACTGTGGTTGGTCAGATTAAGGATGGTAGGCCGGTCGGTCCGGGCTTCGGTATCGAGGGTGATTTGGTTTCCCGGCCCCAGGGTAATGCGGTGCCGCACATCCAGGTTTCCCGGGTATCCTTCTTCCAGGTGTTCGCTGCGATAACTGAGCAATACCGAGGGATAGGGCCGGTCATTCACTTCCATGATATTCCATACTTTTTTATCGAAGCCTTCCACGCCTCCGTGCAGGTGGTTGTCTCCGTTATTCCGGGCCAGCGAATAGGTCACACCGTCCAGTTCAAATTGCCCTCCTGCAATGCGGTTGGCATACCGGCCCACCATGCATCCGAAATAAGGATGTTCATGCAGATATGCCCCGAGGTTGTCAAAGCCTGCCACCACATCTTCCGATTTACCGTTCCTGCCCGGGACTTCCAGAGAAGAAATAGTCGCCCCGTAGGTAATCAGTTCCAGTTTCAATCCGGTTTTATTCCTCAGAATGAGCTTTTCCACTTTTTTTCCGCCGGGTGTTTGCCCGAAAACCACATGATGGATCATAGCATCAGGTTATTAACGTTTTTTATTTACTTCCTCTAAAGATAATAATCCCCACACATTATCCAATTAATGAAATATCTGTTTCACGGAAGCTTATCCTGTTTTTTTCATAATGCTGCCGTACGACGCCGGTACCATCCCCATCGAATACACAGGCCTGTTCCTGTCCATATACCGAGAAACATCACAAGGAAAGCAGAAATAAATTCTCCCCCGGAGGTTTCCAGAAAAGCCCAATGGTCAGCAAGCCAGGTGCGGAGAACAATCAAACCTCCCATGAGAACCAGTAGCAGCAGCACCCGGAACAGGGCATGCACGGCATGTCCTGTATGTTCGGGAAAACCTCCGGCAACGATCAGCACAAAAGCGAGGTTAAACCCGATCAGCTGACCGGCCAGGTCAACGGGTGTTTCCGGAAAAAAGAGCATTGCCGCGGGCAGAACAAACAGAACAAGCCACCACACCCAGTGGACCCTGAAATGAAAGAAAGCCATGAACCGGGTTCCCAGAAACTTCCTGAAAGCAGGCGGTCTCAGCAGTACAGACCATGCTATCAGAACGATCATGCCTCCCAGGGCCAGGCCTCCCAGGGTATCGGCCAGAAAATGGCGTGCCAGGAAAATCCGTGATACAGGCATGGAGAGTATAAAAAACACCGACAGGATACGCACCCAGGTATTCCGGTACAGAAGGAAAAGTGTGCCAAAAAAGGTGGTGGAAATGGTAACGTGCCCCGATGGAAATCCGTAGTTTGACAGCCCTGCCTCCCTGAGATGCAAAACGATTTCGGAAGGCAGTGTCCCCCAGAAGCTGTTACTTCCTGTTGACCGGAACCGGTCGGCCGGAAGGGTGTACTCTGCGCCGAACGGCATCAAAGAGGAATCGACATCGAAGGGGCGGGGAAGGGCAAACAGGTTTTTGAAAAACCCAATAAAGAGGCTTGCCCAGGCGGTAACCTGGATCATGACAAAACCCTTTCTGAAGTGAAACCCGTACATCAGAATGAGCAGCAGGGGGATGATCACGAAGGTATTTCCAAAATAGCTGATAGTTTTCATCAGCCATGCAAAAAACTCAGAATCTATGGATTGCAGCAAATGATTGAACTCGGTGCTGAACATATTTTCCCGTTTCAGATTATTTTTCAAAGAAACAAAAAAACCGTCAAAGGAAGGGGGGTCTGTTGGCGTATTTTTAAAAAGATTCGTAGTATTACGAACATTTTCTTTACCGTTATGAACCGCAGGAAGGACCGTTCAGCCATTTACCGTTTCGCATCGGATATCGGGGAATCCATCCGGGGCACCGAAATGGATTTCACACGGGAGCGTCTGGGACGTGCCATTCTGCTTCTTGCGGTGCCTATGATCCTGGAAATGATAATGGAATCGGTTTTTGCACTGGCTGATATATTCTTCGTATCGAAACTCGGATCGGATGCCGTGGCCACGGTGGGTATTACCGAATCGCTGATGACGGTGATTTATGCGCTGGGAGCCGGTCTGGGAGTGGGCACTACAGCACTGGTATCCCGCCGCACAGGAGAGAAAGACAGGACAGGTGTATCCACCGCTGCCACGCAGGCCATTTTCGTGGGTTTTCTGGTTTCGGTTCCCATCGCCCTGGCAGGTATATTCTTTTCGCGGGAGTTTCTTCATCTGATGGGGGCCAGCAGGGAAATTACCGAGCAGGGATACCGGTATACCTCGATAATGATCGGGGGAAACCTGGTGATTATGTGGCTTTTTATCATTAATGCCGTTTTCAGAAGCGCCGGCGATGCAGCCATTTCGCTCAGGGTTCTGTTTCTTGCCAACGGGTTGAATCTGATTCTTGACCCCCTGTTTATTTTTGGGCCTGGACCAATACCGGAATGGGGAGTTGAAGGAGCGGCCATTGCCACTACCATGGGAAGAGGGCTGGCCGTTATTTATCAGTTTTTTAAACTGTACCGGGGCAGCACCCGGGTAAAGATACGGCCAGGTGACATGAAACCGGCTCCCTCGGTAGCCATGAAGCTGATCAGGATTTCTGCCGGCGGAATCGGCCAGAATATTATTGCCACTTCCAGCTGGATTGGGCTGATCCGTATCATAGCGGAATTCGGGAGTGAGGTGCTTGCCGGTTATACCATTGCTATCCGGATCGTCCTTTTCAGCATGCTTCCTGCATGGGGACTCAGCAATGCAGCAGCCACACTTACCGGGCAAAACCTGGGAGCCCGGCAGCCCCGGAGGGCGGAACGGTCGGTGTGGCTAACCAGCAAAATCAATATGATATTCCTTGGTTTGGTAGCCCTGTTTCTTATAATCAATCCGGCGCTGCTGATCCGACTTTTTATTGACGAACAACGAGTAATTGAAGCCGGAGCGCAATGTCTGCGCATCATCAGTTACGGTTTTGTTTTCTATGCTCTGGGTATGGTCATGGTACAGGCATTCAATGGAGCGGGAGACACCTTTACTCCTACCATTCTAAACCTTATATGTTTCTGGTTCATCGAAATTCCTCTTGCCGCTTTTCTGGCCTTCACCCTGGGCATGGACCAGGACGGCGTTTACACTTCGATAGTGCTGTCGGAATCACTGATGAGTCTGCTGGCATGGATCCTGTTCAGGCGCGGAAAATGGAAGCTGAAGCATGTATAGGCCGATATGCCAGGCCGTGCCAGCTATTCATGCCGGATGGTATCGGTAATCCTGCGGCGGGAAGCCATCCAGGTTTGATATCCTACCGTAAGCAGGGCAGCCACAACGGTGATAAGCGCCGCCAGCCCCATGGTCCACCATGGGAATGATGCCCTGTACGGAAAATTCTGGAGCCAGTTTTTCATACCCAGGTATGCCAGCGGCCAGGCAAGAACAGCAGCTACGAGGAACCAGATTAAAAATTCGCGCAGAAAGATCCTGATGATCTGGCCGGGACCTGCCCCCATGGCCTTTCTGATACCCACTTCCCGGGTGCGCTGGCCGGCAAGGAAAGAAACCATCCCCAGCAGACCCACACAGGCTATGATCACACTGAGCACTGAAAATATGGTAAAAAGTTCACCCATGCGAATTTCAGACTGATGCCATTCCCGGAAGCTGTCGTCGAGGAAAAAATAACTGAAGGGCTGGCCGGCGGTCATGCGTTCCCACCTGTCAGCCACCTCCTTCAGGGTAAACTCTTTGTATTGCGGATCGATTCTGGCCACCACGTAGCGGGGGGTCATCATCCAGCGGTCGGTTATGATCAGGTTTCCGATGGGTTCATTCAAAGGGCGAAAATGAAAATCAGTTACCGCGCCAGTAACTTTCATGGTATATTTGTTCCATGATCCGGCAGGATGCAGGTACTCGCCCACCGGGTACTCAAGCCCCAGATTGTTCACGGCCGTTTCGTTCAGTATAACAGAAATGGTATCGGAATAGGAAGACGAAGCAAAAGGCTTTCCTTCGATCAGTTTCAATCCAAGTGTTTCAAACATTCCGTTATCTCCTGCCAGAAGCCTGGCCTGAATCACCTGGTCGGAAGGAGCTTGATGCTTTCTTACAATCACGGTATTCCAGCCGTCCATACCCGGCAGGGTACTCATCAACGAGGAGGACGATATCCCCGGAAGCTTTTTCAGTTCAAGGGCAAATGCTTCCATTTTGCTTTCCAGTCCGTAAGCCCGGTCAACCACCAGTACATTCTCCCGTTCAAACCCCAGCTTCTTTTCACGAATAAACTGCAGTTGCTGATATATCACCAGGGTAGAGATCACCAGCCCGATGGCCACGGAAAACTGGAAAATTACCAGCCCGGTTCTCAACCACATATGTCGGGGCCGTAGCCGGATCTTTCCCCTGAGCACGTGCAGTATCCCGGGAGAAGAATACGTAAGGGCGGAAATACCTCCGGAAAAAAGACCCATCAGAACAGTCAGGGTTACAGCCGAAGGCAGGAGCAACCAGTTCTCGAAGGCAAGCATGGTTAGGCTTTTCCCCGAGAGGCGGTTGAAAATGGGCAGCAGCAGTTCCACCAGGGTAAGTGCTATAAAGAATGCCAGCAGGCTCAGCAGAACCGATTCGGTCATTATTTGCCAGATGATCTGCCGGCGTTGGGAACCCATCACTTTTCGCACCATCATTTCCCTTGCCCGCGTGAACGAGCGGGCTGTGGAAAGACTGGTAAAGTTGACATAGGCCAGAATCAGGATAAAAGCAGCCAGCAGAGAAAAGAAACGGATGTAGCTAATATTACCCACCGGCTCGATCTGCATGGGCGCTTTTGAGTTAAGGTATATGCTACGAACCGGTTCGAGAAAAAAATGCACCGAAGTTCCAGTCAGTTCACCGCTGTTTTCCAACCCCATGCTTTTAACCAGCTGGTAACCGAAATACCGGTCGAGGAGCAGCCTGATCCTTCTTTCCAGCTCTTTCTGTTCGGTTCCGTCACGGGCCCGGATGTACGTGTAAAAATTATCAATCAGCCAGTTATTATTTTCCAGCAGGGGGAAGGTACTGCTGCTGGCCAGGAAATCGATCCTGAGATGGGTATTACCCGGTGCATCCTCCATGACACCTGTTACTGTATAATCATTTCCGTCGGCTTCATGCAACACCTTTCCCACCGGATCATCGTTACCGAAGTATTTCCGGGCGGCCGATTCGGAGATCACCATGGTGTGGGGGTCCTGAAGAATATTCTCCGGGTTGCCACGTAATAGTCTGTAGCTAAACACCTTGAAAAAATCCGGGTCGGTATAGTAATACCTGTTTTCCAGAAAACTTTTTTCCCCATAGCTCAATACTGTATTGATGCTTCTGTACAAACGGGTAGCAGCCAGTATTTCCGGAAATTCCTCCCTCAGGGTTTGTGCCAGAGGAGAAGGGGTAGTGACAACAAGAATTTCGCGCTCTCCAATCCTTCCCTCCTGCCCTACGCGATATATATTCTCTCCTTTGATAAAGAACCGGTCATAACTCATTTCATCGTACACATACAATGAAATGAACAAAACACAGGCAATCCCCACCGCCAGACCGGTCAGGTTCACCAGGGTATGGAACCTGTACCTGATCATCTGACGAAAGGCTACTTTTAAATAATTTCCTATCATGTCCCGGGCAGTTCTGCAGCTGAAATACAAGAATTATACCCCGTCGTACAACTTTCTACTATTCAGGTATATGTAAAAATTACAGCCGAAGAAAACCGTCCGTTTCCGCACAATACAGTGTCCGGATTTGTACTGTTTCCCCGGGCCGGAATTCTTTCCCGTCTTATCTGCGGTAGAAACCCCGGTACCAGTCGACAAACTGACCGATTCCTTCTTCCACAGAAGTAGAAGGCTTGTAACCGCAAACTTCATGCAGATGGGTGGTATCGGCAAAGGTTTCCGGAACATCGCCCGGCTGCAGAGGAAGGAATTCCTTCCGGGCTTCTGTTTCCAGCTTTTCTTCCAGTGTGCGGATAAAATGCATCAGGTCCACGGGCCGCGAATTTCCAATATTCAGGATTCTGAAAGGAGGCTTCCCCTGCGGGACTTTCCCCAGCAGGGCTTCCACTCCCTTTACTATATCGTCAATATAGGTAAAATCCCTTTTCATATTTCCCTGGTTATACACCTCGATGGGTCGTCCGCCGAGAATCCGTTCGGTAAAAAGAAAGGCGGCCATATCGGGCCGTCCCCAGGGTCCGTATACGGTAAAAAAGCGCAATCCGGTAGCCGGAATACCAAACAGATGACTGTATGAATAGGCCATAAGTTCATTGCTTTTCTTACTCACGGCATACAGACTGACCGGCGTATCCACCCGGTCGGCCTCTGAAAAGGGTTGTTTGGTGTTGCTTCCGTAAACACTGGAACTGCTTGCATACAGCAGGTGTTTTACGGGATAATGACGGCATGCTTCCAGTATATTTAAAAAACCGGTAATATTGCTGTCGATATATGTCTGCGGGTTTTTCAGGCTGTACCGCACACCCGCCTGGGCGGCCAGGTGTACCACCCGGTCGAAACGGTGCTCTTCAAACAGTTTGAGAATGCTTTCTCTGTCTTTCAGGTCGAGTTTTATGAACCGGTAGGCGGGGTTCCTGCTGCTCCTGGTAATCCTCCCGTATTCCAGACTGGCAGTATCAATGCCTGCTTCTTCCAGTCGGGCATGTTTTAATGCCACATCATAGTAAGCATTGATATTGTCCAGTCCGATGACCTCGAATGACTGATCCACCAGCCGGTTGGCCAGGTGAAAACCTATAAAACCGGCAGTTCCGGTGATCAGTATCTTTTCCATACCACAGATAATGAAATATTGGATTCAGAGAACGAATATACAATGAAAATAACGGAAAAAAACGGAAGGATATGAAAAAACACGGGAAATGGTCTGACACAGCGGGCAGTTATATTCTGACCCCAAGGACACAAATATCGTCTATCTGCTCATAATTCTCCATCCATTCATCCAGCTTACGGGTAATGATTTCCAGTTGTTCCTTCATAGGCAGGGAAGCATGGGCCAGCAACATACGTTTGAAGGGTTTGTACATAAATTTCTTTCCGTCGGGGCCCCCAAACTGATCGGCATATCCGTCGGTAAACAGGAACACCCGGTCGCCTTCCATGAGAGGGATTTCATGATTGGTAAACTTATCCATCCGGTCATACAGGGCAATGGGCATTTTATCGGCCGGTATTTCATACAGCACATCGCCGTTTTGATCGTTTTTCATGGGCTGTCCCTTGTATACTTCCGGAGGTGCCAGGTCTTTATTCCTGATCAGGTAAAGGGAATTGTTGGCTCCGGCAAATTCCATCATTCCGGTATCATGGTGAACGGTAATAAGAGAAAGGTCCATTCCGTCGCGTTGTTCACCTGAAGTTCCTTTCTGACTGAGGGCTGTGATCACTTCCTTGCGCAGGCGTCTCAGAATAACGGCAGGTTGTGTAATGTACTCTTTCACCACAATCTCTTTCAGCAGCGACATACCCAGCATGCTCATGAACGCTCCGGGAACACCGTGCCCCGTGCAATCGACCACAGTCAGCACGGTGGAATTTTCCAGGGTAGCCAGCCAGTAGAAATCGCCGCTCACAATATCCCGGGGACGGAACAGCAAAAAATGATCCCTGAAAAGGGTGGTGAGGCCTTCTGTTCCCGGAAGGGTTGACGACTGGATACGGCGGGCATATTCAATGCTTTTGGTGATTTCGGAATTGATTTCCCCGATCTTTTCGTTCTGGTCCGCCAGCATGTTCCGCTGGGCTTCAATTTCATCGCGCTGGGCACTGATCTCTTCATTTTTCTGCTCCAGGTCGGTATTTTTTTCTTCAATTTCCTTTTTTTGCCGGGCCAGGAGTGCATTTTTGTGACGGCTTGAAATGAGGCTTCCCAGAATCACCAGAGCTACGAGAACTACCAGCACAATGATCAGGATCATGGCTTTTCTCGTGGTGCGCTGCCTTTCCAACTCCAGCTGATCCAGCTTCTTCTGCTGCTCGAGCAGGGCAATGGCCTGCTCCTGTTCCCGCTGTTTCTGCTCTTCCTCTCTCAGCCTCAGTTCAATGATCCGGTTTTCCTGTTCCAGGATCCGGTTCTCTCTTTCCCGCTGCTCTATGGCATGCTTTTGCCTGGCCAGTTCGAACGATTGCTGCAATCTTTCCCTTTCCAGTTGTTCCAGGTCTTTTTCCCGCCGCAGCAATTCCTTTTCCTGTTCCTCTTTTTCCAGTTGCAAAGTCAGCTGCCTGATAGCCAACTCCCTGACCTCCTCCTCTTTCAGTCTCAATTTCAGCTCTTTCTCCGATTTTTCCAGTTCATAGCGCCTCCCCGCCAGTTCCTGTTCCCGTATCCTTCTTTCCAGCTCAATAGAATCCCTGATGCCCAGATACATTTCATAAAACTCCAGGGCCTGGATCGGATCGTTCCCTTCCCTGAGCACTCTGGAATAGGTAAGGTATGCCTCAGACAGTTTTTGTCTGTCATCTGCACGAACTGCCGACTCAATGGATTGTCTGCAGAAAGCTCCCGCATTGTACAGATCGCCGCTGTGATAATGGATCCGTGCCACCATATTTTCAATCCTCGATTTTTCAGCCGGCATATCCGACTCTTCCAGAAGGGCAATGGCATTGCTGAAATATTCCAGGGCTTCCTTTTGCTGGTCCATATTATGCAGGCAGGTAGCGGTATTTGTCATAAGCAGGGCCCTATCGGCCGCAGGTAATCCGGCCTTTTTGCCCAGTTCAATAGCTTCGAGATAACAATCCAGAGCTGCCCGGTAATTTCCCATGCGGGTATAATTGAAACCCATATTATTGAGAATGGGCGGCATCTGCCGTTCTTCGCCTGTAGTTTCGAACCGCAGCAACAAGGCTTCGTTGGCCGCCAGGGCTTCGGTATATTCTCCGGCGGCATTCCAGGCTTCAGCCTGTAAAACAACCGCAGGTGTGTCGTCCATTCCGGCGCGGCGGGCATGTTCGGCCATCGACCGGTAACAGCGGGCGGCTGAATCGGGCATATTCTCCTTCATAGCCGATTCTCCCAGGGCTTCCATCAGCATGGATTTCTCTTCATGATCCGCGACATCGGTCAGCTCGTAAGCTTTTCTGAGATATTCCCCCTCTTTGGCATATACCTCTTCCATGCTGTAATAACCTGCCAGTTGCAGGCACTCTGCCCTCCACCCGGCCGTATCGTTTTTTGACTCCAGGATGCCGGCCACACGAATCGAATAGGGAATAGCATCCCCCGGATGACCTTCCGTCACAGATATGTCGGCCAGCAGGTTCAATATGTTCAGTTCAGCCGGTATATGTCCCGACCGCATGGCATATTGCAATCCTTCCGTGGCACGGTCGAATGCCCTTTCAAGATCCCCCGCCCTGAAATAATACAGGGCCCGCTGATACAGGGTTTTGGCCACTACTGAGTCGGGCTTCTGATAAAGGGCGGCATCTCCGGAATCCAGGTCGGGGATTTTGTTCTGTCCGCAGAAAATTCCTGCCAGTGTGAGAGCCAGGGAGGTGAGTATGAAAAACCGGGAGTTCATGCCATCAGTTCACTAATTCAGATTATACGACAATCCGATCCGGATGCTGCGGCGGATCTGTGGATTATACACCAGATTTTCTTCCAGCAGGGTGGCATTCACACCTCCGTAGGCCTCGTCAAACAGATTGGTGACACGGATAAAGGCGCGGAGTTCGGGACTCAGGTTATACGAAGCCATCACATTCATGGCATAATATCCGTCCACATCCTTGAACAGCCGGCTGTACAATCCCTCGAAAGGGATGAGCAAACGAAGCCATTTGCTCATCCACTGGCTTTCCACATTCACATACAGGTTTTTGGCCGGATAGAAAGAAAGTTTGAGTTTCCCTTCATGCCGTGGCATCAGACGGAAATATTCCTCCACAATTTCTTCCACCTGAGGCAACCGGTCACGGCGTTCAAGCAACGACAGGCTGATCTCCCCGTCCATCCTGATCGAAGGTACGATGTTTTTGTACCGGATGGTGGTTTGACTTCCGTACACATTCGACAGCGATTCCCGGCTGTTCATCCAGATAAATACCGAATCGTTCGCGGCACGGGGAAGGGTAAACTGCGATGCCGGCCTCTTCTCAGGAATAATGTGATTGCTGATGCTGTAATAATAAAAGGTCTGGTGCAGTTCCAGCTTCTTCAGCAACCGGGTATGGATCCCCAGCTCCAGTGTATTGAATTTTTCGGGTTCCAGATGGCGGTTGGGCACCACCTTGTAATGGATCTGATCCGAAGCCACCGGAAAAGCCAGCGACTGAAAAGCAATGGAAGAAGGAGGTGATTTGTACGCCGTACCCGCCGATAACCTGAACGAAGCATGGCCCCCTGTTTTATACAAAACCGCCATCTGCGGACTGAAACGGTTGCCATACAGGGAATTTTTATCATATCGCAAACCGCCCAGAAACCGGAACCGGTTCAGCACGAAGTAATATTGAAGAAACCCTGACAGGTTGCTGTAACTGATGGGATTGAGTCCGAAAGAACCCAACAGGGTATCTCTTGATACCACCCGGGTACTGAAGGAAGAATAATCACTCCTGTCGAAGGGCGACATCAGATAATTGGTCACGGGCAGGTTCCCCGATTTCTGATAGGATAATCCCGCCACCAGTTCCAGGTTTGTTACCGGAACAACGGTAAAAGTTTGTTCGAAAAGAAAATCGTTCGAAGCAGAATACCGGTATACTTTGTCGGTGTTTTCCAGAAAGGTGACACCCTGGCTGGAATTATTGTCCATACGGTATACCAGCCCCGATAACAGGGTATGGGTGGAAAAATAATCGAAGGCTTTGGTATAGCTCAGGGTGGTCCGCTGAATGGATTCGCCCCAGTAATTTTGCGGATTGTTGTACTTGTAGAATACGGGCGACAGGCCAATGGAACTGTGGGTACGGCGGTACATGTTATCATACGAAAGGCGCACACCCCTGAATTCCATCTGTACCCCGATCATGTGCGAAGCGGCAGAAAGAGATTCCATATCGGGACGGTTGATGCTCCCTTCGTATTGCGGCCCGTACCAAACCTTTTTGAATTCCTCCGGATCCACCCCGTTTTCACTCAGCAGGGTTTCCGTAATTTCAAGAGGCTCGTATTCTTCCCCGCCGATCAGAAAGGTTTGTTTCCTCTGCTGATAATAATTCAGCGGATTATATACATTTTCCAGCCGGTACTGGATGTTCATGTCGTTGTATTCATATTTACTTCCGTAAAAGCTGTATTTGAGGATATTGTTGTTTTTCCCTCCTTTGCCGCCCAGAAAGAAATTGATATAATTGTACCCGTCGGGTCCCAGGCTGATATCGCCCCCTACCATGGTTCCTTTATCGGCTTCCCGGGTAATGATGTTGATCACACCCTCTACCGCATCGGCTCCGTACATGGCCGAAGCCGTACCGTAAATCACCTCGATCTTTTCCGCCTGCCTTACAGGCAACTGATTACCCACGGGCATACCCGATACCACAGAGGGTTTAATGGGAATTCCGTTGATCAGGATCTTGGTATACAGGTTTCCGGTCAGGCCCCTGATCTGAAAACTTTCACCCAGTTCGCCCGATCCGGGCTGGGAAGTTTTGACAGCCGGCAGGGAACTGAGCACATCCATAAGACTGGTATACTGATTGCGAATAATTTCCTCATGAGAAACAATGTATACGGTAAGGGGAAGTTCTTCCAGATTGCGCGAGATACGGCCGGTTCGCACCATTTTCAATCGAGCCGAATCAGGAAGAAATACCAGATCGTCGGCGCCCAGTGCATGCGGTTTCACCGTTACGGGAACCGTATCGGTTTGAGCCGGAACATATCCGGCCACAACCATCCAGAGCATAACAGAAAACACCCTCCTCAGCATCTGTCGAATCCTTTGATATTACTTTGTGCCCCTTCCTGCACGATATTACCGTTTTGGTTCGGCTTTCCGGCCAATGAACCGGCAGATAAAAGTAAGCATTCACCGGGAAGCCGACAAATTCCAGGATGCCAAAGCCCGAATCCCAATACAATAAGGTTTCCCGGTAAACCTTTCGCACGTCTGCACGGAGACCTCCGGAAAATTCATTCACCCCACAATTCCGCAAACAACCTTTTTGCTTCCACCCAGTTTTCACGGTTCAGGCAATACCTGATCCGCGGCGCTTCAATTTCCCCCTGTATCAACCCGGCATTTTTCAATTCTTTCAGATGCTGTGACAGGGTGGACCGGGCAATGGGCAGTACTTCCGACAAATCACCGCTGTAACAGCACGACCGGTTCGACAGGTGCTTCAGAATGTAAACCCTTACCGGGTGCCCCATGGCCCGGGCAAACCTGGCCAGCCGGGTTTGTTCCTGCGAGATCGCCGGTTCCTTGTTCTTATTCATATTTTTACCTGCTCCAACAAAAATAACAATTTAAATTTTATGGAACATCTCTTTCATCATCTGGCTTCTGCGGTTTTGTTTTTTAAGGGAAAAATCTATTTTTGTAACGTTTTACGGTGTATACTTAATTCCCCGCACACCGTGCTTACTAATTATCTGAAATGATATGACTGTAAAAAAATCATTGCTGTTGCTGGTTCTTGCCCTGGCAGGAATTCTCAGCGCCTTTCCACAGGATGTCAGGATTGAATTTGAAGAATATGACCTGCCCAACGGTCTGCATGTGATCCTGAGTCCCGACCATACCACCCCTATGGTGGCGGTAACTCTTATGTACCATGTTGGCAGCAAAAACGAAGATCCTGAAAGGACCGGTTTTGCCCATTTTTTTGAACATCTGATGTTTGAAGGAACCCGCAACATTCCCAGGGGCGAATATTCCAGGTTTGTGGAAAATGCGGGAGGAACCCTGAATGCCAGTACATCGAACGACAGGACATACTATTATGAGCTCCTTCCCTCCAATCAGCTTGCCCTGGGTCTGTGGCTGGAATCGGAAAGGATGCTTCACCTGAAAGTCGATTCAACCGGGATTGAAACCCAGCGAGGGGTGGTGAAAGAAGAAAAGAAGCAAACCATGGATAACACTCCGTACGGAACTTTCCTTTATGAAATGATGCGCCGGGCATTCACACGGTCTCCCTACCGCTGGGTGGTGATCGGATCGGTGGAACACCTGAATGCCGCTACCTACGATGAATTCCGTAAATTTTATGAAACCTATTACGTACCCAACAATGCTGTGCTGACCCTGGTGGGGGATTTTGAACCCGACAGCGCCAGAATCCTCATTGAACAATATTTCGGCAATATTCCCCGGGGCGAATACCCCATTGAAAGGCCCGATATGTCAGAGCCTCAACAAACAGAAGAGATCAGGGACACGATATACGACAATATCCAGCTTCCCGCCATTTTCCAGGGATATCATATCCCCGCCTCCGGCTCACACGATGCCTATGCTGTTGAAATGATGAACCAGTTGCTTTCATCGGGGCAGAGCTCACGGTTGTACAAATCGATCGTCGACCAAAAACAACTGGCGCTTCAAATTGCCGCCATTCCCCTTCCCTTTGAAGGGCCGGGCCTGTCAATCATTCTGGCAATACCCAATATGGGGGTAGATCCCGCTGAACTGGAACAAGCGATTGATGAAGAAATAAACCGCCTGAAAACCGAATTGATCACGGAACGCGAATATGAAAAGCTGAGGAACCAGATCGAAAACAACATGGTAAGCAGCAATGCCACCATGGCCAGCCGGGCCCATAATCTGGCGACCTATTACACCTATTACGGAAACACAGGGCTGATCAATACTGAAATCGAAAAATACATGGCCGTTTCCCGGGAAGATATCCGCAGGGTGGCACAGGAATACTTTAACCCTGAAAACAGGGTAGTATTGTATTACCTGCCCGGGAAAAAAGAAAACCAGTAAAACCCGTCAATTATTCAAACCTGAAATGAAAAAATATTCTCTCATTCTTCTTGCATTCATCCTGGCTCATAGCACAGTATTGCCCCAGGTGGCAGACAGGAGCCGTCCTCCCGAACCGGGCCCTCCACCCCGCATTCAACTGGGAACTCATGAATTTTTTACGCTGGAAAACGGCCTCCGGGTCATTGTGGTGGAAAACCACAGCCTGCCCAGGGTGTCATTCCGTATCACACTGGATATTGATCCCGTTCCGGAAGGTGAAAAAGCCGGTTATACCAGTGTGGCCGGTGAATTACTGAGAGCAGGAACCGCCCGGCACAGCAAAGAGGAACTGGACGAAAACATCGATTTTATTGGAGCCAGCCTGTCCACCTCTGCCACAGGTATTTCCGCCTCCTGCCTTTCCAGGCATACGGAAACGCTCCTCTCCCTGATGTCAGAGATACTTCTTCATCCGGTATTCCCCGAAGATGAACTGGAAAAAACACGGAAGCAGCTTCTTTCCGCCCTTCAATCCACCCGCGACGACCCCGGTACCATGGCTGAAAATGTTGCCAAAGTATTGCGTTACGGGCCTGACAATCCCTACGGTGAACTCATGACCGAAGAAACGGTCAGCCGGATCACCCGGAACGACCTGGTTCAATACTACCAGACCTATTTCAGACCCAACGCGGCATACCTGATTGTTGTGGGAGATATCGATTCAGAAAACGCCCATAAACTGGCTGAAAAATATTTCGGGAGCTGGGAACCGGGAGAGGTGCCTGAGCACAAACATGAATTTCCCCCTGCTCCAGGAACCAACCGGGTGGCTTTCGTTGACAAAGCCGGAGCCGTACAATCGGTCATACAGGTAACTTATCCGGTAAAACTGTCTCCGGGCCACCCCGATGCCATTCCGGCCGCCGTTGCCAACAGCATACTGGGCGGGGGGGTTTTCTCCGGCAGGCTGATGCAGAACCTTCGTGAAACCCATGCCTACACCTACGGCGCCCGTTCCACCCTCAACACTGATAAACTGATGGGATACTTTTCCGCCAGCACCTCGGTAAGGAATTCGGTAACCGACAGCGCCCTCGTGGAAATACTGAAGGAAATGGAAAGAATGCGTACCGAACCAGTGGATGACGGGCATTTGCAACTGGTGAAAAATGTCATGAGCGGAAGCTTTGCCCGTTCGCTGGAAGACCCGCAGACCGTTGCCCGGTTTGCCCTGAATACCCGGCTGTACAACCTTCCGGAAAACTATTACAGCACCTATCTGGAAAAACTGGAAGCTGTAACACCTGAACAGGTACAGGAAATGTCACGTAAATATATCCTGCCGCACAACGCTTACCTGGTGGTAGCGGGAAACCGCGGTGAAGTGGCCGGAAAACTTGAAAAACTGGCAGGAAACGGAATGGTAGAGTTTTACGATGCCTTCGGAAAGCCCGCAGAAGCATCCGGTGAACTCCCGGAAGGCCTCACAGCATGGGATGTAATCGACCGGTACGTTGAGGCAGTGGGTGGAGCCGAAAGGCTGGACCAGATAAAAAACCTCACCATTCACATGTCGGCCGAGGTGCAGGGTATGACCATCGAAGCGGTAAGCTATCAGAAAGCCCCCAACCTGTACGCCATGTCAATGAGTATGAACGGCGCCCCCCTGATGAAACAGGTTTTCGACGGGAAGCGGGGAGCAGTGGTGGCCATGCAGCAGGTACAGGAACTGCAGGGAGACGCCCTGGCACAAATGAAAGCTCAGGCTGTGATGAACCCCGAACTCCGTTACCATGAACTGGGCTATACGGCAGAACTTACCGGTATGGAAAAAGTGAACGGAAAAGAGACCTACACGGTAAAGATAACCAACCCCCTGGGACTCGAAACCATAGATTATTTCTCGGTGGAAACCGGATACCGGCTTCGGAGGGTGACCATCGTGGGCGAAAATTCACAGGTAAACGACTACGGTAACTACCGGGAAGTAAACGGAGTGGTGTATCCTTTTGAAATGACCACCAGCCTGGGGCAGCAAACCCTGGTCATGAAAGTACAGGAAGTTGATAACCGGTCGGAAATCGACCAGGGGGTATTTGCCATTGACTGATGCAGGAAAACAAACTTTGTCTTCACACTCCATTCACTGTCACATCGGCTGACACCGACATGTATGGCAGAATCAGGCTGAGCGCCCTGCTGAACTTTCTGATCCAGTCGGCCATCCAGTCGGCCGACAACCTGGGTTTCGGATTCGGCCATCTGAAAAAGCAGCAGTTATTCTGGGTGCTCAGCCGCATGAACCTGGAGATGATCCGGCCTCTGACCTGGTACGAAACGGTGGAGGTGGAAACCTGGCCGAAAGATGTTGAAAAGATACTCTATATCAGAGATTTCCTGATTCGTGACCGGAACGGGAAGATCGTGGCCCGGGCCACCTCGGGCTGGCTGGCCATTGACACCGAAACCAAACGCCCCGGGCTGTACCGGGGATTCGAAGCCGAATCCCTCACCCGGCTGAAAAACAAGCATGCACTGGAAGAGTTTCCTCAGAAGATGCCCCCTGTGGAAAAAGGAGAAGAATTCCATATACAGCCGGCTTATTTTGATATGGACCTGAACCGGCATGTCACTTCCACCCGGTATATCGACTGGATGATGGACACCTTTCCGGTAGATTTTCACCGCGATCACTACCCCATTCTTCTGAAAGTCAATTACCTCAAAGAAACCAGACCGGGCATGGAAATGGTGATGCTGCGCACCCGCTACGAAAAAGATGCCTATGGATTCCAGGGCAACCATCTGCCCGGCATGTCACCTTCGGTTAGGGGACAACTGGTGTTCGCTGAAAACAGGTATTCACCCGGCGATCAGTTCTCTCACTGATAGAAAGAGTAAATGGAATTTTGGTGTGGCTTTTTGAATGCTTGGCCGGGTTCATTATTTTTATGCAAAAAAAAAATCAATGAACCATCATGTAAAAGGCCGGATCGCAGCTTTTCTTGCGGGACTTTCCGCATTACTTACCCTGTATGCCTCCCTCAGAGGGATACTGAATCAGAAGCTGTATACCGATGTGGCAGAAGCCGGCACCATTTCATCCTTCCTTGTTACAGGTTCACTGGCCCAGGATATCATTCTGGTGCCCACCGCCCTGCTCTTGCTGGTCCTGACCATCCGTTTCCTCGGAAAGCCGTCGCTGAAAATTCTGATCCTGAACCTGGGCCTGATCAGTTTTATTTTTTACGGTTACGGCCTGTATGTGATCCAGGGTCAGTACACCGACCTGTATGTTATGTACCTCGCCATATTCGGGCTCTCACTGTATACCATGATATACGGGCTCCTGGCAGTTCGCTGGGATGAAGCTTCCTCCACCTCCCTGACCAAACCCCTCAGGGCATCCCTGGCCGCTTTTCTTCTGCTCATCCCGCTGGTTCTGATACCGGTATGGCTAACGCTGATCTTCCCCGATATCCTTGCTCATACCCCTTCCGATACCTATGCCGTATTCATACTCGACCTGTGCATTGTTTTTCCCGCCCTGGTCATCATTGCCTGGTTGCTGTTCGCCAACCGGCCGGCAGGAAACATTCTCGGAGGTGTAGCCATTATCAAGGCATTTACCATATGCCTGTCAGTGGCCTTCGGTGAATGGTTCCAGGGTTTTGCCGGCAACCTGCCCCTCAATACGGGCATGTTAGCCATTTTTCTGCCCCTCACACTCGTCAGCCTGGCCCTGGTGATATGGTATTTCAGCCAGTTGAAGATCACTCCCTGATACCAGGAAAATGTTTTACACATAAGTAAGAATATATCAACAAACCTGACCGTTTATTAGTCATTTTTATCTATTTTCGTTTCTTTAATAATCATAACCCCGCCATGAAAAATTATTTACTAATTACCGGCATGTTCCTGTTGCTGGCCGGTCTGACAGAACAACATGCCCTTTCCCAGGGTGTATTACGCAAACTCAGGGAAAAAGCCCAGGATGAGATTATCAAAAAAGCGCTGGGTGAAGAAGAAGGTGAAACCCCTCCTGCTCAGGATCCTTCCCGACCGGGAATGAGCAATACCCAGGGAGGAGGCCTTAGTACGGAGATTCCCGACGTGGACGAGAACATCAGGCTGGCACAAACGGCTTACGGTTCAAAGAACTACCGGGATGCTCGCTACTCTGCCAGGCAGGCTCTGCTGGGTGTGGAGATGACCATGGGTCACCGGGTGCTGGAAAACCTTCCGCAAAGTATTAGCGGTCTTCAGGCTGTTACCGAAGAAGACCAGGTGGCCAGTACCGGAGTTACCCTCACAGGACTGATCATTGAAAGGGTTTACCGGAGCAACGATCAGGAACTTCGCATCACCCTAGGTAATAACTCGGTCCTGCTTTCGGCAACCGGTATGTACCTGGCCTCGGGGAATGTTACCACCACCGAAGAAGGGCAGAAAATCATTCAGTTCCAGGGACACCGGGCAGTTATCGAATATGACGATCATACGGGTTATACCCTCAGTGTTCCGTTCGGCCAGTCGTCTATCATGGTGGTGAACGGTGTGAACTTTGCCAGTGAGGAAGCCATGATGAATGCTGCAGGAAAATTCGATATCAATAACATGAAAAAACAACTGGGAGAACAATGAAAACCTTAACCTGTATTTTCAGCTTCGTGCTGCTGTCGGCTGCATCCTTCACTGGAAAAGCTCAGGATGTTCCGGCAAAACTAAACGAAGCGCTGGCGGCCTGGGAGGCAGGTCAGCTTGAAAACGCGCGTTATGCGCTGGAAGAAGCCCTAAACGGTATCAATCACACCATCGGCAAAGAAATACTCGATCTGCTGCCAACATCCATGGGAGATATGGCCATGGTGGCGGAAGAAGATGACGCTACAGGCACATCTATGGGAATAGCCGGATTATTTGTTCAAAGGAATTACCGGAACGGGGAGAAAAATGCCTCGGTGGAGATTGTAAGCGACTCCCCCCTGCTATCAGGTATCAATACCATTCTTTCCATGCCGGTGATCATGCAGAACGATCCCAACCAGAAACGAATCAGGCTGGGCAATTACAAGGCCCTTATGACCAGAACCACCGACGATACCGGAAAAGTAAGCTGGGATATTCAAATGCCCTTCGGTTCGTCTCTGCTTACCTTCCGGTGCTCAGGCATTGAGGATGAAGCCACCGTAACCGGCCTGGCCAATACCCTTCAGGTGGAAAAGATCGTGGCTGCCGCACAGTAGGAAAAGAGCCGGGTACAGGAAGTCAGGCAGTACGCTAATTATTCGTATCTTGGCAGGCAAAAGCATGTGGGCATGATTCCTGAAATTCCTCTTCTGAAACACACCCGTTCAGGCTTGTTTTTCCTGATCGCCGGACCCTGCGTGATTGAAAGCCGCGATCTGGTATTTCGCGTGGCTGAAACCATGACGGCGATGACCGATAAAATGTCTGTGCCATACATATTCAAAGCTTCCTACAAAAAGGCAAACCGGTCGCGTCCCGATTCTTTCACAGGCATTGGCGATGATAAAGGATTGGAGATACTCAGCGAGGTAAGACAGCGGTTCAACATTCCGGTATTGACCGATGTACATTCGGTGGAGGAAGCCCGGCGGGCTGCCAAATATGTCGACGTGATCCAGATACCTGCCTTCCTGTGCAGGCAGACCGAACTGTTGCAGGCAGCCGCCGGAACGGGAAAACCAGTCAATATCAAGAAGGGTCAGTTCCTGTCGCCCCATGCCATGGAGTTTGCAGTACGGAAAGTATCCTCCTGCGGCAATAACCGAATAATGATCACCGAACGGGGAACAACCTTCGGCTACCAGGATCTGGTGGTGGATTTCAGGGGCATCCCTGTGATGCAGGCATTCGGGTATCCGGTGGTACTGGATGTGACCCATTCCCTGCAGCAACCCAACCAGCCATCGGGGGTAACCGGCGGGCAACCGGCCCTCATTGCCACCCTGGCCAGGGCAGGCATTGCGGCCGGAGTAGACGGGCTCTTCATGGAAACGCACCCCGAACCGTCCAGAGCCCTTTCCGACGGAGCCAATATGCTGCCCCTCCACAGTATGGCCGATGTACTCGACAAACTTATCACGATTCACCGGGCCGTGCATTCTGCCTGAACCGGATGCTGTGCCATGAATTTTCTCATTTCCGAAAATATTTCTGCCTTCAGGGAAGTAAGCCATAAATATTTTTTTACTTTTATCTGTCATAAAACCGTTTCATAAATAAACTCCTTATTCCATGAAAAAAATTTCCACCATTGTGCTAGTTATGCTATGCACATTACTGTTCACCGGTTTGCAGGCACAAACCCTTGAGCAGATACTGAACCGGCATTTTGAAGCCGTCAACCAGAAAAAAACACTGGAAGTTCAAACAACCGTAATGAAAGCGCGTGTGCTGCAAATGGGCATGGAAATGCCCATGGTTATCAAAATGAAAAAGCCCAATAAGATCAGGATGGAGATGGATATCCAGGGGCAGCAGATGATTACAGCCTATGACGGCAGCAGAGGCTGGATGATGGCTCCTTTTGCCGGTCCCGGTATTCAGGATCTGCCCAGCGAACAGTTGTCCAGTCTGAAAGACCAGGCAAATTTCGAGGGAGAACTGTGGAAGTATGCCGAAAAAGGGCATGCCGCCGAATTGCTGGGAAAACAGGATGTTGACGGAAAATCTGCGTACGCCGTCAAACTCACAAAGAAAAACGGCGATGTGGTTACCTATTACCTGGATGCCGATAATTACCTTCTGATGAAAGAGGTTACCCAAACCCTCATGAACGGTAGTCCGGTGGAAGGAACACAGGTCTATACCAATTACAAAACGGTGAGCGGAATTCCCGTGGCCATGAATGTAGAAAGCAGCTCCATGGGTCAGAGTGCCCTGTTGGTCATTGATGAAGTGGAATTCGACGTGGCGCTCAACGACGAAATTTTCGCCCGGCCTGTTAAATAAAAAAAGCAGCAGACCTGTAAGCCGGGTTCTGTACCCGCACCTGTTCTGAGACAGAGGCGGTACGGGTTCCTGTCATTTATCTGGGCCCGGCGTTACCGCCGGGCTCAAGCGACCTACCCCCCGGCATCGGGCGGGCCACCCTCAAGCGCCGGTATACATGGTCTTACAACCCCCGGGGTGGACAGCTTCTGCTGTCACCAGCAGAACTGGTGGGCTCTTACCCCACCTTCTCACCTTTACCTGCCTGTTATCAGGGAAAACCCTGAGATACACAAACAGGAAGTTATTTTCTTCTCCACTTCCATGCCCTCACGGGCATCTTCCCTTTCGGAAGCGGGGCGCCCTGTGTTGCCCGGACTTTCCTCAGCCCGCAATAAACGGGCCGCGACAGGACGGTCTGCTGCCTTTACAAAGATACGGATTATTTGCTGAAACATTCGGTGTTCAGTGCCGCGTGTGCCCGGGAAAAACCACCAGGGTAGCGCCGTAACCGTATTCTTTGAACGAGGCATCCTGGTAACGTAAGCGGGGATACTGCCGGTCAATGATCCGCCGGATCTCATATTTGAGTTTCCCGTCACCCACTCCGTGAATAAATACTATTTTCTTCACCCCGTTTCTGATCCCTCCCTCCAGAGCGGTAATGAAACGGTTCTTATGAATCTCCAAAGCTTCTGCAGGTTCCAGGCCTTCCGGTTGATCCACAATGGCTTCCAGGTGCAGATCCACCTCTTCGACAGGAGACCCGGGCCGGTCCTCCTTTTTTTTTATACTGCCCTTCACCGCTTCCATACTGTTTTCCTTCCGGGCTGTCTTTTGCCGTTCTTCCTGCCACTGTTCCAGGAGCATGCCCTTCCAGCCGGCGGCTTTTTCCGCCGGTTTCAGTTCCGCAAACCAGGCAGGTTCCTCAAAATATTCGTTTTTCCTGAACATCAGTTCCACGGCTGCCTTCCGGCTACCCCTCTCCCATCTGCCTTCCATCGAAGGATAATCGGGTGTAGGGGCACCGGGATGAAATACCAGTACCCGGGCACTGACTTCTTCCGTTTTTTCAAATTCCGTGGCCGGGCATTTCAGCAACCGTACCTTGGTGCCCGGTCCGAGCTCGCCGGCCCGCAACAGGCGATAACCTCCGTATTCACGGGAACGGACCAGATACAGCAGGTGCAGCTCGCCATCGTTGACCAGATAAAGAACATAACGGGCTTTCTGCCTGTCGGCTACCCAGGCCAGAAGAACCTTCGGCGGAAAAGCATCTGAAGGAACGGCTTCCCCCGTTTCCTTCAGAGGATGAATATCCATATCCTTTTCTATCACCTTCCCTTTTTCTTTTCTTTCCGGCTGCCCCGGCCTGTCCGTTTCTTTTCCCGGCAGGGAACCGGCCTCCGCCTTTTCTTCCCTTTCTTCCTTCCATTCATCCGGACCCCGCCCCGATACGGCAATCAGTTCTTTCACAAGCACGGGCACTTCGAAACCATCATCCCGGAGAATGAGGGCGGTATTCTGATCGGGGAAATCCAGGATCACTCCCGTACCCACATCATTCAAAAATTTTACCCTGTCGCCTTTCCTGAATTTCATGTCTTTCTGTTTACTGGTTACCCGCAAAATTAGCTAATTTTGGGCAATGAATGCTATTCAATCGCCATACGGCCTGCCACCCGCCATACAAAAGAAAATCCCTGCTGTTCAACCGGAGGAATATGAATATGTACTTCCCCCGGAGAAGATCGCCCGTTACCCGCTGGAAGAACGTGACCGGAGTAAGCTGCTGGTATACCAGAAGGGAGAGATACGGAATGCCCGGTTCAGAGACCTTACCAACTATCTGCCCGGTGGCTGCATGCTGGTAAGAAACGACACCCGTGTGATCAGGGCCAGGCTGCTGTTCCAAAAACCTACCGGAGCGCGTATTGAAGTGTTCCTGCTCGATCCCGTCGACCCGCCCGATTATCAGCAGGTATTTTCCTGTACCGGCTCCTGCCGATGGAAATGCATCGTGGGCAATGCCAGGAAATGGAAAGAAAAGGAGCTGACCCTGGAAATTCCCATGCAGCAGGATACCTGCACACTCAGGGCGGAAAAGGAAACCGGGGCGGAAGGGACATTTCATGTGCGTTTCAGGTGGACAAGAGGATACAGCTTCGGTGAAGTGCTCGACCGGGCCGGGGTCATCCCCATCCCTCCCTACCTGCAGCGGGAAACGGAAGACATTGACGCAGAAAGATACCAGACCATTTATTCTCGCATCCCGGGATCGGTAGCGGCTCCAACGGCAGGGCTGCACTTTACGGAATCTGTAGATACATCGGTAAGAGAAAAAAAGATCCCCGTGATAAGCCTCACCCTGCATGTGGGAGCGGGCACTTTCAAACCCATCAAAGGAAAGGACCTGAGGTCGCATGCCATGCATACCGAACACTTTTCACTGACAAAACCTGCCCTGGAAAAACTTTACCGGCACACGGGCACCACCGTAGCGGTAGGGACCACCTCGGTAAGGACCCTGGAGAGCCTTTACTGGATAGGGAACAGCCTGGCAGAAAAAAAGGAACCGGAATATCCCTTTCATCTGGAACAATGGGATGCTTATAACGCCGCCCCGAAGGTTTCGGCAAAGCAGGCCCTAAAGAACCTGTTGGGCTGGCTCGACAGGCACGGACTCGAAAGGCTCGAAGGTTCCACACGCATCATGATCGTTCCGGGTTATCCTTTTCGGGTAGTGAACGGTCTGATCACCAATTTCCACATGCCCAGGAGTTCTCTTATCCTGCTGGTAGCCGCCTTCACGGGAAATGACTGGAGAAAGATCTACCAGCATGCTCTGAAAGAAGGGTATCGTTTTCTGAGTTACGGCGACAGTTCCCTTTTATTGCCCTGAGGGGGGTTGTCTTTACCGGAAGAACGGTGCGACCGGGATTTGAGCAGGGCTCTTAGATCGGGAATGCATCGCCCACACCCGGCCCCCGCCCCCGTAAACATAATGAGTTGTGCCAGCGATTGCGGTTCCCTCTCGCGCATGACCCGGATGATTTCATCCTCGGGAATTTCCTGGCAATGGCATACGATCCGCGGCATGGTATTTCCTGTTCGGTTTTCACTGCCCGGCCAGTTTTCTCACCAGCCCTGCAAATTCGGTAATATCTTCCTCGCGGGTGTCCCAGGAGGTCATCCACCGGACTTCAGATTTTTTTTCATCCCACTCGTAAAAGAAAAATTCCTTCTGCAACGGGGGAATCCATTCCGGAGGAACCATGGCAAAAACCCCGTTCGACTGCACTTTCTGTGTAAGGCTCACCCCGGGAATATCTTTCACGGCTTCGGCCAGTTTCCGGGCCATACGGTTGGCATGCAGGGCATTCTTTTTCCAGAGTCCGTTACTCAACAGGGCGTCGAACTGAACGGCAATGAACCGCATTTTTGAGGCCAGCTGCATTCCCTGTTTCCTGATAAACTGAAATTCCCTTGCCAGCAGAGGATTGAAAAAAAGAACAGCTTCCCCGTACATCATGCCATTCTTGGTCCCCCCGAACGATAGGATATCCACTCCCGCATCCCGTGTGGTTCCCCTGAGCGGAACATCCAGGTATGCGGCAGCATTGGCTATTCTGGCACCGTCCATATGCAGAACCATTTGATGTGCATGTGCAAAATCGGCCAGGGCCCTGATCTCTTCCGGCGTGTATACCGTTCCCATTTCCGTGGCCTGAGTTATCGAAATAACCCGTGGCTGGGAATGGTGTTCGAACCCAATGCCATACACATGCCCGGCCACACCCTCCGGGGTAAGTTTTCCGTCAGGGGTTTCCACCGGCAACAACTTACAGCCCGTAAACTTTTCCGGAGCTCCGCATTCGTCCTCCTGGATATGGGCCGTTTCCGCACAGATCACCGAATGATAGGAACGGGTGGCGGCTGCCAGCCCCAGCACATTAGCGCCGGTACCCAGAAAAACAAAAAATACTTCGGTATCCTTCCCGAATTCCTCCCTGATCTTTTCCACTGCCTTCCTGGTATACGGATCATCCCCGTAACCGGGCACATGTCCGTGATTGGCCTCTGTCATGGCGGCCAGGATATCGGGATGCACTCCGGCGTTATTGTCACTGGCAAATCCTCGTTTGTTCTCCTTCTTCATAACCTGTAAATAGCTGAATTTCATGTTTTTTCAGAATAATTCATCGTATTTGGTCCACAGCATATCGCCCAGTTCCCAGGCCTTTTCCACCACTTTATCTCCCCATTCCATGGTATAGCCCGTAAGGAACTCGATGGTTTTTCTGGGATTGCGCGCTCTGTACATCTCCAGGGCAACCCGTTCCACCTCTTCCTGGTTTTCGAAAAGCTCTTTTTGCCAGGGATCCCACACGGCATCCACCTCTTTGTGCATGTCGCCCCACCGCTGGGCTGCCAGAGTACCCAGCCTGTTGAAAGCCCACCAGGCCGATTCACGGGTATATCCGTTGATCCGGCCCGGAGTTTTGTACGGTCGGGGCAAATCGGTTACACACCCGTATACCGGGATATAAATGGAACTGGCCACGTTGTCCTGAGCCAGCCACACCACTCCTCCTATCTCATCGGGCAGCCAGTTGCGGCACTGAATAATGGTGGCATACATCGTGTACCAGCGGGCTATGGTCCTTTCCCCCCTCCAGCCCCAGCCGCCATTGATGCGGAAAAGCCGGTTCATGTCATATGGCATGTGCGGATTGGCCAGCGGGGAAATGACCGACCGGCCCTCCTCGTCAGTCACGGTAAGGGTTTTTCTCATGTCGAATTCCGTTCCCTGGTAATAATCTTTGAAAATACTGACAAGTTTTTCAAGAGTTACCGGTTCATCGGGTTTAACGGAGAAAGGATAATTTTCGGCATTGGGGTCGAGCTGAAGGGAGGGGGCCAGCAGGTCGAACACTCTCCATTCACGTCTCCGGGCAGCCAGGGAAGTGCGGCTTTCAGGGGCATATGCATAACAAAAACGAAAAGGGCCGTTCTCTTCACTCCACCAGCCATTTTCCCTGGCCACCTCAAAAATGTTTTCGGAAGCCATGAAATGATCGGGATCATCCAGGTTGATTTCCTTGATGGTACTGGCATTGGCATTGACCGATACATGCTCGTCGGGAACCCGCTGCGCCACCCACACGGCGCCCACTTTGCCTTTCCCGGGGCCCACGATCTCCAGATGCCACACTTCATTTTTATCGGCAATGGTCAGAGCTTCCCCGGCATCGTTCCAACCATACCTGGCCAGCAGCTCACCGGCAGTACGAATGGCTTCCCGGGCGGTGGTGCACCGTTCCACCAGCAACTGACATAAACGCTGGCAGTCGATCAACCCGGCATCCGACTGCAATTCTTCCCTGCCTCCGAAAGTGGATTCCCCGATCCCGAGCTGATGTTCGTTCATACAGGGATAGGCTGTATTGACGTAGGCATAGGTATGGGAAACCTGAGGGATAACCCCGATGGAATCATGCCGATAGGTAGGCATGGCATGGCTGTCGTCGGCTGACCTTTTCCGCATAACGACATACGACCCCGGCCGGTAATCCATGGCAGGGACAATATCCATCCATGACCGCGTTCGATGGCTGTCGTCAGTGTGTGAGGTAATCACCGAGCCATCGGCTGTGGCCAGCCTGCCGGCGGTAATGGAAGTGCATCCGTCAGGGAAGCCGCCTTCCCAGTCGGGTTTCTCCCGGTTCTGCCCGGAAAGCGGCAGAAACATGATGTAAAACAGAAACGTTAAAAAGGTTATTGTTTTCATTTTATGTTTATTTTTTATTAATTTAGCACAAGATTGAATTCCTAAAAGTATAAAATCAGAGAGAATTAATCGTCTCCATCCCGCGAATTATTCCGGTTAATCCCTGTCGATTTCCGGTTTTTTTTATCCATTCATACGAATCTGAATCATGCGGGAGAGGTACGGAACAGTTTTTTTTGAATAATAAAAATGCAAGAATATGGACAAGCGTCTTGAGATGAAAAAACGGCTGGTTGAGAAATGCCTGGCTGAACAGGTAAAGATCGAGGAGCACAATAAGGCGCTGATGAAGGAAGCTCAGGAAACAGCCAACGAATACGAGCATGCCATGGACATGACCGATACCTACCGCACACAAATGCTCGAAAAAAGGGACATGTTTGCCCGTCAGCTGGCTAAAATTATTGAGGAAAGGAAAGTACTTGAGCGGATTGATACGCATAAAGCGAAATCCTGTGCGGAATTCGGTTCGGTAGTGATCACCGACCAGAACCGGCTTTTCGTATCAATAGGCCTGGGAAAGGTATGCCTTGACGGGGACGAATTCTTTGCCATTTCCCCTATGGTCCCCCTTTTTAAAGCCATGGAAGGGAAAAAGAAAGGAGAAACCTTTACTTTCAACGGAAAATCATTCCGGATCGTGGATGTTTTCTGAAACCGTCACCACCTGCAGCAAACGCAACTTTTTAACCGACATGTGATTCACAACCATTGCGGCAATCAGCGCCAGGATTGCAATGGCAAAGGTCCATGTAAAGCCTATAGTTTCATAAAACCATACCCCTGCCAGAGGAGCAAACAGAGCCCGCACCCCCGTAAGCGAAGCATGAACGGCCTGGTAATCGCCCGCTTCCTCCGCCCGGCTGAAATAGGCTGATCCGATATGCCACAACAGGGTATTCATGGCAATGAACAGGCCATTGAAGATCACACTCAGGAAAAGGAAAAAATACCATTGAATGCCCAGAATATCAGCTTTCCAGGGGAGGTATTCGGTAAGACCGGTAAAGAATATGTAAAGAGCCATCATCAAAAATGACCATACAGCAAAACGGCGGGGATCGGTTTTCCCGATCAAACGCCCGAATACCGGAATGAATACGATGGCGAGTATATTGAATACATTTTTATAAAAAGCCACACCGGAATAGGAAAGGTGAAGCTCTCGTTCATAAAATATCGTGATCACAGCAAACGTACTCATATAGGCAAATCCATACAAAATAAAGCTGATCTCGTAGTCGCGGAAGGGTTTGTTCCTTTTCAGAATGTCCCATTGGGTCCTCAGTGAATCGCCCATAGCATAAAACAAACCCTTCCGTTTTCTCTTTGCCGGAACAGCATGGAAAGGGATGGCTGCCAGCATGAATATGGAAAACATGCTGAGTGCACCCGCTATGGGATATATCATCCGGAAAGCAAAAGGATCCCGGTCAAGCACCAGCCCGAAACCGAAGGTGGCCAGCAGCATCAGCAGTTTGGAAGAAGAAGTGGAAAAGGAATACAAGGCACCGAAATGCTGATGCCTGTAATTGCTTTTCAAAATGAGATTAATGGTGGGAAAAAGCACCGGGTTTGCCATGTAGTAAACTAGAAATAAGAGAAGGAATATCCAGTGATGCCTGCCGGTTACCCCCTCTGCTTCTGCCGGGAACAGTATCATGAAAAACAAAGGCAACCGGGTAATGACGGCCGTCCACCGGAGCATTTTACGCTTGTTGCCCGTCCTTCTCAGAAATTCATTGAAGAATAACAGAAAAATCAGTACCACTACCGAAAACTGAAAAAGCATGCCCACCTGGTAACTGCTGCCCCGGAGACTTTTCAGAAATACATACTCGTTCAGGATAAACAGCCCAAGAATAAAACCGTCCAGGCTGGCATATACGAAGTGCAGCCGGAAGGTACGCCTCTCCAGATCATTCAGTTCCGGATAAAGTCTTTTCAGCATGCCGTGATCCGTGTCAGGGTTCAGAGAGCATCCAGCGCTCTCCCGATATTCCTTTCCAGTTCCTCACAGGGTTCTGTCCCGACCGACAGGCGGATCAGGCCTGGCATAGGATATTTATCACCCCATACAGGCTCCACGGGCAGCAGGGTGCTGTCGGCATCTCCCAGGGAAGGGATCAGCGGAACAGTGTTTTGCAGGGCATGGATAAAACGGTCCCGCCGATTTTTCTTTTCACCGGCATTTTTCCCTGCCAGATCAAAGGTGATCATCCCTCCGTATCCCCTGCCCCCGAACAAACGATTGGCCAGGGCATGGTCCGGATGATGCTCCAGTCCGGGATAGATGGTAGCTTCCACGGCCGGATGGTCATCGAGAAAATGTGCCAGCCTTTCCGCATTCTCCACATGTTTCTGTATTCTCAGGGGAAAGGTTCGGAGCTGGGTTCCCAGGCGGTAGGCATCGTCGGGACTGATCATATGTCCCACGTATTTCCTGTATTCCACGGCCTTCTTTAACAGGTTTTCCAGATTCCCGCAAATGACACCCGCGGTCACATCACCATGACCCGACAGGTATTTGGTGGCGCTGTGAATCACCAGGTCGGCTCCTGCCTGCAGGGGTTTGAACAGATACGGAGTAGCGAAGGTATTATCCACTACCACCCTGGCGCCCATTTCATGGGCTATGTCAATTATGGCCGGCACATCGGTAACCATCAGCATGGGGTTGGTCACCACTTCAAGGAATACCAGGCTCGCCTGGGTTTCCTCCATCCGGCGGCGGAAATACGACGGATCGTACCGGTTGTTTTCGGGAAAAAGGCGTTCGGCCCTGATTCCCCGGCGTTTGATCAGCACTTCATCAACAAAAGTATTGGTGCCGCCGTATATTTCACTGAAAAATAACCAGGGTTTATCCGAGCCGGCTTCCTGGAAAATCGACAGGGCGGTATCGATAGCCGACATTCCGCTCTGCATCAGTAGGGCCCATTCGCTCTGCTCAATATTCATCAATTGCTCTTCCACCGCCACCACGGTGGGATTCCGGTACCGGGAATAAATATAGTAGCCGGGTTTTCGTTCCTGTTCCTGTTCGTCGCGGAATGCGCTGGCGGTAACCGTTGCATCATCTAGACGGAATCCCGAATCCCGGTAAACGGGAGTCTTCAAGGGTTTCAGATGTTGTTTTTTTTCCATGATCCTACCGTGTTATATTTCTGCCATGCCTGCAATATCCTTTTAATATCTATTTTCCCTTTCTCCATGTTTTCAGGGGGTTCAAACCCAGCCGGGTTTTTGTGCGGCCCATGGGAAAAGCCCCTTCCCTGACGTAGCGGATGTCTTCCACAGAATAGAAGGCACGGGGATTGAAATGGTTGATCACCTCGATCACCTTCGGCATATCCGCCCGTTTGATGATTGTATAGATCACATTCACCTGTTCCTTCGATCCCCGGGCATCTACCGAGGTGGTTCCGTAGCCTCTTTCATGCAGGGAAGCGATCAGCCGGCTTGCATCGCGCTGGGTGATCACCCGCACCAGAAGCATTCCCATGGCCAGTCTTTCCTCGAGCAGCATCCCCAGGTAATTGCCTGCGGCAAAACCTGCCGCATAGGCCACATAGTTGATCCAGTTATCGAGGTTTTGCATGATACGGCTGATGGCCAGAATCCAGATCAGCACCTCGAAAAACCCCAGAATGGGAGCCAGTGTCCGGTTTCCTTTGGAAACCATAATGATCCGGATGGTACCAATAGAAACGTCGGCTATTCTGGCCATGAAGATCAGAAGAGGCATCACAACCAGATCAAAGATATCGGCATTCGTCATGACAAATGGTTTTGCGGTTTATCCGGTGCAAAATTAAACTTCCCGGGCGAGAAAACCGTTCCGTTCCTCAATTTTTCAACGGAAAAACCGGGTTTCAGGCCTGTAACCCGGTTTTTTCCTGCAGTTCCCTCCAATTCACCGCTCTTCCACCGTATGCATATCCGGTTATTCCCATGGACCCTGGGCTGTGCTTCAAACTACGTAGATATCTACGTAGGTAACTACGTAGATATCTACGTAGTTACCTATATAGATTTATTTCTATATTCCGACAGGATATTCATACCTTTATTGGCGGGCATCCGTTTTTCTTTTACCAGGCCAAAAAAAGCCTGTCATTTCCGACAGGCCTTCCTTAACAAACTAACCAACCTAACCATGAATCAAAGAAAAATGATTATTTGATTATTATTTCCCAATGATCCATTTCACAATTTTTTCATCATCGGGTCGCACACGCGGGGGAACCACATCCAACAAATTCCCGTTCTCATCGATCAGGTACTTCTGGAAATTCCACTGTACTTCCGAATCCATTTTCCCGTTTTTTTCTTTGCTGGTAAGCCACTGGTACAGCGGGTGCATGTCTTTTCCCTTTACCGAGATCTTGGCCATCATGGGAAAAGTTACCCCGTAATTTTTTTTGCAGAATTCAATAATTTCCCCGTTACTTCGGGGTTCCTGGTTTAAGAAATTATTCGCCGGGAAGCCGATAACAACAAATCCCTTGTCGCCATATTGCCTGTAGAGCGCTTCCAGTTGTTCAAACTGCGGGGTTAACCCGCACTTTGAAGCCGTATTGACCACAAGAACCTTTTTCCCCCTGAGTTCTGAAAGTACCAGGTCACGTCCGTCAATGGTGGTTACCGTAAATGAATAAAAGTTCATATTTTTCTGTGCCTGAATGGTTAATGCACCGATAAGAAGGGTACATACAATCCATAATCTTTTCATGACCGTATTTTTCACATCAACAAACCGGAAAGAAAAATGTTCACAGGGCAAGAGGGGAAAGGCCGCAGAAGGGTTATTTATTTTTGCGAACATCCCGAACATTCAGATACACAGAACATATCAAGGCCAGAAAATATCCGGTGGTAGTCAGTGTATCCACCCAGAACATATCAGGGTCCCAGCCCGTGAGCCGGTGAACCAGATACTTCAGATAGGAGTTGGGAAGACCGGTTTCACCCATTTTTTCCAGGATCCTGAAATGCCAGTCGGTCAGCGGGCAGTATCCCATTCCGTAAAATATTCCCAGAAGGAACCACGAACCCCCCGTCAGCAAAAGGGTCAGCAGATTCCATTTCCTCAGTTTTTTCCAGATCCATCCCGTAAGGTTGAACAGGGTGATTCCCGTGTGAAAGATCAGGAAAAAAAGATCGGCTGTTTTCAGAAGAAATTCCTGCATAAATCTGGTTTCATTCAGTGTGATGTTCCCTTTGGGGGAGGTATGGCAGTTTTTATTTTCCCGGCCGCCTCGACCCGGCGCCTTTTATGCCGGCTCCGGCAACCGAGATCAAACAGGCATAGAGCAACCAGGCGGTCAGGAGCAGAATGATACATGAAATGACGGTAAGAAGCAGGTTATTTGCCCCGATAAAACGGATCAGGTTTTCGAACATAGCCCACAGGGTAAAGATCAGCACCAGTACCATTGGAACGAAAGCCACCCAGATATTCCATTTTTTCCTGAAAAGATACACTGTCACCACTCCCAGGGCCAGGGCAGCCAGCAACTGGTTTAGCGAACCGAACAAAGGCCACAGCTTCATGGCCCCCTGTGCCGCCTCATCGGCAAAAGTCATCAGGGCGGCCGCCAGTACCACGAGAAAAGTCGCCACGTACCGGTTGTTTATGGGTTTGATCACTTTACCCTGACGGTTTCTGAAGATCTCCTGCAGGGAAAGCCTCTGGATGCGGGTAGCACTGTCGAGGGTGGTATTGGCAAAGCTCACGATAAAAACGGCGATAACTGTCTGCCCCACATTGACCGGGATACCCAGCGAATGAAAGAGATTGGCCGCTCCGGTGATGAATGCCCCGAGCTTGGCCCCCAGGCCTTCGGCCGAAGCCCAGGAGGAATAGTGATGATCAAAGGCTTCGCGGCCGGTATACAGTATCCCCTCCTGTTCCATTCCCATCCCCAGGCCGGCAGCTACGGCCATAAGCACCAGCACGGCAAGGAAACTTTCCCAGATCATTCCCCCGTAGCCTACAAAAAGGGTGTCTTTTTCCCGGTCAACCTGTTTTACCGTGGTGCCTGAACTGGCCAGGGAATGGAAACCCGATATGGCTCCGCAGGCAATGGTGATGAACAGAATGGGCATCAGGGCAGGCACGTCCGACCCCGGAGCCCAGGCAGAAGGATTGACAGCCGGAGCCGAAACGGGAGGATGCGCAATGGCCAATCCCAGAAACATAAGCCCCATGGCAATAATCAGCTGATGGGCATTGATGTAATCACGTGGCTGCAGGAGCTTCTGTACCGGAACCGTCGAGGCAAAATATACATATACAAACAGGATAAGGCACCAGGTATTGACCGGAGACCCCGCCAGGGGAAATATTTTCACCGGAAGGTAGGCTCCGGCAATAATAGTCAGATACAGGAGAAAAACGGCCATCAGGGAATACAGCAGGTCATTCTTTCCCGAGCGGATTTTCCATCCCAGCCATACGGCAATGGGGATCTGCAGCCATACGGGAATCACCGACTCGGGATACATACCGAACAGCACCCCTTCGATCATGACAAAAACCGAAAGCACGATAAACAGGAGGAACTGCATCATGAACTGGAAAGCATAACGGGCTGAGGGGCTGATCAGGTCGCCCGTCAGCTCGCCCAGCGATTTCCCCTGATGGCGGGCCGAGATCACCAGGGTGGAAAAATCATGCACGGCTCCCATAAAAATGGAACCTGCAAATACCCAGATAAACGCCGGCAGCCATCCCCAGATAATACCGATGGCCGGTCCGACAATAGGTCCCAGCCCGGCTATGGTGGTAAAATGATGTCCGAAAAGTATGTGCTTTCTGGCAGGAACAAAATCCACGCCGTCATGCAATTCATGGGAAGGCATGGGGGTGGTATCTGCCAGCCGGAATATTTTACTTCCCAGCCATTTCCCGTAAGTATGATACGCCACAATGTATCCGGCCAGCGCCAGAACTACGAGTAAAAAGCTGTTCATAAGAACCTGCTTTTAATCCAGCGGGGCATCGGCATTCACTTCCATATCGAGGGAAAGGTTTTCTCCTTCCCCTTCCACCCATACCTCATAGGTGAATTTTCCCTTTCCCAGATACACTTCATAGGTATATGAAACCGGGGTAAAGGTATAGGGTGTACCGTCAATTTCCAGGGTGATCAGGGCTTCACGGTATGCTTTTTCAAACCGTTTGTATTCCGTGGCCTGGCCGGGACCGACGGTTCCGTAATCATTTTCGCCGTGCCCCGTATCCACATGAACGTTATCAAAAACATACGCACTGAGGTTTTTGACCCGGATATCGGTCGGGCCCTCGGCCTTGTCCCATTTGGTACAGCCGGAAAACAGCATGGCGCTGACCAGGAGTGCCGCTGCAACAATACCCTGTTTTTTCATGGTTTCCGTTTTTATATCACTCTGATGGCCTCACCGGGGATCCATCCCTTGTTCCCGTCGCTGATCCTGATCTCATGCCATTCCCCCATCTTGTCTTCCACCGTTACACGGGTACCTTCATGTAAGATAAAAAGGTCGGTCCCGCTTTCATCGGGGGTGCTTTTCACGGTGACGGAAGGCTGGTAGATCACCGCCCTCCGTTTTACGTATATCAGCCCGTAATGTTCGCGGGCAAAGACCAGGGAAAATACGGAAAAAAGCAACATCACCACCGCAACCCGCAAACTCCACCGCCTGATACCCCGCCTGTGAAAATATAAATATACAGAAAAAAACAGGAATGCAAGGACAAAGGTTCCCAGGCTGATCCAACCCCACACGGCCGGAGGCAGTGCCCTGACCACCGCAAAATACCAGCGTGAAAAAAACGGCCGGGGCAGCTCTTCAATATTGTCTTTCACATAACTGTCGGCCAGTTCCAGGTTGAACAGAATATCCTGGTCACGGGGACTGAGCAGTTTTGCCCGCTCATAATACAAAATTGCATCGGCCAGGCGGTGGTTCCTGAAATACGCGTTTCCCAGGTTATAATACACCCCGGCGGCCACATACCCGCTGTCGATGATCTGCGTGTATTTCTCAATTGCCGTGGCATAATCGCCCTCACTGTAGGCCCTGTTGGCTTCTTCCAGCCAATCGCGGGGTCCCGAACCACGGACCCCGGAAATAATGCATGCCAGCAGCAGAATGGCTATAATTCGTTTCATGGGTTCCTCATTTCAGGTTTTGCTCCAGTGCGGTGATCAGTTTCATGGCTTTGCGGTACACCTGGCCGGGATCATCCAGAGCGGTTTTACCGGCGTATCGGGCCTGTTCGCAATGGTCGATGGTATCAAGATATTCACCGGCCAGCTCACCGGGAATTTCATGTAGGGCAAGCGCCGCCAGGGCATTATCCCGGTTCAGTTCTGCCAGCGGGATGGAAAGCTTATCGCTGAGATACCCCCAGCAGGCTCTGGATACTTCTTCATAGAACCGGTCGAGCTGTTGTTTTTTAAGAGCATCTGCCGCCAGCTTCAGGCGTTTCCTGGCTTGCCGGCTGGCTCTACGGTTCCGCATCAGCTCGGTGTTCCTCATCATTTCCGTCCTTCTTTTTCTCAGCAGCAACACCGCCATAAACACCAGTATTACCAGCGGATATGTGAGGTAAAACCAAACCTGGCCGACCGGATTTTTCGTATCCTGCCTGAGGGGAATATCCCCCGTTTTGATAAATCGGATGTCCTTCCCGATAAACCGGATATCTTCCTTCCCGAAACCGGTTACCACCGTGCCTTCCTCGCCCGGTTCGCGTGGCACAACTTTCAGGTTGAACGCGGGCGATTCCCATGTAACATACTGCTCCTTTTCCGGATCGAAATAGCTCACTTCAACAGGAGGTATTCTGTACGCTCCGGGTGATCTGGGCACCATAAGGTATTCAAAACTTTTCGTCCCCTTCGATCCCGAAACAGTATGGTTGATATCCATGGTCACTCGCGGGTCGTAAGTTTCAAAATCGGGCGGCAGGTTCACCGCCGGGGGTGACATAAGTTTCAGATTACCCGTTCCCGTAACCTTCAGAGTAAAGGTAACAGCTTCATCAGCCACCACCTCTTCCCTGTCAACCGAAGCATCCAGTGTATACCGGCCAACCAGCCCCTCAAACGATGCGGGAGCCTCATCGGGAAGGGGTTTTACACGAATTTGCAAGGGATCGCTGCTGACCGTTCGCGTCACAGTCCGGAACGAGTCGAAGAAATCATCGAAAATACTGCCTGTTCCCCTGCTAACCCGCTGCCTGACATGGCATTCCAGTTCCATGGGGTTGATAGTAAGGGTTCCGCTGCGTTGCGGGATCAGCACTATCTGCCTCAAAACCAGGGTTCCGTATACCTTTCCATTGACTACTTCCCTCTGAAGATAATTTTGATCGGGTAGTTCGATATCCTGCTGCAGAAAACCCGAAAAAGATGGAAACTTCCGGTCGCCGATACCTGACAGATCCAGGCGGGTAAACAGCTTGACGGTAGCTATCAGGTGCTCACCCTGGTACACTTCCTTCCGGTCGGTTATTACCTGCACGAACAGGTCTTCGTCCTTTACCCCGCTTATTTCGGGGGTTGCTGAAGGAGCAGGGGTGGCCGGGGCGGAAGGAGCCGATCCCTTCACCACTTCCACAGTAATCTCTTCCGTTTCGTAAGATTTTCCCTCGACCTCGACGCGGGCTTTCCCGATGGTAAATGTTCCTTCTTCCACTGCCTGAAGCACAAAATTATAGCTGTAAGAAACGGTACGGGTCATCTGTCCGTTGATGATCTGTACCGAGGTACTGGTTGACATATTGGGACCCGACAGGATGGCAAAATGCTCAAAGGATGGAGCTTCGAAATTTTCCCCCTCGGCATTTACCGAAAAGGACACCCGAAACCGTTCTCCCGTTTCCACTACCCGGGGGCTGGCAGAAGCACGGAACTCCACCTCCTGGGCAAATCCTGCCAGGGGCCAGATGCCCGCTATCAGGAGCATACCGGCCAGCATGCCTATCCTGTTGCATCTGTTAAATAATTCCTGCATTACCATTCTTTTTCAACTTTGACGCGTGCCGCTCTTGCCTCGGCCTTCTTCACCTTTTCCTGGATTTCTTTTTCATCGGCGGCCAGTGCTTCCAGCAGGCGCCTGGCATCCGCTTCCGTTATCCGCTGAGGAACCTGCCGGGGTTGCTGTCTTTCCTGCTCCGGTTCACTTTCCTGTGGCTGTTCCTGCGGCTGTTGCTCCGGGTCCTGCTGCTGTCCCTGTTGTTGTTGTTGTTGTTGCTGCTGATCCTGTTGCTGCCGGTCCTGTGGCTGATCTTCTCCCCCCTGCCGGTTTTGCTGCTGCTGTTGCTGTTCCCTGAGCATACGCTGGGCAACCGACAGGTTGTACTTGGTTTCCATATCTTCCGGATGATTCCTCAAAGCTTCCTTATAGGCTTCGATGCTTTCCCTGATCTGCCCGTTTTTCAGCATGGAATTCCCCAGGTTATGATAAAACCTCGCCCGGTCGTCCGGCGAAAGGCCTTCTTCCGGCACACGGCTGAAATAATTGCCTGCATTCTCATATTTTTCCTGTTTATACAGGGCACTCCCCAGGTTGAATTCAGCCTGGTACATTTCGTTGTTTTCTTCCAGGGCTTTTCTGTAAAGAATTTCCGATTCACTAAAATTACCATTTTTAAATTCCCTGTTACCTTCCCGGATGTATTTCCTTTCCGTCTGGCTCCATCCGGAAAGGGTTCCGGCCAGAAGAAAACAACACATTATGAACCGGTTTTTTATCATGGTTTCAGGTTTCTTCATCAAATAAACGGATTTTCGATAACCACCTGTTTTTTCTTTCCAGGATCACAAAATCGAGCAGCAGCAGGAAAAGGGACAATCCTGCCAGGTACTGGAACCGCTCTTCGTACTCTGAAAATTTACGCATTTCCATTTCGGTCTGTTCCATATTCCGGATCTCCTCCATCAGCACATCCAGTCCAACCCGGATATTGTTCGCCCGCACATATTTTCCCTTTCCTGCAGCAGCCACTCGCGATAGCAGGGCTTCATCAAGCTTGCTGATCACCACATTCCCTTCCCGGTCTTTCCGGTAGGTTTTTACCTGAGCCCCGGGATCCATGGGAATGGGGGCTCCTCTTTCCAGGCCCATGCCCAGGGTATGCACCACAATGTTTTTTTCCGCCGCCTTTTCCGCTGCTCCCAGGGCATCGCCTTCATGGTTTTCCCCGTCGGTAATGATGATGATGGCTTTCCCGGCATCGCTTACCGGACTGAATGATTTCAGGGCCAGATCGATGGCCGGACCGATGGCAGTTCCCTGACGGGGAACCATTTCGGGCCCCACTCCGGAAAGGAACATTTTCACTGCCAGGTAATCATCGGTAATGGGTACCTGAATATAGGCATCGCCGGCAAAAACGATCAGTCCCACTTTATCGTCTTCCAGCTGGTCAACCAGCCTGGAAATGGCCTGTTTTGCCCTTTCCAGGCGACTGGGTTCGATATCCTGTGCCAGCATGCTGTTTGAAACATCCAGAGCGATGATGATCTCCACCCCTTTCCGTTTCACCTCTTCCAGTTTCGACCCGAACTGGGGACGTGCCAGGGCAAAAACGCCCGATATCCACGCCAGCAGCACCAGAAAAAATTTCCAGGCCGGGCGTGACAATGATCTTTCCGGCATGAGCCCTTCTACCAGGTGGGGGTCGCCGTATTTTTTCACCTTCTTTTGCTGTGACCAGCGGCTCAGCCAGAAAACCACCAGCAAAACCGGGACTCCCAGCAATGCATACAACACCTCGGGCTGCTGAAACCGGAATATACCCTGTTCCACCATCACGGAAAGTTTTTAAATACGGTTAAACCCAGCAACAATTCGAGCATGACCAGCAGGACTGCCGCAGCGGCAAATCCCATGTATTCTTCCTGCCTGCGACGATATTCTGTTACGCTGATCTTCGATTTCTCCAGCTGATCAATTTCCCGGTATATGTCTCTCAGCTTTTCTTTGTCTGTTGCCCGGTAAAAGGCGCCTTCTGTCATCGAGGCAATTTCCTGCAATACTTCCTCGTCGATTTCCACCTCCATATTGCGGAAAATCATTCCTCCCGGCGTCTGTACCGGGTATGGCGCCGTACCCCGGCTTCCCACCCCGATGGTATACACCCGTATACCGAAGGTGGATGCAATCTCGGCCGCCGTCAGAGGATCAATCTCTCCCACATTGTTCACCCCGTCGGTCAGCAGGATGATCACTTTCGACCGGGCCTCGCTGTCTTTCAATCGGTTGATGGCAGTGGCCAGTCCCATTCCGATGGCTGTGCCGTCTTCGAGTACGCCGCTTCTGGCAGCATTCAGCAGGTTGATCACAGTAGCATGATCGGTGGTAAGGGGGCACTGGGTAAAACTTTCACCGCTGAATATGACCAGGCCAATGCGGTCGTACGGCCTTCCCGATACGAACTCAACGCCAACTTCCTTTGCCGCCTCCAGCCGGTCGGGGGAAAAATCCCTGGCCAGCATGGAACTCGAAACATCCAGCGCCATAACGATATCGATTCCTTCGGTGGAAACATCCTCCCACCGGTCGGTTGATTGCGGACGGGCCAGAACCACTGTCAGAAGGGCCACGGACAGCATCCGGAAAACAAACAGAATGTGCCTGCCCCACACCCTCCACGAGGGTTTCTTCTCCCTGAAAGGCGACGTGGCTGTCACCAGAAGGCTGGCATGTGATTTCCTCTTCTTCCACACATACCAAAGGATCATGGGCAGAAGCAGCCACAATAACCACAGCCAGCCGGGTTGTGCAAAGTACTGGTGTAAATTCATCGCATCACCTCCTTTCCCTCTCCGGAAGCCGGCAGGGCAGCTTTGCCGCCGGTTTCCCCGGTTTCCAGGCCGTGAACGTTTTCGTCTTCCTCATGTACATCCACGGCAATGGTTTCCTGAACGAAACGTATGGCACGGGCAAAAACCATCCTGTTTTCATCGGGTTCGGGAATTACCCGGGCAAATTTCACCAGGTCGGCCAGGACCAGTATTTCACGCAGATCTTCACTGTTTCTCTGCGAAATACCTGAACGGGTATCCAGTGCATCCATAATCTCACCGGTGGTTTGTTCCAGTGCCGGAATACCGTATCTGCATTCCAGGTAATTCCGGAGTATTTCCGTAAGCCGGGTATGGTATTCCTTCACCTTACCCTGCTGCCACAACCGGTCTTTCTCCAAAGCTTTCAGTTCTCTGATGGCAATGATATGAGCCGCTTCGGGCGGAATAACCTCCTGCTCCTCCCCTGTTTCCCTCTTCTTTCTTCTGCGCAGGAATTGCAGAACCAGGAACCCCAGCAATACCAGAATGATTCCTGCACCGATATACGGAAGCAGCTCCCGCAGCGTGAGCGGTACACCGTAGGGCGATTTGATATCGTAAAGAACCACGCTGCTGTCAGGCGGAAGGGTTTTAACTTCGAGCGGGAGCGACCGGGTAAACAGGGTATCAGTACGCGAAGTGTGCATCACCACAACCGGCTGCGAAGGAATAAAATGAAAACCGCTGTCAAATGAGGTGATCAGATACCGGCTCCGGTAATGCATCGCATCATGGTCCAGACGCTGGCTGTCGGAGGGGAATATTTCCAGCACCTCCACCCCCCGGGTAAGGGAATCGTTCAAAGCGGGAAATACCACCCGGCTGTTGGCGGGCACCCAGGCTTCCACATGGTAACGAATCTGGTCGCCTATCAGAATGCAGGTTGTATCCAGACGGGCCCTGACACGGGGAATATCCTGCCTGTTTTCCTGAGGAAAGGCCAACCCATGAAGAAAGGCCGGCAATAAAAGCAGGCCTGTCAGCCAGAAACTGTGTGGCCGTTTATACCTCATGCTCTCTCCCGTTTTTTGAACAACTGAATAAGGGGCGGCACATAATCCTCATCGGTACGAATGGCTATGTGGTCCACTCCGCATCTTACCAGGATATCGTTAATTTCTTTCTGTTTCTTCAGGTACCATTGATAATAGAATTCTCTTACCGACCGTTTGGAGGTATCCACCCACATCTGTTCGCCGGTTTCCGCATCGCGCATCTGCACCAGCCCCACATCGGGAAGCTCGGTTTCCCGGTGATCGTATACCCGGATTGCCACCATATCGTGCTTGTTTCCGGAAATTTGCAGGGGACTCTCGAAATCATGATCCATAAAATCGGAAATAACAAATGCCGTACACCGCTTTTTGATGGCGTTGGTAAGAAAGCGCAGCGGTTCGGTAAGGTCGGTACGCCGGCTTTCCGGCCTGAAATCGATCAGCTCCCTGATCACCCGGAGGATATGCTGTCTGCCCTTTTTAGGCGGAATGAACTTTTCCACCCGGTCGGTGAAAAAGATCACGCCGATCTTGTCGTTGTTCTGTATGGCCGAAAACGACAAAACGGCTGCAATTTCGGTAACCATGTCGCGTTTCAGCATATGACGGGTACCGAAATCCCTTGATCCGCTCACATCGATCAGCAGCATCACGGTAAGCTCCCTCTCCTCTTCATAAACCTTTATGTAGGGATGATTGAACCGGGCGGTCACGTTCCAGTCGATATTCCGCAGGTCATCACCGTAATGATATTCCCGTACCTCACTGAACATCATTCCCCGCCCCTTGAAGGCGCTATGGTACTGTCCGGCAAATACCTGCCGGCTCAGACCGCGTGTCTTGATCTCAATCTTCCTGACCTTTTTCAGCAGTTCACTCGTTTCCACACCGTTGCTTCCTTTATGGTTCCCTTTCTTTCATGGTAACGGTAAAAAACCATTCCCCTCTGAGCATTTCCACCTCCAGGTTTCCGTTATCCTGGCGGCCGGCCCACCGGTCAGTACCGGCTTCCGTAAACCGTTCATTCAGCCACTCAAGCGTCTGGTCGAGGTACGTATAATCGTGCATCATTCTGATCACCCGGCACCGGTTGTTCTCATCCAGAAAAAACAGCCAGGTACGGCTATCGCGCACATCCACAAACTTCAGGTACCTGAAGCGGTCGTTCCTCACCTGATCCTGCCACAGAAACTCGGGATGCTCCTTTTTCATAAGGGGCACAAGCTCGGAACCTTCTATTCCGAGGTAATCCTGGGCCCATAGCCCGGAGGCACAGAGGATCAGCATGCCGGTAAGGAACAGATATTTCATGTTGATGTTTTTTAGGGCACTTCCACCTGATTCAGAATACCGGTAATGATTTCCTCGGCCGTAACATTCTCTGCCTCGGCTTCATAGGTGAGTCCGATGCGGTGCCTTAGCACGTCATGACATACAGCCCGCACGTCCTCGGGGATCACATACCCCCTGTGCCTTATAAAAGCGTATGCCTTTGAAGCCATAGCCAGGTAGATACTTGCCCTGGGTGAACCGCCGTATTGAATCAGCGGCATATATTTTTCCAGTCCCTGCTCCGCCGGATTACGGGTAGCAAAAACAATATCGAGAATATATTTTTCGATTTTCTCATCCAGGTAAACCTCCTTTACCACCTTCCTTGCCCGCATGATCTGATCGGGTTTCATTACGGTGGACGGAGCAGGAAATTCCATGGCCAGGTTTTCCCGCATGATCAGGCGTTCCTCTTCCTTTCCCGGATACCCGATCACCACTTTCAGCATGAACCGGTCAACCTGGGCTTCAGGTAGCGGATAGGTTCCTTCCTGTTCAATAGGGTTCTGGGTAGCCATCACCATAAAAGGCTGTTCCAGCGGGTAGGTATGCGACCCGATGGTTACCTGCCTTTCCTGCATGGCTTCCAGCAGGGCGCTCTGCACCTTTGCCGGTGAGCGGTTGATCTCATCGGCCAGAATGAAATGGGCAAAAATGGGCCCTTTTTTCACCTGAAACTCTTCCGCTTTCTGGCTGTAGATCATAGTACCGATCAGGTCGGCCGGTAAAAGATCGGGAGTAAACTGGATGCGGCTGAACCGGGCATCGATGGTTCTGGCCAGGGTGTTGATGGCCAGGGTTTTTGCCAGCCCGGGCACGCCTTCCAGCAGGATGTGCCCGTCGGAAAGCAGACCGATCAACAAGCTGTCGAGCAGGTGTTTCTGCCCCACAATCACTTTCTTCATCTCCTGCCGGATCATGTCTACAAAAGAGCTTTCCTGTTCTATCCGTTCATTGATTTCCCTGATATCTGCAGTTTTTTCCATCATAATGGGTTGACTTGTGGTGAAAAGATATGGTTTTACAGTCACTTTCCAAATAACATACCAATCCCGGTTCTTCAATCCCGGTTTTTCCGGGTACCGCAAATTTGAGGATTATTGCCGGATTGTCAAGTTAAAATATGTTAAACCCTGCCCGACCGGACTGACAGATTTACAGAATGGATGAAAATGCGGCAGATCGGCTGCCGCACCTGCATTTTGATTATCTTTGGACTGTATGCCGTTGTTTCGTTATTTCATACAACTTTCCTTTCTCGGAACCCGTTACCACGGGTGGCAGATCCAGCCGAATGCCGTCACGGTACAGTCTGTTCTGGATAATAACCTCTCGGCCCTGCTGGGAGAAGAAATCCGGGTTACCGGAGCCGGCCGTACCGACACGGGAGTGCACGCCCGCTTTTTTATGGCACATTTCGATACCAGCCATGCCCGGTTGCACCGGAAAGAGAAAATGGTGTACAGCCTGAATGGAATGCTCCCCGGCGATATCGCCGTGCAAAAGATCATTCCGGTAAAACCTGATGCACATGCCCGTTTTCATGCCGCATCCCGCACGTATGAATATCTCCTTTCCAGGGAAAAAGATCCCTTTCTCACAGGGCTGGCCCATTTCTATTACGGCACACTCGACCTCAGGGCTATGCGGGAGGCTACCCGGTGGCTGACAGGGGAACACAATTTCAAAGCGTTCAGCCGGAGCCATACCCAGGTGAAAACCTACATCTGCAGGGTGACGGAAGCAGAATGGCTGGAACATGACCACCGCCTGATTTTCAGAATTACTGCCGACCGGTTCTTGCGGAATATGGTCAGAGCCATTGTGGGAACCATGATCGAAACGGGGAAAGGCAGGATTTTATCCAATGAATGGCAAAGGATCATGGATTCAGAAGACAGAAGCCTGGCAGGTGCATCTGCACCGGCCCATGGTTTGTATCTTACCAGGATCGAATATCCACCGGAGATTTATCTTTGATAATATACTGATTATGAATCTGGTATAGTTTTTTTCTTTTTCCCACGCAACCATTTGAGGTTTCATCTCATCTACCCATTGTATTGTTTTTTGAAAAAACAGCCTCCCAGGCACAATTAATATATATGTCATCCGCCCTGCGGATAAAAAAAAGACCGGCAAAAGCCGGTTTTTTTTATACCAGATCACAGGCTTCGGGCGGCATCCAGTGCCTGTCTTTTCCTTCCCATTTCACATTACAGCCAATGGGGTTGGTAATATGTACCCGGGGTTCCCGCCCCGAGACAAGATCTTCCAGCACCCCATCCAGGTCGTTCACCTGCATACGCGAGGGGTCCCGGGGATTGTCAATACCCCTTCCCGTATAAACCAGTTTCCTTTCCAGGTCGAACACAAAAAAGTGAGGCGTTCGGAGGGCGCCGTACTTCCGGGCTGCCTCCTGCGTTTCATCACGCAAATATACCCATGGGAAACGGTACTCTTCCATCCTCCGCACCATGTGGTCGAAATCATCTTCAGGATAGGTGTTGGCGCTGTTCGAATTGATACCAACAAATTTCACACCCCTGCCGGCATATTTACCGGCAGTTTGGCGGGTTATCTCATCCGAACCCAGCACATAGGGACAGTGGTTACAGGTAAAGAATATGACCAGCCATGGAAATTCCTTAAAATCGCCTAAAGAATAGGTTTTTCCATCGGTAGCGGGCAATCGGAAATCCGGGGCCTGTTCACCCGGTTGCAGTGTAAAAGCCATGATGCATCATAAATGGTTATACAGGTTCAACAACCGTTGCCACAGAAATGTTCATGAAGGTTATTGATGGGGAAGAGCCGGTGAGTTGTGAAGCCGCAGACAATTCCGGACATAACTTACCATTATTTTTCACCGAAAGGCATCTGTGTGCTTCACCTGCATTAATTCCCGCTGATGAGCTGTTGCAGGTTATCCAGTACCAGCAACAGTTCGTTCTCTATCTTCTTTCGTGTCCAGAACAAAACAGCTTTTCCCGTCCAGCCCCGTGCCGACAGATGCGCCACAACGTCCATACGGCATCCGCCAGGCATGGGAACAAGTTCAATACGGGTAGATATCTGCATGGTTTTGAATTCATAGGTTGCCGCCAGGATTTCCGGCCGGTCCATGACCTCTAAATGCTGTATCAGGCCTATTTCCCGCCCGTTCCGTTCCAGGATGAGGCGGTTGATACTTCCCGGGGCAGCCAGTTCTCCCGCCACCGGCTGGATACCCTTATACCCGGGTATCCACTGATGAAAGCTGAACGGATTCATCATCATATTGAAAACTTTATCAGGGGGCTGATGCAGGTTGATCTCCCGGTGTATGGAATACTGCCGGTAAAACTGACCCGGAAGCACGTATAACAGGACCGACAGGAAAAGGGCGGGCAATGCATAACGGATTATTTTCATGGATGCGAAATTGGATGTATTCACATAAAAGTAACAACATATTTATGGTTTTTACGGAACTGACCGGGAAACGTTATTCCACAGCTTCCATGATTCCTCTGCCTGTATTTTCAGCATTTCCAGTCCATTCACCACCACAGCGCCCTGTTCCGCTCCCTTTTGCATAAACCTGGTAACTTCCGGATTGTATATCAGATCGAACAGTAAATGGTCATTTCCCAGAGCATGGTATGGAATGGGCGGGCATCGGCCGGTATCAGGTGCCATGCCCAGGGGGGTGGTTTGAACGATCAGCCGGTGGCTGCGAATGATCTCCTCATTCAGATCCCCATAACCGGTTTCCTGCTCATTCACCGGGGTGCGGGAAACAAACAGGAAAGGGATATGCATCTTCTCGAGTACCCGTGCCACGGCCCGTGAGGCTCCGCCGGTACCCAGGATCAGGGCTTTTCGGTGAACGGGCTTCAGGTACGGCTCCAGTGCCTTTCTGAAGCCCGTCACATCGGTATTGTGACCACGGGTTCTGCGGTCGGGCAGGAAACACACCACATTCACAGCCCCCACGGCTTCGGCTTCCGGATCCAGTTCGTCGAGAAAGGGAATCACCGATTCCTTGTAGGGAATGGTAACATTCAGCCCGGCCAGATCGGGTACCGCCGCCAGCAGGTGCGGGAAATCATGGATATCGGCCAGGGGAAAATTGCGGTACCGCACGCCACAGATCTTCTCCCTTTTGAATTTTTCATTGAAATACGCTTCGGAAAAACTGTGGGTGAGCGGGTTCCCTATCAAACCGTAAGTTTTCATGCCGGTTGGTTTTTATCCCGTGCCAGGTATTCGATCCCGACCATACTGACTATCCCGGCCAGCATTACCAGCAGGGTGATGACCAGGCCGGCGCTGAATTCATCCGGGATCATCCAATGCCAGCCCTGAATGATCGGTTCCCCGTTTCCATGGAACACCGGGTTACCCAGTGCATCGGTCTTGTAAACAGCCTCTTTCCATGGCCAGATGGTAACAAGCGATCCCAGGATAAAACCGCTGAGCAAAGCAATGGTCTGGTCCCTGAACTTTTTATATATCCATGAAAGCAACCTTGAAAACAGCAACAGGGCAACAACAGCCCCTGCAACGACAGGGATCAGGATATCGAGGCGGAATTCATTCACCGCATGGATCATCACCAGCTCGTATTCCCCCAACAGCACCAGCACATACGAACCGCTCAGGCCGGGAAGGATCATACTGCACATGGCCACCATGCCTGAAATGAAGAGATAGATGAAACTCTGGTTTTCCGTGGCAGGAGAAAGGAATGATATGAGCAGAGCCAGGGTGGCTCCCGAAAGGAAGAACAGGATCACCGGCAGGCGCCACCGGTGAACGGTGGCGCTCACATAATATACGGAAGCCAGGATCAGTCCGAAAAAATACGCCCATACCTGCACCGGATAGGTTTCGAACAGAAAGCCCAGCAGGCGGGCCAGGGATATGATGCTGGCCCCTATTCCCAGGAACACCGCCAGCAGGAAATCGAGATGCACATACCGGGAAAACTCGCGGAATTTTCCGCGGAAGATCAATCCCACAGCCCTGGCGTCAAATGACTTGATGCTTGTGATCAGCTCTTCGAAAATCCCGGTGATCAGGGCAATGGTTCCGCCCGATACGCCCGGAATGACATTGGCAGCGCCCATGCCCGCCCCTTTCATGAACAGGGAAAAATAATGTTTCATATCCTCACGGTTTTCCCGGCCGGATGATTCCGTTCGCCGGTGCAATATACAAAGAAACGGGGAATCAGTTTGGCTTGTATTTCAGCATCAGCTGCTTCACTTCATCCATTTCGGAAGCGCCGGGACAATAATGGAATACTTCGGGAAAGGCCTGATAGTCCCTGGAAAGTCCGATTTCAAAAAGTGACAGGCCGGGATCCAGCTTATGCTGGCAAAGGTACAGGCCTGCCAGCCGGAATATGATGTGTGCGTCGTCGTAATTATACTCGTACGCTTCCTGAAGTGTTTGTGTGGCAAGTTCGGTATCACCGTCCCTGAAAATCCGCTCGGCCAGATTCATCCAGGCATCGGTATCATAGGGATCAAGTTCGGTGGTTTTCCGGTAGGCTTCGCGGGCATCCTCAAAAAATTCCAGTTTTTCATTCACTTCGGCCAGGTAGAACCAGAACTCGGGATTGGAATCTTCGAGTTTGATGGCCTTTTTCAGGTAAAAAAGGCTTTCATAAAATTTGTCCTGCAACATATATACTATACCTATCCCGCACCAGGCGTCGGGGTAATACGGATCGATCTTGAGGGCTTTGCGGTAGTTTTTCAGGGCTTCGTCGTACTGGCCCGTTTTTTCGAAACATTCGGCCAGGTAACAGTAGGCCGATTCATTATCATCTTCCAGATTCATGTATTCGCGGTACACTTCAATGGCAGCAAAATAATCGCCACTGTTGGCCAGGCTGTTGCCCTTGTTGAAAAAAGCGGCGGCGTACCGGTCGTTGATAGCAATGGCATAGTCATAAGCCACCACCGCCTTATCGAACTTTTCCATGCGGTTGTATACCATTCCCAGGTTATACCAGGCTGATTCCGAGAAGGGTTCTGCATCGAGGTACTGTTCGTAAAAGGATGCGCTTTCCTCGAGCTGGTCGATCCGTTCATAAGCCGAAGCCAGATCATACAGAAGGGCAGTATTTTCCGGTTCCCTTTCCCAGGCCTGCCTGAGGTATTTCACAGAAAGCATGTAGTGCCCAAAGTGATCGAGGGAGAGATAGATCTGATAGAGAAGTTCCCCTTTATCGGCGCCCGGGAGGGCCAGGGCATAGTCGAACTGACTGATGGCCTCTTCCAGGCGGTTCATCAGGATCAGGGCATTCCCTTTCAGGAGGTAGATATCATGGTTCGCCGGTTCCAGCTTTTCCAGTTCGTTCAGTACCTGCATGCAGCGGGAGGCCTGGCCTTTCTGGAAATACACCTGTGCTTTTTTCAGGAGGATGGCAGTGGATCCGGGGTGCTGGTGTGAAGCGAGCTTCACGGCCTCCATGGCATTTTTGAAATTGCTTTTATCGAGATAGTGGTCGATAATATCTTCGAACTCGTGCACATCGAAGAAGTACCGTTCATGACGCCGGAGCATTCTTTCGAATTTCCGCAATACTTCGCCCGATTCTTCCTCATCAAAAAAAGCTTCCTGACCCTGGTTCATATTTCCTCCAAAATCTCCAGCAAAAGTAAGCAAATATTTTTGAAGTTGCACCTGCCCCGGGTTCGACTGAAAGTCGCGCCCGGGGTAAACGTTTCAATCCACGCGCCCGCGAGGGGCGCGACTGTTGTTAATTTGAGGTTAATTTCCGCCATAGAGTTTCAATCCACGCGCCCGCGAGGGGCGCGACAAAGGCCGCTATGGCTGGGAGGCGGAGGTGGTGAGTTTCAATCCACGCGCCCGCGAGGGGCGCGACTTGGCGCACATGGGTGCTGCTGCCGGAGGGATTTAGTTTCAATCCACGCGCCCGCGAGGGGCGCGACAATTTGTCAGGCACATTAACCACTGATAATAACTGTTTCAATCCACGCGCCCGCGAGGGGCGCGACGGCCCGGCAGCGATCGCCGGTCAGGAGCGAAATGTTTCAATCCACGCGCCCGCGAGGGGCGCGACCTGAAAGTGCCATGGCATATACCCCCCATCTGTGTTTCAATCCACGCGCCCGCGAGGGGCGCGACCATCATCTGGGCTGCCTCTTTTACGCTAACCTGAGTTTCAATCCACGCGCCCGCGAGGGGCGCGACCTGGGCATACCGCCCGGTGGAAAAACATGTTATGTTTCAATCCACGCGCCCGCGAGGGGCGCGACATATGTGTAAGTTGTAATTAATTTACTGCAATGTTTCAATCCACGCGCCCGCGAGGGGCGCGACTACCAACACAATTCTTTAGCTAAGTTGTTATGAGTTTCAATCCACGCGCCCGCGAGGGGCGCGACTAAAAAGAATGGAGAAAACAATAATGCTGATTGTGTTTCAATCCACGCGCCCGCGAGGGGCGCGACATCCGGCCAACATGACAAGGCCTATTGGCATAGGTTTCAATCCACGCGCCCGCGAGGGGCGCGACAATGCCTGGGGCGATATTCAGGAGCAAATCGGCGGTTTCAATCCACGCGCCCGCGAGGGGCGCGACGCACCCTGGTCCTCACTATCACAGCCAATTGCGGTTTCAATCCACGCGCCCGCGAGGGGCGCGACCGCTATTATGCGGCAGTTTGATATATCGGCTGATGTTTCAATCCACGCGCCCGCGAGGGGCGCGACAACCTGACACGTGCACTTGTGTCCGGGGGATGGGTTTCAATCCACGCGCCCGCGAGGGGCGCGACAAGGGATTAACCACTGCTGTGCGGGCAATGTTGGTTTCAATCCACGCGCCCGCGAGGGGCGCGACACAGCGCTATCCCGTAAAACATACGGCAAAAATTGTTTCAATCCACGCGCCCGCGAGGGGCGCGACCCAGCCCCACGGCATGCCCCGTTGCCGGGCTAATGTTTCAATCCACGCGCCCGCGAGGGGCGCGACAAGGAACAGACCCGCTTAATGCGGATAAAACAAAGTTTCAATCCACGCGCCCGCGAGGGGCGCGACCCGGCACAAATATCTTAATTTCTTTGTCAGACAAAGTTTCAATCCACGCGCCCGCGAGGGGCGCGACGCCACCCTGTGTGATATGATGCAGGTAGCTGATGTTTCAATCCACGCGCCCGCGAGGGGCGCGACTTAAATGAGTGGGGGCCTCTGGGCCCCCGCTTTTGTTTCAATCCACGCGCCCGCGAGGGGCGCGACGGATCAATATCGGCTGTATGTAATTTATGAGCACGTTTCAATCCACGCGCCCGCGAGGGGCGCGACTTATCCGTAATATCCACAAATTCGTAGTCACATCGTTTCAATCCACGTGGTTTAGCCCCCTATAATTCGGACAATTTACATTTGGACTTCAATAATAAGCATCTTTCTTCATAATATTGTACCAGCAAGGAACAACCGAAGGTGACTATTGAACCGATGGTTGTTGAAATGATT
>Ga0209614_1000139_pt1 | contig 66572 bp, 61 predicted proteins | sample BlaSprsedimmetaG_FD_185484 | JGI IMG/M metagenome (GOLD analysis project Ga0209614, IMG submission 185484) | Hot spring sediment bacterial and archeal communities from California, USA to study Microbial Dark Matter (Phase II) - Blank Spring... ...
GACTTCACTGAAAAAACTAGGGAATCTCACGCCAAGGCGCAAAGACGCTAAGAATTTTAAGTTGCTAATAAATTTTGATTATGAAAAACATTAACCTTATTTAAGGTAAATTCAAAAAACCTTTGCGACTTGGCGGCTTTGCGTGAGGTCTGGGCTTTTTTCAGTAGAGCCACGGATTAGAATTTAAAAATCTACCGACTTCTCTCTGCTCACTGTTTTCATCGCTCGTTGGTGTGTGAACCAACATGGAAACTCCATTCTCAGCTATTTTACCACACAACAACACCTACTGACCGCATCACGCGCTCAGCGGCAGAGTGGTAAATTCTTTTACAGTTGGGCAGGACAGGCCGCGAGGCCGACGAAGCCTGGCCCCACATGCGAGCCGATGACGGGGCCGGTCTCGTGGATGAAGAAATCGGCGCAGTCGAAGCGGGCCTGCGCCTGCTCAGCCAGTCGCTCCGCATCCTCTGCGCATTGGATGTGGGTGACAGCAATCCGCAGCGGGCCGCTGCCCACGCGCTTTTCGACTTCGTCCAACAGCTGTTGCATCCCCCGCTTGCGGGTGCGTGCGACCGTCAACCCTTCGATCTTGCCGGTGTTCATATAGAGCAACGGGCGCAGCTGGAGCACATTCCCCAAGAACTTCGCCGCGCCGTTGATGCGCCCGCCCTTCTTCAGGTACTCCAGGGTCTCGACGAGGAAGATGCCGGCGTAGATCTCACGAATCTTGGTGATGCGGTCGGCGATCTCGGCCCGTGACTGCCCGGCCTCCAGCGCCTCCACGGCAACGCTCAACATCAGCGCCAGTCCGCACGTGGCGGATTCGGAATCAATAACGGTGATGAGATCGGGGGCGATCTCTTCTGCGGCCAGCTGAGCGACCCGAGCCGTACCACTCAGCCCACTGGAGATGTGGATGGAGAGGACTTCGTCGCCGTTGCGGGTGAGTTGTTCGTAGAGCTGCATAAACTCGCCAGGGGCGGGCTGGCTGGTGAAGGGCGCTGTTTCCACGACGGCCAGGTGTTCATAGAAACGCTGCAAGCTCACCTTATCTTCGTCAATGGCCTGATTCCCCATCGTCACCTTGAGCGGAACGGTATGAATAGACCAACGCTCAGTAAATCTCGCGGGTAGATACGCAGTGGTATCCGTAACTAAATGAAGCATGATAATAACCTCCCTATTTAAGGTACAGAATAATTTATCACAGGGGCGCAAAGACCCCCGGCTTGTGGCCGGGGTGTCATAAGGGGAAAGTTTCTGGATGATGGCGGTATTTATGAATAAAAAATACGAGTCCGCGATAAATGAACTTCCCAAAACGCCCCATAAAAGATTAGCATGTTAAATTATAATCGATTTATGAAAGCTGACAACAGGGGCTTGAAAAAGGGGCTATTCCGTGGAATGGAGGGACAGGTAAGTAAGCACAATGTAATCGCCCGCCGGTTCACCTGCCACCGTGACGGGAAGTCGCTCGCCGGAGAAGTGATACAGCCCCGTGATGAGCGTGTAGGTTCCCGGCGGCAATGTGGCGGGCAGCGGTACGCCGTAGCGGTCGTGGAGCAGCTCCCCCGGCTGCCAGCTGGTAGTGGGCCGGAACCCGCCGACCGGCTCGGCATCCACCTGAGCGACGAGCTGCCCCTCGGCGTTGAGCAGCTGGACGAAGACCTTGAGCCGCGCCTCCGGGATCGCCCACGCCTGCCAATGCAGCGTGAGCGGAACCACCGCGCCGACGGGATAGCGTGTGGCGGGCAGGCTGTAGCCCAGCAGCGCGATTTCGTCGCCGAGCGTAGCGCGGCGCAAGGCAACGGTCGGCGTCACCGGCAGCGCGCTCACGCCGTAGCGAGCCACCCGCAGCGTGCCGCGCCACGCCTCGCCGGCCTTGTAAGCCTGGGTCGCCAGCGCCGTTTCCACCAGGCGTTGCGGATCGGATTCGGCATCGCCCCAGTATATGACGTGGAGCTGGCTGTGCTCCGCCGTAATCGCGGCCACAAAATCCAGCGCCTCCTCCTCTGTGGGGTGATAAGGTGCGGGATAGACGGGCGCAGGGCCGTGGTAGTAGTAGGTGAAGACCTCCCACTGGTTCGGCGCGCTGAGGATGATCGCGTCACCAGACTGTCCCACTGCGGCGAGGTGCGCCGCCAGGTCCCGGTAGTCGTCGCGGGCATAAGCCGGGTCGTGGTAGAGGTGATACAGCGCCATGCCCTGCGCCGGGAGCAAGGCCACAAGCAGCGTGATCGCCAGCCAACGAGCGCGCCAGTCGCGGGCCGAAAGGGGCAGCGCCAGCAACACGCCCAACGGCGCGAGCGTCGCCAGCAAGAACTTGAGGTAGGCCGGGCGGTAGATCCCCAGCGCGGCGATGAGCACCGGCGGCGTCAGCGCCATACCCACAGCGGCCCAGGCCCCCAGCCGCGAGCGCGGGCGGCTCAGCAGCGCCAGCAGCAAAAGGCCCCCGGCCATCGGGAGGAGATAGGGCGCGGCGCTCTCCGGCAGCGTCAGGCCCGTCAGTTGAGTGCGCAAGAGCGCGGGCAGCGCGCCGGTTGTGTCGAGATCGGGGGGCCGCCAGCGCAGCGCGCGGAGCGCGTGAGGCGCCCAGGGCAGGAAGAGCAGCCCCCCGAGCAGGTGTGCGCCCAGCCAGGGGAGCCAATCGCGCCAGCGCCAGGGGCGGCGCAGCAGCCAATCCAGCCCGAAGGCCAGATTCAGGCCGAAGAGGACAAGCGCGTAGGTGTATTGGGTGTATAGCCCCAGCGCCACCATCAAGGCGAGCCAGAGCATGGGACGGAGGGGAAAGCGCGGAGCGCGTAGGTCGCGCTGCAATTCGAGTGCGGCGAGAAAAGTGAGGGCGGAGACGAGGCCGAGCAGAGCGTACATGCGCGCTTCCTGGCTGTAATAAACCGCCAGCGGGTGGAAGGTCACGAAGGCCGCCGCGCCCACAGCGACCCGCCAGCCGCCCACGCGACGCCCCATCGCTGCGGCGGCGGCGACGGTCAATAGGCCGCAGAAGGCGGAGAAGCCTCGCAACGCGAACTCTGTCTCGCCGAGCAGGGCGCGCCAGGCGTGCAACAGCAAGTAGTAACCTGGCGGATGGATGTCTCCCGCAGCACCCGCGATGATCAGCGGGATGGGGCGTTCGACAAGGCGCGCGGTATTGCCCTCATCGTTCCAGAAGGATTGGGCATCGAGGCGGTAGAAGCGCAGGCCCGCGCTTAGCAACAGCAAGACCAGTAGTGCGACCCAGGCCCAGCGCAGCGGGGAACGATACGCAGCAGCGGTCACTTGAGCGCGGCCCAGATCTTCTCTTCGGAGAGGCTGCCGCGTCGCACGATGACGGGCGGCTCTTCGATGCAATCAACGATGGTGGAGGGGATGCCCAGCGGCGAGGGGCCGCCATCCAGGATGAGACTCACGTATTCCCCCACTTGAGCGGCGGCCTCCTGCGCGGTGATTGCAGGGGGATTGCCGGAGCGCGCCGCCCAGCTGACCACCAGCATCCCCCCGGCAGCGATGAGCAAGGCGTGCAACTCGGGGAGTTCCGAGACGCGAAAGGCCACGCGGTGCAACTCAATTTCCGGTGGGAAGTCAGGGCCAGGCGCCACGATAAGGGTAAGCGGACCGGGCCAGTAGCGGCGCGCCAGGCGCAACGCCGCCCGGCTGGGGCGTCCGATGCTGGAAAGGCCCCCGGCATCGGCCAAAAGCAAGGGTAAAGCGGGTTCAGGCACGCGGTCTTTCGCCTGATAAAGCCGCTCGATGGCGGCGTTGTTGTGGAGCGGCGCGGCGATGCCGTACACAGTCTCAGTGGGGATCACAATCAGCTCCCCTGCGGCCAGCGCCGCGAGCGCCTGGGAAAGCGCCTGGGGGTGGCGCAACGGCAGGATGTCGCCCATCAGCCGATCTCCTGCAAGACGAAGCGTTCAAGCGCGACGGCTGCGCCATCGGCGGCAAGCGGGGGCGCGATCCAATCGGCTGCGGCCTGAACCACGGGGACGGCGTTGCCCATCGCCACACCGACGCCGGCCCACTGAATCATCGCCAGATCGTTCTCGTGGTCGCCCACAGCGAGCACCTCCTCGCGGGGGATGCCCAGGTGAGCAGCCAACCAGGCCAGGCCCGCGCCCTTGTCCACCCTCTGCGGAACGACCTCAACGAAGAGCTCGTGGGAGCGCACGACCTCCGCGCGTCCGGCAACACAATCGCGTAACTGCGCAGCGATGGCGGGGATCTCCTCAGGATCAACCACGAGGAGAATTTTATCGGGGGTGTGGGCGGCAAGCACCGGCTCCCAGGCTGGGACTTCTTTCAGGTCCTCGCCCAGCAGTAGGGCGTAGAAGTGTTGCGGATAGCGGAGCTGCTGCAGGTAGAAATCGCCATCGGCGTAGAGCACGGTGTGCCAGCGCCGTTCGGCGGCCAAGTCGAGCACCTCGGCAGCGATCTCCTGGGGCAGCGAGGCACGATAGCGAGGTTCGGGATCGGTCAGGGCTTGAATCCAGCCGCCTTGATAGCAGATGAGCGGCGTGGTGAGCTGGAGCTGGCGCGCAATGGCAACCGTGGCCCCGAACATCCGCCCGGTGGCGACGGTGACGTGGACATCGCAAGCCCGCGCGGCATCCAGCGCGCGGCGCACCCGTGAGCTGAGGCTCAAGTCCGGGCCGATCAGGGTTCCGTCTAAATCGAAAGCAACCAGGCGTATCATCGGTGTTTAAGCACTTCCGGTAAGTTCGTCAATGTCATTAAGTTAAGAATACAAGATTCGCTTGCCGTCCACGAATCCCGACACGAATACACGAATTCACCTTGTTTGGCAATCATTCGTGTATTCGTGAACCATTCGAGGACGGCCTGCAAACGCTAACTTAATGACATTGGGTAAGTTCGTTTATTGTAAGAGCAAGATGGCAATGACAGCGACCCAAAGCCCTAGCTGCAAGATGAGCAGGCCGGTCCAGATGAAGTAGGCCGCCATGCGTTCGCGGTAGTAAAGGAAAAGCCCCAGCCCTCCGTTGAAGAGCAGGAAGATCAGGCCGATGAGCGCGAGATAGAAGATGCGCGCAGCATCGGCGATGAGAAGCGGCTCGCCGGTTGCAGTGAACTGCATGGCGATTCTGGGCGGAAGGAAGGGATAACGCCAGCAGAGCAATCCCAAAAGCAAAAGGAATGTGAGCGCACTGCCCGCCAGAAGGCCAAGCGCGGCGGTGTCGCGCCAAATCTGCCAATCGAGGAAGGCGGGATGGTGGGAGAGCTCCTCCACCTCTTGCGTCGCGCCCATCTCCAACCGCTCCAGCAGTGCAGCGAGGAAGCCCTCGCTATCCTGAGGAGAGAGGGCATAAGCCATTGTCTCGGTCTGCACGATGATCTGTTGGGCCGGGGGCGCGGTGGCGTAGAAGAGAATGGACTCGAGGCCCTCGGCGTTGCCCAGGCCGACGAAATGCCCCGGCCAGCGCAGGCCGCGACGCAGGCGCACATTTTGCAGCTCCGCGCCGGCGCTGACGGCGCGCACGGCGTTCATGGGAATCTGATGTTCGTTGCTGCCCCAGTGAATCACGATAGCGTTGCGATCCATCACGTAGCTGGCGTTGATCAGGCCCCACAGCCAGTAGCCCAGCACACCCGCACACAGCAAGGCGGCGATGGCTGCCAGCCCCAGGATGAAGGTCAACAGGGTGACGGGGCGGGTGACGGCCAACAGGGTGAAGCCCGTGGTCAACAGCAGGAAGACAACGGCGATGCTCAAGCCGACGGCCCACCCTTTACGAATTTCGAGATCCCAGGTAGTCATTTAGAGCTCCTGACGCGCCTCCAATGCGCGGGTGAGCGTGACTTCATCGGCATATTCCAGATCGCCGCCGACGGGCAGGCCCCGTCCGAGCCGGGTGATGCGCACCTGGAGCGGTTTGAGGCGATTCACCAAATAGGCGGCGGTGTAATCGCCCTCGCTGGTGGGGTTGGTGGCGAGGATGACCTCGGCAACATCATCCTGCTGAAGGCGCGCTTCCAGCTCTTTGACGCGCAGATTTTCGGCGAAGATACCCTCCAGCGGCGAGAGCGCGCCGTGCAGGACGTGATAGACGCCCCGGTACTGGTCGGTGCGCTCCAGGGCGAGCACGTCCATCGGCTCCTCGACCACGCAGAGCAGCTGGTGGTCGCGTTGGGGATCGGCGCAGATGGGGCAAGGGTCCTCCTCGGTCACATTGTAGCAGGTGGAGCAGAAGCGCGTGCGTTCGACCAGGGCTTGCAGGGCCTCGGCCAGGCGCAGGGCCAGCTCAGACCTGCCGCGCAACAGGAAGAAAGCCAGGCGCGCGGCGGTCTTCGGCCCGATACCCGGCAACTCCGCGAAGGTCTCGGTGAGTTGCGTGAGCGAGGGAGGGATGGCGGCCTTGCCCATACCTTAGAGACCGGGGATCCCCAGGCCAGCCATGCCGCCAGTCACGGCGGACATCTGATCAGCCATCATGGCCTGGGCCTTTTGGATGGCCTCGTTGACGGCGGCGATGATGAGGTCCTGAAGCATCTCAACATCTTCGGGGTCAATAACTTCGGGGTCAATGGTCAGGCTCTGCACCTCAAGCGCGCCGTTGATGGCGATCTCGACCACGCCGCCGCCGGCGGTCGCCGCGACAACCTGTTGCGCGGCCTCTTCCTGCACGCGCTCCACATCGGCCTGCATCTTCTGCACCTGGCGCAGCAGGTCGTTGGGGTTCATACGCATTCCGCCTCTTCTTCCTTTGGACATAGTGAAATTCTCCTTATGTGATTTAAGATTCGCTGATTTTGGGAACTGCGCCCAGCTCTTCCACCGCCCGCTTGACAACGACATCCTCATCCAGCGGATCGGCGGGCGGCTGGACAGGCGTGGCTGCGGGCTGCTTCGGGGCCTGGGATTGCCATTCCTTGGCGAGCTCGCAGCGAATTTGCAGCTGCTGTCCTAGCAGCCGAGCCAGTTGATCTTCTACAATGTGCCGCGCGCCCTCTTCGTTGATTTTGCCGCGATGGAAGGCGTGGCGAAAACCGAGCACAAGTCGCCCCTCATTGTCGAAAGCGAGGGGGGTGGCGTCGCGGAGGAGGGCGGAGATGGAGAGGTTGACGGGACGCAAGGCATTTTGGAGGAGCTCCCACCGCTCCTCAATGGCTGCAACGGTGAGAGCGCCGGTCGGCGGGGCAGGAGCAGGGGGAGGTGGGGCGCTGGGTTGGGGTTGCGACTTGGCTGCTGGCGTTGTGGGGCGCGATTGCGGTTGCGGGCGGGATGGCGGTGCGGCGGTGGGAGCAGGAGCGGCGGTCGGGGCAGGTTGCGGCGCGGCGGTAGGAGCGAGCGTCGCCTCGACGAAGGCGAGCTCCAGCGGAAGCTGTGGTTGCCAGCCGGTGCTGCGCTCGGCAGCGACCTGGCTGAAGCTCTGGACGGCCTGGGTGAGCCGTTCTGGGCTGGCCTGTTCGGCCAGCTCTTGCAGGTGCGGGCGCTCTTCGGCGGTGGGGAGACTCCAGGAGTCCCCGGCCCCCAGGCGCATGAGCAACAATCCGCGCAGGAAGTCAGCCAGCTGCCGCGCGAGCTGGCGCGGGTCGGCGCCGCCGTCAATGGCGCGATTGATCGTCTCCAGGCCCCGGTGTGTATCGCGGGCGAGCCAGGCTTCGGCAAGAGTCTGCACGACCTCGCGGCTCTCCGCGCCCAGCATCAGCCGGACGTAGTCGGCGGTGATGTGGCCGTCGGCAGAGAATTGGTCGAGCAGGCTGATGGCATCGCGCAGGCTGCCGGTGGCCGCGCGCGCGATGAGATCGAACGCGGCAGGCTCGACGGTTAGCGCCTCAGCCTCGGCCAGCTTCTGCAAGTGGCCGATGACGGCGGTGATAGGGATGCGGCGAAACTCGAAGCGCTGACAGCGGGAGAGGACGGTCGGCGGGATTTTGTGAATCTCCGTGGTCGCCAGAATGAAGATGACGTGCTCCGGCGGCTCTTCCAGAGTTTTGAGCAGCGCGTTGAAAGCAGCGGTGGAGAGCATGTGGACTTCGTCAATGACGTAGACCTTGTAGCGGCTCTGGGCCGGTCGAAAGCCTACCTTTTCCAGCAGTTCGCGCACGTTATCCACGCCGGTGTTGGAAGCCGCGTCAATTTCGATCAGATCGAGCAGCCGGCCCTCTTGGATCGCCTGGCAGATTTCGCAGGTATTGCAGGGACGTTCGGCGACGGGGGCCAGGCAGTTGATGGCTTTCGCCACGAGCCGGGCGCTGGTCGTCTTGCCAGTGCCGCGCGGGCCGGCGAAGAGATAGGCGTGGTGAATGCGCCCCAACCGCAGCGCGTTTTGGAGCGTGCGTACTACGTGTTCTTGAGCGACCACTTCATCGAAGGTCTGTGGGCGCCATTTGCGATATAGAGCTTGTCCCATGTTTCCTCCCTGGCGGAGGTTAGTCTATCACGGATGACAAATGAGGCAAGCGTCTCTTTGACGGGATGGCGAGCCGGGGGTATACTCGGTGGTGATGGTAGTATAATGAAGCAGCATAATAGCTGGATGTATCTGCTCAGGCTCTAGCCGGATCGTCAGATCCGGCGTAGATGCACAAGAAAATTCCAGGCTGCTATAACCATGTAGTCCTGAATAATTCTGACTTGACGGGGATCTGACGATCCCCTCGGAGCCAGGGTGAGTAGTTACAACCGGACGAAATTATCGAAACAGGGGGCATCATGAAAAAAGAAACGAGCAACGGAAAGTTAGGCATTCTCGTGGGGGGCGGGCCTGCGCCGGGCATCAATGGGGTGATCCACTCCGCGACCATCGAGGCGATCAACAATGGCCTGGAGGTGATGGGGATTTACGATGGCTTCAAACATCTGATGCAGGGCGAATTTGTCGGGGGGCCACTGACGATCAACGATATCAGCCGCATCCACCTGGACGGCGGTTCTATCCTGCGCACATCGCGCGCCAATCCCACCAGAGAGGCGCACACGCTGGAGCAGTGCGTGCGGGTGTTGATCGCACAGGACATCAAGTACCTGCTGGCAATCGGCGGCGATGATACGGCCTACTCGGCCTATCGCGTGGCGCGCTACGCGGAAGAATATTTGGGCGTCCAGATTCGGACGGCGCACGCCCCCAAGACCATTGACAACGATCTGCCCTTGCCGGAAGATATCCAGACCTTTGGCTACGAGACCGCACGCGAGCTGGGAACGCGCATCGTGATGAACATGATGGAGGATGCGCTGACGGGACAGCGGTGGTTCCTGGTGGTGACGATGGGCCGCAAGGCGGGTCACCTGGCATTAGGGATCGGCAAGAGCTCCGGCGCGACCATCACGCTCATCCCCGAAGAGTGGAACAAGCGGGAAATCCGTTTGCAAGAGGTCGTGGACATCCTGGTCACATCCGTGGTGCGCCGCATGGCTGAAGGGAAGCCTTACGGATTGGCCTTGATTGCCGAGGGTGTGGTCGAGCAGATGTCACGGGATGATCTGGAAGGACTGGACAACGTCGAGCGCGACGCTCACGGGCACATTCGACTCTCAGAGATCAATTTCTCCGATACGCTCAAGCGCACGCTGCGCCGGTCGCTGCACGAGGTGGGCATCAACACGCGCATCGTGAGCAAAGACCTGGGATACGAGCTCCGCTGCGCTGACCCGATTGCGTTTGATATTGACTACACGCGCAGTCTGGGCGAGGCCGCGGTCGGTTTCCTACTTGCGGGCGGTTCCAATGCGACCATCACAATTCAGCGCGGTCAGGTTGCGCCGATACCTTTCTCGCAAATGATGGACCCGGAGACGGGCCGCACCGAGGTGCGCCAGGTGAAGCTGGACTCGTTTACCTACCGTTCAGCGCGGAAGTTCATGATCCGCTTCGAGCCACAGCACGCCGATGACGAGATGTTGCTGGCGCGCATGGCGGCGCAGACCAATCTGACGCTGGAGGAGTTCAAGGCGCGATACGGGTATCTCATCGGCATTGCCGAACGGCCCTTCTAATACAGCGTGTACTTAACGAGGCCGGTTTTCCCGGCCTCGTTGGGTTAGCAAGAAACAGTAGCAACTTAAGGCAACTATGGTATAATACGCGCACGCGCGGGCGTGGTTTAATGGTAAAACCTTGGCCTTCCAAGCCAATGATACGGGTTCGATTCCCGTCGCCCGCTCAGCGGGCTCATAGCTCAATGGTCAGAGCAGCCGGCTCATAACCGGTCGGTTCCAGGTTCGAATCCTGGTGGGCCCATCGGTTAGTGCTCTAGCCCTCAAAGCGCCTCTGCGGAGGCGCTTTTTGCATCCCCCAGGCGCCTGTCCCCCTGCTGACCTACTCCCTCATATCTATTTCCTAAATGTAACTATTGACAAAATGATAATAGTACGCTATAATCATAGCTGGAGGTGAGAATGCCCGGACACTGGGGACGAGGTCATGATGGAAAGCGACGCTGGGGACGCCGAATGCGGGTCGTGGAGCCGATGATGCTCTTGCTATTGGCTCAGGAACCGCGTCACGGCTATGCCCTGGTGGATACGCTGACGACCACGTTCGGTGTAAGCGCTTTGCCGCCACAAACGATCTATCGCGCATTACAGGCGATGGAGGAGGCCGGCTGGGTGCGCTCCGACTGGGATGTGGAGGAGACGCAGGGGCCACCCCGGCGCGTCTACCGCATCACCCCAGAAGGAGAAGTCGCACTCGATGCCTGGTCGTTGGAGATGGACGAGTTGCGCCAGATGTTGGAAACATTCTTGGATGCTTATCAAAATTATCGCCGTTGACAGACAAAACAACACAAAGGAGGTGAGACGCATGTTTAATCGTAGATTTGGACGTGGACGCGGCTTTGGACGTGGCTTCGGGAGCGGCTTTGGGCCAGGGTATGGCGCTGGCTTCGGGACGGGACGTGGCGCATGTTACGTTCACTATCAGCAAACCGGGCAATGGCCCGCCTGGTCGCGGTGGGCCGGCGGCCCCGGCTATCAGCGCTACATGGCAGCCCAGGAATTTACCGAGGCTCCTGTAGCCAATGATGAGATCGCGCAGTTGCGCCAGCAGGTGCAGTCGTTGCGCGACGAAGTGAGCGTACTTTTGTCGCGGTTGTCAGAAATCGAATGAACATCAAACGAGGAGGTCGAATCTTATGAAGATAGCTATCAGTGCATCCAGCGCAAGCCTGGATTCGCCAGTTGATCCGCGCTTTGGACGCTGCCCCTATTTTCTCTTGGTGGATGCTGAGACGGAAGCCTTTGAGGCGCTTCCCAACGCCAGCGCGATGAGCGGCGGCGGCGCGGGGATTCAAGCAGCGCAAATCATCGTCCAGCAAGGCGTGCAGCTGATCATCACCGGCAACGTAGGCCCTAACGCCTTTCGCGTCTTCGAGACGGCGGGCGTAGCCGTGTTGCAGGTCGGCGGGATGACCGCCAGGGAGGCCCTCGCGGCCTTCAAATCCGGGCAGCTGACGCCCGTGGGCAGCGCCACCCAGCCCGACCACGCCGGAATGCGAGGCGCACCTGCACCACCGCCCCCCCCACCCTCCGCGCAACCCGTCAATGAGTTGGATGCGCTGAAGGCTGAAGTCGCCGAACTGCGCCAGGCGGTCGCTGCGTTGCTGGAGCAAGTGGAAAAGTTGCTCCAATCCTGAGCTGGTTGGTGCAGCATCGGTCAAGAGGAGGTCTACATGAGTGGAACAGAGATGCAACGGCGGGAAGCGGCTCCCCTGGAGCCTGTCCCGGCAGAGATCATCGAAGTGTCATCGGAACCGGTCGTGTTGCCGAGGCCTCCTGAACAGGCGTCAGCGGCAGAGCTGGTACAACGCGGACTCTCATTGCTACAAGGGGTATTGCGATTGGGCCTGCTGATACTGGAAGAGCGTCAATCTGCGCGCGAGGTATCGCCTGCGCGAACGCTGAATGTCCGCACCGCCACCACGGAGGATGCGCCATCTGTAGCGCGTCCCGGTGGCGGCGGGCATCGCCGACGACATCGCAGTGGTCGAGGATAGTCAAAGGAGATCGAAGATGAAATTAGGACGTGGTAACAGAGATGGTCGCGGGCGTGGACAGGGTGCAGGGACCGGCGGCGGCGCTGGTAGTGGGGGCGGTAATCTCCCCGGCTCCGGCCCCGATGGCACCTGCCGCTGCCCCAGCTGCGATCACACCGAGCCGCATCAGCGGGGCGTTCCTTGCTACACCCGCACCTGCCCGAAGTGCGGCACACAGCTGGTCAAAAGTTAAAATTACGAATTGCACACAGGCCCGGCGCGCCCTATCTTATGGGGTAGCGCCGGGCCATCAATCTAAAAAACTGATACTTTGGAGGAATAACCTCATGCGTATTGCAATTGCTGCTGATGATACCCGTGGATTGGAGGGCGTTGCTGCTCACCATTTTGGGCGGTGCCCCTACTACGTCTTTGTGGATGTCAAAAACAACGAGATTCAAGCGGTTGAGGTCAAACCCAACCCCACCTATGGCAACCACACGCCAGGGCGCGTGCCCGCCTTCATCAACGAACAGGGCGCGCAGGTGATGATCTCTGGGGGAATGGGCCAGCGCGCCATCGCGCTCTTCGAGCAGCACGGCATCCAGCCCTACACCGGCGCGGCGGGGACCATACGTTACACCCTGGAACAATACTTCGGCAAACATCTCGAGGATGCCCGCCCCTGTACGGAGCACCACGGCGACCACGCCGAAACGCACGAACACGACGAGGAACAGGGCGAGATCAAGCGCCTGCGGGAAGAGGTCGCGGCGCTACACCACCGGGTCGTCGAAGCCAGCCAGCGGTTGGGCGAGTAACGCCCCAGCCAGGAGATACTATACTGATGAAGCTAGTCGTAGCCAGCGGGAAGGGCGGCACCGGCAAGACCACCGTCGCAGTCAATCTGATGTTGACGGTGGCGAGCTTGCCGGCACAGGACCGCCCGGCGGAATTGATCTTTCTGGATTGTGACGTCGAGGAGCCGAACGCGCACCTCTTCCTCAATCCTGAACTGACGGACGAGACCACTGTGGGACTGCGGATGCCACAGGTGGACGTGGCGAGATGCACGGGCTGTGGCCGGTGCGCCGAGGTCTGCGCCTTCCACGCCATCGCAGTCATCAACAAAAAGGTGTTGATCTTCCCAGAACTCTGTCACGGCTGTGGCAGCTGCACCTACAACTGCCCCGAAGGCGCTATCCATGAGGTGCTGCGCCCCACCGGGACGATCTCGTGGGGGACGGTGACCACAGACGGCGCAACCGTGCGCTTTGGGCAGGGTCTGCTCAACGTGAGCGAGGCGATGGCAACGCCGATCATCCGCACGCTGAAGCAACAACTGACGGCAACGGATCCAGCGGCGGCCCTGGAGATCCTCGACGCGCCGCCGGGGAACGCCTGCCCGGTCGTCGAGACGCTGCGCGGGGCCGACTTCGCCCTGCTCGTCACGGAGCCGACGCCCTTCGGCCTGCACGACCTCCGTGTGGCGGTGGATGTGACCCGCAAGGAGCTGGGGCTGCCCGTCGGCGTCGTCATCAACCGCGATGGCGTGGGCGACGAGGGCGTGACGCGCTTCTGCGCCGAGGCCGGCGTCCCCATCCTGCTACGCATCCCGCAAGATCGCCGGGTGGCGACGGCCTACGCCGAGGGTATCCCGATGGTGACGGCATTTCCCGCCTACCGAGAGGCCTTCCGCGCGCTCTACGCGCGCCTGCGCGAGGAGGTGTCCGCATGACGACAGCAGATCCCCAACAATTGGTCATCCTCAGCGGCAAGGGCGGCACCGGCAAGACGAGTGTGGCGGCGGCGTTGGCCCATCTCGCGGCGCAGACGCTCCCCCTGGTGATCGCCGATGCGGATGTGGACGCCTCCAATCTCGATCTCGTGTTGGAACCGCAGCGGTTGGAGACGCACGACTTCGCCAGCGGGCTGGTGGCGGAGATTGACCCGGCGGCGTGCATCGCCTGTGGCGAGTGCGAAGCCGCCTGCTACTTCGACGCGATCGTGCCCGGTGAAATCTACCGCGTGGACCCCATCGCCTGCGAGGGCTGCGCGGCCTGCCGCTATCGCTGCCCGGTCGAGGCAATCCGCACCTACGAGCCGCAGGTGGGCCAGTGGTTCCTCTCCGACACCGCCTACGGGCCACTCTACCACGCGCACCTCTTCGCCGGGGCGGAAAACTCCGGCAAGCTCGTCACGCTGGTGAAGCAGCAGGCCCGCCTGCGCGCCCTGGATGATAACCGCCCGTTGATTCTGGTGGATGGCCCGCCCGGAATCGGCTGCCCGGTGATCTCGGCAGCTTCTGGCGCGACGCTGGCGTTGCTCGTGGTCGAACCGACGCTGGCGGGCGTCCACGATTTGCAGCGCATCTTCGCCGTGACGCGGCATTTCGGCGTGCCGGCGATGGTGCTGGTGAACAAGGCCGATCTCAGCGCGGCACGCACCGCCGAAATCACAGCCTTCTGCCGGGCCGAGAGTGTGCCGCTTGCGCCTTCTCTGCCTTATGATACGATTGTGACCGAAGCGATGGTGCGCGGGCTGCCGGTGACTGCTTACGCAGCGCGCGCGTCCGTGTCCCAGGCATTACAAGAGACCTGGGCATTGCTCAAAGCGCACCTGGCGCTGTAATATGAGGAGGTCACAATGAGCGAATTGGTACCACGGGGAGCGGAACAGACGCCTCAAATTGACGAGGAAGAGCTGCGAGTATTGACGACGCCGCTGTCGTTGCGGGGCTGGCCGGTGTGGCTGATCTATCTGTTGGCCATTATCGGCTTTATCTACATACTAAACCCAACGGCAGGCGTAGACCTGATCCCGGACTTCATCCCCGGCATAGGGAACCTGGACGAAGGGGTAGCGGTGCTGTTGGTCTGGTACGGACTGGTCGAATTTTTCGAGGGCCAGCACTATAGGGCAGCGTCCTCCGATACCGTCGTGGATGTGGAGGAGGAGCCAGTGTCCCCAGAGGAGGCAGAATGAGCCTGGACGCGACGTTGCGTGAGCAGATTCTGCTGAAGCTGGTCGAGGTGATTGACCCGGAGACGGGCGTGGATGTGCTGCGGATGCGGCTGCTCGAAGATCTGACCGTGGACGAGACCACCGGCGCGGTGCGCTACATCTTCCGCCCCTCGTCGCCGCTCTGCCCGTTGGCGGTGAGCCTGGCGCTCGATATCAAACAGGCGGTCGCTTCCGTGCCGGGGGTGACGAGCCAGGAGATCATCGTGACCAACTACACGCGCGCGGAAGAGCTCACCGAACTGATCAACAGCGAGGAAGCGTAAGGGGTCGCTTCCCTGCCGAGGTGCAACATGCCAATCTACGAATACACATGCCAGGAATGTCAGCAGCGCTTCGATGCGCGCCGCGCCATGCGCGACGCCGACGCGCCGATTGCCTGTCCGCAGTGCGGGGGGATGCAGACCCGGCACGGACTGTCGCTCTTCGCGGCGCATTGCGATAGCACGCGCGCCAGCAGCGGCGGCAGCGCCGGGTGCGGCTCCTGCCGGGGCGGGAATTGCGGCTCGTGTAGCCACTGAGCCATTCAGACCACAACATAGCCGCCGGTCATCACGACCGGCGGCTTTTGCATGTCTAGGCGATTCCCTGCCGTTCCAGCCAGGCGTGGATTGCAGCGGCGGTCTCGCGGTAGTTGTGCTCCTGCATGACGTTGTGGCGCGCCTGCGCCGCGACCCGGTAATCCGCGCCGTAGTGCGCCGCCGAGCGGCGCTCCGCCGGTTCAGTGAGCAGCGGGTCGTCCTCTCCGGCGATCCAGAGCAGAGGCGTGTTGACCTGCTCTGGTGGATACCAGAAGGGCGGGTTGTGCTGGTACATCACGATGACGGATTCGGGACCGAGCCGGGGCTGAAGCGCGTCGAGCGGGACCGCCGCCCGTGGCCCGACGAGGAAGCGCACCGCGCTCCGAGGGCCGGCGCGGCGGAGCGGCGTGGCGTCCCAGCTGCCCAACATCTGCAGAATACCGACGGGGTCGTAGGTGATCAGTCGAATAAAGCCATCGCGGAACATGCTGTGTGAGACCCACGGCGCGACGAGAATCGCGGCGGGCAGATCATCGCTCACATATTTGAGATACCACTGGGTGAGCGCGCCGCCCATGCTGTGGCCCATCAGGATGGGCGGGCAGGGCTGGCGGATGACTTCGTCGCGGAGGAAGCCCAGGTAGTAATCGAGGGTACAGCGGGCAATGGGGCGCTGAGTGGGCGAACCGCCGTGCCCCGGCAGGCTGTGCGCGTGCGTCTCCCAACCCCAGGCGGCGAAAAGCGCCTGCCAGAGCTCCCAGCACCAGGCCCCGTGCCACATCCCGTGCTGCATGACGATGGGCGTCTCGAAGCGGCGCTGTTTGGGGCTGTAGACGATCCGCTCGATGCCATCCTCGATGGTGTGGGTGCGGACGTAAACGTCGTTTTCGCGGATCTCACGGAAAACGCGACCGGGCGGCGCGGCGTTGCGATGCCGCAATAGGCTTTTCTGCACATCAACCCGCGCCAGCTGCGCGATGGCCCAGAGTTGCTGGGCTGTGAGATACCCGGCCAATGCACCCAGGCCGACGCCAAGCCAGTTTACAGTCTTGCGCATGGCAGCCCTCCTCTTTGTAAGCCAGGCTGATAACCTATCCTATCTATTCAAATTATAGCACATTAGCTAGGGTTCTGGCACTAAATTTCAGGAAAGGATGGCTAAACGCGCTGGAAAAGCAGCCGCAACCAGCGATGGCTCAGGCTCCCCGTGTCGGGCAGGAATTGATCAACGCGCGCGAAGCCGTAGCCGGCCATGAAGTCGCACAGTCGCCCGCCATCGTAGGCGCGGATGGTGAGGAGCTCCAGCGTCTCGCCGGGATAGAGCGGGATCATCTCATCAAAGCAGGGGAAGCGCAATTCCTCGCGGGCCTGGAAGCGGAAGGTGCAGCGCACGGTATCCAGATCGGGATCGGTGCCGGTCTCGCTGATGACCGCGCCATATTCCTGGGGAATGCAGAGGCGCTCCAGCACGCTGGCGAAGAAGCGGCGGTAATTTGCCGCCAGCTGGGTGAAGCGCTGGGTCAGCGCCGCGACCTCCTCAGCATCCTCCGGCTTGGGCACGACATCCAGGTAGAGATAATCCCCGGCAGGGATCAAATCGCGCAGCGCGGCAGCGATCTGCGCCTGGTCGAAGTTGCCGAAGGTCCCGCCGATATTGGCGTAGACGCGCGTGGCGTAGGGCGCGAGCAGCCAGTCGCGCGCGGCGTAGAAATCGGAATGGGTGAAATCGGCCAGCAGCAGGGTGGCGGGAAAGGGCGCATCGCGCAGGGTCTCCTGGGCCAGCGCCAGCATCGCCCGCGACGAATCCACGCCGAAGTAGGCCCAGGGCGCGCGGGCGTGCAGATGCCGGAGCAACGGCAGCTCGGCAGCGGTGTTGCCGCACCCCAGGCTCACAAAGGCCGTCGCATCCTCGGCTGACCAGAAGGGCTGCCGCTGGAAGAACGCCACCTCATCCTGCCAGCGGATTTCGGTGAAATCCTGATTGCGGTAGGTGTAGAAGGCGCGCGCGCCCTCCTGCGTGTAGAAAAGATTCTGACGGACGAGCTTGCGGCGCTGAAAATCGGTGAGGTAGGCCATCTCCAGCTCGGCTTCGGGCGTGATGACCAACAGCTCGGCGGTCAAGCAACGACCTCGCCCACGAGCGACCACGGCCCGGCCCACGTCACCTTTACCGAGGCCATCCGGCCTAGCCAATCCGCATCATCGGCGAAAAAGACCAGCCGGTCGGTGCGGGTGCGCCCATACCAGCGTTCGCGCCGGGCCTGCTTCCCCTCCACCAGCACCTCGACGGTCTGACCGACCAGCGGGGCATTGAGCTCGGCGGCGATTTCGCCTTGCAATTCATCAAGCAGCCGGCGGCGGCGCTCCTTCTCCTCGTGGGGCAGACTGTCCTCGTAGCGGCGGGTGGCGAGCGTAAGCGGGCGCGACGAGTAGCGAGCGATGTGCGCCTTATCCAGCCGCAGCTCCGCGAGCAGGTCGTAGGTATGCTGGAACTGCGCCTCGGTCTCGCCGGGGAAGCCGACGATGATGTCGGTGGCGATGGAGACGCCGGGGATACGCTCGCGGATGCGGGCGACGAGCTGGCGGTAGTCGGCGACGGTGTAGCCACGCCGCATCAGCGCCAGCACCTCGTCGTCGCCGGCCTGGACGGGCACTTCGATATGCTCGCAGACCTTGGGTAGCGCGGCGACGGCGTCCAGCAGCGCATCCTTCATCCAATGGGGGTGGCTGGTGAGAAAGCGGATCCGCTCCAGCCCCGCGATCTCATGGACGCGGCGGAGTAGCGTGACCAGCGGCATCTCGGCGGCCCCGGCGAACTCCGGCAGATCGTAGCCATAGCGATCCACGATTTGCCCCAAGAGTGTGAGCTCTTTGACGCCCTGCGCGGCAAGTTGCGCCGCCTCCGCGACGATCACCTCAAGCGGGCGGCTGCGCTCCGGCCCCCGGCGGTACGGGATCACGCAGTAGGCGCAGGCGTGGGAGCAGCCGAGCACGATGGGCAGATAGGCGCTGACGACGTTGGCCTCCTCCGAAGGGGGCAAAATCGTGTCGCTGCGACCCAGCGCCAGGCGGCGCGCCTCGGCGTCGGCGATGAGCGTCTGCGCCTCGTCGAGCAGCTCCCGTTCAGCGAGATGCGCCCAGAGCGCGGTGGGGTCGGAGGGCGGCAGGAAGAGATCCACCCACGGGAAGCGTTCCTGGAGCGCGGCGGTCTCCTTCACGCCGACCAGGCAGCCCATCAGCGCCAGCACCCGCTCCGGGTGGCGGCGCTTGACCTTGCGGAGCTGTTGCAAGCGGCCCACAGCCTTGTCCTCCGGCTGCTGGCGCACCACGCAGGTGTTGAGGATGATCACATCGGCCTCCTCCGCGCGGTCGGCGGGCTGATAGCCTAACCGTTCCAGCCCCGCCGCGACGCGCTGCGAGTCAGCCACATTCATCTGACAGCCAATCGTCCAAATATGATAGCGCATAGTTCTTACAATCCTTCCCCAGTATGGGAAGGCATTGTAACCGCCAATGGGCTTATGGTCAAGGGACGCGCTTTACCGCCGTTCCCACTCCTTGATGGCGGCCTGGATGAGCTTGCGAACGGTCGCGTTGGGAATCTCATCCAAATCGTTGTAGGTGGTGTTATCTACAACGAAGAGCACGCCGCCAGTGGGGGCATTGCGCAGTTGGATTCTGTGGGCGGCGAGTTGCGGAACCTGACGTTGCAACTGTTCGACAACTGCCTGAATCTCGCGGGCGATATCCACAAAGGTGGGCATGGTAGCGGAAGTGACCGGGGTGTGGATGCCCATATCGGCGGGGAGCACCGGGGGCGGCGTAGCGACAGGGGCCGGAGGCGGCGCAGATTTCGCCGGCGGCGCGGCGACGCCCTTGTGCTGCTGGATGTAATCGCGGCTGAAGGTCGCCAGCGCGCGGATCGCCTGCACCACTTCCTGGCGCACCGCATCGTCGGCGACGTACTCGAGCCGGGGGTAGGGTTCGCCCTGAATGCGGATGTCCCATTCGCCAAAGGGATCGCGGCGCACGGCGAGCAAGGCTGGGGGCAGTATCTCCGGCGGCGCTATCGGCGGCGCGGGCGTGGGCTTAGGCGCTGGCGGCGGTTCGGTGATCCGCTCGGCGATAGGCGGGGGAGCAGGCGTCTCCGCATCACCGGATGTGGGTTTGTTGGATTTGTCAGCGCCCTGTCCACGAAAGTACAGGAACAGGCTCACAACCGCGATGATGAGCAAGAAGACAACAGCAACAATGATGAGCATAAAGGGGTCCATCTGTGCCTCCAGTCTGCTAAGCCATCCCTGCTTTCATTATACCCTAAATTAACGTGTCATGCGAGGTGCGCCAGCAACGGCGGGAGCAAGACCTCCCAATCGTAGCGGTTGACGTAGGCGCGGGCCTGTTCCCCCAGCGCCGCGCGCGCGGCGGGGTCTTGCGCCAGGCGGATGCAGGCGGCGGCGAAGTCATCGGCGGTCTCGGCGAGCGCGAGCGCGCGTTCGGGCGCGGGAAAGCCCTCCGCGCCGAGCGGCGTGGCAACGATGGCGCGGCGCATCGCCATGGATTCCAGCAGCTTGAGCCGCGTCCCCCCACCCACGCGCAACGGCACGATGTAGACGGTCGCTGCGCCGATGTAGGCGCGGGTCTCCGGCACGCCGCCGGTAATCACCATGCCGGGCAGTGCGCGCAGCGGTTCCAGGCGCGGATGGGGCCGGCGGCCCACGACATAACAGGTGGCCTCCGGCAGCGCGGCCCGGATCTGCGGCCAGACTTCGTGGGCAAACCAGAGCATCCCATCCACATTGGGGCGGAAGTCCATCGTGCCGGTGAAGACGAAGGCCGGCATGTCCAGAGGGGCGCGCTCGGTGAAGTCGGCATATTCGCGCACGGCCAGCCCGTTGTTGAGCACGAGCGGCTCGAGCGCGGGATCGAGCGCCCGCAACGCGGCGGCGTCGGCGTCGGAGACGGCAATGACGAGATCGGCGCGGCGGCAGATGTCGGCCTCGTAGCGGCGCAATCGCTGCCACTGGATGTAGGAATAAGCGGCGAGGGGCCAGCGGCGCGGCTGGCGCAGGTCGGTCTGGAAGGCGCGCCGTTGGAGCAGGTACTCGCAATTGTGATCATCGAAGGCGACGCGCGGGCGTGCCTCGCGCGCCCAGACCACATCGAGATAGGGCGCGAGCTCCAGCCCCTCGACTAGAATCCAGTCGAAGGTGATCTCATCCAGCCAGCGCCGCAACTGTGCGGCGAAGGTCTCGCTGGCGAGGCGGTGGGCCAGGTCGGGGCGGCGGGAGGTGAGCAGCGTCTTCAGGCGCGCGGCGGAGGTACGTTGCGGTTGCGGGAGGATGGCGCAGCGGTCGAGCGCAGCGGCGAGCGGCGGCGCGGGTTCCTGTGGCTGATCCGGGGCGGCGAAGGTGAGCAGGGAGAGCTCGTGATGCGCGGCAAGTCCGCGCAGGATGCCCCAGTTGCGCAGCGCGGTCCCCTGCCGGGGCGGGAAGGGCGCTTGCGGCGCGAGGATGAGAATTCGGCCCATCTCAATGCAGGCGCAGGCGCGCCACAGCGGAGCCAACGGTCAGGAAGAGATGCACGGCAGGCCAAATCAGCCCGCTAAGAAAGCCCCAGCCGCTGTGGGGATCCCCGGCGGTTAAGAGCAGACCAACGATGATAGAGAACAGGAACAGGGGCAACGTCCCCAGAATGATGCCCGCTGCTACAATCCACCAGAGTTTTTCGCTGAAACGCCGTCCCACCAACCGCCAGACGGCTTCGGCGATGAGCGTACCAGCCAACGGTGAGAGGAAAATGGTGAACCAACCTAGCATCGGCATGATCCACCCGGCAATGCCGCCGAGCAGCAGCGCGGTGACGGCTGCGATTAGCAGGTCTGTGGGGCGGGCTTGCTCGAAGCGACTTTTGCGCCCCTTTTTACAATCGCGGCAGAGATAGCCTACCGGCGTCCGCTGGGCGCACTTGGGGCAGATGGGCGTCTCGCATTCGTAACAGCGCAGCCCGGTTTCGACCTGGGGATGCCAGTGGCAGTAAAGCGGCGCTTCAGGTGGGATTGCGCTCATGTCAGGTCTCCATTGTGAGGGATGAGCCGTTTGACCAGCGTGCGGTAGAAATCATCGGGCGAGCGCAGCCGCAAGAAGTGGGCCTTGAGCTGGCTACGGGTGATGCGGATGCGGTCGTCATCGAACAGCTCGCCTTCGGGACGCCCATCCACGGTGAGCATCCCCGGCACGCGGGTCTCCAAGACGTGAACTTCGACCACGGCGTTGGGATCGAGCACCATGGGGCGATCCACGCTGAGATGCGGCGCGACAGGCACCAGCAGGAGATTGTCGAGCCAGGGCGGGAGGATGGGGCCGCCGACGGCGTAGGCGTAGGCGGTGGAGCCGGTGGCGGTGGCGAGGATGAGACCATCGGCGACGTAGTAGGCCACGGGCACCTCGTTGATGTAGGCGCGGAGATGGATGGTACGCCCCAGGCCGCCACGGCTGATGACGGCGTCGTTGAGCGCCTGATCGGTGGCGATCACTTCGCCCTCGCGGATGAGGACGACATCGAGCAGGGTGCGCTCTTCGTATGCCCCCTCGCCCGCGATGATCTGCGAAAGACAGTCTGCCCAGCAATCCGGGTCAGCCTCGGTGAGGAAGCCCACCCGTCCCAGATTGATGCCCAGGATGGGGATGCCAAACGAGGCGATGAGTGGCATGGCGCGCAGAATCGTGCCATCGCCGCCCAGGGCAATCAGCAATCCCGTCTTCTCGAAGTGCGCCTCTGTATCCGGCAGCTCATGGGTCGAACAGATCCAAGAGGCAATCTCCCGTGCGTCCAGCCAGGCGGCGATCTCCTCGGCCAATGGATAGGCCAGCGCCGCGCGCGGGTTGTAGTAAAGCCCCACTGTGTCGAACATCGCCATAGACTAGGAAAGGCGCGCCTTGAGCCTGCCGCTGATGGCGTCGAGTGCGACGGGCTTCTGCTCCCCGGCCTCGAAATCCTTGAGCGTGACCTCATTGCGGGCCAGCTCATCGGCGCCGACGATGATGACGAAGCTGGCGTCGCGCTTGTTGGCCTGACGGAGCTGCGAGCGCAGACTGCCACCCGTGGCGATCTGTGTCCCGATCCCGGCGGCGCGCAGTTCGACGAGCAGGCGCACCGCCGCGCGGCGGGTCTCCTCGTCCATAAAGGTGATGAAGACCGGCGGCTTGGGGAGCGGCGGCGGCGCGATCTCCTGCTCCTTGAGCACCAGCACGGCGCGCTCGATGCCCGCACCAAAGCCGACGCCGGGCGTGTTGGGGCCTTCGAGCAGGGAGACCAGGCCATCGTAGCGCCCGCCCCCACAGACGGCGGCCTGTGCGCCGATGTTCTGCGCCCAGACCTCGAAGACGGTCTTGGTGTAGTAGTCCAACCCTCGGACGAGCAGGGGGTTGAGCGTGTAGGGCTTTTGCAAATCATCAAGATAGCTGCGCAGGCTGGCGAAGTGTTCCGCGCACTCCTCGCAGAGCATCTCGGTGATCTTGGGCGCGCCGGCGATGATGGGCTGGCACTGCGCCTGCTTGCAATCGAGCACGCGCAAGGGGTTCTTGTCCAGGCGGCGCTGGCAATCCTCACAGATGGCGGCGTGGTGCTGAGCGTAGTGGGCCTGAAGAGCCGCCATGTAACCGGGGCGGCAGGCCGGGCAGCCGGTCGAGTTGAGCTGGAAGGAAAGCCCGGTGAAGCCCAGCGCCGCGTAGATGTCCCAGGCCAGCAGCATCGTCTCCAAATCGGCGAGGGGGTCTTGCGCGCCGAAGATTTCGGCGTTGAATTGATAGAACTGCCGGAAGCGCCCGGCCTGGGGGCGCTCGTAGCGAAAGATCGGGCCGATGGAGTAGAGTTTGACAGGCTGGGGGAGCTTGTGCATCCCGTTTTCGATGTAGGCGCGCACGACACCCGCGGTAAATTCGGGGCGCAGGGTCAGACTGTTGTCGCCCTTGTCGGTGAAGGTGTACATCTCCTTCTCGACGATGTCGGTGGCGTCGCCAACGCCGCGCGCGAAGAGCTCGGTGGACTCGAAGATGGGGGTCTGTAGCCCCTCAAAGCCATACAGTTGGGCGACGCGCGTCATCGTGGAGACAACGAACTCCCAATAGGGTTGATCCTCCGGGAGGATGTCTTGTGTGCCGGTTGGACGTGAGAATTTTGCCATAGTTCACCTCTCTGGTAGTCCCCTTGTTAAGTGTTGCTGAACAATGAGGGCAGAATTTGCCACGAATTTCACAAATTAACTCAAATTTATCTTCTATCTTTGTGAAAATTGGTGTTAATTCGTGGCTAAAATAGCGCCTGCGCCCATGCAGAGTTATCACCACACTCAAGAGGTTGCCTATCACCTCTCTGCCGGTGATTATAAAGCGTTAAGGGCGAGATGACAAGCCCTGCGAATTGCCTCTGGGGAATTGCGTGGTATCCTCAGAAGTCTTATGGAACAGCCACTAATCTTACTGACGAACGATGATGGAATCAAATCCGCCGGGCTGTGGGCGGCGGCGCGGGCGCTGGCCCCACTGGGCGAGCTGCTGATCGTGGCCCCGGATCGCCAGTGGTCGGGCGCGGGCCGCTCGATGCCGCCCTTCGTGACCGGGGCCTTGCAGGAGATTGCCTTACCGGCGGATCTGGTGGGCGCAGGGTGCGCCTTCGCCGTTGATGCGACGCCGGCGCTGACCGTGACCCACGCCTGCACGGAGCTGAGCACGCGCCCCCCGGCGCTGGTCGTCTCCGGCATCAACTCCGGCGAAAATCTGAGCACGGAGATCACCGTCTCTGGCACGGTGGGGGCGGCGCTGGAGGGCGCGGCCAGCGGGATTCCGGGGCTGGCGGTGTCGCTGGAGATGCCGGTGAGCGCCCATCTCACCGGGCAGGCCGATACGGATTACGCGGCGGCGGCCTACTTTACGCGCCACTTTGCCGGACTGATGCTGCGTCGCCCGTTGCCCTACGATGTGAACGTGCTCAACATCAATGTACCCTGCGACGCGACCGCACAGACCCCCTGGCGGCTGACGCAGCTCTCGCGGCGGCGATATTTCGAGCCGTTGTCGCCCGACCGCGCCAACGGCGTGGGCCGTCCCGGCTACCGGGTGATGGAAGACCCTCGGCAGGCCGAACCCGACTCAGACATCTGCGCTGTGGTGGTGGAGCGGATCGTCTCCGTCACACCGCTCTCGCTCGATCTGACCTCGCGGGCGGGCTGGGGCGCTATCGAGGAGGAATTGCGGCGGTGAGGATGGCTGCAAAGTGCACACGGCTTGACAGAATATCCTGAGCGCCGTACACTTGGTACAGGGACACAGGGCGATGCAAAACACGAGTAAGATCCTCCGCTTTCAGCAGGGCCAGCGCAGCCAACATCCGACGCCGGTTGCCAGCGTGGAGCCGCTGCCCGCCAGTATCTTGGGCGAGCAGTTGGTGGTGTTGGTTGACCTCGAGCCGCCCCACCCACATCGCAGCCGCGAACTGCGCGCTATCGTGATAGACGCCTACACGCGCTCCTCTGGCAGCGTGGTGGCGCGGTTGCGTCGCGCGCTCGCCGAGGCGAATCGCCACCTGGCCGACGACAACGTCGCGGCGACGTTCGAGGGCCAGAGTGGGGGGAGTCTGACCTGCGCGGTGATCGCCGGCGAGGAGCTCTTCATCGGGCAGGTAGGGCCGGGGCAAGCCCTGGTCTACACCCCGGCGGAGCCGGTACTCATCTTCCCCCGTCAGGGGCGAGCCGTGTTGCCCCTGGGCGCGTCCCTGCCGCCCGTGATCCACATCGGCTACGCGCCGTGGCTGGCGGGCAGCACACTGCTCGTCGCAACCGGAGCGGCGATGGCAGCGCAGGCGCACGAACGATGGATCGAGGTATTGTCCGGCGGCGCGCTGAAGACGGTCGCACCGCTGGTCGAGACGGCCATGGCAACCAGCCAGGTGACGGGCACGTTGGTGTTGACGCATTGTGGCGATTCCCAGTCGCCGCTACCTGCGCCCCCATCGCGCCGGCAGTGGCCCTTCCACAAGCCAACCGCAGCGCCGATTGCAACAGCGCCCCCATCCCACATCACGCCAGAGCCGCCTGCCGAGCCTGAAATGCCCATCGCCCCGGTGACGACGCTTCCCCCTTCCGCTCCCCCAGTCACACCGGAGCCGGAACCGGAGCCAGAGGCGAAGCCCCCCCGTGTGTGGGATACCTTTTCCATCAAGTTGCCTGCATTGGGCCGCCCCACGATCCAGTGGCCAAAGCTGCGATTGAGATTGCCGCGCCGCCAGCGCGTCGGCGCTGCGCTGCGAAAGGGCTGGCTGCGCTTGCGGGCGCTGTTCCAGGCGTTAGGCAGCGCCTTGTTACCGGGCCAGGTAGCAAGCAATCGCCGACGTGCCCCACGCCCCATTCCCAAAGAGAACCCCACGTTGATGGGCGGCTTGACGCTCGGATTGTTATTGCTGACCATGTTCATCATGTTGATCACCTACTTCGAGTCCGGAGGAGCGGGGCGCGCGCAGGAGCTGTTGATCGAGGCGCAATCGGCCCGCGCCCTGGCCTACAACACTCAAGCGGTGGCGGATTGGGAGCGCGTGCGGCAGCTGAGCGCCGCAAGTTTGCAGTTGGATTCCGAAAGCGTCGAGGCGCAGACCTTGTTGACGGAGGCTCAGCAGGCCATCAATGCTTTGGAGAGCGCGGCGCTGCTGGCGGTCTATCCGTTGCAGGAGTTGGGGACGACGCCCACCTCGCGGCGGCTGCTGGTGGCGGGCGGCTGGGCTTACGTGTTGAACACGGCTGCCGATGAGGTCCTGGGCATCCCCTTGACAGCGGATGGGCTGGCCCCGGCTTCGGATGCGGCCACGCCGATTCTGCGGCGCGGGCAGCTCTTCTACGGGCAACCGGTCGAGCGGCTGGTGGATCTGGCCTGGGTGCAATCGCCCTTCGATTATCCCGATGGCGCGGTCTTCGTCTACAGTGATGGGGGCGTCATCTACATCTACGAGCCGACCTTAGGCCCCGAAAGTATCACCCGGCAGACATTGCCCGATCCCCTGTTGCCGGGGGCAGTGACGTTGATCGAGGCCCACGGGAATCGCCTGTATGTGCTCAATCGGTCGGACAACCAGATTTTGAGCTATCGTCCCATCAATGGCCTGTACGACAACCCCGGACGGCTCTATTTCGCACCGGAAACCGCGCCCTCGTTGCAGACCATTGTGGATATCAATGCAGATGAGCGGATGTATCTGCTAGGGACTGATGGGGCATTGCAGGTCTACATCGAGGGGGCGGAGGATCTCTCTTTCGAGGTGCAGAGATTGCCGGATACGGAGCTCTCCCCGGCGCTCTTCACCCTGGAATCCGATTTGGAAGCGGGCCATATCTACCTGGGAGATCCACAACGTGGGCGCATCGTAGTGCTAGATAAGCGCGGCAACTTCCAACACCAGTTCCAGCTTTCTGGGACGACGCTCCTGCGGAATCTGGAGGCGCTGGCGGTGGACGAGCGCACCTCGGTGCTTTACTTCATCGCCGAAAATCGCTTGTATGCCGCGCCGATACCAGATTTTGTGCGGTGAGGTGCAGCGGTGACCGTTGAAGTCGTGCGCGCGTTTGTAGCTTTGCCCATCTCCGAAGTGACCCGGACGCGGCTCGCTCGGGTGCAGCAGGATTTGCAGGGGGCGTGCCCGGTCGGGGTGCGTTGGACGCGCGCTTCGGGCATCCATCTGACGCTCTTCTTCCTCGGCGATGTACCCACGTCCCGCCTTGAGCCGATTGAGACGGCGCTGGCGGTGGTCGCGCGCAACGCCTCCCCGCTGGTCTTGCAGGTGCAGGGATTGGGCTGCTTCCCCAATCTACAACGCCCGCGTGTGGTCTGGGTCGGCCTGGAGGAGCGCACCGGGCGGCTGGCATTGACGCACCAGGCGGTCAACGAGGCGCTGGCGCAGGTAGGCTTCGAGCCGGAGACTCGCCCCTTCAAGCCCCATTTGACGTTGGGACGGGTGCAGCGCGGCGCTTCGCGTGACGTGGCCGCGCAGCTGGGCCAGGCCGTGGCCCGCCGCGCCGAGCGGGGCTTGACGCTGGGCGAAGAAACGGTGACGGACTTGGTGCTCTTCCGCAGCGTGCTCAAGCCCACCGGGGCGGAGTATTCGCGGCTGGCGACGTTCACGCTGGGACAGTAGGAGGTCGTATGCAGCGCGTGTGGCAGGGAATGCGACGGTGGGGCTGGTGGTTCGTCTTTTTGATGGCGGCTGTGCTGCGTTTAGCGGCCCTGAACGCGACGCCGTTGGCCCCGGCAGAGGCCGCGCGCGCGTTACAGGCGTGGGACGCCGCCCGCCTGGGCGTGTGGCCCATCGCCACCGATAGCGCCTTCCTGCTCACCGGCAATACCCTGCTCTTCTGGCTCTTTGGACCGGGAGATGGCATCGCGCGGCTGTGGCCGGCGCTGGCCGGGTGCGCGCTGGTGGCCGTGCCGCTGCGCTGGCGACGGCACATCGGCGGCCCGGCGGCGCTGGCGGCGGCGGGGCTATTGGCGATCTCGCCGCTGCTGGTCTTTGCCTCGCGGCAGGTCTCTGGGGTGATGCCGGGGCTGTTGGGAGGCGCGCTGCTCTTCACCGGACTATTGGATTACCGCAAAACCTCGTCCTACCGCCCCACCTCGGCGACGGCGCTGGTTGTCGCGGGGGTGGCGTTGGGCCTCACCGGAGGCAGCGCCTTCTACGATCTGTTGCTGACCGGGGCGTTCGCCTGGGGCTTCTACCGGCTGACGATGAAATCCGCGCCAGGGCTGGATTGGGGCCGCCTGTGGCCCGCGCTGTTGTATGGCGTGGGCGGGGCGCTGCTCATCTCTTGGGGATGGGGTATGCGCTGGGGCGGTCTGGCCGGCCCCGTCGAAGGGCTGCTGGCCTGGCTCGCCGAGTGGCAGCCGGCTGCCGCGCCCAACGTCTTGATGCTTCTGGTATTGTACGAACCGTTCACGCTGCTGCTGGCGGTGGTCAGCATTGTGCTGGCCGCGCGCGAGGGGCAACCGCTGCCCCTGGCGCTAGGGCTGACGACAGTGGCTTTGCTCTTGTTGATGACGCTGCGGCTCGGGGTGACGCCTGCGGCCACGGCAGCGGCGATGTTGCCGCTGGCGCTCCTGGGCGGGCAGACGTTGCAACGACTGGCGCGGCAGGCGCATCACTTCACCTGGATCGGCGAGGGCGTCCACACGCCGCTGGCCTGCGCCTTTTGGATCTTCGCGGGGCTGGTGCTGGCGCGCCACACGGCGGGCTATCGCAGCAGCGGCTTAGAGTTTCCGCTGGTATTCCTCATCGTAATGATCCAGCTCTTTATGGTAGGAACCTTTGCAATGTTCGTGGGACGGGCCGCAGCCGCCCGCGCCTTCTTCATGGCGACGGCGACGATTCTCCTGTGCGTCCAGCTGGCCTTTGGCTGGGGCGTAAACTTCACGCGGGCCGGCAGCCCCGTCGAACCCCTGATAACGCAGGGCGCATCGCCGGACCTGCGGCAGCTACGCGCAGTGTTGGAGGACGTGAGGCGCGACCGTTACGCGCGTGATCCCGCGTTCACCGTGGCCCTCGTCGCCGGGGAGCCGGAGCTGACCGCTGTGCTGCGCTGGACCCTGCGCGATCTATCGCAGCTACAGGTGACAACGGCCTGGCCGGAGACAACCTCGGCAGCGATTATCGTCGCGCCGGAGGGAAGCACGCCGCTGCACACGCCCGATAGCCCCTGGCGCGGCCTGGCCTTCACCGCGTTGACCTCGCCCGGCCTGGCGCGTCCCGCCTGCGAGCATTTGCCCTCACTGCACTGCCCGGCGCCCATCGCATGGTATCTGTACCGCCGCACGCCGGAAAATCCCCAATTGCAGCGGGCCGTTTTGTGGGTAGCCCCCTGAGCGCATCCTTGCCCTCCGGCTCAATCCAGTTATAATGGATGCGTGATGGAGGAGCTATGAGAGCATATCGTAAAGCCAGCATTCGTGAACTATCATCGGCCGCCTACGAGTTGGGCGGTCATGTTGTTCAAGGTGTGCTGCGACGTGATCCAGAAACCGGCAAGTGGCTGGTAGGAGATAAGACCGTGGAGGCGTGGCTGGAAACATATGTCGATCAAGAGATTGTGCTGACGGCAATTTCGTTGGAAGCGGACGCCCCCCTGGAGACAAAGGTCTGTCGCACATGTGGCCGCGAGTATCGCGGATACGAGTGCCCACATTGTCGGCAAGCACGGGTGCGCCTGCGTGGATATTAGAGAGCACCTGGGAACCAATCGAGGGGGCCACCTGGTAGCCCTCTTTTTTGTCGTGATTACCCAAAGTGGGGTTGCGGCCTGGAAGTTCAATGGTACAATCCCCGCGTATCTCGCTAATGGAGGTTATGCGTGAGAATTCAGGACTATCTACGCGTGCTGCGCCAGCGCGGCTGGATCATAGCGCTGTTGGCTGTGGTCGCTGCGATGAGCGCGTTCGGCTTCAGCCTGGTGCAGATGCCGGTCTATCGGGCCAGCATCCAGGTGTTGATCGAGCCGGCGCGCCCCGATCTGGGGCTGACGCAATCAGCAAAAATTCTGCTGCGATCCTACGTCGCTGCGATGTGGACGACTAACCGCGCCCAGGAGGTCATTGACCGCCTGGGGCTGTACATGACTCCGGAGACGCTCAAGGGCGATGTGATCATCGCCTCGGATGATTCACGGATGCTCATCCAAATTGACGTGGATGACAACGATGGCGAGCAGGCCAAGCGCATCGCCTATGAATGGGCGCTGTTACTGGTGGAGTGGCGGGACAGTCAGAACCAGCGGCAGGACAAATCTGACCGGGTCTACGCCGAGATTCTCGAAACGCCCACCTATCGCCTGTTACGTCCCCGCAAGTTGATCAACACTGCTGCCGGCGCTATCTTCGGATTGATACTGGGTGCGGTGGTGGTCTTCGTTCTGGAGTGGCTGGAGGCCGGCATCGTGCGCGAGCCTCGTGAATTGGAACAGACGCTCGGATTGACAGTGATCGGCGTGGTCCCGCCTGTCACACTCTCGAAGAAGCTAGTAGGAGGCGCAGATGCACACCAATAGACTGGTCACACTTGCTGATCCACACTCTGCGGCGGCGGAGGCCTATCACGCGCTGCGATTCAACCTGGCCTACACAAGCCTGGATAAGCCGTTGGAAGTGCTCGTGGTCTCCTCGGCGGCCCCCCAGACGGGGAAATCGTATGTGGCGGCTAATTTGGGCGTGGTGATGGCGCAGGCCGGCCAGCGCGTGGTGCTGGTGGATGCGGACCTGCGTCGCCCGCAACTGCACACGCTCCTGGAGCAGCCCCGCGACCCGGGCCTGACGACGGCGATTCTGGATGAGGAGGCGCTCAGCGAGCCGGAATTGCGGGAAACGAGCGTGCCGGGGCTGCGGTTGCTGACCAGCGGCCCGCTGCCGCCCAACCCGGCGGACATCCTCGGCTCGCAGCGGATGGCGCAGATGTTATCCGCGTTGCAGACGCAGGCCGACTTCATCATCCTCGACGCGCCGCCCATCAACGTGGCGGTAGATGCGCTGGTCGTGGCGACCAGGGCCGACGGGCTGCTGCTCGTGGCGCGCGCGGGACACACGCGACGCGATCACGTCGCACAGGCGCAAGAACGGCTGGAACGCTTCCGCGTGCGGCTGCTCGGCGCAGTGCTGCTGGATGCCACCGAAGGGAAATTGACGGGCGGCTATTGAGCGCCTGACACTGTAACAGCACACCAACAGGAGGTGATTAAACTTATGAAGGGTCTGATTTTGAGCGGTGGCAAGGGAACGCGGTTGTACCCCTTGACCTTCACCAGCGCCAAGCAGTTGATCCCCGTGGCGAACAAGCCCGTCTTGTTCCGGGTGATCGAATCCATCCGCGATGCTGGCATCACCGAAATCGGCATTGTGGTGGGCGATACTGCGGACGAGATCAAGCAGGCCGTGCGCCGGGGCAACAAGTGGGGTGTCAATATCACCTACATTCACCAGGATGCGCCCCTCGGTCTGGCGCATGCGGTCAAGATCAGCCAGGACTTTCTGGGTGAGGACCGCTTCGTGATGTTCCTGGGCGATAACGTGATTCAAGGCGGGATTTCCCCATTGATCAAGCAGTTCGCCGATTCCGAGTGGAACAGTCAGATTGTGCTCACCGAGGTGACGCAACCGCAGCAGTACGGCGTGGCGGAGCTCAACCCGCAAGGGCAGATTGTGCGGCTGATTGAGAAGCCCAGGGTCCCGCCCTCAAATCTGGCGCTGGTCGGCATCTATATGTTCGACAAGCACGTCTTCGAGGCGGTGCATGAGATTCAGCCCTCATGGCGCGGCGAGTTGGAGATCACCGACGCCATCCAATGGCTGGTGGAGCACGGGTACAACGTCTTCCCCTACATCCATCGGGGCTGGTGGATTGACACAGGCCAACCGGGCGACATGCTCGATGCGAACAGCCGCGTGCTGGAAGAGCTGATGCCCTGCATCGAGGGGTACGTTGACCGCGACTCCGAGGTAGACAGCCGCGTGACGGTGGAAAAGGGCGCGGAGATTATCAACAGCATCGTGCGGGGGCCGGCGATCATCGGCGAGAACACCCGCATCGTGAACTCCTACGTGGGGCCGTTCACCTCGATCAACCACGATTGTGTGGTGCTGGATAGCGAGATCGAGCGCTCGATTGTGTTGGAACACTCACAGATCGAGGCGTTGCCCGCGCGGGTGCAGGATAGCCTCATCGGGCGCCATGTGACGCTCAAGCAGTCCCCCATCCGCCCCAAGGCGCTCAAGTTGACGCTAGGCGATTACAGCCAGGTGGGCCTGCTCTAACGCCTTTTCGTTTCCGCCGCCCCCACGCACATGGGGGCGGCTTTTTTGTGGCTGACTCAGGCCGGGATTTGAGCGGCAATGCGCTGCGCCGCGCTGGTGATCATGTTGACGGCCAGATCGAGCGGCATCTTGGCGGTGTTGATGACACAATCGTAGAGCAAAGGATCCCGCCAATCCACATCGAAGAAATGCTTGAGATAACGGGTACGCTCCTTATCGCTCTGCCGAACGCGCCGCTCGGCCTCCTTCTCATCCAGCCCCAGGCGCTCCATCACGGTGTGGATGCGGCGCTCGACAGGCGCGATGATCTGCACATGCAGGACGCCGGGCAGGTTCCCCAAAACCATCTGCCCACCTCGCCCCACGATGATCACATCGCCCGCCTGGGCATACTCCAGAATGACGCGCTGGATCAGCTCCGGGTAGTTCGTCGCGGCCTCAGCGCGGTGCTCCTGCGCCTGCATCTGGGCAAAGGCCTCGTCACGGCTCAGCCCCTCCTGCGCCATCAACACGGCGATCATCTCATCGTAGGCGTAGCTCTCACGCAGGCTGGCGCTGGGAATGGTGGGGATGGGCGGCAGCCGGTTAAGCGCATCTAAAATCTGATCAATCAGGCCGGGGACCTTCTCCCGGCTTTCCAGATGGGCGACCATCTCCTCATCGGGGTAGCCGGCCAATTCCGCCGCGCGGTGCAGCACTTCCCGGTCAATGTAACGCAGTGATAACGCTTTGGCGACGGCGGTGGCGATGTAGCTGCCACGGCTGCCGAATTGACGTGAAACAGTAATCACTGTGCTCATGGTGTACTCCTTTCCTTCGCTCGGTATAGAGATAACTCAGTTGTATGTGGTACTTTCATGTTAACACCTGCCGCGCCAAGTGTCAATATCAGGGCGCGGGTGTGGCAGGAACGTAGGGGACAACCTGGAAGGTAGTGGTGAGTGGCGCCAGCCCCTCCAGAGCAAGGGTGGCGCTGTAGGTCCCATAGAGGATGAAGGGCGTCCCCGGCAGGCTATCCCACACCACCGGAACGGCGGGATTTGTCCATTGCCCGGTCGCGGTGCGCAGGAGCTCGTTATTGCGATACCAGCGCGCCTCCCATGCGGCGCCGGGTTCCAGGGTGGTGCAGTGCGTGCCCAGATAGATCGTTTGGACGTACCACTCGAAGCGGTCGCTGCTGTGGAGCGGCGTCCCATCGGGCGCGATCCCGGCAGCGGTGAAGAGCGGCTCGCAGTAGGGGGTGACAGCGACAGGGGGCGCGCCGACGCGGAAGCGCAGCTCGTGGCTCTGCTCGCCCATCAAGTTGAGCGTGAGCTGATAGTCCTCCCCATCGGGCAAGGGCGCGGTATCGGCCTGGTAGCAGGGGATGGCGTCCGTGGCGCGCTCCTCCTCAAGAGCGATCTGCGCGGTGCAGATGATCTGCTCGCCCTGTTGGACGGTCAACCAGAGCGGCGCGCCCTGGCAGGCCCCCGCATAGCTGTAACGCACGTAGAAGTGCTGCACGCCGGAGGGTAACTCGGTAACGGCGGGACTGCCGGGGGTGAGGGCCAGCTCGGCCTGGATGATCTGAGGGATGGCGGCGGTGATGGTGAAGGGCTGGGTGACGGTCTGATCGGCGAGGGTGAGGCGCAGCGTGTAGCGCCCGGAGGGCAGGGGCGCGCTCTCCGGGAAGGTGGCGAGCAGCGGGCCTTGCTCCGGCGTCCAGCTGCCGGTGCTGAGCGGCGTGTCATCATCAGCGGGGAGGATCTCCCAGGCGGCGGTGAGCTCGCGGGGCCAGCTGCCCATCACGAGCGGGTTGCGTCGCAATTGCGTGGCCGCCTGGCAGAGCGTGCGGGACGGTTCAACCAGGCGGATGGTGGGAGCCGGCGGCAGGGTCGGCGTCGCGGCGGGGCCGGGCGCCGGCGTCACCGGCATCTGGCACCCTGCCAATCCCAGCAACAACAGCAGGGTCAACCAACCATACTTCAGTGAGAACACTCTTGGGTGGGCCATTCTTGGAGCTCCTGGATCATTTTTTCTGCGTAATCGCGCCAATGAGGATGGGTTCCCATCTTGAGGTAGGCGCGGAAATCGGCGATGGCCGCTTCGTATTCGCGGAGCTGCTGGTGAGCGACGCCCCGATTGAAGCGGGCCTCCACCAGCGCCGGATCGAGGGCCTCGGCCTGGGTCAAATCGTAGATGGCTTTGCGGGGATGATCGAGCTCGCGCCACCAGAGGATCCCCCGATCCAGGTAAACCTGGGCGAAGTGGGGATCGGCAGCGAGGGCCTTGGTGAAGGCGTCCATGGCGCGCAGATAGCCATCTGGATCGCCGAAGCGATTGGCCTGGTAGCGATAGACGCGCCCTTGCAGGTAGTGCCAGCGGGCCACAAGCCAGTGGCGCACACGCATGAAGTTCATCCCAGCACCTCCCGATAGACGGCGAGGGTCTGCCGGGCGATGTGCTCCTGGGTGAAGTGCGCCAGCACGCGCGCGCGGCCCCGCTCGGCCAGCTCGCAGCGGCGGGCGGGATCGGCACTGAGGGCGGCGAGTGCCGCGCGCAACGCCGCCACATCGTCCTCAGGAAAGGTCAGACCCGCCTCGCCGATGACGTGGGGGATTTCGCCGCTCTCGGCCCCCACAACCACAGCCCCGCAGGCCATCGCCTCGATGAGCGTGCGCCCGAACTGCTCCATCCAGTTGGGCCGCGCGCGCGAGGGCAGCACGAGCACGTCGGCGCGCTGGTAGAAGCCCGGCATCTCCACGGAGGGGATGGGCGGCGCGAAGCGGATGCGCGCCGCGCAGGAGAGCCGGGCGGCCTGCGCCCTGAGCGCCGCTTCCTCCGGGCCGCTGCCCAGGATCGTCGCCCGCCATTCGCCAGCGAGGCCATCGAGCGCGCGGAGCAGCAAATCCACACCCTTTTCGGGGACGAGACGCCCGGCGTAGACGATGTGCAGCGGCGCATCCTCGCGCGCGGGGGGCGGCGCGAAGAGCGCCGGGTCAACGCCGAACTGGGGGATCACGGCCAACGGGCCGCGATAGCCCTTGGCGCGCCAGACTGCGGCGGCGGTCTGACTTCCGACGAGCGCGTAGTCGGTGTGGCGAAGGTTGTAACGCTCCAGCCAGGAGAAGGGTGGCGGATAGCGACGGTGCAGGTTCTGCCAGGAAAACCAGAGTGTCCTGGCCCCCAGGTGGCGGGCGACGCGGTTGGCGTGGTAGGTAGCGAGGTTGTAGGGTTCCTCATCAATGTGGACGAGTTGCGGGCGCAGCTCGCGAAGCGCCGCGCGCAAGTCGGGGTAGTAGTGGAGGTGAAACTGCCCGTTGAAGCGCATTGGGAGGACGCGCAGGGTGTAGCCGTGCGTGTGAGCGCGCTCTAAAGGGATGCGCCCGCGCTCATCCTGCCAGTAGGGGGGGACGAGGACGGTAAGTTCGAGTTCTGGGGCCAACGACGCCAGCGCCTCCAACTTGCGCTGGTAGGCGCCCACGATACAGGCTTTGGATAGCATCACAACCCGCATGGCACTCTTTCCCTTTCACGTTAGCTGGCTTAGTATACCCCAAAAAGACGGGCCGGGGAATTCCCCGGCCCGTGACTGGTAAGCGTAAGCGTCAAGCCAGGACGCAGATCGCGCCGGGCTGCTTGATCCGCAACGCCAGCGTCTCCATGATGCGGAAGCAGTGCTCCATGTTGACGGTTTCGATGAAGGCGGTCGCCATATCCTGGCCGACGGCCAGGTCAACGTACTGCTGCTGCGCCGCCAGCACCACGACTTTGTCCAGCGGCATGACGGGTGTGGACAGGATGCCGCTTCGGGCCTGCTGCTCCAACAGCTCCGCCTCCAGGATGCCGCGACGCCCGTAGACGCGCTGGACGTTGGCATAGCGGGCGGGATTCATCACGACGGCGTAGGGGCCGTAGAAGCCAGCGGAGACGAGCGCCGCGATGGCTGTGGAGATGTCGGCGAGGGCCTGCCCCTCCTCCGCCCAATCGCTGAGCGAGAGGGCGAGGTGCCCCTTGGCGGTGAGCAGACCTTCGAGGCCGGCGTCCGCGTCGCCCTCGAAGATGAGCCGATCCTCCGCGAAGGCGGAGGCAGCAGCGGCAGCGGCAACCGGGGCGGTGTCGAAGGGTTGCCCGCCGTTGAAGAGCTCCAGGTCGCGCACGCTGATGATGAAGTCCTGGTCAAGGGTGGTCATGGGGAGTTGCTTGACGAGACTGGCGCGAATGGCCTCCCCTGCTTCTGCGCCGTAGGCGTAGAGGGGGACGGTATACGCGCCATAGCCTAGCGGCCCATAGAGCTGGAGCAGGCGGCGTCCAACGAGAATATTTTCGGCCACCTCTTGGACGGTGGCATCAATGAGCTGCCATTGTTCGGCAGAGAGGGGGGCATCTTCACGCATTAAGACTTGGTTCATGCTATTTCTTCTCCTTGTTGATGAGACTGCCTAGGGTCCAACCAGCGCTGGATGCGCGTTGCAGGCGCGCCAGCAGCCGGTTGAAGAGGCTTTCGTGGTATAGTTCCTGGCCCCGCGCCTCGTCCACGACCTCTTGAAGCTCGGGATCGGACATGCGGCCCAGGTAGTCGGTGTAAGCCTGGGTGGTGTCGCGCTCCAGTTGGATGTCGGCGCTGAGCATGGCGGCGGCAGAGGCTGGTCGCGCGACGGGGTGATGATCGAGCGGCATCTCGATGCCGCGCTCGTTTAGCTCCTCGCCGAACCAGCCCATGTGCTGCATCTCGTTGATGGCCTGCATCTCGAGCTGGCGGGAGACCTCCTCATCCTGAATGACGAAGGAGTGGGTGAGATATTGGAGGATGGCGGTGTACTCGTGGCGGACGCCCCAATCGAGCGCCTCCTTATCAACGGGAGCGAGGGGCGGTTCGGGAGCGGCGAGGGCCTCTGGGTCGGCCTCCGGTGCAGCGGCGAGCTCGGCCTGAGCCTCGGCCACGAAGGCGTTGAATTCCCGATGATGGCGCTCCTCGTCGCCAAGAATGTGTTCCAGGTCGGCCTTGAGGTCGGGATCGTTGAGCTGGGCAATGATGTCGCGGTACATGGCGATGGCGCGATCCTCAGCGGCGACGTCGCGCTGGAGCCACTCCGGCGGATCGGCCCCGGCGAGGTCGGTGAAGCCGCGCTCGATGGTGGGATCGCCGCCCAGCTTGACGATCCAGCGGGAGAGCATCCAGAAGTGGCGCATCTCGTCGCGGGCGATGCCCTCGATCTCGCAGGCCAGTTCGCTCTCGCCCATCATGTAGGCGTGGCGCAAGTATTGGATGATGGCCGCGTGCTCGTCCCTGGCGGCGGCATGGAGGAGTTCGATCAGTTTCGATTTGGTTAATTGAGCCATACTGTTCCTTTCTGCGTGTTATGGTGTAAGAAGCTGACCAGCGCGCAGCTGCAAAGGCGCTGGTCAGCAAAGTGTCAAGGCGCTTACTCTGCGATCTTGAGCGCGTGCGCGTTTTCCCACAGGCCGTGGATATTGCAGAGCGAGAGGGCGACGAGATCGCCAGGCCCCTGCACCTGCATGGAGAAGGTCGCCAGCGGATGGGTGTGGACCGGCCCCTCGTTCGCGCCTTTGACGGATTCGCCGTGCGCGGTGAACTCAAAGTGCCCCACATGGTAGGTGAAGTTATCGCCTTCAGGCTTGAAGTAGACATCAATCCAGCGGATGTGATGCTCGGTGGTGTTGGGATGGGGGATCTCCTTGCCGATGCTGACTGTGACCTGGAATGGTTCACCCACAGCGACGGTTTCCGGCGCTTCGATGACGGGCGCGTGTTTTTCTTTTTTCCAGTCTGCTTCACGAATCATATCACCGAATTGCATAAAGTTGCCTCCTTAAAAGGTTTGTTCAAATTGCTCCCGCCTCACAGCGACAGGAGAGTGTACCGAATCAGGGAATGCACAGGGTATCGCCGATGCGGATGTAGTTGGGGTTGTAGATGCAGTTGCAATGGACGAGCTCGTCAATGGTGGTTTCGTAGCGGGCGGCGATTTGGTAGAGCGTATCGCCAGTGACGATGAGGTGCTGGGTGATGCAGTTGCAGTTGCCACAAGTGACCGGTGGCGCGCCGCCATCAAACTGGCGCACGCACGTGGGGCCGGGCGGCAGGGTGACATGGACGTTGGGAATGGTGAGGGTCAGACCGGGATGGATGACATTGGGGTTGATCAGCCCATTGGCGCTGGCGATGGCCCAGGGGTCAACGCCATAAGCGCGCCCGATGCAGAAGAGCGTCTCCCCAGGGACAACAACGTGGCTACCGAGCGCCGTCCAACCGTCATTTTGGGGGGCGGCGGTAGCCGGTGTGGGTAGCGTGACACTCACCAGCACAAAGATCAAAATGATACCGATGCTGCGCCTCATGTGTTGCCTCCTTTGCTGCGTAACGGTCAGGGGTTTCTACTTTAATGATACTGTAATCTTGGAAAAAATGCAACTTATCCCCAGGTATTGGGGCTGAACAGGTCAGTCATCGTTGCGGAGCTAGAGTGCGTCGCCGATAAGAACCCCCAGCAATCCAATGATGATGCCCAGGTGGAGGAAGAGATGCACCTGCGCCAGCCAGCCGATCACCGGCCAGGCGGGGAGCAGTTGCAGGAGAAGATTGAGAATCACAAGCACCACACCGATCATAACCGGCAACCCTTTGTGGTGCGCCAAAAAATTGGAGGTATTCTTGAGCAGGTCTATCATGGCTGACTCCTTCGAAAATAGTGAATCTGCGAATGGTGAATGGCGAATAGCCAAACAAAAATCTGCTAAATCCGCCCAATCTGCTGATAAGCATTTTCGTGCTGGATGGCGTGCACCAGCACCGCCGTCTCCCTTGACAATGGCGCGTAAGACAGGCGGCCCGCCTGTCGGGACAGGCCAGCGGCCTATCCTATATTTTCATCTTCAATGAAATTGTACCACAGGGCATAGACAAAGCAACTGGGTTGACATCTCCGCTTTTGTATGGTAAAATATATAAAAATAGATTAAATGATCCACTTGGGAGGTAAAACAATGGTCGGCATAGGTGATTTGGCTCCAGAATTTACGTTGGTTTCCGATACGGGCGAAACAGTGCGGCTCTCTGACTTTCGAGGGCAGCGCGTGGTGCTCTACTTCTATCCCAAGGCGGATACGCCCGGCTGCACAAAGCAGGCGTGCGCGCTGCGGGATGTCTACCCGGAACTGGAAGGGAGCGACGTGGTCGTACTGGGCATCAGCCCCGATAACCCCGAGGACCTGGTGAAGTTCCGTGAGAAGTACCAGCTGCCCTTCATCCTGCTTTCGGACCCGGATCACGCCGTGGCTGAGGCCTATGGCGCGTGGGGTGAGAAGAAGATGTTTGGCAAAACGCACGAGGGGCTGATTCGGAGCCACTTCGTGGTGGATGCAGAAGGGCGATTGGCGGCAGGTGATGTGAAGGTAAAACCCCTCACCACCGCCGAGCTGGCCTTGACGTTGCTGCCGACCACCTGATTGCGGTGTCCCAGGCGTGAGCCTGGTCACATCTGAAGCCCAGGAGCGTGGATACTGTGGGAAACGAGCCTCCTGGGTTTCTGCTATTGGGAGAATGGCGTGTGAACGTGCGCACGTCAAAGTTCACGCTACTTCGCCAGATAAATGATTTTTAGATTCGCGGATTTTATAGGAGTGGTCGCATGGATCGAAAATTGAGTCGCCGTGAGTTGTTGCGCCTGGCCGCGAGCGGGACGGCGCTGGTCGCTTTGACGCGCTGTATGCCCCGCGCGTTGACGCCCACAGTGGGGCCGACATCGCCCCTGGACAGCACCTCACTGCCGACCATTCCACCCTCCCCCACCCCCGATGGTCGTCCGCGCCTGCTTGGCAACGAGAACCGCCCCGGCTTCTACATCCGCTACTACCGGCGCTTCGAGCCGGTGGATCGGGAGAGCTGGCGGCTGACGGTTGGCGGACAGGTACAAAACCCTCTGACGTTGAGCCTGGCCGACATCGAAACAAACTTTCCCTTGACGATCCAACGCTCGCGGATGAAATGCGTGGAGGGTTGGTCGGCTGCGGCACAGTGGGAGGGCTTTCTGCCACAGGAGTTGGTGGCGCAGGTCGCGCCGTTCCCAGAAGCGCAGTGGGTTCACTTCTACTCCGCCGATGATTATTACGAATCGCTGCCCCTCGATGAATTCCTCAGGGAGCGGGTGCTGCTGGTCTATCGGATGAACGGCGAGCCGCTGCCCGACGAGTACGGCGCGCCTCTGCGTCTGATCGCGCCCGCCAAGTACGCGTACAAAGGCCCCAAGGCGCTCACAGGCGTCGTCTTTGCGAATGCGCCGCTGCGCGGCTATTGGCCCACGGTCGGGCCGTATAGCGAGGATGGCGAAATCGTCCCTAGCGGGGATTATGCTCTCGATCTATATGATGCGCGGCAGCACGGCGCGGGCGAGGTCTTCTACGAAGACGGGCTTGAATCCACCGAGATTTAGCGGGAGTCGAATCCCCAGGTTTTGCCAGAATTCGGCTGACGCAAACCACAGATAGATCGCCAGGCCCACGATCAGGCAAATCAACAGAACAAGAATGATAATGATCACGTAGAGCCAACGCGGGACATCCTCTGCCTCGATAGGAGGCACAGAAGGCCGTGTGGGCGGCGTGGGCGTCGGCGGGGCAAACGGCGGCGGCGTTTCCGGCGCGGCGCTGGGGATCTGCATGGGTACGCCCTGCTTCGCCGGCGAGATGGGCCAGACGTGGGGTGTGGGCGCGGCAGATGCGTCCGTGGCGGCCACAAAACGGAATGTGACGTAATCGGCCAACGTGATACGCTCATCGGCGGAGAGGCGATGCGGGCCGGTGAGCAACGACCCGTTGACGAAAGTGCCATTGGTGCTGCCCAGGTCTTCGACCACAATGCCCCCTGGAGCCAGGCGCACGCGCGCGTGGTAGCGCGAGATCCGCGCGTCTTTGATGACAATGGTGTTATCGGGGGCGCGTCCGATGGTGAGCAACTCCTCCCCAATGGGATAACGCTGCCCCGGCCAAGGCCCTTCTACCATAATGAGCGCCCGTTCTACATCTCTTTCCATTCCTGAATCCTCCCCTGCGTGCTTGCCAAGGTGTATACTCGCATTATACTGTGCTTATGCAGCTTGGTAAAGGAGGCATTATGGAAACATTGCTCGTGGATGCGCACCTCGATATGGCGTACAATGCGGTAGTGTTGGGGCGTGATCTCCAACAACCGGTCAGTGAGATCCGCCGGCAGGAGCAGCAGCATCCCTTGCCAGATGCCAGGGCCGGCACCTCCACGGTGAGCATCCCCGCGCTGCTGGCCGGACGTGTGGCAGTGATTGGCGCGAGCCTATTCGTGGCTCCCGAAATTCCCCGCTTTGCTCAGCCGCAGGTCTATCGCACCGCCGACGAAGCCCATCAGCAAGCGCTGGCGCAGCTCGATTACTACCGGCGGCTGGCGGAGACGGACACGGTCACGTTGCTGGAGGATGAAGCGGCGCTCGACGCGGTGCTGTTGCGCTGGGCCGAAGGGCAACCGCATCTGGGCCTCTTCGTGGTGATGGAGGGGGCGGACCCCATCCGCACGCCGGCGGAGCTGCCCTGGTGGGTCGAACGAGGACTGCGGGGCGTGGGATTGGCGTGGGCGATGGGAACCCGCTATGCCGGCGGCAACGGCCGTCCCGGCCCGTTGACAGCGGATGGCGAAGCCCTATTGGACGCAATGGCGGAGTACAACCTGCTGCTCGATCTCAGCCACCTGTGGGAGGAGGCCGCCTACGCCGCATTGGGCCGCTATCCCGGCCCGCTCTGCGCCACGCACGCGAACCCGCGCGCCTTTGTGGATTCGCCCCGCTCGCTGTCCGACGCGCTCATCCGCCGCATTGCCAAACGCGATGGCGTGGTGGGCGTCGTCCCCTACAATCGGATGCTCGTCTCCGGCTGGCAGCCGGGCGAGCCGCGCCCCCCGTTGGAGCGCGTGGCCGAGGTGGTGGATTACATCTGCCAGCTGACCGGCAGCGCGGCGCACATCGGCATCGGTTCCGACATGGACGGCGGCTTCGGCATGGAATCCCTGCCGGAGACGCTCGATTCCATCACAGACTTGGGGCGGCTGGGCGAGCTATTGACGACGCGCGGCTATAGCTCAGCGGACGTGACCGCCATCCTCGGCGAGAATTGGCTGCGGGTGTTGCGGGCGGCGCTGGCGGCGTTTTGACAAAAACTCACACGGGTTTATACTGAAATTGTCCCACACCACCATCTCCGGCCAACGGTCAAGAGTCCGTGTGGGAGATTTGCATCTGCACGCTCGTATGACAAAGGAGGAGACAATCCATGAGCAAGTAACGCACCGTGATAGTTTTGTTAGTGTTCATGGTTGTACTTTCGCTGGCATGTAGTATAGGGGACATTAACCCTGCCTCAGACAGCACCCCAGCGCCAGGCACAACCGGTGGACAGCGCCTCGAGCAGTGGGCCAGCAATGCCCGTGCCAGCTCGCAGTATTCTGATCCCAACTGGGCTGCGATCCAGGCCACCGGCGCGCCCGACACAACTGAATGCGGCGATATTCCAACCGCCTGGGCCTCAGACGAAGCCGACTCGCCCTATGAGTGGCTGGAATTGACTTATCCCACGGCGGTCATCCCCGAAGAGATCAACATCTACGAGACCTATAACCCCGGTTCGATCATCCGCGTCGCCGTTGGCACGGCCAATTCCGAGCACACGATTATCTGGGAAGCTGGCCCGCGCCCGAACACGCCCTGCCCGTATGTGCTCACGATCCCTGTAGACGGGTTTGAGCAGGCTGTAAACTCCATCCGCATTGAGCTCGACCAGAGCATCATCGGCTCTTGGAACGAGATTGATGCGGTGCAGTTGGTTGGTCGCAGACCCTAGACATAACGCCACGCCGTAGTGCGTAAAAAATCACGTCGCCCGCAAGGTTGAACTTGCGGGCGACGCTGTATTCCCGCGCTTTTTCGCTGACTCGCTTACGGCGTGACCATCAGCATGAGCGGCGCTTGCTCGCCGGAGGTGGTGGGGTTGTAGTAGTCGTAGGCGGCGCTGGCGGGGGTCTGCGCGCGCAGCGGGAAGCGCGCCCGCAGCCGGTAGGAGAAGTTCAGCGTCTCCCCCGCCGTGAGATCGGTGACGTAGATGATGATCTGCCGCCCGGTGAGCTCGTACCGCTTGATGCGCGGCCCAGCGTAGCTCTCCGGCGCGTTCTGGTAATAGGCCACCAGCGCTTGCAGGTCGCTGGCTTCCACGCTGAAGCCCGGCGGCAAGCCCAAATCCACAATCGCGGAATCGGCCTGGCCCTCGTTCAACGTCACCGTCACATCAACGCCCACCGTGTCGTTCATCGCCAGCTCCGCCCGGTCGTAGGTCACATCGAGCGTGACCAGCTCGCCGCCCTCGATCAACTCCGGGTAGCGGGAGAGCATCTCCCACGGCAGATAGTAACTGCCCGCCACCTGGTACATCAGATTGCCCTCGCCGGTCATGACGATTTCTACCGTGTTCTCATCGCCCAGCTCCGCCGCATCGAAGACCAGCATCTGCACCACATCGAAGTTCTCGCGCGTCACCTGCACCGTCTGCGGCGTCCCACCGTTCACCGTGACCGTGACGGTGGCATTGATGTTCTCCGAGCCGCTGCGCACGCTCGCCAGCATCGCCTTGAGGCCCATAATCGTCGCGGAGGTGGTCTGCCAGGTGCCGTAGCTGTCCTTGTTCTGGATGAGGTAGGTGAGCGCGGCGTTCGCCAGGTCGGGCTGATATTGCGCCCGCAGGAGCGCCAACGCCGCCTGCGCGGTGGTCTCCAGATTGCCCACCTCGCCGTAGCCGCCCATGTAGGTCTGTGTGCCCACTTCCCAGTAGGCACCATTCCCCTCGCGGACGGCCATCCCTGCCAGCCGGTCGAGCACGGCCTGGGTGGGTGCGGTCACGGCGTTCTCTTGCGCCAGATCGTAAGCCACCAGCGCGTTGGCGATCATCGAGAGCGTGTACGCATCCTCGGCCTGCGCGGCGTTGGTGCGGAGGTACTCCACGCCGCGTGTGGTGCGCCCGTCGCCGCCGAAGCCCGCATCCGCCAGACCCCACACGATGTAAGCCGTCACGGGCAGTGGCCCGGTCTGGTTGGTGAGGCTGCTCTCGTGAAAGCCCTCCACGCCGCGCCAGGAGCCATCGCCCTGCTGCGCGTTGAAGAGCCAGTTGCTAATCCGCTGGATCAAGGCCGGGTCAACATCGTGGACGCGGCTCATATCATTGAACTCTTGCAGGCCGTAAGCCGTGAGCATCGGGTCGGCGGGCGCATCGCCAAAGAGCGAGAAGCCGCCGCTTCCGTTCACCTCGAAGGTGGTGAGGCGCTGATAGCCCAGGTTGATGTACTGCTCGGCCTTCATCTGCACCTCCGGCGCAATCTGGCCGGAAGCGAGCAGATAATCCAGCACCAGGATGTTCGGGTAGGTGGTGGAAGAGGTCTGCTCGAAGCACCCGCTGGGCATCCGCAGCAGCGCATCCAGCCCCTCGACAATCTGGCTGATGACGCCGGGGTAGATTTTTACCACCAGCCGCTGCGTGCCGGGGATCGCCTCGAAGGGGATGTTAACGGTCTCCACCACCGGTTGCCCGGCGGTGAGCCGATCCGACGCGGTGAAGGTGATCTGCCTGCCGTCGGGGTAGACGCGCACCTCGCGGCGGATGGCATCGGACATGGCGCTGCCCCAGGCGGTGATCTGGAACGGCTGCATCCCGAATTCCCGCGCGCGGATGCGGAAGTAGACGACGGTGATGTCGTTGGATTCGATGACCAGCTCCTTGCTCGTCTCATCCAGCAGGTCGAACCAGGGTTCGGGCTGCACTTCCAGCCGCACGGTTTGGGCGGTGGGCAGGTAGTTGAAGACGCCGACGGGGATCGCAATCTCATCACCCACCGTGAGCGAGCCGGGCAGGTCAATATCTACGAAGAAGTCCTGGAAGACGCGCAGGCCGCCGGTCGCGCTGCCCAACCGCCCATCCTGCGTGGAGGCGAGCGCGGTCATCCGCCAGGTGGTGATGCTATCAGCGACGGGGAACTCCAGGCGCAGCGCGCCGCTGTCATCGGTGACTTCATCGGGCAGCCAGAGCATCGTCTCAGGGAAGTATTGGCGCAGGCGCGGCGGCTCGTTGGCGGAGGCACTGCCATCTTGTGCATTTTCATCCGCCATCACCGCAGTGGGGAGCGGAGCACCCGCTTCTGAATCCAGCATCCCGCGCCCGAATTCCATCGCCATGGGCACTTCCACCGGCACCTCCACCTCCATCACCATCTCCTCCACGACCATCCCGGCGTTGTCCCAACCGGCGACACCCATGCCACCGGCCATCGCTCCGCCCAACGCCGGCAAAGTTCCGGTCAGCACGAAGAGCGCGAGCAGCAGCGCCGCCCCTGCCGGGAGCGCGCGTCGCTCCCAGGCGAAGCCCGCCGCCCGCAACAGAAACGCCAGCGGCAGCAGCGCGAAGGCGATCAGCCCCACCAGCGCCAGCCGCTCATCCGGCATCACGTAGACCCGGGAGAGCGCGAAGACCAGCCCGGCAAGCAGTGCGGCGAAGAGCGGCAGCGCGGCCAACAGCCAGCCCAGCGCGCCATCCTTGTCCCGCACCGCCATCACGATGAGGATGATGAAGCTCACCAGCGAGAGGCCCGCCAACGAGAGTAACACATCGCCGCCGTTCCAAACGAGCCAGGTCAAAGCTTGATCCAACCGGTCGCCGAAGGTCCACTTCCAGCCGTAATCGGGCATGGGCCAGATCGCCAACAGCAGAAAGGGCAGCGCCAACAGCGCCAGCGCCAGCCCCAGGCTGCGCCAGAAGTGGTTGTGGCGTCGCAGGGCCAGCCCGCTGATCAACAGCGTTGCCAACGGCAGCAGCACGAGCAGACCGTAAAATCCAGCGCCTAACCGCTTGAAGTAAGTTGCCTGGCGCTCGTAGGTGAGGCGCACCGCCTCCTCGTGGGAGTTGGCCTGCAGGCTGAAGGTGAGCGCCTGCGGCGCAGCCGCCGCAAGCGAAGCGCGCGCGGTATCTTCCACGGCCCCGCGTAACGTGGGATCGGGAATCGGCGGCCCGCCGATCAGGTCGGGGATGCTAAAGCCGTGCAGCTCGTAGCGGGGCGTGAGCAGCTCGCGCTCCAGCATGAAGTAGAGCCGGGCAAAGCCGGGGTCCTGCTCAGCCAGCGCGAAGACGGATTCGTCCACAATCGCCAGCCCCAGCGCGGCGCGCGTCCCCTCGCCGGTGACGCCGCTCACCTGGATGTCAAGCGTGGCGGTCTCGCCGGGGCGATAGATATCCGCGCCGGGCGTGAGGCTCACGCTCAGATCGTTGGCGGCATCCACCACCACCAGCCGGGTATCGCGGACGATGCCGCCCCACGAGAGGATTTTGTAAGCGTGGACTTCGAGCGTCCCTACCATCTGTGGCGCGAGATCTACCGCAACTTGCGCCTGCCCGTTTTCCACCGGCACGGCGCGCGTGCTGATCGTCTGCCCCTCGCGGATGATGTCCACATACACCGTGCCGCGCGGCTGCGAGGTGAGCAGATTGAGCGTCATCACGTCGCCCACGCGGTAGATGGGCGCGTCGGTGCGGAGCAGCACCGCTTCGTCTTGCCAGTCGCCCTCGAAGTAGAATTCACGGTGAGTGAGATTCCCGGCGGCGTCGCGTGCGCTGATGCCGATATTTTGCCAGGGGCTAGACGGCGTAAAGCGCACCTCGGCCAGCCCGTAAGCGCCGGTCTGTGCCCGGAGCGTCTGGCCGGTCTCGTAGAGCGTGATCTCCATCTCGGTTTCGGCGGGCCGGCCATCGGGGTAGCCGGTGAGCACGTAGAGGATGTTTTCCACGCCGGGGCGGAACTGCCCGCCTTCGGGGATCGCCTCGATGACGAGGGTGCTCTGTGTGACCGGCAGCGAGAGGTTGCTGACCTCGGCGTGCTCAGCCTGATCCACAACGGTGGCTTGCAAGTAGAAGCGCGCAGCCCCGCGTTCCCAATCGCTCCCGGCGAGGTAGGTGGGCAGGTCGAAGTCGAACTCGAAGTTGCCTTCATCATCAGTGATCCCCTGAATCGTGAAGACGACAGTGCGCTCGAAGTCGAAGGTGTAGCCCTCCAGCGTCACCTGGCCCTCCGAGACGGGCTTACCGAAGAAGTAGGCCGCGTTGAGGCGTCCCTCAACGTGCTCTCCAGGCTGGTAGTAGGGGCGGGTGGTGCTGAGGTTGACGGCAAACTTGGGCAGAACGTAATACTCCACCGTGACGGTTTGCTCGGAGGTGGTGTTGCCCAGCGTGACGGTGATCTTGTACGCGCCGGTGTTCACCTCCGAGGCCAGCTGGAAATCGGTCGCGGCCACGCCGAACTCCGAGGTGGTCACGGTCTGGCGGAAGACGCGGTTGCCGCCGCCATCGGTGATGGCGAACTCCAGCGGTTGCCCGGCGGCGGGTGCGAGATCAAAGGCCCCCAGCGCCAGCGCGCGGAGGTGGATGATCTGGCCCGGCTGGTAGAGCGGCTTGTCGGTGCTGATGAGCACGCGATAGTCCCGCGTGAGCGTGACAGGCCGCTCGACCCGGTCCGAGCCGAGCGCCGATTCCGTCTCGATGATGAGCGTCTGATTGGGATCGGCGGTCGCGGGGACGGTGAAGGCCACATCGAGATTGCCGTGCGCATCGGTGACGCCGGTGAAGAGCGTCTCGGCGCGTCCCCCTGCCGCCGGGCGCATCGAGATGTGGACAGCGGCATCAGGCAAAGGCGCGGCATCGCGCGTATCGCGGACAATCACGCGCAGCGCGGCCTGGCTCCCCGGCACCAGCCGGTTCTGGCCCAGAATGATGGCCTCATGTTGCCCAACACGTTCCGGCAATTCCTGATAATAGACCGTGAGCGCGGTCAGGCCGCCGGTCAGGCCCAACAGCACGACGACTACAGCAAGTACGAGAAAGATTTTGCGAGACATGGGTTCCTCCTTGAGATTTAGCGAATCGGCGAGTCAGCGAGTCAGCGAAAGAGCGTTATAGCGCTGGCTTCATCCTTTCTATCAAGACGTTGGGAGGGGAAAGAAGGTTCCGTGGGAAAGAGATAGATGGTCATCCACCCACAAAAAAGCACGGATGCACGACTTTTCGTGCATCCGTGACCGATTCTTGCTCAGAGGTAAGTTACGCGCTGCGGACTTTCGCGCCCAGCTGTCTCTCCACCGTCTTGATGATACGCCCGCGCAGTTTCTCCACGTCCTTCTCGCCCAGCGCCTTGCCGGGCGATTGGTAGGTGAGCGCAAAGGCGAGGCTCTTCTTGCCCTCGCCCACCTGCGGCCCCCGGTAGATGTCAAAGAGCAGCGCGCGGGTGACGAGCGGCAGCCCCGCCTGGATGATCGCCCGCTGCACGTCGAGCGCGGGCATGGCTTCATCCACCACCAGGGCGAGGTCTTCATGCACCGGCGGGTAGGCGGAGATGGTGCCGATGTGCTTGCCTGCCTCGGCGTCGCGGGCGGCATCGAGCAGCGCCTCGAGGTCCCATTCCAGCAGGGCGACGGGTTGCTCCGGCAGGTCGAACACCTCGCGCACCAGCGGATGCAGCTCGCCGATGTGGCCGAGCTCGCGCTTGCCTACGGTGACGCGGGCGCAGCGACCCGGATGGAAGCTGGGATGCGCGCCCCGTTCCCATTGTGCCTTATCCAGCAGTGCGAACCGCTCCAGCAGCGCCTCGACCAGGCCCTTGAGGTCGAAGTAATCCAGCGGGGCGCGGTCGGTCGGCTCGAACCACTGGCCCTGGCGCGGGCCGGTGAGCAGCACGCTCAGGCGGCGCGGTTCGGCGACGCCGGTCTCCCCGGCAGCGGGATCAGGCGCGGCGATGCGGTAATGGACGCGCCCCACTTCGAAGAGAGCGACGCGCTCCAGGAAGCGCAGATTTGCCCAGGCGGTGCGCAGCACACCGGGAAGCAGCGTCCTCCGCATCTGCGAGCGTTCCGGCGCGAGCGGATTGCGCAGCGTGACGCTCTCGCCTGGCGCGGGCAATGTCCCATCACCCGGAACCAGCCGCGCTTCGTCGCCGGGATCAATGAGCGAGTAGCTGATGATCTCATCCAGCCCCAGCCCTACGAGCAGGTCGCGCACGCGCTCTTCCTCTTCCAGCGGCACGTTGCGGCGCAGTGGCGGCAGGGCCTCGTCAATGAGCGTGTGCGGGAAGCGGTCGTAGCCGTGGATGCGGGCGATTTCCTCGACCAGATCCACCGGACGGCGCACATCGAGACGGTACGACGGCACTTCAACCTGCCATTGCTCCCCATCACCCATTACCCAGAACTCCAACGCTGTGAGAATGTCGCGCTGCTCCTCCGGCGGAATCGTCACGCCGAGGATGCGGTCGGCCAGGGCCGGCTCGTAAGCGATGACGGCAGGCGTGGGCTTGCCGGGGTAGAGATCGCCGGCGATGCGATGCACCACGCCGCCGGCCAGCTCCGCCATGAGCTCCGCCGCACGCGCCCCGGCGACCAACGGCAATTCCGGGTCCACGCGCTTGCCGAAGCGGCTGCCCGATTCCGTGCTCAGCTTGAGCACCTGGCTGGTGCGGCGCACGTTGAGGAAATGGAAATTGGCGGCCTCCAGGAGCACGTCCTCGGTGCTATCCTCCACCTCGCTATCTAAGCCGCCCATGACGCCCGCCACGGCCACCGGCCCGCCGCCGTCGGTGATGAGGAGCATCTCGCCGTCAAAGACGCGCTCCACCTCATCCAGTGTCTTCATGCGCTCGCCCGGCTCCGCGCGGCGCACGATGATGGCGGGCCTATCGCCGCCGGGCCGCGCGCGCAAGTCATGGTAATCGAAGGCGTGGAGCGGTTCACCCAGCTCCAACATCACGTAGTTGGTGATATCCACGATGTTGTTGATGGGGCGCATCCCGGCGCGTTGCAGGCGGAGCTGCATCCACAGCGGCGAGGGGCCGATTTTGACGCCGCGAATCAGCGTGGCGGTATAGCGCGGGCAGAGGTCGGGGGCGGGGATTGCCAGCTCGATGAAATCGGGCTGTTCCACCGCGCGCAGGCCCAGGCGGGCGGCGGCTTCCAGCGGATCGCGCTTGAGCGGGCGACCGAAGAGCGCCGCCACCTCGCGGGCGATGCCGTAGACGCATTGCAGATGGCCGAAGGGGCCTTTGATGTCGAAGTCAAGGACGTAATCGCCCAACACCTCGGTCAACGGCACGCCCACGGGCGTGTCATCGGGCAGGTAGATGATGTCGGTCTGCTCCTCGGCCAGACCGAGCTCCTTTTCGGAGCAGACCATCGCGCGGGAAAGCACGCCGCGCACCTTCGTGGCCTTGAGTTTGCGCTGTACGAAGCCCTCGGCGTGCCCGTCGTAGAGCATGGCCCCTTCCCAGGCGAAGACAACCTTGAGGTGCAGATCGCTCTCGCCCATCCGCGCGAAGAGGCTCGGCGCGCCGGTCACGGCGATTTCATGCTCCGGCCCGCCGTAATCCACCTCCACCAGCACCAGCCGGTCGGCGTCGGGATGCGGGCCAACGGAGAGCACCTCGGCGGTAGTGATGAGCTTGGGGTCCCACGGCAGCTCCGCGCCGGGGTAGCCGATGGTCTCGATGGCTTCGACTTCCATGCCGGCGAGCGTGAGACGCTCGGCTAGTTCGGTAACAGGAATGTCGGAAATGTCCACATAATCCTTTAACCACGAAAGAGGGATTTTCATGTATGCCTCCAAATTTTATTTAACGCAAAGGCGCAAGGGCGCAAGGGCGCAAAGAAAACAAAAAACTTAGCGTCCTGGCGACTTTGCGGCTTTGTGTTGAAAAATCAGAACTGCCGCAAAAACCGCAAATCGTTCCCATAATACAGGCGGATGTCGCTCACGTCGTACTTCATCATCGAAGGGCGCTCGACGCCCATACCGAAGGCGAAGCCGCTCCACTCGGCGGGATCGTAGCCGCCGTTCTCCAGCACCACCGGATGCACCATCCCTGCGCCGGCGATTTCCAGCCAGCCGGTGTACTTGCAGACGCCGCAGCCCTTGCCGCCGCAGAGGATGCAGTTCGTGTCCACCTCCACGCTTGGCTCGGTGAACGGGAAGTAGGAGCTGCGCACGCGGATCTTGCGCCCCGCGCCGTAGAACAGCTCCGCGAACTGATGCATCGTGCCGATAAGATCGGTCAGCGTGATGCCGCGCCCCACGGCTAGCCCTTCCACCTGATAGAACTGGTGCTCGCTGCGGGCGGTGATCTGCTCGTAGCGATAACACTTGCCGGGCAAAATCACGCGGATCGGCTCCTGCGCCGCCGCGCGCTCGCGCATGGCGCGAATCTGCCCCGGTGAGGTGTGGGTGCGCAACAGCAGGCGCGGCTCACCCGGTGGGGTCTCCACCCAGAATGTATCCCACATATCGCGGGCGGGATGATAATCCGGAATGTTGAGCAGGTCGAAGTTATACGCTTCCAGCTCCACGTCCGGCGCTTCGTACACCTCAAAGCCCATCATGGCGAAGATGTCGTAAATCTGCCGCAGCGTCCGTGTGGTGAGGTGCAGATGTCCCTGCGCGACGGGCCGCCCCGGCAGCGTGACATCAATCGCGCCGGATTCCAGCGCGCGGGCGAGCTCCGTCTGCTTGATCGCCTCGGCGCGGGCGGCGTAGGCGGCTTCCAACGCCTGCTTGATCTCGTTGACGCGCTGCCCAAAGGCCGGGCGCTCCTCTTTGGGGAGCTGCCCCACCGCGCGCGTTTGCAGCGTCACCGCGCCCTTGCGGCCCAGGTAAGCGGCGTACCAGGCTTCCAGCCCCGCCGAATCCTCCGCCGCATCCAGTGCCGCCGCCGCTTCTGTGTACACCTGTTCCAAATTGTCGAATAAGTTCATGTGCATTACCTCCTTGTTGCTATGCCAGAAGTAGGAAGTAAGGGAGTAGGAAGTAGAAACCTTGCACTACGCCTTACTTCCTTACTCCCTACTGCCCTACTCCCCAAACACAAAAACGCCCCCATCCCTTGCCGGGACGAGAGCGTAGTTCTCGCGGTACCACCCTGCTTGGCCGAAAATCGGCCCACTTGGTCCCACAGCCGTATGGCGATGGGCTGCCCCGATAACGCCGGGCCAGGCGGAGCATCCTACTTACATACTGCGTAATGCGTACTGCGTAAAATCTGTATCATCAACAGCCTTTACGCATTACGAAGTACGCATTACGTTTTACGTTTCAGATGTCAGCTCCGGGGCGAACTTCGGCGAGTTTAACACCGAGCGGGGCTTGCAGTCTATGACCCCGCCTCCCTGGCGGCTCCCCTCGCGTACTTTTCCCCTTCACAGCTTTTGTATATGTGCCTACACCCATTATCTCCAAAAGCAAACGGTTGTCAAGCGATTTTCAACCCACGTTCAATTGCGCTGGCGATGATTGGTGCTACACTGCGAAACAATCCATCATTGAAAGGAGAACCCATGGAAAAGCGGTATCGAGTTCTGCGTTTGATTGCGGTTATATTGAAGGTGATTGCCTGGATCGTCCTGGTGCTGGGCGTGTTAGGCGCTCTCGGCATCTTGATCGGGGGCATCGTCGGCGGCGGTTCCGGCGTGTTGCGCGAGTTGGGACTGCCAGCGATGGGCAGTACGATTGTGGTAGCCGTGATCGGCTTTATCAGCGCCGTTCTGTTCGCGGTGCTCTATTTCCTGGCGCTCTATGCTGTAGGCGAGTTCATCACGCTGGTGATCAGCATCGAGGAGAACACCCGCATGGCGGCGCTGTGGATTGAATCGTTTTCAGCGCCCGCACAAGGGGCCATGCCGGATGCGTATGGGCCAGGCTATACGGCCCAGGCCATGACCCCGCCGCCCCCGCCAGCGGATTGGTCACCCGGCGGCTGATTTGATGGCAAAAGCAAGCGCGGCCCGGCAAATGCCGGGCCGCGCTTCTTGTATGTGCATGTCACTCAGGGTAGGATGAACGCCTCGCGCTCCGGGCCGACGCCGATGAAGGTGACAGGCACGCCGACGAGCGCCTCCAGGCGAGCGATGTAGGCGCGGGCGTTGCCCGGCAGGTCCTGGCGATGCCGCACACCGCTGATGTCCTCCTCCCAGCCGGGGAGCGTCTCGTACTGCGGACAGCAGCGTTCTAGCGCCTCGCTGCCCCACTCGGCGGGGAAGTGCGTCACACGCTCGCCATCAAGCTCGTAGGCCGTGGCGATTTGCAGCTCCGGCATCCCGCTCAGCACATCGAGCTTGGTGAGGGCGATCTCTGTGAGACCGTTGAGCCGGGCCGCGTAACGCAAAATGACCACATCGAGCCACCCGCAACGGCGCGGACGCCCCGTGGTAGTGCCGAACTCGTGCCCGATCTGACGCAGCCGCTCTCCAACCGCATCGTGCAACTCGGTGGGGAAGGGGCCGGTGCCCACGCGAGTGGTGTAGGCTTTGACGACGCCGACGACCCGCGCCACCTCCTTCGGGCCGAAGCCCAACCCGCTGAGCGCGCCCCCACTCGTCGGTGAGGAGCTGGTGACGTAGGGATAGGTGCCGTGGTCAATATCCAGCAGGATGCCCTGCGCCCCCTCACAGAGCAAGTGCTGCCCCGCAGCGAGCGCCTCATGCACCAGCTGCGTCCCATCCGTGACGTGAGGGGCCAAACGTTGCGCAGCAGCGCGTAACTCCGCCACCAGCGCCGTGGTATCGGCTGGCGGCAAGCCGTAGAGCTTGGCGAGCCTATGGTTGTGCGTGGTGATGAGCGCCTCGGCGGCGTGGGCGAAGCTCTCAGGATCGCGCAGCGCCGCTGCTCTCACACCTACCCGGCGGGCCTTATCCGCGTAGGTCGGGCCGATGCCGCGCTTGGTCGTGCCGATGGCCTGTTGCCCACGCTGCTGCTCTGATGCGCCATCGAGTTGGCGATGAGTCGGCAGGATGAGATGGGCAGCGGCGGCGATCTTGAGCCGATCCGGCCCGGCGGGGATGCCGCTGGCGACCAGGCCATCGAGCTCCTGAATCAACGTTAGCGGATTGACAACGGTACCAGCACCGATCAAACAGCGCGCCTGGGGGTAGAGAATCCCGGAGGGGATGAGGTGCAGGGCCAGTTCGTGCCCCTCGGCGACGACGGTGTGCCCCGCATTGTCGCCGCCGTTGAAACGGGCGACGAGATCCGCCTGGGCTGCAAAGTAATCCACAACGCGCCCCTTGCCTTCATCGCCCCATTGTGCTCCGATCACGATTGTTGCTGGCATGGTTAACCTCCCTTTGGTGTTTCAAGTTACCGCCCTTGTTCTATCACAAAGTGAGGAGGATGCAATTGGAGTAAAATTTCGGAGAACTAACATTCCCCTGAAAGTTTGGAGAATTTGGCTCTAACAAGTATTAAACAGAATCTCGTAAGCGCGAACCAGAAACCTGTTTTGGGTTATTCTAAAACAGGTTTTATACTTTAGTAAAATCCAGAATAGGAAAAATCCATGAAAAAATCCATCTTCTCACAAGAATATGACATACTTCGCCAACTGCTAGTTACAGCCAGACAACAAAAGGGACTTACCCAAAGTGATGTAGCGTCTGCTCTCAACAAACCGCAATCATTTGTTTCCAAATACGAACGTGGTGAGCGCCGGCTAGATGTTATCGAATTCTTAAAAGTAGCCGATACATTGTCACTCAATCCCGCATCAGTAATTAAACAACTCAAGAAAGGAACTTTGTTTGAAGAGAATATTACCGAAGATGTTCTGAAAGATTGGGGGATAACACCCGCTATTCTAACTAAGTTGCTGAATCAAAATCCTAGCTTGCGGGGCATGTTGTTTGGCTATGTTGCGGAACTAAAGCTTGAGGAACTATGGCTAAGCCATCCTGAAATCACTGATTGTACCAAAGATGATGATCATGACCGACGTAAAAAGGGAGACCGTAGGATCGTGTACAAAGGTCATTCTTTTGTCGTGGAGGCTAAATCACTGCAAGCCAATTCGATTAAGTACAGAAATGAAAGCTGGTTTGGCAAAGCTCAAGTGGATGCGAGTGACCGACGTGAAATCTTCTTACCAAGCGGCGATAAAGTAAATACCACACTTCTTCTGGTTGGTGAGTTCGATATTCTAGCAGTCAATGTCTATCCTTTTGAAGGGAAATGGGACTTTGTTTTTGCGAGGAATCGAGATCTTCCCCGCACTACATACAGCAAGTATACACCCATGCAACAAGAATACCTTCTAGCATCTTTGATCCCAATAACGTGGCCGCCTCAACCACCATTTGTAGATAACTTGCACAGCTTGCTTGATGAGTTGGTAGAGGAGCAGATTAGGAAGACTTCATAGACTTGACTGTTTTACCCTCTGGAACTTTCACAAAAACGAGAAAATAAGAGTGATTTTTTCTTGCATGCACCTGTTTTTTTATTCGACTAACAGCGGGTCTATTATGTCTGACTAGAACAAATAAATCTTTAGCATAGAATCCTATTCTTTCGTACTCAACAATAATTTGGACATGAGTAAGGTGTTGCCTATTTGCGCTCACAGCATCCTGACATTTGACAATCAAGGTCCCCCCTGACCTCAAGACTCTATGGGCTTCTTTGCCAGATTCAATGTAGAAGTGTAATACCGCATCTTGCCATTTTGGGCCCTGTACGTTTGGCTTTTCGGTACCGTTTGAATAGTGGTCTCGAAATGCATTGTAAGTTCCTGATGCTGCTTTTTCCCCTACATTCCGATAAAACCCTTCCATGTAGGGTGGATCTAACACAACACAGTCGAACATTCCTGATTTGTAGGGCAACCTTCGGCAATCAGTACCCGTGGCAATATCAGAAGCTATCACGGTATAGTTTTCTTTAGGAACTTTTCTCCAGAACACTCCCTTACCAAAAGTTACATCGGCTACAAGAGAACCTATTGGTACATGTAGTTCCATTATGTGGGGAAAAAGATCGTCATTCGTACCTATATGTGCCGATACGAAAAGATTTGATGTTGTTCTACCTCCCTGGATTCGCCTACCGTTTTTATCTTGATCTTCATCCAAGATTGGTAATCTAGCTTGCTGGACACTGACCATAGCTACACCTCGTTAAAATATCCCAAAACGGGTTTCTACTTGTAATGTACCACAGATTTGACATATTGGCAACGCCATAAATGTAAACGCCCAGCTATAGATTAAGCGGATCTAATTAGATTGTAGAATAGTTCAATCCAGTCTATTTCCTCATTGGCGCCACACGCTCGAAGAGCGGCAGCGTCTCCAACGGAGCGGGGTACGCCGCCAGCACCGTCGGTCCGGTGATGGTGTCGCCCGTCCAGTAGTCGCGCCACGTCCCCGGCGGGAAGTAGATGTCGCGGGTGCGCTGGCCTTCATGTACCACCGGCGCGACGAGCAGGTCATCCCCCAGCAAAAACGCATCATCGCACAACAGGGCGCGCTCATCGTGGGGAGCCAGCCAGAAGAGCGGGCGGATGAGCGGCGCGCCCGTCTCAACGGCGGCCTGCGCCAGCGCCAGGATACGCGGGGCGAAGGTCTCATGCAAGCGCGCGTATTTCCGACAGAGCGATGCGCATCGCTTCCCAAAATTCCACGGGGCCAGGCTGAACTGCATCGCCGGCAGCAGCGCGTTCACCTGCGTCCAGCGGATCAGCAGCTCCGCCGTGGGATAGCCGAAGCGCGGCGATTGCTCAATCCAGCGGGGTAGCTGCAGGCCACCGGTGCCGAAGGCCCCCCCATCCGCCGAGGCCCGGCGGGCTGACCACGGTTGGATCACGCGCGCGATCAACCAGCGCCACAGCCCGCGCTCCGGCAGCGTGAAGTAGGCATTCCCGCCCACCATATCCGGCAGGATGAAGGGATAGCCGGTGAGCGAAAGGCTCAGCGCGGAGGGGATGATCGAGCGCAGCCCGTTGGCGTGCGACCAGGTGCTCGTCTCGTCCCACAGGCGCGAGAAGATCGGCGCGCGTTGGTTGAACCATCCGGAGCGCACTTCGCACAGGCTGAAATTCGCCCCAATCCACACGACGTAGCGATGGGTAAAGTCGTTGCGATGGGGCAGCGGCGTGTGCGTGACGGCGTCCTCCGGCAGGAAGCAGGCCTCGCCCGCGTCGAATTTGTAACCATCCAGCCCCGTCGCGGCCTGCAACGCGCGCAGCCGCTCGCCGAACCAGGCCAGCGCCTCCGGGTTAGTCGCGTCGAGGAGATAGCCCTGTCCCTGCCACCAGTTGATCAGATAGGGCGCGCCATCGGGGCGGCGGACGAGGTAGCCCGCTGCTGCGCCCTCCCTGGCCGCCTCCGAATCCGGGTGCAAAAAGGGCATCGTCCACGCCGTCACCTGGAAGCCGAGAGCATGCAGCTGCGCGATCATCCCCGCCGGATCGGGGAAGCGCTGCGGATCGAAGATCAGGTCGCCGTATTGCGTCTGCCAGCGGTCGTCAATCTCCAGCACGCCGTGCGGGTACTCGTGCGCCACGATCTCGCGGGCAAAGCGCAGCACCGTCTTCTGGTCAATGCGATCCTTGTAGCGCGCCCAAGTCGTCCACGTCGGCAGGGTGAAGAGCCGCGCCGGGGGTGTCTGCGGCGGATGTCCAACCTGCTCGACCAAGGCCGCGTGCGCGGCGGGCAGATCCGCCGTAACGGTAAGCGTGTAATGGAGGTCATCGCCGGTCAGCGTCAGCAGCCCGTCGCCCTCGCCGCCCGGATCGCGGGCGGGGCGCTGCTCCGCCGGCCCCTGTTGCGCGCCGAAGTCCCACACGTAGCGCGGGGCCGATGCCGGTGGTTGGTTCAATCCCACCGCCAGCGGCGAATGGGCCAGCACGAGTACCCCCGTCGAGGCCAGCCACGCCGGGGTAAGGATGCAGAGCAGCCCCGTCGGGCCGTTGTCCATCGTGATGAAGTCCGTCTGTTGCAACATTACCTGGTTGAGCGGCCAACGCTGATGGATCAGCTCGCCCATCCCGTACCAGTAGCCCTCCAGCGGAATCTGGTTGACGATGCCCGCACCCTCCCAGCGCACCATCACCTGCGAGGCAGCGAAGGCCAGCGTCAGCCGCGCGACGCTCTCCGCGAAGGTGAGGCGCAACACGCCCCCCGCCTCTTCCCAGGTGGCAGAGGCGACCGTCAGCGCGGTATTGACGCGGACGCATTGCTGCTCTGCTTGCGCGAGCGTGAAGCAGAAGGGCGCTTCGGTGAAGCTGAATTCATAGTGCCGGGGTGACGTTTGCATAAGCATCTCCTGCGCGACTCAGTGATATAAAATCGCGGGGGGCGACGGTGAGCTGGCGGCCCGCGTGAGTGAAGCGCTGCGGCTGATCGGTGAAGTTGAAGACGAGGCGCTGTTCTCCGCGCTGCAAGGCGACCAGTCCCTCCGGCAGCTGTGGGCCGCGTTCGAGGCTGCAGCCCCGCGCCAGATAGATCAGCAGCGCGCGCGTTTGCTCCAGCGTGGGCCGCCAGCCGAGATAGAGCGCCTGTCCGTTCCCTAGCGGCTGCCGCGTCAGGGCGGCGTAGCCCTCCCAGGGGCCGTCGCTGTACGCGACCAGCGTCTCCGTCTGCGGCGCGCTAGGGGCCAGGCATTCGGCCCAGCCCGTTGCCATCCCGGTCAGATTAGGGCCGAGGCTGCGTAGCCCGTAGGAAGCGCCGGGGGGAAGGCTGTGCCACGCGACCACAGTCGCCCCAACAAGCGCGCGAAAGGGGCCGGGCAGCGGATCGGCGGTGACGAGGTTCTCCGGCGTCTTGAAGCCGGAGCGCGCGCCCAGCAGCAGCGCCCCGCCCTGCTCGACGTAGGCGGTGAGCCGCGCCGCCCGCTCCTCCGTCCCGATGTGTGCCGAGGGCGCGATCACCAACGGGTAGGCGCTCAGGTCAGCTTCGTAGGGGAGCAGCGCCACGGTGAGGCCCAGTTGGGTGAGCGCGCGGTAGTAGCGGAAGTGTTCCCGCAAATAGTCGTAGTCGCGGTGATGGGGCTGCAAGCGCAGCGCCCACCAATCGTCATAGTCGAAGAGCAATGCGACCTGCGCCGTCACCGGCGCGGCGGTGAGCGCCGCGAGTGGCTCGCGCTCATCCTGCAGGGCCAGCAGTTCGTCGTAACCGGTATCCAGGTTGCTATCGTGATGCAGCAGCCCGGAGTGGTACTGCTCCTGCGCGAAGCGGCAGGCCCGCCAGCGGAAGTAGACGACCGCATCCGCGCCCGCCGCCGCCGCGTGCCACGTCCATAGCCGCAGCGCGCCGGGACGAACGCCGGGGTTGTAGCGCGCCCAGTTCACCTGGCCGATCTGTTGCTCCATCACCCAGAAGGGGTGCTGTTTGAAGCCGTAGGTGAGCGCGTGGCAGAAGCCGGTCACGTACGGATCGCCCAGATCGTAGGCCCAGGGGCCGGGCGCGTCGTCGGAGCCATAGAGCGCGCCATCGAAGTCGCCGGCGGCGAACTCGGCGTAGCCGGTGGGGTAGGAGTCCCAGCAGATGAAGTCGAGCGGGCGGGCCAGGTCGTAGCCGTTGATCTCCGGGTATTTGCCCAGCAGGTTGTGGGTGACGAAATGCGTCGGCGCGATGTGGGAACGGAGGATGTCGAGCTGGCGCTGCTGGTAGGCGACAACGGCGTCCGAGGCAAAGCGGATATAGTCGAGAGCGTGGCTAGGGTTGGGGTAGGCGGGAGCGCGGTGGGGCAGCGGAATCTGCTCCCAGGCGGTGTAGGTCTGGCTCCAGAAGACCGTGCCCCAGGCGGCGTTGAGCGCGTCGAGCGTCTGGTAGCGCGCCCGGAGCCAGTCGCGGAAGGCCGCCGCGCAGCTGTCACAGTAGCAATAGACGGTATCATGGCAACCGAACTCGTTGTCAATCTGCCAGCCGACGACGGCGGGGTGGTGTCCGTACCGCTCCGCCAGCGCGCTCACGATGCGTTCGGTGTGGCGGTGGTAAGTGGGCTGTGTGAAGCAGTAGTGGCGGCGCGCGCCGTGCGCCTGCGCCCGGCCCTCCGCATCAACGGCGCAGACTTCGGGGTAGGCGTGCGTGAGCCAGGCAGGTGGCGCGGCGGTCGGCGTGCCGAGGATCACCTGCAGGCCCGCATCGGACAGCACCGCGATGGCCTCATCGAGCCAGTCCCAATCGAAGGCGCCCTCGGCAGGTTCCATGCGTTGCCAGGCGAACTCGGCGATGCGGACGTAGGTGAGGCCCGCCTGCTGCATCAACTGCGCGTCAATGGGCCACCGTTCTCTGGGCCAGTGTTCGGGGTAGTAGCAGATTCCCAAGTGCATCGAGTGCCTCCTATGCGAGTGAGCGAGTCGGCGAGTCAGCGAGTGAGCGCGCTGTAGAGTGTTGCCATTTGTTCCGCCTGCGCGTCCAGGTTGAATTGAGCGGCGAGTGCGCGGGCGTTGTGCGCCAATTCAACGCGCCGGGTCGCATCGGCCAACAAAGCCGTAACGCGCTGGGCCATTGCTACATCTGTATCTGCCAGATAGCCATTATACCCATCTTTGACCAAATCCGCATAGGCGGGATCGCGCCGCGCGACAATGGGCAAGCCGGAGGCGATGGCCTCGAGCACGGTCATGGGATGGATTTCGCTCAGCGAGGCGGTAACGTATGCTTGCGCGCAGGCGTAGACGGCGGGGAGCTGCTTCCACGGGAGGTAGCCCGGCAGTCGCAGCTGGGACGCGACGCCCAACCGCTCGGCTTGGCGAGTCAACGCGGCGCGCTGAGAGCCATCGCCCACGAGAGCCAATATCACCTCAGGCTGATGGTGCAGCAATGGCGCAAGCGCCTCGAGCAGCGGAAGGACGCGCTTTTCCGGGGCCAGCCGCCCCACGTTGAGGAGCACCCGCTCGGCTGGCGCAACGCCCAAGGCCGCCCGCGCGCGAGCCAGATCAGCGGGGGTGAGGCGCGTCGGCGCGAAGCGGGTCAGGTCAAGGCCGTTGCCGATCACGGTGGTGGGGAGCGCGGGCGCGTGCTGCTGGAGATAACGCTGCATCTTCGCCGAAGGGCAGATGATCGCGGCGTAGTCACGGAGTCGCCGGAGCAGCCAGCGCCGCACCCAGGCGCGGGGGATGAACCGACCAAGCGGGAGGTAGTGGCGGTAGTCCTCGTAGTGGGTGTGCAACGTGTGGACGAGGGGTAGGTCGAATTGCCGGGCTGCGCGCTGCGCCGCGCGCGCGAGGCTGAACTCGGTGTGGGTGTGGAGCAATTCCAGCCGCTCGGCACGGACGCGCTGGTTGATGGCCTGCTGGCTCACCATCCCCAGCCGCAGGCCGATGGTCGCGTCGAAGGGCAGCGAGGGGAAGCGATAGATGTCCAGCTCGGTTTCGACGTGGCCCGGCATCGCTACGGTGAAGAGGAGCACGCGATGCCCGCGCGCGGCCAGCCCGGCCTTCAGCTGCGCCAGCGCGGTAGTGACGCCGTTCTTGGTGGGGTGGTAGCAATCGGAGAACAGGCCGATGCGCATAGAAAATTCCGTATTCCGTATCGCGTATTCTTTGCAGCACAAAGCTCAGACAACTAAATCGGCATAGCGTCAACAGAGGGAACGGATGTAAAATCGTTCCCTCTGTTTAATGTGATACGCAATACGAAATACGCAATACGGACTAATTTCTTTACTCCAGTCCGATCACCGTGCCATCGGCTTTGCGCTCAAAGGGTTTGCCGGTTGCCAGGGAGACGCACTTGTAGCCGCCATCGTAGATGCCGATGCGCTTGTTCTTGACGATGCAATCGCAGTACATCTCCAGCAGGTCTTCAGCGTGGGTGAGCAGGTCAATGGCCTGGAGGGTCTGAGGGATGGTGCGGACCTCGACTGTGCCGTCGCCCAGCTCCGCGCCGCGAATCGCGCCCCACATCTCGTGGCCGCCGACGCGCTCGTTGAAGATTTTGGGCACGGGATAGAAGGCCAATTCGCTCGGCTTGGTGATCATCACGTCAATGACGCGCATGAGGTAGTTGGTGGCGTAAACGGCGTGGAAGGTGTTATCGTGAAGGAAGACGTGCAGCCCCTCGGCGGCCCCGTCGCGGATGCTATCGGCGAAGGCGCGGGTGTCGTCCCAGGTGAAGTGCGTGGTGAGCATCTCCTTGTAGTCCGCCAACTCGGCCTCGAGCCACGTCCAGTTGTCCTTGTGGTCGCCCAGGTTGACGAAGAGCGTTACCTTGCCCTGTTGGATGAGGGGGATGCAGTGTTCGATGATGGCCTTGAAGAGCTCGCGTTGCGCGCCGGCGCCGCCCATCGTCACCAGGAAGCGGCGCGGCTCGCCGTTCTTCATGCGACGCAAGCGGGCAGCGCAATCGCCCTCGATGTTCTCGACCAGCTCGTGATCAACGTGGTGGCCGACGTAGTAGAGCGCGTCGGGCGGGACGGGTTCCATCACCTTGCCGCTCTCGTCGAAGCCGCGCATGACGCGGAAGCCGTAGTAGCCCGCCGGCCCCTGCACGCCGTGCTTGGCCCCCTCGGTCAGCTGGAAGGCCATCGGCCAGTTGTCGAACATCATGTCCACGACGTTGGTCATCCCGCCGGCGACCGCGCCCATGCAGTTCCACATGTGCGAGGTGAGCGTGGGCATATCGGAGGGGAGCGCCTGGTGCAGGTTGCGGAAGAGCTCGCTCATCTTGTAATCTTTGACATTGGTCTTGAGGAAGCGCCAGGGCCAGCCGACGATCCAGGTATTGAGGAGCCAGGAAAGACCGGGCAGTGTCGGCTCGCCAGTCGTGACCGGCTCCCAGACGTACTTGTTGAAGAGGCCGCTGCGTTGCGAGATGCGCGACCATTTGCTGTACCAGGTGTTGCACCAGTTGATCACGTCGGTGGTGATGCCGGGGAGCGCCAGCAGATCGAGCCAGAGCGGCGTGAAGCCCATCGCTTTGGTGCAGGACGCGCCCGCCATCGCGATGCGGTAGTGGCCGAAGCCCATACGGATTGTGCTGCAGATGACTTGCGTGCCGTCGTTCTGGATCGGGTCACCATCGCCATTGCGCAGGATGTCCTTCAGCCCGAAGATGTCGCCCAGATAACCGTTGTCGTGCAAGCTGAGCGTGTAGGTCTCGTTCGGGTCGTAGTCGAACTTCCGCACGAACATCTCCTGCCACCGCTCGACTTGCCGCGAGTGCGACTGCTTGATCTTGTTCCCGTAGACCACATATTGCCCTTGTTCCTTCTTCATTCAGGAATCTCCTCTTGAAAATCTAAAAATCTGCAAATCTAAAAATCACTTGGGTGCGCGAACGAGACAGTTCGCGCTACTTCATCATCGTTGATGCAGCGTAGCCCCCATTCGGGTATGAAAAAAGCGTACTGCGTGCGCGCCAAAAGAGACCCCGCAGTACGCCTAGTCGTTCACAGATTATCCCTTCACTGCGCTGCTCGCCACGCTTTCGATGTAATACCGCTGCGCCAGGATGAAGACGATGAGCGGCGGCAGGATGGCGATAGCCGCCCCGGCCAGGATCAGGTTGGGGCTATCGGAGGCCCGCCCGCGCAGGATGTTGAGCGAGAGCGTGAGCACGTGGTTGTTGTAATTGCCGGTGTTGATGACGATGAGGGGCCAGACGAAGCTGTTCCAGGCGTAGAGGAAGGTGATCGTGGTCTGGGTCGCCAACGCGGGGGTGATCGCCGGGAGGAAGATTTTGCTCAGGATTTGCAGCCGCGATGCACCGTCAATCAGCGCCGCCTCCTCGATTTCTTTGGGGATGGAGACGAGGAACTGGCGCATCATAAAGGTGCCATAGGCGGTGAAAATCCACGGGACGACGAGCGAGGTGAGCGTATCCACCCACCCCAGCGTCACCATGATCTGGTAGAGCGGGATGATGAGCACGACGAAGGGGATCATAATCGTGCCGAGGTAGATGAGAAAGAGCTGGTCGCGCCCAGGGAAGCGCAAACGGGCGAAGGCGTAGCCGCCCAGCACCGAGGTGGAGATCTGCCCCAGGACGACCAACGCCGTGACCAGCGCCGTGTTGGTGAGGCTGCGATCCATGCCCTGCAACGCCATCACGTCGGCGTAGTTGGAGGGATGCCAGGAGAGATGCTCTACCGGCTGGCTCAGGCGGACGTTTGCCAGCGCCTGCTCGTCAAGATTTTCGGGGTTGACGAAGCGCCCGCGCGCGGTTCGGTCCACCAGGGCAAAAACAACCGTCTCGTCATCCAGAGGAACCTCGTAGAGGGGATAGACCTCGCCGCCCACGGTGACGCTCTCGCCCGTCTCGACGGCATCTTCCAAAGCCACCTCGTAGGTGACATTGAGCGCGTTCGGATCGGCGAAAAGGCCCACGCGGATGTTCTCTTCCACCAGCGCGAACTCGCGGGTCTCGCCCTCGTACTCGATGTTATAGAGCACTCGCTCCTGAGGCCCATACCCCGGCACTTCGACGGTGACGGGATCGCGCGGCAACAGGCGTGGCGGATAGCGGAAGGTATCCTTGGGCAACTTGAAGGAGGTGAAGAGCATGTAGAAGAAGGGGAAGAGCATCACCAGCGCGAAGAAGGTGAGCACAACGTAGATAGTTACCCGGGTCAGAATGGTGTTGGCTTTTTGCGATTTCATGCCAGCCCCCTTTACTCGTATGCGGCCTCGCTGGCGCGCTGGCGTTGGAACTGCATCAGCGTGACCAGGAAGATGACACCAAACAGCACCCAGGCGGTCGCCGAGGCGTAGCCCTGTTTGAACCGTTGGAAGCCGTTCTGGTAGAGGTACAATACCACCGTCAAGGTCGCATTGTTCGGCCCGCCCGGCGGATTGGTGGCGATGAAGACCTGTTCAAAGACCTGGAGGGCCTGGATCGTCGTGGTGCTCACCACGAAGAAGGTCGTCGGCGCGAGCATCGGGAGGGTGATCTTGAAAAAGCGCGCCCACACACCCGCCCCATCCACGGTGGCGGCTTCGTAGAGTTCGCCGGGGATGTTCTGCAGGCCCGCGAGGAAGAGCACACTGTTGAAGCCCATCGTCTGCCACGCGGACATGATGATGATCGCCAGCAGCGCGGTGTTGCTATCGGAGAGCCAGCGGATCTGCGGATCAACCAGCGCCAGCCCCGGCAGCAGATTGAGCACATTGATCCCCAGCGTGATGAAGTAGTTGATGTAGCCAATCGCCGCGTTGTAGAGCCACTGCCAGATCAACGCGACGCCGACCACGGCGGCGATACTCGGCAGGAAATAGAGCGCGCGGAAGAATTTGATGCCCGGTATCTTACTGTTGAGCACATTCGCCAGGAAGAGTGCCGGGATCACGCTGAGCGGGACCGCCGCGAGACAGAAAACGATCGTGTTGCGCAACGCGATCCAGAAGAGCTTATCACTGGCCCCGATGATATAGTGGTTGCCGAAAATGGTGAGGCGCGTCAGCTCGTCGTAGTTCGCAACGTCCAACACCTCCGTCACCGGTTGCGTCCGGTAGGCCAGCGGTTGAATATCGAGGGTGAAAATGGTGCGATAGTTGTCCAATCCGATCCAGTTGCGGGTTCCAAAGGCGTCCCAATCGGTGAAGCTCGTGTAGAAAGAGAGCAACAACGGCGCAGCGAAGAAGAGCAGGAAGCCCAGCAGGTTGGGAGAAAGGAAGAGATAGCCGCTGATGGCCTCGGTCTGCGCGTTGGTTGAGTCACAGATGACCCCCATCTCTTCCTGCGCCATCACCCAGGAGAAGAGGCCAAAGATGGCCGCCGCCACAACCAGGCCCAGCTTCAACGGCTCGCCGAGTTGCGCCAGGATGGAGAGCAGCCAGGGGAAGAAATCCACGCGGATCAGGAAGATCAGCCCGAAGGCGAGCATGACCCCCTTGCCGATCCTGCGGAAGCGCATCTCTTTCTGGTAATCGTGCGGGTAGCGATCCCCCAGGGTGTGGATCAAATAGCCACAAAATACACCCACCAGGAAGATCACGCCCCTGCCGAAGGTACCGGCGATGAAATCAATGCCCAGGAAGACCCCTAGCAGCTGAAAGCTGACCAACAGGGTGAGGATGAAGCCGATGTAGTTGATCGCCAGCGAGAAAATCCGGCCCAGAGGGCGGCGATGATAGAGCAGGTAAATGGTGGGGATGCTGAGCAATCCCATGATTGCTGAGAGCACAATCGCCACCCAGCGCAGCGAAAGGTCGTAGTCGGCTGCCGGCATCTGCAAAAAGAACAGCGCCGTCCCCAGTCCCGCTACGACCACCAGGGCATGCCATCCCAACGCAATGTAGATGACTATGTCGGTTTTTTCTTTGATCAGCTTTTGCATGGCTGGCTCCTTCGAAAATAGTGAATCTGCGAATGGTGAATAGCGAATAGCCAAACAAAAATCTGCTAAATCCGCCCAATCTGCTGATAAGCATTTTCGTGCTGGATGGCGTGCATCAGCACCGCCGTCTCCC